>ERZ807291.1610-NODE-1610-length-36051-cov-77.631181_pt1 | contig 36051 bp, 24 predicted proteins | sample MGYA00521257_ERZ807291 | MGnify/ENA primary metagenome ERZ807291 (study PRJEB31413, sample SAMN03169783) | marine metagenome | biome: Marine; feature: Water; material: Subsurface seawater | place: North Sea | collected 2011-04-28 | depth 1 m m ...
TTAGAAGCTCAGGAGCTGGTGGGCAACATGTAAATAAAGTTTCTTCTAAAGTTGAGTTATATTTTGACCTTGCTTCATCAGAATCATTCACTGAAAAAGAAAAGCAACTGCTTCTTAAAAACCTCTCTAATAGAATTAATAAAGAAGGAATCTTAAAAATGTATTCAAGCGAAAGTAGAAGCCAACATACCAACAAAGAAAGAGTGGTAAAAAGACTTTTTAAGATGATTGAAAAAGGACTTATTGTTCCTAAAAAAAGAAGGCCAACAAAAATTAGTAGCGCTCAAAAAATAAAACGGCTAGACAATAAGACTAAACATGCTACAAAAAAAATTCTTCGAAAAAAACCAACTTTAGAGTAATTATTCTTTATTAATTCAAAAATCCATTTTACCTTTGTAGCGTTCTCATAAAGGGGTGCTTTTTATAAGGCTGAGATCATACCCATTGAACCTAGAACAGGTAATGCTGTTTAGGAAAGCTAGTTAAAAAACTATTTTATATGTTATTTAACAAGTGAAGAAGTAGAATACTTCAAAAATTAATTATTCAACTATAACACAAGAATAATTACCTCTTTTTATTCGTTTTAATTATTTTTAAAATGAAAAAAATCACCATTTTTTTATTCTTGTTTGTAAGTGTACTTACAAACGCACAAAAAGTAACGGTTTCAGGTAAAATCGTTGACAAAAATCAAGAAATTTTAACTGGAGCTACCGTTCTTGTTAAAGAAACAAATCAAGGAATTTCATCAGATTTAGATGGAAATTTCTCATTTAAATTGAACAAAGGGACCTACACCTTAAAAGTCTCTTTCATTGGATTCAAAACCATTGAAAAAAGTATTTTTTTAGATGAAGACAAAGTAGTAACCATCATACTTGAAGAAGATGATAACGTCTTAGATGAAGTATTGGTCTCGGCAGTAAGAGCTACCTCCAGTATTCCTGTCACTTACTCCAACCTGAATAAAAAGGAACTTGCCAAACGTAATTTAGGACAAGACATTCCCATCTTATTAAACTACCTACCATCAGTAATTTCCTCCTCAGACGCTGGAGCAGGCGTTGGGTACACGTATTTAAATGTGAGAGGATCAAATAGTGAGCGTATTAATGTAACTATTAATGGTATTCCATACAACGATCCTGAAAGTCATGGGACATTTTGGGTAAACCTTGGCGATTTTGCATCATCAACAGAAAATTTACAACTACAACGAGGAGTTGGAACCTCTACCAACGGATCAGGTGCTTTTGGAGCTAGTTTAAACATCCTAACAGATGCTATCTCAGAGAATGCAGGTGGTGAAATCTCTAACTCTTTTGGTTCCTATGGCACAAGAAAACATACTGTGAAATTTACTGCTGGAAAAATTAATGAGCATCTTGAAGTTTCCGGAAGGTTTTCTAACATCCATTCAGATGGGTATGTAGACAGAGCTTTTACCGACTTAAAATCATATTTTTTACAAGCCTCTTACAAAGATGAAAACACACTCATTAAAGCAGTTTCTTTTGGTGGTGCTGAAAGAACTTACCAAGCTTGGTATGGTTTAGATCCACAACAATTGGAGGAAGACAGAAGACAAAACCCCTATACCTATGAAAACGAAGTTGATGATTATAAACAAAATCATTATCAATTACATTGGAATGAACAATTAAGTAGCCATTGGTCTACGAATTTGGGTTTAAATTATACCAAAGGTGCTGGTTATTTTGAACAATATAAAGCAACAGAAAATGCCGCTGATTTTAACAATCTAATTGAAGATGGTAGCGATGTAATTGTGAGAAGATGGTTAGACAATGATTTTTATGTTCTAAATTTCAACACCAATTATAAAGACGAGAAAATAAATTTAATCTCTGGAATTTCATATAGCAATTATACTGGTGATCATTTTGGAGAAGTAATTTGGGGAAGTAATTTGACTTCTGGTGCATCTTTTGGTGATCGCTATTATTTTAGTGATGCTAAAAAAACAGACATGAGTATTTTTTCTAAAGCAACTTATGAAATGAATGAAAAAGTAGCTGCGTATCTGGATCTTCAAGGTCGTTTTGTCAACTATCAAACCAAAGGGCTTACCTCAGACAGAAACCCTTTAGATGTAGATGCTAAATTTAACTTCTTTAATCCTAAAGCAGGTTTTATTTATAAAATAGCCCCTCAAAATAGTGTATACCTTTCATATGCTAGAGCCAATAGAGAGGCCAATAGAAATGATTTTGAAAATGGTGTTTCTTCACCAGAAATATTGGATGACATAGAATTAGGATGGCGTTATAAAAACGATCGAGTACAGTTAAATACCAATATATATTACATGAATTATAAAAACCAACTGGTGTTAACTGGTGCTATAGATGATGTTGGTGCACCCATAAGAGCAACCAGCGGTAAAAGCTTCCGTTTAGGGTTAGAGATAGATGCTGATATTAAATTAAATGAACAATTTTCCTTAAAATCTAATGCAGCATTTAGCACGAATAAAAATGAAGATTTTACAGCATCTATAGATGGAAGTTTACTAAACTTAGGAAATACTCCATTGTCATTTTCTCCCAATGTAATTGTTGGAAATATGGTTGTATACCAACCTAGCAAAAACCTTCAAATTTCATTCTTATCGAAATATGTAGGGGAACAGTTTATGAGCAACTTAAATAGCAACGTTTCTAAATTAGATGTTTTAGACAGTTACTTCACTAGCGATTTAAATTTTGTGTATGAGATCGCAACTAAAAAAGTGTTTGATGCCATTATCATTTCTGGTATAATCAACAATATCTTTGATACAGAATATGTAGATAGAGGATATTATTATACCTATGATGATACTTGGAGTAATCCAGGGTCTAGCACTACAATTGATGGAGCTGGCTATTACCCTCAAGCTACTAGAAATTTTTTGGTTGGAGTTACCTTAAAATTTTAATTTAAAAATAAAAAACCGAGGCAATTGTCTCGGTTTTTTATTTAAAATTTTTTCCATTTAGTGAACCCTCCTTTTAAATCATAAACTGAATCAAACCCTACAGCTATCAATTTTCTTGCAGCTTTATTACTTCTTCCTCCAACAGCGCAATAGATATATAAAGGTTTATTTTTATCAAATCTAGTACTAACTTTAGTTACAAAATCCGGATCGAAAAAGTTAATTAAAACAGCACCTTCTATATATCCTTGTTGATATTCTTGTGGAGTTCTTACATCTAATAGTTGTATTTCCTTTGTTAAAATTTCTGCAAATTCTTCTTGAGAAATCAATTGATATTGTTTTGTTTCTTGAGCACAAGAACTAAAAGAATACATCATTATAAAAATGAAAAAAACCTTTTTCATATATTATTTTGAATTAGAACAAGCTGTTGCTTGTGTTCTCTTGATATTTGTTTTCTTGATAGCTCCATAACCTCCTGCTACATCAATTACCTTACTATACCCTCTTGCTTTTAAAATAGAAGCTGCAATTACAGAGCGATAACCTCCTGCACAATGCACATAAAAATCTTTATTTGTTGGAAATTCTGAAATATGGTCATTTAAAAAATCTAATGGAGTACTCGGAACATTTTCTATATGTTCAGCCTCGTATTCTCCTGGTCTACGAACATCAAAAACGAAAGCATCTTTATCTATTTGTTGCTCTAAAACATTAGCAGGAACAGATGGTAATGTATCTATTTCTTTACCTGATGTTTTCCATGCTTCAAAACCACCGCTTAAATACCCTAATACATTATCAAATCCAACACGAGATAATCTAGTAATTGTTTCTTTTTCCATATTGTCTGGAACTACAAGTAGAATGGGTTGATGGATATCTTTAATTAAAGACCCTACCCAAGGTGCAAAAGTACCTCCTAATCCAATAAATATAGATTGAGGGATAAAGCCTTTCACAAATTCAAACTGATGTCGTACATCAATTATAACAGCATCTGTTTCGTTAGCTACCAACTCAAAATTGTTTACAGAAAGTGCTTTTGCTCCTGTTTTTATAACTTCGTCAATAGATTTATAGCCTTCTTTGTTTAAAGCAACATTTAATGGGAAATAAGCAGGTGGAGGTAATAATCCATCAGTTACTTCTTTAATAAATTCTTCTTTGGTCATATCTTGACGTAAGGCATAATTATGTTGCTTCTGATCACCTAGTGTCCCAACTGTCTCTTTACTTAAATTTTTACCACAAGCTGAACCTGCTCCATGAGCCGGATACACCGTAATATCATCTGCCAAAGGCATAATTTTAGTTCGTAAACTATCAAATAATGTTGCGGCCAAATCTTCTTGACTCATATTACTTTTTTGAGCTAAATCTGGTCTTCCTACATCTCCTAAAAACAAGGTATCTCCTGTAAAAATGGCAATATCTTTTCCGTTTTTATCTTTTAATAAATAGGTAGTACTTTCCATGGTATGACCTGGAGTATGAATTGCTGTAATCGTAATGTCTCCAACTTTAAAAACTTCTCCATCAAAAGCAATATGTGAATCAAACTTGGTCTTAGCATTGGGACCAAAAACAATTATTCCTCCTGTTTTTTTTGATAATGTAAGATGTCCACTAACAAAATCTGCATGAAAATGTGTTTCAAAAATATAACGAATTTTCGCCTTATTTTTTTCAGCTCTTTCTATATAATCTTGCACCTCTCTTAAAGGATCTATGATAGCTACTTCACCATTACTTTCTATGTAATAAGCTCCTTGAGCTAGACAACCAGTATAAATCTGTTCTATAACCATAATTCTAATTTTCTATCTATCGTATGATTGATGTATGTAATTTGCATATTTATTTTGATACTCTTTTTCTCCAGTTTTATAATAATTAACGGCACCATTAACTCTCATATAAAAATGATCTAGAGTAATGATGTCTAAAATTTTACCTCTAAATAAATGATCTCTTACAGGACCTTTAACACCAGCAAAGTAGAATAAAATATTTTTTTTATGATAAAATCTAATTCTCTCTTTTAACATTTCTACTCCTGTGCTATCTACTCTATTAATACTTTCTGCATCTAAAACAATGAGTTTTAAGTGAGATCCTTTCTCTTCAACCATAAGTTCTAAAGTCTCAATAAAATAACTAGCATTTGCATAAAATAATTGAGCATCGAATCTAAAAACCAAAACTTCATCATCTAAAATTACTTCATTAAAACGCTCTTTATTTCTATAAAAATCTGAGTCTGGAACTTTTCCTAACTCAGCTACATAGGGTCTAGAAGTTCTAAAAATTAAAATAATTAATGAAAGCCCAACTCCAATCATAATTCCATATTCTATACCGAATAAAAGTGTTGAAAAGAAGGTAATTACAAGTAACCAAAAGTCTAAGTTATTGGCTTTCCATAAAAATATTGCTTCTTTGATATTTACCAGTCCAAAAACAGCTACTATAATTATAGCTGCTAGAACAGTTTTTGGCAAGTGATAAAATAATGGAGTAAGAAATAACAAGGTTAAAAGTACCATCACTACAGAAACCAATGAGGCCATTCCGGTTGTTGCTCCAGATTCTTGGTTGATAGCTGATCTTGAAAAACTTGATGTTGATGGATAGGCTTTAAACCAAGACCCAATAATATTACTTAATCCTAAAGCTATTAATTCTTGATTTGGTCTAAGTTTATATTCGTCTTGTTTAGCCTCTAACGATTTCCCTATAGATATCGTTTCTAGATACCCAACCATTACTAATGTTAGTGCAATTGGTAATAACTCTCTCATTTGACTAATATCCATCTCAGGAAAAGAAAATGAAGGCAAGCCCGAAGGGATGTCTTTTACAATAGCTACATCAGAAAATTCATCTCCAAAATAGCGTATTGTTAAAATTCCAACAACTACAACGAGTAATGCATTTGGTATTTTTTTATTTATTTTTCTTAATAAAATAATCACACCTACAGAGGTCAATCCAATTACGGTAGTATGTGAATTAAAGTCTATGATATTAAACCAAATATCTTCCAATACATATTGGATTTGATCACTTTGAACAAAATCTACCCCAAATAAATTTCTAAATTGATTAATGCCTATGGTCAATGCAACTGCAGAAGTAAAGCCAGAGATTACAGGTTTCGATAAAAAATTAACAATGAACCCAAGCCTAAATACACCCAATAAAAATTGAATAGATCCTACCATGAATGCCAATAATATTGCTATAGCTATATAACTGTCTGAGCCAGCTAAAGCTAGTGTTGAAACACCAGTAGCCACAATTAATGAATCCATAGCTACAGGACCTATAGCTACTTGTCTAGAAGAACCAAATATTGCGTACACAAGTTGGGGAACCAAAGCACAATATAAACCGTAGATTGGAGGTAAGCCAGCAATTAACGCATACGCTATTCCTTGAGGAATTAGAATGATAGAAACAGTTATTCCCGCTATAAAATCTCCTTTCAATCTGGAGCTATTATAGTTAGGTAACCATTCTAAAATTGGTATAAGTTCTTTTATTTTTTTCATCTATATGTGACCAAGGAATTAGTGTCTCATCTTAAACAGCATTAAAATAATTCTCCTTGACTTTTCCCTTTTACTCGATTTAAATGTGTGTAAGCCAATTCGGTAACTTCTCTTCCTCTTGGAGTTCTCATAATAAAACCTTCTTGAATTAAAAAGGGCTCATAGACCTCCTCTATAGTTTCTCCATTTTCTCCAACTGCGGTAGCTAGGGTACTAATACCAACCGGACCTCCTTTGAACTTATCTATGATCGTAGTTAAAATTTTGTTATCCATTTCATCCAGACCATATGCATCTACATTTAGCGCTTTTAAAGCATATTTGGCAATTTCTATAGTAATCTTACCATTACCTTTTATTTGAGCAAAATCTCTAACTCTTCTAAGTAACGAGTTTGCTATTCTTGGTGTTCCTCTACTTCTACCTGCAATCTCTATTGCAGACTCCATAGAAATAGGAACATTTAAAATTGCAGCACTCCGTTGAACTATGGTTGTTAATAATTCTTTCTTATAATAATTTAATCTACTACTAATTCCAAAACGGGCTCGCATAGGTGCAGTTAGCAATCCTGAACGAGTAGTGGCTCCAATCAAAGTAAATGGCTCTAAATTGATTTGAACCGTTCTTGCGTTGGGTCCAGATTCAATCATAATATCTATTTTATAGTCTTCCATTGCAGAATATAAATATTCTTCTACAATAGGACTTAATCTGTGAATTTCATCAATAAACAATACGTCTCTTTCGTCTAGGTTGGTTAATAAGCCCGCTAGATCTCCAGGTTTGTCTAAAACCGGGCCTGAAGTAACCTTAATCCCTACTTGTAACTCGTTAGCTAATATATGGGCCAGTGTTGTTTTTCCTAGACCAGGAGGTCCATGAAATAAAGTATGATCTAAAGCCTCTTCTCTTTGATTGGCCGCTTCAACAAAAATCTTCAAATTTTCTATCGCTTGTTCTTGACCTGTAAAGTCATCAAACGAGAGCGGTCTCAATTTTTTTTCTACGTCCAACTCCTCATTTGAGTAGTTTTCATTTTCTGGATTTAGATGTTCGTTCATATTACAAATATACTAGAAATTGAATATTGAATTACTTCGTCTCAAAAAACAAAAAACCTTTCCAAAAAGGAAAGGTTTTAACTATTTTTTTTATCAATTAAGATGGCTCTTCTCCTGGAAGTAGTGGAACTGTTTGGGATACCCAATCTTTTCCATGAAGATAATCACTACTATCATCTTCTGGATCTACTTTTTTACTATAGTCATAAGCCCATCTGTGAACCTCTGGAATTTTTCCTGGCCAATTTCCATGTATGTGCTCTACTGGAGTAGTCCATTCTAATGTATTTGAATTCCATGGATTTTGACTTGATTTCTCTCCTCTGTAGATAGAGATAAAGAAGTTAGCTAGGAATATAATTTGACCAATCCCACCAATTAAAGCAAAATATGTAATCACTACATTAGTGTCAGATACATCATCAAACATTGGAAATGCTGTATTAGAATAATATCTTCTTGGAAGACCTGCTAATCCGATAAAGTGCATCGGAAAAAATACACCATAAGCACAAATGATAGTGATCCAGAAATGCCAATATCCCATGGCTTTATTCATTAATTTACCATACATCTTAGGGAACCAATGATAGATTCCTGCATACATTCCAAATATAGCAGAAACACCCATTACTAAATGGAAGTGAGCGACTACGAAATAGGTATCATGTATGTTGATGTCTAAAGCAGAATCACCTAATACTAACCCTGTTAAACCTCCGGTAACAAAGGTAGAAACTAATCCAATTGAAAACAACATGGCCGGATTTAATTGTAGGTTCCCTTTCCAAAGTGTTGTGATATAATTAAATGCTTTCACAGCAGATGGAATAGCAATTAATACCGTTGTAAAGGTAAATACAGATCCTAAAAATGGATTCATTCCTGAAATAAACATATGGTGCCCCCAAACAATGGTAGATAAAAAGGCAATAGCCATAATAGATCCAATCATTGCTCTATATCCAAAAATTGGTTTTCTAGAGTGTGTTGAAATAATTTCAGACGTAATTCCTAGGGCTGGTAATAATACAATATATACTTCTGGATGTCCTAAGAACCAAAATAAGTGTTCAAATAATACCGGTGAACCTCCTTGGTAATGTAATACTTCACCACTTATAAATATATCTGAAAGGAAAAAGGATGTACCAAAACTTCTATCAAATATCAATAATAAGGCAGCAGACAAAAGAACTGGGAAAGAAACAACACCTATAATTGCTGTAATAAAGAACGCCCACATAGTTAGGGGTAATCTTGTCATTCTCATTCCTTTTGTACGTAAATTTAAAACTGTTACGATATAATTTAATGACCCAATTAATGAAGAAGCAATAAAAATTGCCATGGAGCTTAACCATAATGTCATTCCTAGTCCAGAACCAGGTATAGCTTGTGGTAATGCACTTAAGGGTGGGTATATTGTCCATCCTGCAGATGCTGGTCCGGCTTCTACAAATAATGAAATAACCATAACAACACTAGAGATAAAAAACAACCAATAAGAAATCATGTTTAAGAAACCTGATGCCATATCACGTGCTCCAATCTGTAATGGAATTAATAAATTTGAAAAAGTACCGCTTAATCCAGCAGTTAATACAAAAAATACCATGATAGTTCCGTGGATAGTAACCAATGCCAAATAAATATCTGGGCTCATAATACCGTCTGTTTGGTGGGGTCCTAAAAAAGCTTCTATAATAGTAAAAGACTTTTCTGGCCATGCTAACTGTAAACGAAATAACATAGACATGAATATTCCTATAACCCCCATTATCATTCCTGTAATTAAGAATTGTTTAGAGATCATTTTATGATCATGACTAAAAATATATTTTGTTACAAATGTTTCTTTATGATGATGTTCTGACATAATCTAACTTTTTTTGTATTCTGTATTTATTTTATAACTTTTCTGCAAAAGTAGGTTGCTCTGCCAACCACTTATTATACTCTTCTTCTTCTTCAACCACAATTTTCATTTGCATGCTGTAATGAGATGCTCCACAAATCTTATTACAAAGAAGCACATAATCAAACTCATATAAATCCTCTCCCTTTTCGGAACGAATTTTATTAATTCCTCTAGTTTTATCCATTACCTCAGATTGTTGTCTCATTTCTTCGGTGGTATATTTTGGTGTAAAGCCAAATTGAGTAACCATTCCTGGAACGCAGTTCATTTGTGCTCTAAAGTGAGGCATATAAGCTGAGTGCAATACATCTTGTGATCTAAACTTAAATAATACTTTTTTCCCTTTTGGTAAGTGAAGCTCAGATACAGGCTTATCATCTAGAGATGCAGCATCAGACATATCTACACCAATAGGATTATTAGTCTCGTCTATAAAGTTTACGTTTCCAAGTCCTAATGTATTATCTGCACCTGCATAACGAGCCTGCCAAGCAAATTGCTTAGCATATACCTCAATAACAATTGGATCTTCACTTTCATCTATGTTCATGACTTCTGTCCATTGAAAGATTCCGAAACCAATTAATACAATAATAACTACTCCTGGGATTACAGTCCAAATCATTTCTAACATATGATTGTCTGCGTAAAATTTTGCTTTATTTGTTTTTTTACCTCTGTACTTGTAGGTAAAAAAGAAAATAATAAACTGCATGATAAACTGAACAATTCCTATCAACCAAAAAGAAATATCAAATAATAAGTCATCATTTTCACCCTCGTAAGAAGCTGATTCTGGCAACATTAAAACATTCATTCCAATTAAGCAATAAATCATCAGCGCATAGATAAATATCCCAAAAAGGATGAAATATTTTCCTTGTCTGTCGTTATCTTTATCAGTGGCGATTACACCTCTTAAATTTAAGATTCTAGTAATCTGCCAGAAACTTACTCCGATTGCAACACCTATAAAAATATAAAATAGAGCTAGCATAATATTTTTCTTTGTTAATTATATTGATTAATGTTGATTGTCTTCTTCCGAGTGATGCTCGATATTAAAATAATGGAAATGCTCACTTTCATGTAAGAAAGGATTTCCTTTTGGTATTGGATCTGCTTTTGCAAATGCACTAAATACCGTATAAATAAATATTCCTAGAAAGAAAAAAGTGGCACTTATTTCTGGAATTCCAAAACTCCAACTTCCTCCTACTGTACCTGGCATAATCATGATAAATAAATCTACGTAATGACCTGCAAGAATTACGATTCCACCAATCACTACAAACCAAGGTCTGCTTTTAAAATCACTATTGATTAATAGTAATATTGGGAAAACAAAATTCATCACTAACATAGATAAAAACAATGTCTTATATTCTGTAAACCTCAACACAAAGTAGGTCGTTTCTTCTGGAATATCTGCATACCATATCAGCATAAACTGAGCAAACCATAAATACGTCCAGAAAACTGAAAAACCAAACATGAATTTTGCTAAATCATGGATATGACTGTCATTTACTTTTGGTAAATATCCTTTTGAACGAAGGTAAATGGTTACAAAAGCAATCACAGTGATTGCACTCACTAATAGAGTTGCTAACACATACCATCCAAACAATGTAGAGAACCAGTGGGGATCTAATCCCATAATCCAATCCCATACTGCCATAGATTCTGTGATCATGAATAAAAACAGAAATACAACAGACATATTATAATTCTTCTTGTATAATTTGTAACCGTCATTAACTGTATCTTCTTTAATAGAGTTTTTTCTGATAAGCATTCTATATGCATTCCAAACTAATAAATAAAATACACTTCTAATCACCCACCATGGCACATTTAACCATCCTCTTTTACCGTATACTATTGGATCAAAATTCTCACTTGTTTTATCAAATACACCTTCACCCATCCATGCAAATAAATGATTAAAATGAGTGGCTGTTAATGCGATAATGATAAGCATTATAATAGATGTTGGCACTAAATTAGCAGTAATGGCTTCCATAACTCTAAAAAGAACAATAGACCATCCAGCTTGAGCAACTCTTTGAATAGCATAAAAAGCTAATACCAGTAATGAGATCCCTAAAAAGAAAAGTAATGCTACATATACTGCAGACCAAGGTCTATTTTGTAACTGATGAAAAACATGTTCTGCATGCGCATCATCATGGTGTTCTCCATGAGTAGCTTCATCGGCATGACCTCCTGTTACATGAGCATCTTTTGATGCTTCATTGTGATTTTCTGAATGAACATCTTCAGTTTTGTGTGTTTCTGAAGAATGATTTTCATTTGTATGCGATTGTGATGAATGCTCTTCTTTTGAAGCAGATCCGTGTGAAGTTTCATCACCATGACCATCTCCATGATCAGAGCTAGCAACCATCTCCATAGCTTCTTCTACTGTAGATGGTGCGTTATAAAAACCTAGACCTATACCCAATGCCCCTAATACAATTAGAGCTATTGAAAACATTTTTAATTTACCTGAGAATTGATACATATCTTTCGTATTCTTCTTTTGTACTTATTTCAATAAATCGTTACGCAGTTTTCCAACATACTGTACTATCTGCCAACGTTCATCATGCGTGATTTGCGATGAATGAGAACCCATTAGGTTTTTTCCATGCATAATTACATGATAGATACTTCCTTCTGTAATATCTCTGTCTTTATAACTTGGTATTCCAATAAACTTTTCAGCTTGAGACAAATATCCGTTACCATCTCCTTTTTTTCCATGACAAGAAACACAGTAAATCGTATACATTTTTTTACCTTTTTCTAAAGAAATTTCATCCTGAATCAATGGAGATGTTAATTCAGATTTAGCTTTTTCATAATCTGCGTTCGTATCTGCATATTCGTAAGGTACAACTCCTCTTGCAATTGTTCCATTCACAGGTTTTAGGTTAGAAGAATATCCGGTAGTTCCTTTTTCAGCATCTGCCTCGTAAGGAACAGCCACATACATATCAGGCATGTATTGATATTGTCTTTCTCGTTTATCTGAACAAGAAAGGATGGTTACTAAGACTAAAAGTGCGATATTTAATTTGATATACTTTTTCATGAATTAGTGCTTATCTACTACGTTAATTTCTACAGCTCCAGTTTCATTTAATAATTTCATTAACTCTTCTTCATTATCATGAAGTTCAATTTCCATTAAAAAATGATCGTCTGTTGTTCTTGGATCTGGATTTTCAGCTGCTTTAAAAGGCCAGATTCTACTTCTCATATAAAATGTGATAACCATTAAGTGAGCTGCAAAAAAAACGGTCAACTCAAACATGATTGGAACAAATGCTGGCATATTTTCTGCCCAACTAAAACTTGGTTTTCCTCCAATATCTTGAGGCCAGTCTGCTATCATTGTATAATAAGTTAACCATATGGCTATTCCTAATCCAGTAATACCATACATAAAAGATGTAATGGCTATCCTTGTTGGTGCTAAGCCCATGGCTTTATCCAATCCGTGAACAGGAAATGGACAAAATACTTCTTCGATATGATGATTTGCTGCCTTTACTTTCTTAACAGCATCTAGTACAACTTCATCATCATTGTAAAATGCGTGAATTACTTTACTACTACTCATGATTATCGTCTCTTAATTTTTTATAACTCTCACCTGAAGACTTCAAGATTGTTTTTACCTCTGCTTGTGCAATTACAGGGAATGTTCTTGCATACAATAAAAATAAAACGAAAAAGAATCCAATGGTTCCTATAAATATTCCTACATCAACAAATGTGGGCTCAAAGCGCCACCATGTAGATGGTAAATGTCCTTTACTCAATACAATGGCAATAATATCAAAACGCTCAAACCACATTCCTATGTTAATTGCTATAGATATTAAAAAAGACCATATAAAACTTCTTCTTATTTTCTTAATCCAAAGTAATTGTGGTGTTAAAATATTAAAAATAATTAACGACCAAAATGCCCATGCATAAGGACCTGTTGCAGATCCTACAGATAAATAGGTATAATCCTCATATTGAGACCCTGTATACCAAGCGATAAAAAATTCAGTAGCATATGCTACGGCTACAATACCTCCAGTTAAAATAATAACAATATTCATATACTCTACATGAAGACGAGTAATATAAGCTTCTAGATTAGTCACTTTACGCATGATTCCTAATAAGGTCTGAACCATAGCAAATCCTGAAAAGATTGCTCCTGCTACGAAATAAGGAGGGAAAATTGTTGAGTGCCAACCTGGATTAATTGATGTCGCAAAGTCCATAGATACTATGGTGTGAACAGAAAGTACTAATGGAGTAGCTAAACCAGCTAAGACCAAAGATACTTCTTCAAATCGTTGCCAATCTTTCGCTCTACCAGACCATCCAAATGATAATAGTGAATATATTTTCTTTTGAAAAGGTTTAACTGCCCTATCACGAATCATTGCAAAATCTGGTAATAATCCCGTCCACCAGAATACTAGTGATACCGAAAGATATGTTGAAATGGCAAATACATCCCACAGTAATGGAGAATTAAAGTTTACCCATAATGATCCAAATTGATTTGGAATGGGTAATACCCAGTAGGCATTCCAAGGACGACCCATGTGAATAATTGGAAACAAACCAGCCTGAAAAACGGCAAATATTGTCATTGCTTCTGCAGAACGGTTGATAGCCATTCTCCATTTTTGACGGAATAATAAAAGTACCGCCGATATTAAAGTACCAGCATGACCAATACCTACCCACCATACAAAGTTGGTAATATCCCATGCCCATCCAATGTTCTTGCTTAATCCCCAAACTCCAATACCAGTTCCAACCGTATAAAATATACATCCAAATCCCCATAGCATTGCTGCTAAAGAAATATAAAATGCTATATACCAGTTTTTATTTGCTTTCCCTTCAATAGGTTTAGCAATATCTTCAGTAATATCATGGTAACTTTTGTGACCTAATATTAAGGGCTCTCTAATGGGTGCTTCGTAATGAGACATATGATATATCTTAAATTTTAATTACGCTTCGTTTGTATTTCTTACTTTCACTTGATACACTACATTTGGTTTTGTTTGTAGATAATCTAATACGTGATATGCTCTTTTATCTGCTGCTAATTTTACAACCTCTTCTTCTTCATTATTTACATCTCCAAAAGCCAATGCTCCTGTTGTACACGCATCTGAACAAGCTGTTGAAAATTCTCCAGTAGCTACTTTTCTTCCTTCTTTCTTAGCTTTTAAAATAGTTGCTTGTGTCATTTGAATACACATAGAACACTTTTCCATGACTCCTCTTGAACGAACAACTACGTCTGGATTTAAAACCATTTTTCCGTAATCATTATTCATATTGAAATCAAACTCGTTGTTGTCTGAATAGTTAAACCAATTAAAACGACGAACTCTGTAAGGACAATTGTTTGCACAATATCTAGTCCCTACACATCTATTATATGTCATTTGATTTTGACCTTGACGACCATGTGTTGTTGCAGCAACTGGACAAACCGTCTCACATGGAGCATGATTACAGTGCTGACACATCATTGGCTGAAAGGCAACTTGAGGATTCTCTGCTTCAGTTTCTAAAGCTGCATACATATCTGCATCGCCTAAACCTAAACTATCCTTTGCAAACTCTCTTATAGACTGTGAATTTGGCTCTTTGTTGTATGCTTCATTAAACTTCTCTTCAACACCTGAAGAATAGTAACGATCTATACGCAACCAATGCATATCTCTACCTACTCTAACTTCGTTTTTACCTACAACTGGAACATTGTTCTCTGCATGACATGCAACAACACAAGATCCACAACCTGTACAGGAAGTTAAATCTATAGACAAATTAAAATGATGTCCTATTTCTCTGTTATGCTCTTCCCACAAGTCTATTGACTTTGCTTCAACTTCTTGGTGATCATAAGAAACCATTGCTGGCACATTCCAGCCATTTTTATGATCTTTAGGGTCTATGTTTTTATAATCTTTTAAAGTAGTTTCCTTTAAAATATCATGTCTACCAGCAATTGTTTTTTGCACTTGTGTGCAAGCAAACTCATGAACAGCTCCGGAGGTTTTCTTAATAGTAACACCAAATTGAACATTATTAGCTTTTGAATAAAGCTTGTAAGCATTAACACCTACTTGCATATCTTCTTTCAAATTGGTTTTTCTACCATATCCTAGAGCCAACCCTAAAGAACCAGATGCCTGACCTGGTTGAATCATTACTGGGATATTTTCTAAAGAAACACCATTAACGGTAATGGTAGCATAATTACCATTGATTGCCCCATTATCTTTTACTGGGTTTGTAAAGCCTAATTCTCTAGCATCTGCAATAGAAATAGTTAGATAGTTATCCCAAGCAGCTCTTGTAATTGGATCAGGAAATTCTTGCAACCAAGGATTGTTTGCTTGTTTTCCATCTCCTAAGGCTACTGATGAGAATAAGGTTAACTCAAAAGCTGACGCTTTAGTTGCTTTAACTAAATCGATAGCTGCTGAATCTATTGAAATTGAATTCTTTGAAACTTTATTTGAAACTTCTTTTGTGAAGAATCCGTCATGTAATGCTTGATTCCATGAACTTCCTCCTAAGATGTTTGATGTCCAATATTCTTTTAAATAATCATGATAAGAAATTGAATTACCTGACCATTTTAATAATACTTCTTGAAATTGAGCAGTATTAAATAATTTTTGAATAGTAGGCTGAACTAATCCAAAATTTCCTTTTGTCATCATAACATCTCCCCATGACTCGAGGAAATGAGTTATTGGCAATGTGTATTGAGTAGAGTTTGCGGTAGCGTCATTTTGAATTGACATGGCTACTGATAGCTCTAATTTTTTTAATGACTCAGCAAATTCTGAACCTACAGATAAATTATATACAGGGTCTACATTATAAGTAAGTAATCCTTTTACTTTACCAGCTTTCATGTCGGCAACAACTTGAGCTAGTTCTGTTTCGTTTCCTTTTCTAATATGCAATGGATTAGCTGCATCAAATACAATACTTTTTAGAGCATCATTGATAGCAAAAGCAATTAGCTGTGCATTTTTATCTGAAGAACCTGACACTACAACTCCATGAGAACCAGACTTCTTTAAAGCTTTAGCTACTTCTTTAATATGTGCATCTACTGGAGTTGCTTTTGATGGTAAAGTAGCTCCGGTAATTGTGTTGTATAGATTAATTAAAGCAAATACTTGATCAGACGGTTTTGTAACTACACGTTTGTCTGCATTGGCTCCAGTTAAAGACATGTTTGCCTCAAACTGAACTAGATAAGACATGTGACCTGATTCTGGTTTTCTGCTAGCAGCATACCCTTTTTCAAATCCTCCTTGCCAATCACCAATAAAGTCTGCTCCAAAAGAAACAATAGTATGTGCTTTGTCAAAATGATAATTTGGAACTGCTCTTTCACCAAACATTTCTTCAAAGGCATCTGCAGTACCACTTTCTGAAATAGCATCATAAGTAACATGCTTTATATTTGGGAATGCAGCTGTAAAATCTGAAATAAGCTGTTCTGTAGATGGGCTTGCTAATGTTCCTGTTAATAAGACTACTGGTTCATTTGCTTCTTTTAATTGATTTAAGGTTGCTCCTATTTCTTTGTGAGCAGTATCCCAAGAAATGGCATTTTCTCCTTTTCGTGGCTCTTTTAACCTTAGTTGTTCATCATACAATGACAAAACTGATGCCTGAACTCTAGCATTTGTAGTTCCGTTAGCATCTTTATTTGGCATGATTAAGATAGGACGACCTTCACGTGTTTTAACTAAAACATTCGCAAAATCAAATCCATCGGCAATAGTACTTGCGTACCAATCTGCAACACCTAAGATAGTATCATCTGGCTTTACAACATATGGGATTGATTTCTTAACCGGTCCTTCACAGGCTGCAAGAGTTGCAGCTGCAGTTGTAAATCCAACATACTTTAAGAAATCTCTTCTTGATGTAGATGAGTTTTCTAATGTTTTCTTATCTCCTAAAAACTCATCTGTAGGAATTTCTTCTACAAATTCATTTTTACTTAGCGTTTCAACAATAGAACTATCTTTTAGTTCCTCAACACTTTGCCAGTATTTTTTGTTTGAAGCCATTTATATAGAATTTATCTTCTTAATTATTAATGATGACATTTACCACATTCTAACCCACCTAGTTGAGCAATGGTTACCTCTTTTGTACCATACTTCTCTGCTAATTGCTTGTGAATTTTTTCGTAATAAGGATTTCCTTTTAAATCTACATTTGTCTCTCTGTGACAGTCGATACACCATCCCATAGTAAGTGGTGAGTACTGATACATCTCGTCCATCTCTTCTACTGGTCCGTGACATTGCTTACAATCTACACCCGCAACCGTTACGTGTTGAGCATGAACAAAATTAACGTGATCTGGTAAATTGTGTATACGAATCCATTTGATAGGCTTTGTTTCACCTGTGTACTCTAGGTTTTCTGCATCCCATCCTGCAGCATCATATATCTTTTGTATTTCCTTATCTAATTCATTCTTTCTTAAAACCACACCGTTGTATTCAACCTCAGTTCCCTCAGCAACTTCTGCAATATTTTTATGACAATTCATACATACATTTACTGATGGTATTCCAGAGTGCTTGCTGTGTTTAGCTGAAGAGTGACAATATTGACAATCAACTTTATTTTCTCCGGCATGAATTTTATGCGAAAAAGCTATTGGCTGAACTGGTTGATAACCTTGATCTACGCCTACACTAAATAACGTTCCAAATCCTAAATATGCCGATGTTAACAATAAAAATATTACTCCTACTACATGTAAAAATGTATTTTGCTGAATGCCTGCCCAAACTTCTTTTAAAGAACCTAGTGGACCTGGAGTTTTTGGAGCACCTTTTAATTCACTAATAGTTTTTAGTAACGCTGCTATAATTAAAAATGCAGAAACTATGATTGCTGCAAGAATATAAATTAGCCATCCTGGAGCTTCATTTTGACCTCCTGTTGAGGCAACTGCTCCAGGAGCAAGTACCGGTTTTGGATCACCAACCTCGGTGTAATAAAGTATGTCGTCTATTTGAGTGTCTGAAAGTTGTGGAAAAGCAGACATAACAGATCCATTGTATTCGTTAAAAATAGCAATCGCATCTCTATCTCCCGAAGCCCTCAAGGCTGCATTATTTTTTATCCAGGCTTTTAACCAATCATTCTCCCTTCTTTCAGTAACACCTGCAAGAGCAGGACCAATAAGTTTTCTATCTAACTTGTGGCAGGAAGCACAAAGATTATTGTATAATTTTCTACCCTCTTTTTGACGGGCAACATCTATAGCATCTTGCGCCATAGCTGAAAAACTTAAAGAAAATAATAATAGAAATGTAAAACTCTTAAGAAGTAGGGTGGTTAGTCTTTTGTGTAGATATACACTTTTCATATTCACAAACTATTTGTTTAGTATCAAATTACTGAAATTCTAACTAAAATTCGGCTCTAAAAGCGGCTTATAATTAGAAGCACAAAAGTACTACATATATGTAAATTTTGAAATGCTAAAGAGCTGTTAAATATTAATTTATATTTGTTCTAAATAAGGTGGTTTTGAAATATATTTATATTGAAGTTGTTAACTTTGTAGTAAGTATTTTTTTATGAAAAAAACAGTAATAATAAGTTGTCTTTTTTTTGTGGGCTTTTTCACCTCACAAATTATTTATTCTCAATCCCAAAAACCGGATAGTACACTCATAAATGAGTTTATTTCAAAAAAAAGAAGCTTTAATAAAGAGTTTGGATATGGATTTAGAATTCAGCTATATAACGGCTTTGAGACAGAGGCTAAAAAAACTGAGGCAAAATTTAAAATAGATTTTCCAGAAATTAAAACTTTCCTTTTATACAGACAACCTGAATGGAAAATACAAGTTGGATTTTACAAAACCAAACTTGAAGCTGATAGAGCTCTATTGAATTTCAAGAGAAAATATGGAAGTGCTATTGTAATTCCGCTAGGTAAATAATTAGCAAATTCTTATATCAAAAAAATGCCTTGTATTTTAATTTACAAGGCATTTTTTATAGAAAATTATTTCAATTTTTTCTTGACTGCTACTTCTTGATAAGCCTCTATAGAATCTCCTACAGAAATATCATTGTAATTTTTAATCTGAAGACCACAATCATACCCTTTTGCAACTTCTTTTACATCGTCTTTAAATCGTTTCAACGAAGTTAATTCTCCATCATGAACAACAATTCCATCACGAATAATTCTAATTTTAGAATTTCTAAAGATTTTACCGTTCATCACCATACAACCAGCAATATTTCCAACTTTAGAAATTTTGTATACTTCTCTAATTTCTACAGTACCTGTTATCTCTTCTTTCATCTCTGGAGATAACATACCTTCCATTGCGTCTTTAAGGTCATTAATTGCATCGTAAATAATAGAATAAGTTCTAATATCTACTTCTTCTCTATCTGCAATTACTCTAGCATTGGATTGTGGACGAACATTAAATCCTACGATAATAGCATCTGATGCTGTTGCTAATAAAACGTCTGATTCTGTAATAGCTCCAACACCTTTATGTAAAATATTTACTTGGATTTCTTCAGTAGATAATTTCTGGAAAGAATCTGTAAGCGCTTCTACAGAACCATCTACATCTCCTTTTAGTATGATGTTTAATTCTTTAAAATCTCCTAAAGCTATACGTCTTCCAATTTCATCTAAGGTTAATGTTTTCTGAGTTCTAACAGACTGTTCTCTTTGTAATTGCGATCTTTTAGAGGCTATTTGTTTTGCCTCTCGCTCATCATCAAATACATTGAATTTATCACCAGCTTGAGGAGCTCCGTCTAAACCTAAAATAGAAACTGGAGTAGATGGACCTGCCTGATCTACATTGTTCCCTTTGTCATCAAACATTGCCTTTACCTTTCCACTATTCTTTCCTGCAAGAATGTAGTCTCCAATTTTTAAAGTTCCTGCTTGAACTAGTATTGTTGTTACATAACCTCTACCTTTATCTAATTGAGCTTCTACCACAGCACCAACAGCATTTTTATTTGGGTTAGATTTTAATTCTAAAATTTCAGCCTCTAACAATACTTTTTCTAATAATTCAGGAATTCCTTCACCTGTTTTTGCAGAAATATCTTGTGACTGAATACTCCCTCCCCATTCTTCAATGAGTAAATTCATAGAAGATAATTGAGTTTTTACATTGTCAGGATTGGCATTGGGTTTGTCTATCTTATTGATTGCAAAAATGATTGGAACACCAGCAGCTTGCGCGTGAGATATTGCTTCTTTTGTTTGAGGCATCACATCATCATCTGCTGCAGCTACAATAATAACCAAATCGGTAACCTGGGCACCACGTGCACGCATGGCTGTAAAGGCCTCGTGTCCAGGTGTATCTAAGAATGCTATTTTTTGATCTCCTACACTAACTGAATATGCTCCAATGTGCTGAGTAATACCACCTGATTCACCTTCAATAACATTTGCTTTTCTGATGTAATCTAATAGTGATGTTTTACCATGATCTACATGCCCCATCACGGTTATAATTGGCGCACGACCAATTAAATCTTCTGGTTTATCTATCACTTCTTCGATAGATTCCTCTACTTCTGCACCAACAAATTCAACAGTATGATCAAATTCCTCTGCTACTATTTTTAAAGTTTCAGCATCTAAACGTTGGTTCATAGTAACCATCATTCCAAGCATCATACATGCAGAGATAATTTCTGTAACAGCAACTTCCATCATGGTAGCAACCTCACTTACAGTAACAAACTCTGTAACTTTTAATATTTTGGACCCTAAAACTTGTGCTTCAGTTTCTGCATCAGAGAGTTCTTTATGTGCATCTCTTTTATTTCTTCTGTATTTTGCTCCTTTTCCTTTTGAAGATTTCCCTTGAAGTTTTTCCAAGGTTTCTCTAACCTGTTTTTGCACTTCTGCTTCTGTAAGTTCTCTTTTAACAGGCGCAGGTCTTCTTTGAGCATTTCCACCTCTAGATCCTCCTGGTCTGTTTGATCCAGGTCTAGATCCACCTGGCCTTCCTACTCCTGATGCCCTATTTTGATTACCTTGACCAGGTGCTCCTGGCTTGCTAATCCTTTTCCTTTTTCTTTTGGAAGCATCGTTTTTGGCAGGTACTTTTGGTTTATCTTCAGGTTTTTTCTTTGCCTTTTCAAATTGCTTGAGATCAATTTTTTTACCTGTTAACTTAGGACCATTTAGTTTTTTATATTGAGTCTTTATGGTTTCCGATTCCTCAGAAGATTCTGATGACTCGGTTTGTTCAGTATTGTCGGAAATAACCTCTTTTTTTAGCTCTAAATCTTGTTCGTTATCAGAAATAACTTCTTTTTGCTCTAAAGGTTCGGATGATTTTTTATCAATTTCTTTGGGCGCATGCTCTACCTCTTTTTCTTGAGTATCATTTGCGGGTGGAATGATGTCTTTTGACTCTTCCTGACTTTCAATTATTTGGTCAACTGGAGGCTCACTTTTAACTTCAGCTTTTTTTGCTTCTATGTCTATCTTACCTACAGTTTTAATTTGTAACTTCTCTGCTTTGGCTCTTAAAACTTCTTCCTTCTTTTCATCCTCTAACCTCTTTTTCTCAATCTTTGCCTCTAATTCAAGCCTTATTGCTTCTTTCTCTTTTCGTTTTTCTTCACCTACTTCCTTAGATGCAGCTTTTTTGTTAGCATCTGTTTCAAAACCGTCTTGTAGCACCTGATAAATTTCACTTGATATTTTTGTAGTTGGTCTTGCTTCGATCTGATGACCGTTGTTTGCAAGATACTCTACAGCCCTATCAAGAGAAATATTTAATTCTCTTAGCACCTTATTAAGTCTCACTGTTCTACTTTCCGACATATACCCTTGTTAACCTTTTATTTGTAAAAGTATTATTTTTTATTGAATGTTATTCTTCAAACTCTTCTTTAAGAATTCGCTGAACATCTAGTATTGTTTCTTCCTCTAAATCTGTTCTCTTAAGAAGTTCTTCCACAGAAGCATCTAACACACTTTTTGCTGTATCCAGACCAATATTTTTGAATTCTTGGATAATCCAAGCTTCAATTTCATCTCTAAATTCAGTTAATTCAACATCTTCTTCCTCTAACCCTTCTCTTTGAACATCTATATCATATTTGGTTAGCTCACTAGCCAAACGAATATTCACACCGCCTTTACCAATTGCTTTTGATACTTCTTCAGGCTTCAAAAAGACATTAACACGTCCTTTTTTTCCATTTTTCTCCTCCTCATACTCTTCTATTTCCATAGAAACAACTTTTGCAGGACTTAAAGCCCTAGATATAAAAAGTTGTTCGTTTTTTGTATGATTGATTACATCTATATTTTCATTTCCAAGCTCCCTAACAATTCCATGAATCCTAGAACCCTTCATTCCAACACAAGCACCAACTGGATCTATTCTATCATCGTAAGAATCTACTGCTACTTTTGCTTTTTCTCCAGGAATCCTCGCAACCCTCTCTACTGTTATTAATCCATCAAATACTTCTGGGATTTCTTGCTCAAATAACTTCACTAGGAAATCTGGGGAAGTTCTTGATAAAATAATAGCAGGTTTATTACCTCTTAATTCTACCGTTTTAATTACTCCTCTTACAGAATCTCCTTTTCTAAAAAAGTCTGATCGAATTTGCTCACTTTTTGGTAACACAATTTCATTACCATCGTCATCTAGCAAAATAATTGCATTATGACGGATATGGTGAACCTCAGCACTGTAGATATCTCCCTCTAATTCTTTAAAATGTTTAAATATGTTTGTACTGTCATGTTCTTGAATTTTTGAAATCAAATTTTGACGCAATGCTAAAATAGCTCTTCTTCCTAAGTCAAATAATTTAACTTCTTCTGAAACATCCTCTCCAATTTCAAAATCTGGTTCAATTTTTCTAGCTGCTGATATTTCAATCTCTTCGTTATCATCTTCTACTTCATTATCAGCTACAACAATTCTGTTTCTCCAAATCTCTAAATCTCCCTTGTCAGGATTGATAATAATATCAAAATTATCATCTGAGCCAAACTTACGTTTTAATGCTGCTCTAAAAACTTCTTCTAAAATAGACATGAGTGTTACCCTGTCTATACTTTTCATGTCTTTGAATTCTGAAAACGAATCTATTAATGCTATATTCTCCATTGCATATTATTCTTAAAATATAATCTTCACTTTTGCTTCTTTTATACTGCTAAATGCTATCGAAGCATTTTTCTCTACAGTTATTTTACCTTTACCTATTGGTTTGGGCTCTCTTGTTTTCCATCTAAGAGAAATTTCTTTATCGTTGGCACTCACTAGGGTACCTTCTAATTCTTGATCTTCAGTTTTAACCTTCAAAATTCTATTCATATTTTTAAGGTACTGTCTTCTAACCGTTAAAGGATGAGAAATATCTGGAGAAGTAACTTCTAAACCAAAATCTTCTACTTCTCTATCTAAATTATGTTCTACATGCCTACTAATACGGATACACTCTTTAATAGAAACACCTTCATCTCCATCTACAATTACTTTAATTTTATTACCTGCCAAAAAAGATAATTCAATTAGAAATAAGGATTCATTCTCTAAAATCGCCTCATCTACTAATTTTGTAACTAACTTTTGATCCATATACCTCATGATATAAAAAGAGGGGACTTATCGTCCCCTTCTTCTTCGTTTTTTGGTCATTTTCCGTGCAAATATACTAACTAGTTACTTAATAACCAAATAGGTTTTTTCCTAATTTTTTTGTAAATTTAACTTAAGTCTTACCAAGCGTAGCATGCTCCCACTGAAACTATTAAAACTTCAATAATATGTATAAAATTTTAGTCCCTGTAGACTTTTCTGAAAAATCTAAATATGCAGTGAAAATGGCTGCAAAAATTGGTAAAAATATTGAAGCAGAAATATATTTACTTCACTTGGTAGAACTTCCATCCGGAATTATTGATATGGGATCAGGAAGCAACTTTAGTATCCCCGAAAGCATGATGTACTTGAGAAAAGTAAAAGAAAAAATTCTTGACTTAAAGACTACGTATTTTTACGATAATCAAATTGTTAGATACTCTATTAGATTTCAAAACCCCTTTGAAGGAATTAGAGATTTTGTAAAAAAAATTAACGCAAACCTCATTGTAATGGGATCTAAAGGTGTGTCAGATTTTGAAGAAATGATTATTGGATCTAATACAGAAAAAGTTGTACGCACCTCAACAATCCCAGTTATTGTTGTAAAAGCTGACTCTCAAAAATTTAAATTTAAAAAATTAGTTTTTGCATCAAATTATGATGAAGAAAATAAGGTTGCTTTTGTAGATTTTTTAAATTTTGCTAAACAATTTAAAACTGAAATACATTTACTAAAGATAAATACAGCAAGTAGTTTTGAAAATTCTTTTATAACTAAAGAGAAGATTAAAAACTTTATCAAAGACTTTGATTTACCAAATAACACAATACATATTCATAATGATGAGTCTGTAGTAAAAGGTATTACAAATTTCGCAAAAGAAATTGAAGCAGATCTCATTGCTTTAACCACACACGGAAGAAGTGGACTCTCTAGCCTGTTTAACAGTAGCATAGCTAAAAGTGTTTCTAAAAGTGTTTTACGACCTGTGATAACTTTTAAAATATAAAAAATCCCATTCTAAGAATGGGATTTTTTTTGGTTGGCCTACAAGGACTCGAACCTTGAATGTCGGTACCAAAAACCGGTGTGTTACCAATTACACCATAGGCCAATAGATTTCATAGCGGCTGCAAATTTAAATCAAAGTTTTTATCCTGCAAATCTTTTTATTACTTTTTTACTTTTAACAAAGTTTTATAATGTCTTTAAAGTTAATACGTGACTCTTAGCCGTTATTTCTCCGATAAATTAGTAAATTCGCCCATACATTTTACTACCTATGACATCAGAAAAATTTAAAAAGTGGAACCTCATATTAGGATGGAGCACTTTTACAATAGCTCTCATCACCTATTCTCTCACACTAGAACCAACTGTTAGTGCGTGGGATTGTGGAGAATACATATCAACATCAGTAAAGTTAGAAGTTGGTCACCCTCCAGGGGCTCCATTGTTTCAAATGCTTGGCGCATTTTTTGCTATGTTTACAAGTGAACTTACAGAGATTGCAAGAATGGTAAATTTCATGTCTGCTCTAGCGAGTGCTTTTACTATTCTTTTTATGTTTTGGACCATCACTAACTTGGCAAAAAAATTAGTAGTTAAAACAGGTGAAATTAATGAAAGTTCTAGCATTGCTGTTTTGGGTAGCGCATTAGTTGGCTCTTTGACTTACACTTTTTCTGATAGTTTTTGGTTTAGTGCAGTTGAGGGAGAGGTCTACGCAATGTCATCTTTTTTAATGGCGATCTTATTTTGGTTGGGCCTAAAATGGGAAAGTGAAATTCATACCCCAAGAGGTCATAAATGGCTTGTAATTATCAGTTTTGTGGTAGGATTATCTTTTGGTGTTCATATTTTGTCTTTACTTGTTATTCCTGCAATATTTCTAATTTATTTTTTTAAGACGTATCATACAATAAATCTCAAAACCACAAGTATAGCAACAATTATTTCAATTCTCATACTTGCTTTTGTTTTTAAGTTTTTATTTCCATTTACACTAAAGTTCTTTAGTGCCTCAGAATTATTTTTTATCAATTCTATAGGCTTACCGTATAATTCTGGTTCTATTATAGCTGGCATTATCTTGGTAGTTGGCTTTTATGTTGGCTTAAATTATACTAAAAAAAATAATAAGGTCATAACAAACACTATTCTTCTGTCTGTACTTTTTATTATGATTGGCTTTTCGTCTTGGTTGATGCTCCCAATTAGAGCAAATACCAACACTACAATTAATGAGAACAACCCTTCTAGTGCTAGAGAATTACTAGCTTATTATAATCGAGAACAGTATGGTGATGCTAATGTATTTTATGACACTTATTATTCAGATTCGTATAGTAGAGAGGTAAACAAAGAAAAACCTCTTAAAGACGATAAACCTAAATATGAAAAACGAAATGGGAAATATGAGATAGTGAATAAATACAAAGATGTACTCCCAAACACATCAGACAAACACAAAGGATTTATTCCAAGAATGACAAATCCTGCAGCTGAAAAAATGTACAAAGCTATTGCTAATATTCCTCAGAATAGCACTAGAAGACCCACATTTGCAGAGAATATAAAATTTATGATTAGCTACCAATTTGGCTACATGTATGGTCGTTATTTTATGTGGAATTTTTCTGGTAGACAAAATGACGTTCAAGGGCAATTAGATAGGTACAACGGAAATTGGTTAAGCGGAATTAAATTTATCGATGAGGCAAGATTAGGACCACAAACTAATTTACCATCGGATGTAACAGAAAATAAAGGACGAAATGTTTATTTTATGTTGCCTTTTTTATTGGGTATCATAGGATTATTGTATCAAATAAAATGGGATAAAAAAAACTTTTTTGTTCTTTTCATGTTTTTTGCTTTTACAGGCTTTGCAATTATTTTTTACACAAATCCAAAACCTTTTGAGCCTAGAGAAAGAGATTACGCAATCGTAGGTTCATTTTACATATATGCCATTTGGGTAGGTTTTGGCGTATTGGCACTTTATGAATATCTAAAGAATTTTGCCAATAAAAAAGTAGTTGCTATAGCTGTATCAGTAATTTCATTACTAGCTGTTCCTACACTAATGGGTTTTGAAAACTGGGACGATCATGACAGATCGAATAGATACACCACACATTTAAACGCACAATCATATTTAGAATCTTGCGACCCTAATTCAATTATGTTTACCATTGGAGATAATGACACCTTCCCATTGTGGTACATGCAAGAAGTTGAGGGTGTTAGAACAGATATTAAATTAGTTAACACAAGCTTGTTTGCCACAGATTGGTATATAGATCAAATGAAACGAGCAACCTATGATGCACCACCAATACCATCTCAATTAAATCATGATGATTATAAATATGGTAGTTTGGATGCTGCCTATTACTTTGAGGAATTATTCCCAACACTAAAAGACTCCATTCTTCCAATAAATGATTATATGCAATGGATAGAAAGTAAGAACAAAGTTACTTTTTACGATATAGATGGTGATGGAAATGAAGAAAAAGTTCTTCCTACAAGAAATATAAGAATTCCAGTTAATAAAGAAAATGTTTTAGAATATGGAATTGTTGCAGCAAAAGATGCAGAAAAAATAGTAGATTATATAGATATTGAAATAGGAAGAGGAATTGCTAAAAACAGAATTTTAATGCTTGATATTTTAGCAAATTTTGATTGGAAAAGGCCTATTTATTTTACAGGAGGTGCGTTTGCAGACGAAGAATATATTTGGCTGAAAGACTATTTACAGTTAGATGGGATGGCTTATAAATTAGTTCCCATAAAAACATCAATGAATGTTATAAACCCAGACGGAACTGTAACCAAGAAAAGCCCATTTGACATGGGAAGAATTGATCCTGAAAAAATGTATGCTAATATTCAAAAATTAGATTGGAGAAATATTAATGATGGAAAAATATATTTAGATGAGCAGACCAAGAGAAGTTCTATTTCTATGCGTAATAATTTGATGCGACTATCTGACGCTTTTGCTACTCAGGGAGACACCGTTAAAGCATTAGAAATATTAGATCTCTCTATTGAGAAAATGCCTATCAAAGATTTTAGTCATTTTAGTTTATCTGTTGGGTATCCAGAAATGTATTATTTACTAGGAGAACCTGAAAAAGCTAGATCTGCTGCAGAAGCTTTAATAAAAATATTTAAAGAACAACTCATCTGGCTAGCAGAATTTCCGAAAGAAGATTCTGATCAAATCTTTGAAGAAATTGACAATAATTTGTTGATGTATCGAAATATCATTGCCACTCAAATTGACCGTTTTGATATAGATGAAGAATATAAAACTGATAAGCAAAATGAATTTATAGAAACTGTAAAACTATTTAATCATTTAATGCCCGAAGAAGAGTAGTTTTATGAAATTTTACACCATTAAAACGCCATCTATAATTCAAAGAGTTTTCTCTAGCTACAGATGGCGTTTTTATTCGGTTACAAAAGAAATCTATTTAACATTTGATGATGGACCAACTCCAGAAATTACCACTTTTGTTTTAAATGAATTAAAAAAACATCAAGCTAAGGCAACTTTTTTTTGTATTGGAAAAAATGTAAAAAAACACCCTACTATTTATGAAAGAATTAAGAAAGAAGGGCACTCAGTAGGTAATCATACCTACAATCATTTAAATGGTTTCAGAACTAACAACATTAACTATATAGAAAATATTCAACAAGCAGAAAAACTCATTGAATCTAACTTATTTAGACCTCCTTACGGAAGATTAAAATCATCTCAAGCAAGATCAATTATTGGTAAGGGCTACAAAATAATTATGTGGGATATTCTTAGTGGTGATTTTGACACAACTATAACGCCTGAAAAATGTTTGAAAAATGTTCTTGACAAAACTACTAATGGGAGTATTGTAGTAATGCACGATAGCGAAAAAGCGAAAGATAAAATATTTTATACTCTTCCTAAAATTCTGAGTTATTATCAAGAAAAAGGTTATCTATTTAAGGCAATTTCTTAGAAGTATTGCTGTACTAAGCCAATTAAAGTATTGGCATCTTGTTCGCCAGTTTGTCTCCATTTCATTTCACCATCTTTATAGATCATAAAGGTTGGATTTCCTTTTACACGAAGAGCCTCAGCTAATGGTTCATTTTTTTTTATATCAATCTTTATCACTTTAGCTTTATCTCCTAAAGCAGCAGCTACATCTCTTAAAGTATCTACATTATTATTTGCATCTTCCCAATCAAAATAAAAATCTATTAAGACTGGTTCCTCTGCACTGATTAACTCACCAAACTTTGTCATTTTTTAATTGTTTTTTTAGGGTAAAAATGCTGTATTTGAACATTTTAATACTTACAAATATAACATTTCTATTGAATTGACCTGAAAATCAGGCTTTTTTCAGTTTAATAACAGTGATTTCTGGCCAAATACCTACTCTCCCAGGAAATGCATGATATCCAAATCCCCTATTGACGTTGATATACCTTCCATCCTCATTATATAGGCCAGCCCACTGTTTATAGACATATTTTGAAGGGCTCCATTTAAACCAACCAGGAATTTCAATCCCCATTTGCAACCCATGTGTATGGCCACTTAGTGTTAAATGATAGTTTAAATCATCTTGCTTAACCTCAGCGTCCCAATGAGAGGGATCGTGAGACATCAATATCTTAAAATCCTCTTTGTTAATACCTTCAGATGCTTTTTTAAGATCACCAGCTTGTTTGAAACTTTTACCCCAGTTTTCTACACCTATTAAAGAAATTTTTTGCCCCTCTTTTTCTATGTATCGGCTTTCATTACATAATAAATCAAACCCTATTTTGGGATGAATTTTTTTTATTTCTTGAAACTGAACTTCTTTTTCTTCTTTACTTATACCTCTTATATATTCTGCGTAATCATGATTTCCTAAGACAGAATATTTTCCAAAGGGCGCTTTCAGAGAGCTAAACATTTCTATCCAATTATCCATCTCACTAGCCATGTTATTTACAATATCGCCTGTAAATAGTAATACGTCAGAATTTTGATTATTAATCATATCAACACCGTACTGAATTTTCTTCTTATTAGTAAAACTTCCTGAATGAATATCTGAAATTTGAGTAATTGTAAATCCATCAAAAGCATCTGGCAAGTCTTTAAAAGATAGCTGGTACTTTAACACCTTGTAATTATACCTGCCTTGAATAATACCATATAAAAATGAAGTAAAAGGAATAGCTGCTAATACAAGAGCTAGTTGAGATATAAATTTACGTCTCCCGGGAATAGGTTGAGTCGGGTTACTACCAAGCCAAGATGTAATTTTATGAAAGATTCGAACAATATCTTCCCCAAACAACACTACTAAAATAAATATTTTAGGAATTAAAATAGTTATCATCATTCCTGTAGCCATCTGAAACTCCTTAGTTTGACCAGAATTGCTTGGTGTTGTAACTATTACGTACAATAGATTGAGGTAAACTAAGATTCCTATAGCCATCCAACCCCATCTAATAATTCTATTTTTAGTGACCGTCTTTACCGCCTGAAAAGCATAATATTCTAAAATAAAAATGATTGCAGAAGCTATCAATAAGGGGACGATCCATCTTGGCATAGTTATTTATTTTAATGGGGTTAAATATAGTTCAAAAACAAAGTGATAATTTTAAGTTCATGTTAAAGTTTTCTTTACAAAATGAAATAAAATTCTGTGTTCGCAATAGATTTCAAAACGAATAGAATGAAACAGAAATGATTTTTTAACAAACTTCAAGCAAGTGAAAAACAAATAGCTAATAACTTATAACAATTTTGAATAATTATTTAATGGACAAAATTTATATTTTGTAGTTTTAGCAAATCAATATAAACTTCATGTCAGATAAAAAACGTCTTTTTTTACTCGATGCTTTTGCACTAATTTTTAGAGGATATTATGCATTTATTAAAAACCCTAGAATTAATTCAAAAGGGATGGATACTTCTGCTATTCTAGGTTTTACCAATTCTCTACTCGATGTAATAAAAAGAGAAAAACCAGATCTTTTAGCTGTTTGTTTTGATAGAGGTGGAAGTGTAGCTAGAACTGAAGCATTTTCTGAATATAAAGCCAATAGACAAGAAACTCCTGAGGCAATTAAAATTGCAGTGCCTATTATAGAAAGTATTTTAAAAGCTATGAAAATTCCTGCAGTTGTTTTGGCAGGATATGAGGCAGATGATATTATTGGGACCCTAGCCAAGAAAGCAGAAAAAGAAGGATACCAAACTTATATGGTTACACCAGATAAAGATTTTGCACAATTGGTTTCTGAAAATATTTTTATGTACAGGCCTCGATTTGGAGGAGGCTATGAAACGTGGGGAATTCCTGAGGTACAAGAAAAATTTGGAGTAAAAAATCCAGAACAAGTTATTGACTTTTTAGGAATGATGGGGGATTCTGCAGATAATATTCCCGGATTACCAGGTGTAGGTGAAAAAACTGCAAAAAAATTCTTAGCGCAATATGGATCTATGGAGAATTTGTTGGAAAATACTGCAGATCTTAAGGGTAAGATGAAAGAAAAAGTAGAGGCTGCAAAAGAATTGGGAATTCTTTCCAAAGAACTAGCTACTATTATGTTAGATGTTCCTGTTGATTTTCACGAGGAAAGTTTCAAAATGAGTATGCCTGATATTGAAGCAACTAAAGAGATTTTTACAGAATTAGAATTTAGACGTCTTACTGAGAATTTTGTCAAAACATTTTCAATTTCAACAAATTCTGAAGACATTGTTAAACAAGACAATCAAACAATTACAAATTCTAAAGCATCTACTTCTAAGCCTCAAGGTGATCATAATGGTCAATTTGATTTGTTTTCTACACCCGGAACCGGAAATGTTTCGGAAGAAGAAAGTATTCAAGGCTATAAAACTATTGCAACTACTCGTCACTTCTACCAACACGTTGATACACCAATCTCAAGAAAATTACTGCTAAAAAAATTGCAGCAACAAACCTCTGTTTGCTTTGATACAGAAACAACTGGATTGAAAGCCCTGGAAGTTGAACTGATCGGAATTTCCTTTTCATGGGAAATTGGGAAAGGCTACTATGTATCATTCCCAGATGACCAAATTGAAACTAAGGCAGTCTTGGAGGAATTTCGTAGTTTTTTTGAGAATACATCCATTGAAAAAATAGGTCATAACTTAAAATATGATATCAAAGTATTATCAAATTATGGAATGCCTGTAAAGGGAAACTTATTTGATACAATGATTGCCCATTATTTAATCAATCCAGACATGCGACATGGAATGGATATTTTAGCTGAAACCTATTTAAATTATCAACCTGTTTCAATCACTAAATTAATTGGTAAAAAAGGGAAAAATCAGTTATCTATGCGAGATGTTCCTATAAAAGATCAAACGGAATATGCTGTTGAAGACGCTGACATAACACTTCAATTAAAAAAACATTTCATTGAAGAATTAAAAAAAGGGAATGTTATAAAACTATTTAATGAAATTGAATTACCATTAGTTTCTGTATTAACAGCTATGGAAATTGAAGGAATTAATTTAAATACTGATTTCTTAAAAGAGTTGTCTATTCATCTAACAGATGATATCAACCGTTTAGAAAAGACCATATTTGAACAAGCTGGTGAAGAATTTAATATTGCCTCACCTAAACAACTAGGTATTGTATTATTTGAGAATATGAAATTGGTAGATAAGCCAAAAAAAACAAAAACAGGCCAATACTCTACTGCAGAGGATGTTTTATCTAACCTATCTAAAGATCATACAATTATTGCCAATGTTTTAGAATACAGGCAATTTAAGAAGTTACAAAGCACCTATGTAGATGCACTACCAAATGAAATTAATCCTACTACAGGTAGAGTTCATACAGCGTATGCACAGGCAGTTGCTGCTACAGGGAGACTAAGCTCTACCAACCCTAACCTGCAAAATATTCCTATTAGAACAGAGAGAGGAAAACAAGTAAGAAAAGCATTTATCCCAAGAGATCAAAACCACGTATTATTAGCAGCAGATTATTCACAGATAGAATTACGAATTATAGCTGCTTTGAGTGAAGAAGAAACCATGATTGAGGCTTTTAAAAACGGAGAGGATATTCATGCCTCAACGGCGGCAAAAGTCTTTAATGTTCCTTTAAGCGAGGTAACCAGAGAACAAAGAAGCAATGCAAAAACAGTTAATTTTGGAATCATATACGGTGTTTCTGCTTTTGGATTGAGTAACCAAACAGATTTAACTAGAAAGGAATCTAAAGAACTGATAGATTTATACTATGAAACCTATCCTAAACTTAAAAACTACATGTCTGCTCAAGTAGATTTTGCTAGAGATCATGGTTATGTAGAAACCGTATTACAACGCCGTAGATATTTAAAAGATATTAATTCTAGAAATGCAATTGTACGAGGGGCTGCAGAAAGAAACGCTGTAAATGCACCCATTCAAGGATCTGCAGCAGATATCATAAAAATAGCTATGATAAATATATTTAAGCGATTTGAGAAGGAAGGTTTTAAATCAAAAATGTTATTACAAGTGCATGATGAATTGGTATTTGATGCACATAAAGATGAGCTAGAGATCATAAAACCAATTATTAAATATGAAATGGAACATGCATTTGAGATGATTGTACCATTAGATGTTGAAATGGGTATTGGTGAAAATTGGCTAGAAGCACATTAACTATTTAAGTAATACTTTTCATCACAAGAACATTTTCAATATTTTGCTTCACTTTCAACATTTTAAAGAAGATATTTCAGGAATTCAAGTTCCAGATAAATTTACATTCCCATTTTATTATGAGCCACACCCATTGGCTAAAGTAGCTACAAAAGAAATACAAGAATATCTAGAAAAACAAACTGATTTTGAACATGAATTTGGGATTAAAAGTGTCAAACAAAAAAATGCTATTGGCAAAATGTTTGGCGTCTTAGTTGTAAAAAAGACAGACAATAGTTTAGGGTATTTGGCTGCATTTTCTGGAAAGTTAGCAGATAAAAGTTTACCGGATAAATTTGTTCCTCCTATTTTTAATATGAGAACTGAAGGAAGTTTTTATATCCAAGGAGAAAAAAAAATTGAGAAAATTGGAGCAGAAATTCAGTTATTAAAAAAAGATGAAAACTATCTATCTTTAAAAAAATCGCTAAAAAAATTAAGTAAAAAAATTGAAGAAGATTTAGCTGCACAAAGGAAGAAAATGAAGACTTCAAAACTATCAAGAAGACTTCAAAAAAAAGAGGCTAATGCTAATTTAGATGCTGCTAATTTTAACATTTTAAACAAAAAATTAATACAAGAAAGTTATAACGATCAATTTTACTACAAAGAACTCCAAGAATACTATTCTTATAAAATTGAAGAAAGTAAAGCCCTACTAGCTGATTTTGAAAATAAAATTATGGGTTTAATGGCACTTAGAAAAAAGACCTCTGCCATTCTTCAAAACACCTTATTTGAAAAATATCAGTTCTTAAATCAGTTTAAAGAACAAAAAGGATTACTTGCTATTTTTAATAATCCCTCATCCAGACCACCCGCTGGAGCTGGAGATTGCTCTGCTCCAAAATTATTACAATATGCTTTTCAGCATCATTTAATCCCTATTGCTCTAGCAGAATTTTGGTGGGGCATCTCCCCTAATTCTGAAATTAGAAAACATAAAAACTTTTATCCATCATGTCTAAGTAGGTGCAAGCCTATTTTAAATCATATGTTAAAAGGTATTGATATGGAGGAAAATTTATTGCTGAAAAATTTAACTAAAAAGGAAGAATTATCGGTTATTTATGAAGACGATGATCTAATTATTGTAAACAAACCTCCAGAGTTTTTATCGGTTCCTGGAAAAGAAATAAAGGATTCTGTATATACAAGAATTAAACAAAAATATCCTGAAGCAACTGGTCCTTTGATTGTTCATAGACTAGACATGTCTACTTCTGGTATTATAGTACTTACTAAAACAAAAGAAGCTAATAAAATACTACAGGGTCAGTTTATTAAACGAACTGTTAAAAAGAGATATGTTGCACTTCTTAGTGGCAAGCTATCTAAAAAACAAGGTGTAATTAAACTTCCTTTACGACTTGATTTAGATGACAGACCCAGACAGCTAGTAGACTTTATGAATGGTAAAAAAGCTGAAACAAATTGGGTTTTTATAAATCAAAACAATAACCAAACGCGTGTTCATTTTTATCCAATTACCGGAAGAACTCATCAATTAAGAGTACATGCCGCACATAAAGAGGGTTTGAATACTCCAATAAAAGGAGATGATCTATATGGAAATAAACAAGACCGATTATACTTGCATGCAGAGTTTATTGAGTTTGTTCACCCTTCATCAAAAAAAGAAATTAGTTTTACAGTACCAGCTGATTTTTAGAAAATAGTTTGTGTAACTTATTGAGAATAAGTTAGATTTATTTAATTCTTTACCACAGATTAATTTATGAAAGTTTTTTAATCAAAGAGAGCAAGTATTTTTTTTATTTTTTTATAATAAAGACAAAAAAATATTTTTTGCAATCTGTAAATTTATTTGAAGATCAATGGAGTTTGATTATTCTAAGAGATATGCTTGTTCTCAAAAGATCTACCATCAAAGAATTTAAGTCTTCTAGAGAACAAATTAAAGATGAAACACATGAATTTAACTACTCATTTATAAAAGCAACTAATCCTTAAGAAAACTACATGATTACTGTTTGCAAATCAAATAATTAATAGTACATTTGCACTCCTTTTTTAAGGAAAAAAATTAATTA
>ERZ807291.1628-NODE-1628-length-35820-cov-5.604166_pt1 | contig 35820 bp, 31 predicted proteins | sample MGYA00521257_ERZ807291 | MGnify/ENA primary metagenome ERZ807291 (study PRJEB31413, sample SAMN03169783) | marine metagenome | biome: Marine; feature: Water; material: Subsurface seawater | place: North Sea | collected 2011-04-28 | depth 1 m m ...
GAGAATGCCATTCACGTTCTCACTGTTGAAATCAAGGCGTAACTCTTGAGAAAATGAGCGTTGTTCTGAATCATTTTGAGTGCCAAACAATTCAGCATCTGTGAAGTCAGTATCAATATTGTCCAGTGAGTCAAAGCTGCGCAAAGCTGATATGGAGACTAGCGTATATTGGTTATCGATATCCCAGCTTATTTCGGCTGATACACCACTGTCTTTCATAGTTGATTCTGGTAAAAAAGATAGCGCCACATTGCGTTCGAAAAAATCATCTCCATCAAAAATAGTAGCATTAAACGGAGCTTGTGATAACAGACTGTCTGAGCCAAACTTACCCTCAAGCCCTATCGCCTTCAGGTTACTTATATGTACCGGTGCGGCACAGCAAATTTCATTAATTTCTGAATAATCTGCAATAATACGCACCATTAAATCATCATTCGGCGTATAAAGAGCCTGTAACCTTAGCCCCCAACGATCTCTGTTGTTTAATACGTTATTACCAGAGTTGACCTCGCTAACAATGCCGTCACGCTGACTCCCAAACGCTGTCGCACGGAAAGCTAATATGTTTTCAATAGCCGATATTGATGTGGCAGCAGAATAATTAATTAAGCCGTAATTACCGATTGTTGCTTCGATAAAATTATTAGTTCCTTGATGACTTGGTGATGCCGTGCGCACTAAGATTGCACCCGATGGTGTATTTTTTCCAAATAAAGTTCCCTGAGGGCCACGCAAAACTTCGACTGCCTCAACATCCACCAGATTGTTGATCATAGAGTTTTGCCGTGCGCGATATACGCCATCTACGTATAGGCCGACGGAGGACTCTAAGCCAAAGTTTTGTGACGAGGTACCAATCCCACGTATTGAAAAGCTTGAATTAGTGGCATTTTGATTTTGAAAAGCTGTCAAGGCCGGGACACTGACCGTTACATCAAATATATCTTTTAGAACGGCCTCAGCCAATTGTTTACCTGAAATCGCTGTGACCGATACAGGTACATCCTGCATATTTTGTTTCCGTTTTTGCGCTATGACCGTAATGGTTTCTAGACGCATTGTTTCTATTTCTTCTTCAATTTCTTGGGCACAAACAACGTTAGCGGTAAGGCCCAAAGAAAGAGTAACCAATACCGTAATTGGATTGATTGTAAATTTGCGTAATATTATTTTATCCATAAATGTGTTCTATTCCTATTTTGGCAGTTGATGGTCTTTTGTCTTATTGCTCCTGGGTTAATACATGCGTGCATCCCGTTGTATCAAGGGACAACCAATGTTCATAGCTTCCTCCTTTTTTTGAAAAAAACTCAAGACTGCTAGTTGATAATTTGGAATCGCATCACCCAGACAAATCTAATATAGTAGCCCCAACGACCTCTTGCCGATTTTTTTTACCGGGGCGGGAAATTACTTTTGAAGTATCAAGTAAGTTTGGCTAAGAACAGGGAGCAGAATAATCTTAAATTGATTGAATGAGATATCTACATCCTTGAATCCGATGTCTGTTAATTTAAACAGCCATATTTGGATTTTTCTTATTTCTTTGAACAGAAGAAAAATAAATTTCCCTCTGCGTTTGGTTCAGGAATTAAGACTTAGAGAATTTCTTTTTTAGCACAAATAATAAACAGAGACGTAATCCAAATTACTTTATATTGAAAATAAACTACTCTGTGTTTATCTAAATAAATTTGTATACGGATATTTATGCATCCTTTTAAGCTCTTGTTATTTGTCGTGTTCATATTTACGTCATCAGCAGTTTTTTCAGCTAAAACTGAATCCGCTTTAAAAGGTGTAAAAGCTATAAAAGCTATTAAAGTTGGTAAACAGCCTAAACTGCACATTAATAGTAAAACGCCTGAACTGAGGTCAATTAAAGAAAGGATGGCGGCTCTTAATGTTCCAGCAGTATCTATTGCTTTTATGGAGAATCATAAAATTAGTTGGACTCTTACCGAAAGGGTGATTGATTTCATGTCACATCGAGAAATTGATAAAAACACCGTGTTTCAAGCTGCCAGTATCTCAAAGCCAGTTATCGCCTCTGTGCTGTTAAAAAAATTACAAAAGCAAAGTTTAGGCTTTGATTCAGATATCAACAAATTACCTGAAATTTGGCAATTCCCTAGGCATAAATGGTTTAAATCTAGCTCTGCTCCTTTTAGCCGTTTATTGAGTCATTCAGCTGGTGCATCAATACATGGATTCAGAGGTTATGCTGCTGGGGGCTTTATGTTTCCTATTATTGATTTGCTTAAAGGAGTGGGCTCAGCAAACTCTAAGCCTATTTTGGTGGATACTGAGCCAAGTACAGCACTTCAGTATACAGGTGGTGGGACCAGCTTAGCGCAATTGGTTTTGCAGGAAAGATCTAGAATACCGTTGCCTGATTTAGCAAAGATTCACATTTTGGATTCATTCGGCCTTGAACATAGCATCTACTTTCAATCTCTTAGTGAACAATTAGCAAAAAATGCAGCCGTACCTTATCGTTCAAACGGATTGCTAGTTGCAGGTGGTGCTCACACTAATGCAACTCATAGGGCAGCAGGTCTATGGATGACACCGTCTGAATTACTGAAACTGGCATCTAAGATACAAAGCAGTTATCAAGGTCTCGACAAGTTACCTAGTATAAACAAAACAGTATCAAAGATATTAGCATCGCAAATAGAGTCCATGGAGATTGGGTTATTTCTGGAAAAACAAGATGGTATGATTACTTCATTTTCCCATGATAGAGCTAATGACGGCTTTAGATCTAATTTATTTATCCACCCGCAAACAGGTGATGGCATAGCAATTATGACCAATAGTGATAATGGTTGGGAGTTAATGAATGACCTACTGACTTATATAAGCGAAGTTTATGGATGGAAAGAGTTCAGCCAATTAGATAAAAATGTGATTGTTCTTAAATCCGAATTGCCCCAGTTAATCAATGGTGAATACAAGGTTAGGAAACCACTCGAAAGTACCTTGGTGTTGGTGGCTGAAGGAGAACAATATTGAGGTAATATGAGATGCTTTATAAAAGATGAATTATTTTATGCCGAGAGTGATTCAAGTCTATTTTATCAAACGATAAGGAATTTCTTTGCATAAAAGTAAAAGTAAAAAGGGTGAAATTGAATATGTATATTTTTAGTTTCCGAATATTAAAAGGACACCTAGTGCTACAAAATAAATCGTTAGGAAATCGGAGCAAAGGCAGTCCCTGATATAAGTCCTATTCTTGGTAAGTTAGGCACACCGGCAAGACTCTGAATCGTGGATTTGCATATCAGCAAGGGGAAATATTGCGGGGCAATTTCGTTGAAAAACAAATCCACAGTAAATATGCTCAAATGACTCTGAATATTTAATTGAATTACGATGGGAACTCGTTAATTATTTCGTGAAATGTTAATTAACCAGCGTAGTACCGCCGTCCACTGGAATAATTTGTCCAGTGATAAAAGCGCCAGCCTGACTGGCCAACATAATGGCAACACCTGCGATATCGCTTGGTTCACCCCAACGTTTCATTGGAATAGTTTGAAGTTCTTCATCAAACGCGGCTTGGTCGGAACTTAAAAATTCGGTCATCTTGGAGTAAAAACGTCCTGGCGCAATGGCATTGACACGAATATGTGACGCTGCCAACTCAGTTGCTAAAACTCTTGTCACCTGGTGTATGGCTGATTTTGATACTGCATAACTAAAGGTATCCAAGCCATTGCCCAAGATCCCAGCAATGGAACCTATGTTAATTACAGTAGAGGTATGTTGTGCACTGGCATTTTTAGATAACAGAGGCGTCAATGCTTGCGTTAAAAAAAACGGACTCTTAACATTGATGTCCATCACTTTGTCCCAGCCCTTTACAGGAAATTCACCAAAAGGAGCTCCCCAAGCTGTTCCAGCGTTGTTTACCAAAACATCTATATGATCTTCACGTTCGTTAATTTCCCGAACTAACTGACTTAACCCCTCACTGGTCGACGCATCGCCAGGCAAGGCAATACACTCGCCAAATTTGCTTAGTTCTGCGGCTGCAGCAATACAGGCTTGTGCTTTACGACCTGTGATGTAAACACGTTTTGCCCCTGCTTCGAGAAAGCCTTGGGCCATAAAGGCACCTAAGCCACGATAACCACCGGTAATGACACAGGTTTTTTCTTGCATAGAAAATAGATTTTCAAACATTGAGTTCTCTCCTTAAAGTGTTTTATCAAGTTACCAAATAAATCACAGTGAAGAATATTTTTTAGAGTGATGATCAATAAATATGCGGGGTCTAGTTCTTTGAAAAAATAAGACACCATCGACCCATAGTCAATAGGGTTAAATAACAACTAAGTATCTGATTAAATTATAATAAATGTTTACATAACTTGGTTTCTCAGCAATCTTTGATTGATTATTACATCGTTTTGGTCAGTGTCAGCTTGATTGAGTGGCAGTAGGCCGTGCACAGATATCCAGTCGCGAATGAGGTAATCTTTTAGAAACTAACCTTGGAGTACCTGAAACCTTTCCATAAAAAACATGTGTGGGGTTGATTTAAACTGCGTATTGGGCAAAAGTTCGAGATAAAAAATTTAAATAGAGATACGGGAGAAACCTTTTGGAATTACAGAATAAAATTATCGTCATTACGGGTGCTGGTAGCGGTATTGGTCGAGCTTTAGCTGTTCGTTTTCACGCCGAAGGTGCTAAGAAAATTGTCGCAGTCGATATAAACCTGAGTAATGCTCAAGACACAGCTAAGATGGTTGATGGTGTTGCTATGATGGCTGATGTGGCTAAAGAAGATGATATCTCCCGGGTGATCGAAGAAACCGAAGCCAACGTTGGCGCCATCGACCTTTTTTGTTCCAATGCTGGGGTGGCTATAGGTGAGAGCATCGATTCCTCAAATAGTGAATGGCAGGCGAGCTGGGATATTAATGTCATGTCACATGTCTATGCTGCCCGTCATTTATTGCCACGTATGCTAGCTAGGGGCGGCGGCTATTTTTTAAATACCTCATCTGCTGCTGGCTTACTCAACCAGATTGGTGGCGCTGCTTACGGTGTGACCAAACATGCTGCTGTCGGCTTTGGTGAGTGGTTGGCTATTCATCATAAGCATGAGGGTATTAAGGTTTCTATGCTGTGTCCCCAAGCAGTGCGCACCCCCATGACTGCTGTGGATAACGAAGCCATCGCGGCTGCAGCAAGTAATGGCATGATAGAGCCCGAAGAGCTTGCCAAATGTGTTGTCGAAGAACTGCGTAAAGAGAGTTTCTTGATTTTGCCTCACGCCATTGTGTTGGAATATATGCGCAACAAAACCACTAACTACGATCGTTGGATTGGCGGCATGAATAAATTAATGCGTCACATTATGGGGATCAGACAATAAAATAGACTTATGGAAAGTATAAAAGGGGTTTTGCAGTGAGGGCGATAGCAGAAGAAACCAACAATGGTCCAAAGCATTCTGGACTAGCATATCCATGCCTTTGCTCAATATTAAATTTAATAGAATCAATCAGAGAATAAAGGAATTAATATGAGTTTTTCATCCAAAGTATTAAGCATCGAAAAACAGGGGCAGGTCGGTATAGTCTGGTTAGACCGTGAAACCAAATACAATGCACTATCGACCGAATTGTGGTCGGCCATCCCTCACGCATTAGATGCACTGTGCGAAGACACTGAGATAGGTGCGATAATCCTCGCCGGTCGCGGCAAACACTTCTGCGCCGGTATCGACCTAGTAGAAGACGGCCTAAGTGAGCATAAAAATACTCCGGCTCGTTCAAAAGCTGAAGCCAATATTAAGCAGCTAGCCAACACTCAAAAGTTTCAGGCCGCCATTACAGCCATAGCTGACTGTGCGGTGCCAGTTGTCGCGGTAGTGCAGGGGTTTTGTCTTGGTGCGGGTGTCGATTTGATTACGGCATGCGATATCCGCATAGCCAGTGAATGTTCAGTCTTTAGTGTACGTGAAACACGGCTGGGTCTAGTTGCCGATGTGGGCACCTTGCAGCGCCTACCTAAAATTCTTAATGCAGGTCATGTTGCTGAGCTTGTCTACACAGGTAAAGATATCAAAGCCGACCGCGCTGAGAAGATTGGTTTGGTCAACGATGTTTACGAATCAGCTGAAGCCACGATGGCAGCGGGTATGGCGCTGGCCAATGATATTGCCACTAATTCGCCGATGGCGGTGCGCGGTACCAAGTTTATCTTGCGTCAGTCACAGAACATGACTGACGAGCAGAGCTTAATGATCAATGGTATGTTTACTCTGATGACAAGTTTGCAGTCAAATGATTTGCAAGAGGGAATAAAGGCATTTTCGGAACGAAGAGCGCCGAAATTCACAGGTAGCTAATCAGTATTCAGGGTGGCAGTTGTGATATCTGTCACTGTGAGTCATTTTGTCAATTTTAAAAATACCCAGATTGAATATACTCGTCGCCTAAATCATTGACAGTAGTGACATCAACGAAAAATTTCCCTGTGAATTTTTTAATTTACAAAACAGGGATAGCGCTATTTTCAAAGTGTAGTGATTTAGGTAAAACAAAATTAACAAACGTAATCAAAAGATGTCAGTTAATTAATGGTGTTTACACTTTTATGCCTTTTCATGTGTTGACCAAGAGCATTTAACAACACGCATTGTTATTTTACATCTGTTAATAAGTTTATTTGGTTAAGTTTTTCGTCAACTGCAGGCTCAATATTATGGCGTTATGTATCTCCATCAAATATTAAGGACAGAATTATGAGTCTATCTACAATCACTTTTTTTGAACGCTTTGAGGCAGACATCCTATCCGGTAAGAAGACTATTACAATTCGAGATGCTTCGGAAAAAGATTATGCAGTAAATAGTATTGTGCAAGTCTCTACTTATGAAAATAATCGTTGGTTTTGTGCATTAAAAATAAAAAATGTAATCGCAATTGACTTTAATCAGCTTTCAGATTTTCATGCAAAACAAGAGAATATGACACTTTTAGAGCTAAAGGGTGTGATCCATAAAATTTACCCAAATGTACAAAGTTTTTATGTGATTTCATATGAAATGGTTGATTAGTCAGTTGCATCATTCAACACATGACAGATTAGTGAGCCAACAATATTAACAAGATACCCGTTCTTATATTTATTAATATCTTCGAATATTTGATTGGATTATTATGGATGCCTTTATCATGTATTAAAACTTACACAACATTAAGATACGTTCGGTTCGCTTTTGCTAGCCCCAGATTTATGATGTCTAATGATGCTCAAAGAGAGTCCCATTTATGGTGATATTTCTGACAGTTAATTATAGGATTTTATAAAAAAGCTGGAAGCAACAAAAGCTTGCTAGGCAAAAAGCTGACAATTGTCTATAACGTTACAAGTTAAATAATAAAGAACTTAACAATAATGACATTGTAAATATTTGATTGAATTACAATGAGTATCAGTTGCAAAGAGTATCTACACAATTTTTTCATTTACCAATCGAAGAAGAGAATTTATGTTTACAGGAATAGTTCAATCTATAGCTAAGATTGTTGATGTCACAGATAAAAATGGTATTAGAACGTTTGTTATCGATTTTAATCAAGGGTTTTGCACTGACTTAGAAATCGGCGCCAGTGTGGCTGTAGATGGGGTGTGCTTGACTGTTACAGAACTTGTGTCTGATATTAGGGTTAAGTTTGATGTTATGTTGCAAAGTCTTTTGATCACCACCTTAAGTGAGTATGAAAATGGGACTTTCGTCAATGTAGAAAGAGCAGCCAAAGATGGTGCAGAAATTGGTGGTCACCCTCTATCAGGTCATGTTGATTTTAAAGTGCCAATTATTAATGTTAATCAAATCGAAGACAATTATTGTATTCGTTTAGGGTTATCGAAAGAATGGAAACGTTATGTTTTCCCTAAAGGTTATATCGCTTTAAATGGTGCAAGTTTGACAATTTCAGAGGTAAACAAAAAAGAGGAATGGTTTGAAGTGTGGCTGATACCAGAGACTCGGAGAATGACAGTTTTCGAGGCTAAGATTGCAGGCGATCACATTAATGTTGAAATTGAACGTGGTACTCAAGTTATTGTGGATACTGTGCGAGATACGCTTCAAGAAAGTCTCGGCCCCTTGCTACCACTTTTTGAAAAACTACTTTTAGAGCAGGGTGTTGATATTGATTCGTTGGGGCGTGATGTAACCTAACGTATCAACCAAAACAAAGAATACAAAGCTGTTGAGTCAACATTGCCTTTCTTGAAAAATAGACTCACTCACCAAGAAAAGTCAGTAAAAGATGAGAGCCTAAACCGAAATTTGATATTTTTTGGTCTAGGTTTTAATGTTGTCTTTTACTGGTCACTCTGGGTACTCCTAATTAACTAATGCCACTTAAAAAAAGGATTAGTTAAATTTTAGATGTTTCATCGCGCCGTCTAAAAAACCGCATAAAGAATATCTTAATCAATCCAAGGAACGTTTATCTATGACATTTGGCTCTTTAGGCTTGTGTGATGAGTTGTTGCACACTGTTGTAGAACAGGGTTATACAACGCCATCACCGATACAAATACAAGCTATTCCGGCGGTACTTAGTCAACGTGATGTTATGGCGGTGGCGCATACAGGAACCGGGAAAACGGCGAGCTTTACGTTGCCCTTGCTGCAGCTATTAGCTGCTGAGTATAGCCAGAACGACATTATCCAGAGCAGTCCTAGCCAACAGTCACAACGCGTGCGTGCCTTAATTATTACACCAACCCGTGAGCTAGCAGTTCAAGTTGCATTGAGCGTTCAAAACTATAGCAGACATATGAATATTCGCTCTGCTGCCGTGTTTGGTGGGGTCAGGATTGAACCGCAGGTATCACAGCTACAGGCTGGTTTAGATGTGTTGGTTGCAACGCCTGGCCGTTTGGTCGATCTTTATAATCAACAGGCGGTTAATTTTGAGCAGCTTGAAATATTGGTGCTCGATGAGGCTGACCGCATGCTTGATTTGGGATTTATCGACGATATCCGTCATATTCAAACGCTGCTGCCTAACAAACCACAAACTTTGATGTTTTCAGCGACATTTTCTAAAGAAATTAAGTCCCTTGCTAAAGGTATGCTTAATAATCCAATTTTAATTGAAGTGGCTGCCCTGAAAAGCACTTTCGATAGGATTAAGCAGAAATTACATCCTGTAGAAAAAGGGCGTAAGTCTGAGGTGTTGATCCACCTGATTAAAAAGAATCATTGGCGTCAAGTGCTGGTTTTTAGTCGAACCAAGCAAGGTGCCGATAATTTGGTAATACAGCTCGAAAAAGCCGGTGTTAATGCCGCATCAATCCATGCAAATCGAACTCAACACGCTCGCACGCTTGCTTTAGATAGTTTTAAAAACGGTAATGTTGTGGTGTTGGTAGCCACTGATCTTGCCTCTCGGGGCATTGATGTTAATCAACTGCCTTGTGTGGTTAACTTTGATTTGCCTTATGTGCCAGAAGACTATGTACATCGTATTGGTCGTACCGGTCGCGCTGGTACTTCTGGTTTAGCCATCTCATTGTTCAGTGAGGATGAATCTAAACAATTACAGTCTATTGAACGCTTCATTGGACGTAAGTTTGAGCGCGAAATAATTCCAGGTTTTGCGCCCATCAATAGAGCTCCAGCAGACACCTCGGATGATGATGAGTATGGTAACTTTGAGGCAGATACTAAGCCACGAGGCCGAGGTCAATCTAAGAGGCGAGGGAGCCGAAGAGGTAAGTAACTCATCTGAATTGGTCACTAGCTTGTTATGTTAGAAGACGATTTATTTGCTACTGCCGCAATGAAATTAGACAATAGCGAATTAACATAACAACGTGCACTCAAATAATGTCAGATATAACAAAATGCATTTATGGAAAATAACTATACACCCGGGAAACACCTGCTTGTAGATTTATACCAAGCAACCTACCTAAATGACAAGGCTGTCATTGAAAAAGCGTTGCTAGAAGCGGCCGATGCTTGCGACGCGACGGTATTGCAAAAGAACTTTCACAGTTTTGGAGGGGGACAGGGAATAACCGGTATGTTATTACTTGCTGAGTCTCACATCAGTATTCATACTTGGCCTGAAAGTCATTTTGCTGCCATAGATATATTTATGTGTGGTAACTGCGACCCGACTCTGGCAATAGCGCCCATTGAGAAATATTTATGTCCGAAAACTATCGACGTGCGTGAGTTTGATAGAGGCACTTCATTAAACAACAAACCATCATCAACAGAAAAGTTTATTTGATATGTCGAATGATCAAACAGACTTGCCTGAAAACCAATTGCAGCAGAAACAATCCGCTACTCTGATTTATGCCGCATTTATCGCTGGTTTATGCTCGATTATTTATGAACTACTGATTGCTACCACTGTGTCCTATTTTATGGGCGACAGTGTGAAGTTTTTCTCACTTACCATTGGGCTTTATATGGCCGCAATGGGTCTTGGTTCCTATATATCCAAGTTCATTACGGACAAACTATTACAACGCTTTGTCATTGCCGAAATTCTACTTGGGCTTATCGGCGGTATCAGTATTCCATTATTATATTTTACTTACACTACGACCTCATTATTCTACCCAACCTATGTATTACTGACGTTGTGTATAGGTTTTCTAATTGGCTTGGAAATCCCTTTTTTAACTAGGTTAATGGAAAATTATCAGGTACTTAAATCCAATATTGCGAATATATTATCCTTTGATTATCTTGGGGCGTTGATTGCTACTATTGCATTTCCGTTTTTTCTTTTACCCGTTCTAGGTATCTACCAATCATCACTGCTATTCGGGCTTATCAATATGTCCATTGCCGCAGTGGTGCTTTACTCATACAGAAAATCCCTTGGCAAAACAGGTAAAAGACTGCAATTACTAACCGCCGCAATGAGTTTAGTTATTTTGGTGATGTTAGTGTTTTCTAGTCAGGCTCTTAAGCATTGGGACCAAATGCTCTATAACGGGCGAATTGTGCATAGCGAGCAAACACCGTATCAAAAAATCACACTGACCAAAAGCAAAGACGATCTTCGACTTTACCTAAATGGTGTTTTACAGTTTTCATCTGTAGATGAGTACCGCTATCATGAGTCATTAGTGATAGTCCCTATGACCTTCGCTGATAAGCCAATTAAACGGGTATTGGTGTTAGGTGCTGGAGATGGTTTAGCTGTCAGAGAATTACTCAAGTATCCAGAAATTGAACAGATTGTTTTAGTCGACCTAGACGCTGCAATGACACAATTAGCTAAGAATAATCCACATTTAGTCGATATAAACTTAGGGAGTTTAGATAACAAAAAAGTTCAGGTTGTGATTGATGACGCCTTTGTCTTTCTCGAAAAAAACAAACAAGCATTTGATCTTATTATTAACGATTTACCCGATCCCAATACCATCGCACTTTCACGTTTATACAGTAAGCAGTATTACCGATTAGCCAGAGAAAACTTAACGTCTGGCGGCATAATGGTGACACAAGCTACCAGCCCATTCTTTGTTAAACCTGCCTTTTGGAGTATTGTAAAAACCATAGAAGCAGCGGGTTTTGCTTATACCTATCCTTACCACACAAATGTACCGTCTTTTGGTGATTGGGGGTTTGTGTTAAGCACTTTACATTCCATAGACTTAATACCTAAGCGTCCGGTAGAAAACAGTCTTTTTTTAACCCAAGAATCTATGCCGTCACTGTTTGTGTTTGAAAAAGACATACAAAAAATAAAGGTTGAAATTAATCAAATTGATAAACCTGTAGTACTCGATTATTACCTAAATAGTTGGCGTTATTTTAGTGATTAAAAACATCACTGTTCATTTTTATCCATTAAACGATAGTAAGATAGTCGTTCCAAAATTCTGCATCAATGAGGGAAAAGGGTCGTAACCTCTAAGAGAGTCATAATGTTCCATATTAAACGACTAAAATGTGCAGATTCTGTGAAAACTCAGAATACGACTGTTAAACCAATTTAGGAGATACTTAACTTACTGAATGAGTTAATCACCCATTATTGTCATCATCCGTTTACAGGTTGTAAGCGAATACATTGAGGCTCATTTCGATACTCACTTTCTTTTTACACCCCATTAAGAAGTGTTTCGTACCCATCCACATTCTAACGTTCCAAACGAATGCTCTTCGGTTTGTTTTCCCAGAATGGGTATCTCTGGATTATTGTCGAGCCGCTGTTGCATCGCCCCCATCACAGGAAAGTGGTTCCAACGTTTCATTTTTCTTGGTTCGTTTGATGATCTAGAGCATTTAGCTTTGATAGTGCAATCTCTGCAAGTAATATGATTAACGTTGCGTCGATGGGGTAACTTCTCGTTCGTAGGACAAATATAGATATTCTTGTTTTATCGTATTTGAATAACGATTTGTTGAATATGCCTTTTTGGCTGAGCCCGATGTATCGTTTTGTTGCACGTTTGCTGTTATGCTTAAATATTGTTTCGCTTTGATATCGTTGCGCCTAAAGTAGCCATTAAGGCGATGGTGGAGGTATCTTGCTTGCCTATATTTTCTGAACTTGCGCTCCCACTAAGGTGACCTGTCCTGTGTCTAATTGTTATGATGACATCTTGTTTAACAATCAAGTGATGTTTACGGTTGTTTTATTTTATGTATTTAAGGCCTAACAGTAGCAAGGTACTTCTTCAAAATAACAACTTCATTTATGGTATTGGTCTATAGTGATGTTTGGTGATTGATTTGAACACTAAACACCGTGTGTGTTCCAAATATTTTAAAAATTATTTACCTGTTTATTTTTTGGGGATACGTCAAATCAAGACCTCAATTTTAAGCTTTAAGATTGGTCGTAGATCAAGTTACCTAATTGTACCCTATTGGGTTAGGGGTAGCTTCTCTCTAACGTCTCACTTAGTCTACATTCTGCTAAATTAGCAGTAACACTAAAGCACCTTTGAAACTGGCTAATTCTCATCCACTCATCTCCACTCATCGAGCATTGCAATGCTTAATTTACATTATTACTCTTTCTAATAAATAATAAATAATTGTATTTATTATTTATTAGAAAGAGTAGTGTGTTTATTACTAATATGTTACAAAATTGTAATCTTATGCGTATGCAGTTTAAAATGCCTGTAATGACCCACCTTTTTTGGGTTGCCTTCATAATTACTTACCTTTTCTGCATGTCTACTATTTATGGAATAATAACCGTACCTGAGGAAATGTTTGATGTTAAAAATGCTTTAGAAGTTCTGTCACTCATTAAACTCTTGAGTATCCGGTTGACTTTTGGTGTAGTTTTTTTAAGCATTTATCCAGTCTTACTTTTGACTTCAATAAAGTGGAGTAATTATTTTGTCGTCGCTGTGACAGCATGGTGTATTGCGATGTACGTAGACGATTTAATGGTTCTCAACAAAATTATTGAATATCCTGAGCGAGGTTTAATTGCGATTATCCAATCAATAAGGCCTATTTTAATACTTTCTTTAATATGGATGAGCTTTGAGTTGTCCATCAAGTCATCTGTTGAGCGATGACGCCATGAATAACAAAAAATTAGACGTTGAAGAAATAAATGCGCTTTTAGAATCGTTTTCTGAGTTGCGAGTGACAGCAGATAATGTTCAACAGAACCGTATCTTTAAGTCAGTTCTCATATTTATAAATATTTATGTGTTGCTGTTCATCACCACTTTTATTCTTCTGCAACAAAATATTATAGCAGCGTTCAATGAAGAGCTACTAGCTGATTACTTTGATGTCTTTTACGGCAGAAGCTACGCTAATATGTGGTTTCTGGCTTCGTTGAATATAACTGTATATTTTAATCTGGGTGTGCGAGTATTATTGTCAGGTTATCTTATCTGGTCTCTTAACAGCGCCATCGACAACTTAGTTTTGTTTAGTGGAAGTTTTGACGCTTCGCAAGCTCCGTATCTTTTTGTGTACATTGCGACAAGCCCCTTATTGATTTTCGCCCTAATAGCTGCATTATTTCTTCACAAAAGTTATCTAAAATAAACTAAGAGGCCATTATAGTCATGTTCAGTTAGCTTGAAGGTGAGTATGGTGAGTATTGTGAGTATAGACAAAATTAAACGTCACTTTTCTTAAAATGAAAATACATGATGCCTCATATTTATCCCTCTTTTATATATTTGAGGGAGTGAAAGTCAGTTCTATTGTCTATTAATCAATTATTTCATATTATTTAGAATATAGAACAAGCGCTTCCCGCTGTTGTGTAAACCAGCTCTGTATATTGCTTATGATGATAAACGGCTTTTATTCAAACAGACTTATCTGAGGCGGTGTTAGATTCTCGTCGTTAATTACTTGCTTACCGCGTATAATTGGTACTTAACCGATTGAAAAGCTAATCCTCCCTGCGTCTGCAGGTCGCTCAATCTAGGATCAATCTTTTTTACTCACCTTCATAAATTCAAAATATTATTCACGTGCGTATGAAGCAATGTTATCTACATCCATTGTAAAAAAGACCCGTGTTATGTTCTCATTAGAAGATTAATCATCATGGTAACTTTAATCTTGGGCAAAAAAGGATTGTATTAATCCTTTCATATCAAAGCTAATCAATAGGGTAATGATGTCATTGATATACAAGTATTAACGAGTCACTTTAAGCTTTATTTTTTTTGAGGGAATAAATATGAGTAAAAAAGCATTTCAAGATTGTTACCCTGACGATCTAAGTCATTGCTATGGTTGTGGCAAACACAATCATCAAGGTCATCAATTAAAAAGTTATTGGCATGGTCAGCAGACTATCGCTCATTTCACTCCTGAGTCTTACCATACTGCTATCCCAGGTTTTGTTTATGGTGGTCTGATTGCTTCATTAATTGATTGTCATGGCACGGGTAGCGCTGCAGCAGTGGCCTTTCGTAATGAAGACAGAGCCATGGAAACTCTGCCAGCTATACGCTTTGTAACAGGCGCCTTGAATGTTAATTACCTAGCTCCCACCCCGCAAGGAGTTGAGTTAGAATTAATTGGTTCTTTTTCCGAGATCAAAGAACGTAAAATCATTGTTGATATTGTCGTTTCAGCCAATGGTGTTGTATGTGCCAAAGGCGCTGTCATTGCGGTGAAAATGCCTCAAAGTATGACAATAAGATAATCAATATTGTAAAACTGTTGACTGCCATAAGATGTTGTTTTTGTCAAATATTTGTACAGGTCTTTGTGTATGTTTTAATTGTATTTGAGTAGCAGTCGATGTGAATGAGAGTTATGACATTACATTCCAAAACTGTTATCTAACGAGTCGTTTTTTAGTAACCCAATTATTATGATTTCAACCTATAACGCTGTCTTTGTAGGCATTTTGCAGCCATATGCAAAAGTAGGAAGTAGCAATGAGTAAAGATCTTTTTGAACATAAAACGGATATGTATGATGGGATGATCATCGCGTTTCAAATATCGAAAATATCGAAAATATCGAAAATATGGTTAATGCTATAGTGGGAAGTGTCAGTCTTAATCCCAATCATCAAATGCATGTCATGCGTTTTATACATACCTTAAAAGGCGAGGGGACCTCGATGCTCAGTGAAGAAATTTTACTTGTACATGATGGTGAATGCCCTGCTTGCCACGCTTATTGCCAAGTAGTGAGGATCAAAGAATGTGAGGGTGATTTACGTATTGTGGATGCAAGGGAAAACAGCGAAGTGATGAATGAAATCAGCGCACAAGGTCTCGACATTGACCAAGGAATGGTTTTGAAGGTGGGTGGGCAGTTTTATTACGGCTCCGATGCGATACATAGGCTTGCTTTGATTAGCAGTCGTCGGGGAATATTTAATCGTATTAATTATTGTATGTTTAAATCAAAAACCGTTTCAAACATTCTTTATCCGCCCCTCAGATTTTTTAGAAACCTGTTATTGAAAATGCTAGGGAAAACCAAAATCGATAATCTGAAGAAAAAAGAGGATGATACATGCTAACTATCTCATGAAACTTAACAGACAGTATAACGGGTCACCCATAGTCAATTTATCACATGCTTTTATATATTTGATTGAATGACAATGGGGGGTTGCGTTATTCACTTAAAATAAAATCACCGAAGTGCTTTTTTATCAATCTTACCGACTGCTGTTAGTGGTATCGTGTCAATAAAGTGAATATGTTTTGGCGTTTTAAAGGCAGCCATAGTTTCATGGCAAAAAGTTAATATTTTTTCTTTTACTGCGTGTTGATCAGCATCGATATGTTGGGCAGATAACTCAACATACAAATTGACTACATCGTTGCCCGGACGGGCTTTATCTTCAGTGCCAATGATTGCGCAAGCTGCAATTTCAGGCATAGCGGAAAGCTTATCTTCTACTTCGACTGAAAACACTTTGAAACCGCCCACAATCAGCATATCTTTGGCGCGATCACAAAGAAAAATATACCCTTCTTCGTCCATGTATCCTACATCGCCAGAAAACATCCAGCGCTCGCCATCAATCTCTCGCAGAGCTTTGGCCGACTCGTTAGGTAAATTTAAATAGCCTTTCATTACTTGGGGACCGGAACAAATAATCTCTCCTGGTTCGCCATAGGGCATGTCTTGTTCACCTGTTTCAACGTCGCGAATTCGTACCTTTGCATTAGGGACAGGAAAACCTATTGACCCAAGTTTATATCGCTTAGGTGGATTTGCAGTATAACAAGGCGCTGTTTCGGTCATGCCAAAAGCATCAGATATCTTATTGTCACCAATAATAGCTGCAAGCGCGTCGTAACTTCCGCGAGTGAGAGGGGCTGCGCCTGATACCGCTACTCTGAGTTTAGAAAAATCGAGGAGTGAAAAGGCAGGGTTAGCAACCATCATGTCATATAACGCTGGGACCCCAATGATGACATTGGCAGGATTCTTTTGAAGTTGCTCACAAATAAAATCTGTATCCCGTGGGTTGGGTACGAGGATCATCTTGCCACCATAAATTGCCGAGGCAATCGCATTGGCTAGCCCTGCAATGTGAAACATTGGAAACGCGCTTAATAGCGTTTCTTGGCTTTCATTAAAAGGGTTCACTGCCATTGATTGCGCGGTGTTATGCATGACATTACGTTGCGACAACATCGCACCTTTAGGCTTGCCTGTGGTGCCGCCGGTATATTGGATCATGAAGGTATCATTCCAATGGACATCAATTTGAGTATATTCAGTTGATGCCGATTGTGTAAGACTTAAATACCAGAACACCCCACAATTTTTAATGTCTGGGAGATCAAAATCTATCGGCGCTAGTAGGTCTGCCGCACCTGTTACAATTGTATATTTTAAGCAGTCTGGCGTTTCAGGCATGGCTGCGAAGACTGGTGCCAGTTCACTTAGCGTGATAACGACTTTAATGCCTGCGTCTTGAATTTGATATGCTACTTCTGGTGGGGCTAATAGCGGCGAAATGCCTGAACCGATTGCGCCTATCTTGCTGATTGCGGCTAACATTATTGGATATTGTGGAATATTAGGCAAGTGAATACCAACAACATCGCCTTTATTAATCCCCAAGGTTATCAAAGCATTGGCTAAGCGATTGGCTTGTTCATTGTACTCTGCATAGCTAATTCCGCGGGCTACATACCACATAGCCATCGCTTCTGGCTGAATACGGGCATGTTCCTCAATAAAACTACCAAAGGGCCTATCCTCAAACTCTGGAATGATAATCCCCAAAGATCCGTAGTGAGCTAACCATGGTAAATTCATTATGCGTTCCTTTTCTGTTTAATCATTAATAAAGACAACGCTAAATCACTAGACAGTCAATATTTAAAAAACGATATATAAGGTTTCAATAACTTGTTAATGTAATGTGTCAGGTTATGTACAATGCGTCTAGTGCTTTTATTTCCCCAATGAAAGATTTTTCATAACGTGCATAAGTAACATTTAACCAACAAACTCTAGTCATGTGCACTTCAACCCATAGCGTTAAAACCACCTTACTATAAAGGATCACCAAGCCAGACAATGTAAATATGTTCAAATAATTTTAAATATCTGATTATGTTTAGACGAGCCCCTGTATGCTTGATTGTTTTAAAATATATAAGAATCAGATTTTTCTGATATTTACTTTGTGTTGTTAAGGATTTATATGCGTGATGTATTGTTAAGCAGTATTTTAGTGTTAGGTTTGAGTGCTTGTACACAACCAAGAACAGTGGTTGCAGAGCCATCTGAACTAAAACAAAACAATACTAAACAAGTTTTGAGTGAAAAATGTGAAGATGCTAAATATCAACTTGATAAAACGGTTGAAGAAGGTCAGTTATTTGATTTGGGAGATTTAAAACGCAACATTGAATTGTACTGCGTTTGGCTCAGGAATTAGTATTCCACCCAACGAACTGGGTATCGTTTAAAAGGGGGGATGTATTATGTTTTAATTTGAGTAAGCCCGCGTTGAGTTGCAAGGTTATTAACACACAGAGCATCTTTTGCTGGGTATCACTACAACGCACTGAGAATGCAGAGGTAAAAATAACCTCAAGGTTTTTATTGCCAATATCCTCAAATAATTCTAAATATTTGGTTAAATTACGTTGCTAGGGGACATTAGGTATTTATGCTTTTGGCATAAAACAGTTTAAAAGCTCCGCATTTGTAGGATATTTTTCAAGTAACTCAGCTAGTTTTCTCGCGCCCTCTAAGGGCTTTAGGTGCGAAAGTGCCCTACGCAAAACGATTACTTTTTCAAGATCTTTCGGATTTAAAAGTAGTTCCTCACGGCGCGTACTACTTTTTGCAACATCTAGTGCAGGAAAAACCCGCTGGTCTGCAATCTTCCGTGATAAAACGATTTCCATATTTCCAGTGCCTTTGAATTCTTCAAAGATCACCTGATCCATCTGACTTCCGGTATCAACGAGTATGGTAGCTAGAATTGTGAGGGACCCACCGTTTTCGATTTTTCTGGCGGAGCCAAAAAGTTTTCGTGGTACTTCCAATGCTCTAGCATCAAGTCCACCCGACATTGTGCGACCGCTGCTTTTACGACTTGCATTATGAACTCGAGAGAGTCTCGTAAGAGAATCGATGACAATCATAACATCATGTCCTTCTCCTGCTTGCTTGCGAGCGGTGTTAAGCAGTTGATTCGCTACGCGCACATGTTGCTCATAGCTTGAATCTGTGGATGAGGCGTGCACTTGTGCCGGCACACTGCGCTTAAAATCTGTCACTTCTTCTGGGCGCTCATCTATGAGTAACGCATAAAGCTTTATTTCGGGATAGGCTTTTCCTACTGCCTGACAAATGTGTTTTAAAATAGTGGTTTTTCCACAGCCCGGTGGAGCAACAATTAAACCTCGCTGGCCCATTCCGATTGGCGTGATCAAATCCATCGCCCGGGTGGTGAATTCTTCAGAACCTAATTCTAATTGAATACACTGAGTTGGATTGATGGCTACGCCATTTAAAAAACGTTTTTGTGGATCATCGTGTTGTAAATCTTTGACAACTTCATCAACTTGTTTAGGTTCTTCGTTTCTTTTTACTTTCAAAGATAAAATTTTTCTTGTCATGATATCGCTTTATAACTTTTGATAATTTGGTGTTTTCGAGGTGTTAGAGTCAATTATTCTAGGTGTCTCTTTAATTGTTTTTATCAACAAATAACCTATTAACAAGACTCATATGGACACTCCTGTGAGGACTTCCCACTAGTGCACTTTTTTGCGGCGCAACAACATAAAGCTCTGTTTTGCCAATTTCAGCTTGCCTGATGTTAAGACGTTAAGTTTAAAAATTAACTAATTTTATATTATAAATAATTTTACGGCACTATACCAATTTGATTAAATTGCATTATGTGAATCAGTGATTTCTACTATTTACTACTTATGGTGCGTTTTAAAGTCGTCGCTAAAATGAATCTTGTTTTTAACTCGTGTAGCTAAAATCATGTGGGCTGTCATAGTTGATAACACAATATCAACGCCTTCAATTATGTATTGTTAGCCATTTGTAAATAGGCCGCACATTACCCACAACAAACCAGAACAATATTATTTTCAATCACGCTAAACAAATGATAAAAAGACATATATATTTTACTGGGACTACCTTGTGCCTATATATTATTACTAAGGTCACGCATGCAATGGTATGTGACCTTGCATGATACTTATTTGGATAAATCTGCTTCGCGGCTAGTTTTAAAATCTGAGTCCATTTTCCACTTTGGCCAGTCTCTAGAGTTGGCTAATGTTTGGATAATATCAACCATCAATTCAATGTCTTGCTCAACACCTCCTAGTGACCAAGTAGGGGAGAAGTCATCTTCAGCTTTGTGATATTTGTTAGCAATATACTCAGGGTCTGTGTCTCCAAGACTCATAAATAATAAGCTTGGCACACCTTGTTTGGCTAAAGAAAAATGATCTGAGCGAAAAAATAAACCATTTTGCGGTCGAGGATCGAGTTTCACCCTTCGCTGTTGGGCTAAAGTGGCCCGGGCTAAGTAACCTTCCATCTCGGATAATCCATCACCGTATTGCAAAATATAGTCTACTTTGTCCAATACATTCATGCCGTCAATATTAACCAAGGCAACCATGTTTTTGGTTGGAATAATGTCTCCTTTTGAGAATTGCTCAGAGCCTATCAATCCTGTTTCTTCAGCCGTAAAGTTGATGAATAAAATAGAACGTTCAAAAGGCTTAATTTTGTGCTTAGCCATTAATATTCGGGCCATTTCTAAGGTTCCCGCTGTGCCTGAAGCGTTATCAACAGCACCGTTGTAAACAATACTACCTTTAGAGGTTTTTTTGGTCCCAAAATGATCCCAGTGAGCACCTGCCAACACGTATTCATTGGGGTATGTATTGCCTTCAATTTTCGCGATAACATTATGCGATATAGCGTGGCTTATAATATTTTTTAGGGTTAAATTTGCACTTTGCTTCAACCTCACAGGTTTAAAATCAGCTTGTAAGGCTCGCTGTTTAAGCTCTTGGTAATTAAGTCCAGATTGTTTGAAAATTTGTTCGGTAGCGGCTAATTTTAGCCAGCCCATAATAGGCAGTTTGGAGGTATTTTGTTGGCTGTCAACTAGCGTATATTTACTGCCTGTATTTGAGCTTTCTACCACACTCCAAGGATATGCGGCTGGCGCAGTTTCGTGCACCACCAACACCGCTTTTGCCCCTTGACGCGCTGCTTCTTCGTATTTATAAGTCCAGCGTCCATAGTAGGTCATGGCGTTACCGGTGAATATCTCAGGGTTTTGGGTTGCAAATCCTGGATCATTTACCAGTACGATGACAGTTTTGCCTGTTACATCGATATCAGCATAGTCGTTCCACTGATACTCAGGGGCATTAATACCGTAACCCACAAACACTAGGGAAGAATCATTTAATGTTATTTGGTTGTTAATATGTTCGGTGCGCGCGGTGAAGTCTTTACCTGACGTAAAAGACAAGTCACCAATTACCAGTTTCATGTTTTGGTCTGGAATAATTTGCGCAATTGGCACCGCTTGAAAATATTGCCCTAGTGGTGATGAACCCACACTGTTGGGGTTAGCACCTTTTAATCCCAGTTTTTTATATTGCTGGGCTAAGTATTCAATGGTGAGTTGTTCGCCTTGAGTAAGCGGGCCGCGACCTTCAAATGCATCTGATGCCAAAATCTTAATATTCTGCGCCACACTAGATAAATCAACGGTTTGGTTTTTAGGATCTGCAAATGCCATTAAATTGTACATACTAAGGGCTGCAAAAGCGCACCCATTGATATAATTGAAAAATTGATGACGTAAACTGGATCTAGGCATAGTTGAGGTCTCGAAATAGGTATGGGTTTAGTCTATCTTACTTAAGCTTGTTATTTCTTGAAGATTATTAACCCAAACATACATTGTCAACGCCCCAAAATCTCTGTAAATATTTGATTGAGGTGTAATGCATGTTTCAGTCCATTTCTATCGATATTAATGATTCAAAAACAAGTACTTGTGGCTGTAAAGAAAATTGGCGATGCACAAAACTCTGTTTTCAAAGCTTTAAAACACTCAGACATAATAGAAGATGCCAGGAACTTTGAGACATGTGTCTCACCACATATCTATAATAATGGGAATGACATCGCGTATTCAATTGATTGATAAATAAAGCCAATTAATTCGATGGAGGCTATTTCATTTGCCTCAAAATATATACTGACAGGCATTATTTGCTCACCAATACACCCTTTTGCTAGCTAGCGCTTAATATATTATTTTTATCTAGAGAGTGACAACATACAGTATTTAAGCACTATTGACAGCATGACTTGCTCTAAGGAAAAAGCTGCACTATGCCGCTTTTGCCATCCCAGTCACCTACAATCCAGATTTGTTCAAAGGGATGGGCAGAGGGAATAGAGATGCAATGTTGCAGAGCTAAAATTTGATTTTTCCCCCAAGCCGGGTGAGCATTTCGGATAACTAACCAAACCCGCTTAGTTTTATAGCGCTTAAAGGATTTATTGAACAGAATTCGATTTAGAGCGGTTAAGAGACGCGCATGAGGCTCAGTATTTCTTTCTAATTCTTGGAGTGCTTGACGGGTCTTGTCGCTAAGTTCTCGCTTTAATATTTGCATGGCTTCCTGCTCACCACCATATAGATGAGCCACTTCCAAATCCAATCTGTCTCCCTCAAAACGACAAGACACATCTGGTTTGGCGGGACGGTTGTGCCAAAGGTGGCGAATCGGATTGCCCGTCTCGTGCTCATACCAGCGCATAAAAAGTTTTGCAGCCTGATGCTCCAGCAGTAATTTTTCATGTTCGCTGTTATTAAGTTCAGACACCACAGTTACCTCCAGCCCAATTAATAATAAAACTATCATCAAAAGTGAATAAAAGTGTTAATTAATTCAACTCATTGTTATCTGCTGACCGTCAGGACTAGTTTGAACTAGTTGACTCGAAGTGCCGGTTCAAGTTTTAGATGCTGTAGGTTAATTTTTAACGCAAGAAATTCAGGCGTAATCAGTCTTTATTTGATTAAATGACCAAGCCTTAGTGATTTATCTCTGAGTCATTTTAAAAAACAGTCATTCCCACTCATTCTTGCTTGTATGTTTATATCAACCATCTTGATGATTCACCTTGTTTTTTTGATTATAGTATCATGCTGTGAACTTTTTATTATTGCGGAGATATGACTCTATGTTATCCATCACTTCCAGTTTTTCTCTTACCCGTTTGGAGCGTAAAATGCGCCACGCCGACAACTATGCTGATTGGAAAAATGCTGCCCTTGAGCATGACGCCAAGTCTGGTTTCGAGGCATGGAAAAGCAAAGAGGAGTCGAAAAGTTATGATTATGTGAACATTCGTACCAGAATCGATGCACTTAAAGAGTACAGACGTCAGGAAGATGACATTGGACTGTTATTTGCGCTTAATGAGGGAATTCATGGTAATCAGGGAGGCATGGGTAAATCAATTCTCTATGAAAAAGCTAAATTGGGTACAAAACATCTAATTGAAGAGTATGTTGATGAAATAGTGAGTGCCCTTGATTATATCTCCACTATTCCAGAATCAAGTGAGATCACTAAAGAAGATAAGCTTGATTTTTTTGAACGTGCCAGTCACTGTTTTGGCCGTTCAGCTTTGATGTTAAGTGGTGCGGGCTCCCTTGGACATTTTCACCGTGGTGTCATCAAAACATTATTTGAACATAAAGTCTTGCCCACTGTTATTTCGGGCTCAAGCGCGGGAGCGATCTCTGCAGCAATACTTGGCACATATTCTGATGATGAATTACCCTGTGTATTGCAAGGTAATAAGGTACTGGATCCGCTGCAAGTTGAAATTGATAACCGTCCAAAAAGCCTTATCCGTAGGCAATCTGACTCAGCATCATTAAAAATAATGTTAGATGCTATTATTCCTGACATGACCTTCCAGGAAGCCTATGAAAAAACAGGTCGAATGATTAGTATTACTATCGCACCTGCTGAGGAACATCAAACATCAAGATTAATGAATGCAATCACTTCGCCTAATGTTTATGTGCGAACGGCAGTCATGGCTTCCTGTGCGGTACCCGGTGTATATCCTCCTGTTATGTTGATGGCTAAAAATGTATATGGTGAGGCCCAGCCCCATTTACCGGAGCGTCGTTGGGTCGATGGGGCAGTCACTGACGATTTACCAGCCAAAAGACTCGCTAGACTCTATGGGGTTAATCATTATATTGTTAGTCAGGCTAATCCTTTAGCACTGGCCATTATCAAGGGTGAACAATATATGCCTGTGTCTGAAGGGGCAAAAAAGGTCTTACGATTATCCACCCATGAAATTTTAAAAAGTGGCGAGAAATTTAGCCGACGTTTTTTACGTAAAATTCCCGATGTAGGTAAAACCATGAGTATGTTCTATTCGGTTATGGCACAAGATTACAAAGGTGATGTGAATATCGTACCTCACTTTAATTTTGTTGATCCTCAAAAGTTGCTGGGACAACTCACCTCTGCTGAAATAGATGAATTGGTTGTTGAAGGTGAACGCTCAACCTGGCCTCAATTAGAACAAATTAAGATATGTTCTAAAATTGGTCATAAACTAGATGAAATACTAGATCATCATTTGGAACACAATATTCAACGCTTTTACAAAACACGCCGCTGAATTGAAATGAATAATGTGAGCGGACTAGAAGAACAACTGGATATGACACTGTTGTTTACAAAGTCGAATCAGAGTTGAGGGGGGGATTGGGCAGTTCTACTCACAAGCCACAGCAGACTGTTGGTTTTTACTATCTAAAACAGAAAAATAAGGACACTAATGACACAATCAACCACATTAATCGATGGTCTTTATTTTGGGGAAAGCCCACGTTGGCGAAATGGCCGCCTCTGGTACAGCGATTTTTACGACCATGCAGTTAAGTCAGTTAACCTGCGAGGTGAGGCTAGATTGGAATTACAATTAGATGAGCAGCCCTCAGGTTTAGGTTGGCTGCCAGACGGTCGATTACTGGTGGTATGCATGGAATCACTCACGTTAAAGCGACTTGAAAAAAACGGTTTGGTTTTACACGCTGACTTATCTCAATACTCAACGCATCTATGCAATGACATGGTGGTTGATAAACAAGGTAATGCCTACGTCGGTAATTTTGGGTTTAACCTTGACGAAGAAATGCAAACACGGGGTGCAGAGTCAGTGATGGCAGATCACCTCAAAGCCAATATTGTGAAAGTCACACCACAGGGAGATGTGAGTGTTGCAGCCGGTGGCATGAGTTTCCCCAATGGATCTGTTATTACTTCCGATGGCAAAACGTTCATTGTCGCAGAAACTTTGGGTTTGTGTTTAACCGCGTTTGATATTGATGAAAACAGTGCTCTGAGTAATCGAAGACAGTGGGCAGCTACTGGCTCACGACTGCCCGATGGAATATGTATGAATGCCGATGGTAATATATGGATCGCAAACGCAGTCAGTAACGAATGTGTCCTTTTTGCAAAAGGCGGAGAGGTATTAGAGGTCGTGAATACCAGTCAAAATTGTTATGCCTGTATGTTAGGCGGGGATGATGGTAAAACCTTATTTATGCTAACAGCCCAGAGCTCACAAGCACGGATAGTGAGCGTAAATAGAACCGGGAAAATTGAAATGGCTAAAGTCGCATCAACCAGAGCGGGTTGCCCTTAAATCTTTTTTTGATCTATTTAACGTTATAGAGATAGGTTTTCAGTGACGAATGATGTTGCAAATTTATCTCTGACTTAACGTTTCTATACCCACCTTATAGAAAGAACAGCTGAAACAGGCTCCCTTTTTAATTAATACAGCTCTTACCCAATGAAAGCAAAGCTATAACTGTCAACTTTCATTAATAGTGATATTGAAATAGGAGCTTGTTTTTTTCCAAAAGAGTGTGTCAGCAAACCTGAAAGTAAAAATAATTTAAACTAATGCTCATTGATGTAGGAAAGATGAATTATCAGATTCAAATAAGGTTAAATCATCGGTGACATACTCCCCTTAGAAACCAAACGTAGTATAAAATATTCAAGAGTTTTCGTCATCTTTAGAGGGCATAAATGCTCTTATACCATCATCATTTATAGTGTTTATCCTCACTGTTGTTTAACCACTAAAGCCATTAGGCTGGACGTTTTAAAATGACGCCCAGCCTTGATCTTTCTTCCCTTTCTTCCCTTACTTCAGTGAGTCAAGTGCTTGACTAACATCTGCAATAATGTCATCAATATTTTCGATACCGACAGATATTCTGACTAGATCTTCACTGACCCCCGCATTTGCTAATTCTTCTGGATTGAGTTGCCTATGTGTAGTAGAAGCGGGGTGGCAAGCTAAGGATTTTGCATCGCCTATGTTTACCAGTCTCAAAATCATTTGTAAGGCATCGATAAACTGACCACCCGCGACTTTGCTTGAAGACCCAGCGGTGGATTTTATACCAAAGCTTAAAATACCTGATGCTTTACCATCAGTAATTTTCTGACAAGTTACCTGATAAGGACTATCGGCTAATGCAGCATAGTTTACCCAACTTACTTTTGGATGCTTAGACAAATATGCGGCTAATTTTTCAGCATTTTCGCAATGGCGTTCCATACGAAGACCTAACGTTTCAAGACCCATTAAAATATTGAACGAATTCGTTGGCGATATAGCTGCGCCAGTGTTACGAAGAGGAGCAACACGGCAGCGACCGATATAAGCAGCCGCACCGAGTGCTTCAGTATAAACAACTCCGTGATAAGACGGGTCAGGTTGATTTAAAATTGGAAAACGCTCTTTGTTAGCTACCCAGTCAAACTTTCCTGAGTCTACAATAATGCCACCTATAGAAGTGCCATGGCCGCCAATGTATTTGGTTAATGAATGAATAACAATGGCTGCGCCATGTTCAAAGGGGCGACATAAAAAAGGTGTGGCGACCGTGTTATCAACAATTAAAGGTACACCATGCTTAGCGCCAATGGCTGCCAGCTTTTGTATATCTACAACATTGCCTGCAGGGTTACCAATTGATTCACAAAAAATCGCTTTGGTATTTTCATCAATGGCGGCTTCAAAAGCCGCATAGTCGTCACCGGGGATCATGCGTGCTTCTATACCTTGATTAGGTAGTGCATGAGCAAATAAATTGTAAGTCCCACCATATAGCTGACTGGTACTGATAATATTGTCACCTACAGTACAAATACATTGAATAGCGTAAGTGATAGCAGCCATGCCAGATGCCACAGCTAAAGCAGCTATTCCACCTTCCATAGCCGCCACTCGTTCTTCAAGAACAGCCGTAGTTGGGTTCATGATCCGCGTGTAAATATTACCTGGTACTTTCAGGTCAAACAAATCTGCGCCATGCTGAGTGTTGTCAAAAGTATATGATGTGGTTTGGTATATAGGTACAGCAGCTGCTTTGGTGGTTGCTTCTGAAGTATAACCATGGTGTAAGGCTAAGGATTCTAGTTTCATGTTGAGCGTATTCCGTAATCATGAGATTTTATTTTATTAACTTTAGCCCGTTGTGTATTAAGAGTTCAAACAGAAGTGTTTAAATTATCGGGCTAAATTGGAATAAGGTATGCGCCTAATCGTAAAGCTCGGCTGGAACGTCGAACAGACCTAAAGAAGGGTCAAGTGCGCCTTACCTGCAATATAAGCTTTTTTGAATTGGTGAAAATATTCACCAAGGGCTTCTGCAGCATGATTATCATCTGTCATTTTTAATACCTCAATGGCTACTTCTGCGGTACACAGTTGATGCTCATGTGCGGCTTCACGTAGTTGATAAGACGAGGCTTTTTTAGGCTGGATACCCAAGACCGGTAATGCAGCAAAAGATGGGCTTTTAAACATTTTACTCGCTTCACGCCATGTACCATCTAACATCACAAATAGGGGCGTTTTACCTTGTTTTATCTCGACTAGATCTTTGGGAGAGTCAATACATCTTTCTGCTTCGGCATATTGTTGAGGAAATACCAATATAGGGACGTACTTTGGATTTTGTAGTAACTCGATGAGTGCAGGATCGGGGGCGACTCTGTCCCATCTAAATGCATAGTTGTCGGGTATGACATCTGCGATGAGTTTACCGGTATTGGTTGGTTTGTAATATTCATTTTTATACATCACCAAACAAAATGCGCTGTGGCTGTAAATTGAAGGGCGCTGTGAACAAATACACTTTTTTTCTGGGATTAAACAATCCTCGCAGCGTTTAACTTTATAACCTCTAGCCCTAAATTCCTTAGTCGATAATGCTAGCTGCTGCTTGCGCAAAATGTGTACTGTATTGATATGTGCCAAAAAAATCCCGTGAACAAATAGCAGTTTATGTAATATCATCGCTTTTTTTAGAGATTTTACATAGTTAAAGTATGAAACTTCAGATTGATAATGATATTCACATCGAGCTTTTAGTGCCCGCATTTGCCGAGCGTTTATATGGTTTGACTAACAAGAACCGAGCCTATTTAAAAAAATGGTTATCCTGGTTAGACTTAGTGAAAACCTTTGAAGACACCGAAACCTTTATCGAAACTGCTGTTCATCAACACAACAATAATCAGGCCACTACTTTTGCTATCTTGCATCGCGGTGATTTAGTGGGTGTTGCGGGGTTTAATTATATTGATTATCAACACAAGTGGGGAGCAATTGGCTATTGGCTTTGTGCTTATTACACTGGCTCCGGTGTGATGACGAAAGTGGTACAAAAATTATTGGAGTATGGCTTTGTTGAGGCCAGTCTGAACAAAATCGAAATACGCTGTGCTGATAAAAATTACAAGAGCAGAGCTATTCCTGAACGTTTAGGTTTTTCCTATGAAGCAACCTTGCGTCAATGTGAATGGTTGTATGACCAGCATGTCGATCATGCTATTTATTCTATGTTAGCCAGTGAATATCAGGTTAGCAAGTTTAGTTAACCTGATGTGATAGTCAGCCTCAAGTTCAGATTACTGCTAAATTACTAAGGATGATTATGGCGAAGAGCCTGATTTACCTCACATAAACCTATAATAGGTAAGTAAGGTAGTTCGTCCATTTGTGAGTCGATAATAATGTGTGATTGTTAACTTATACCCAATTTCATCAGTACATGTTTTTTAGGGAATTGAGGTTTTAGTTAAATTAATTTGAAAATTCATACAAGACGAGATGAAAGTAGTGATCGATGGATTTACTAGACGTATTAAGTAAACTTCAATACCGAAACCTAAGATAATGATAATAGCGACCAGCAAGTAAATCCACGTTTTACTTTTTTGAGCCTGGGTGCGATATGAGGTAGTTTGCAACACTGTTTTGGTGGATATATGAATTTTTTTTTGCATAAATTTAATTAAGGTTGTCATTGGCTGAAAATCAAATGTGACGCTTAAAAAATGTATGTTTTATGGAAATGTAAATTAGGATATTGATATGAATAAAATTTCACAGGAAAAGTTTCTTGCTTTGAGTAAAATGTTACCCGAGCTGCGCTTTGAATATGCATTGGCACAGATGATCGAAATGCAAAACCTTTGGGGATTGTATGGTGAAAGTGGTTGGGTGATGCTCAAGGCTGATGAGGATGCCTGTATACCTATTTGGCCACACAAAGAGTTTGCTGAGGCTTGGGTAAAAGATGAGTTTCCTAATTGTCAGCCTAAACAAATTGATTTTGTGGAATGGATCGACACATGGTTGCCGGGAATGAAAAACAACAATACTTTAGTCTTGGTTTTTCCATTAAGTGGCGATGAAGAAGGTATTATGCTTGAGGCTGAAGAAATGATCAGTTGTATTGAAGAAGATTTAAAAGGGCTTGCGGCAAACGATCTTAGCTAAATGCCGATAAGTGTCTCATTATCTGGACTGGGCGATCAATACGCTGAATTCAATGTGTATATTGGCAATATCCCGACGTTTTCTGAATATTCAAGTAACGGCGGGATTAAGCCGTTATCAGCTGGGGAAATCAATGCTATTGGTTTGGCTTGTGGTAACGGTTGGCGAAAAGTATTTAACGTATATGCCAAGCTGCTATTTGCGCTTAATGCTGAAAACATTGTTTCGTTGCAAGGAGCTAAAAGTTGGCAAGATTTTCGTGAGCATGTTTTATTACAAAATTCGTCAAACACGAGTTTATTGTTTTTACCACCACAACTTAATAATATTAAACAGCAAAATAACAATGTGGTGCACATCATTATGGGCAAGACATATGCTAAATCACTAACTTTGCCCCACTTATTGACATGGTTAGATCACGAATTTGCGATAAATATCCATAACAAACTGGTGGTTTGTCCTTATTTTGATTATCGCCAATTATCGAATATTAAAATAATGCGGCTTGTAAAATTGATAAAACAACTGCGGGAGACATAATTTACTTTGCACAAAATGCACTAAGTTGGTGCGCTTGCATTTATTTGGACTTTAAATAAACAAGTTATTTGCAATTTTATTATTAACTTATTGATATCTATGGTCATTAAATTTGGCTTATGGCTTGCTAAGCACAGTTATGAAAGATCATTATTACAGATCGGAAAGATAGCTTGCAAGATACAACTTTATCTAAAGCACAAAATACTGTGATTCCAAAATTGCGTATTTTGTTGATTGATGAAAACCGCCAAAGAGCCGAGTCTTTAGCGTGGGCTCTAAATAACTCTCGTTACAAAATTAGTCACCTAGCCAATCCACACATGTCACTATTAAAACAGGTGGATGAGATCCAGCCAGATATTATTGTGATTGATATAGAGTCTCCCAGCCGTGATATTTTAGAAAGTTTAAGTACCATTTCTCATTACAATCCCAAACCCGTAGTGATGTTTTCTGGCGAAAAAGATACTGACACCATTAATCAATATATTGAATCTGGGGTTAGCGCTTATGTAGTCGGTGATTTGCAAGCTGAAAGGGTTAAACCAATTTTGGATGCGGCTGTGGCTCGATTTCGTGAATTTCAAAAATTAAAAGTAGAATTAAGTGAAACCAAACATCAACTAGCCTCGCGTAATCTGATTGATCAAGCTAAACGATTATTAATGAAGAAAAAGAATCTATCAGAAGATGACGCTTTTAAAGCCATGCGAAAGACTGCTATGGATACAGGACAAAAGTTGGATGATGTGGCAAAAACACTCATTTCTTTTCTGAACACTATTTAAGATACTAGGTCAAAAGTATGATTGAACCTGAACAAACAGATTTAACCTTAGGATTTGTACCACTGACAGACTCTGCACCATTAATTGTGGCTAAAGAAATGGGTTTTTTTAGCCAGTGGGGGCTGAATGTGAAATTGCAAAAACAGAATTCTTGGGCAACGCTCAGAGATAAATTACACGCTGGATTATTAGATGCAGCTCAAATGCTAGCCCCCATGCCATTAGCCAGTTCACTAGGCTTAGGTTGTGCAAAGGTAAAAGTGATTACTCCTTTAGTACTTAGCTTAAATGGTAACGCTATTACTTTGTCTGAAAAATTACACCAAGAGATTTTAAAAGAAAACAATATTGTTCATGTGACATTGCCTCTTGCTGCATACCTATTGCAGAAAGTCATTCGCGTGCGTAAAAATCAAAACCGTCCAAAGTTAAGGTTTGCGACTGTATTTCCTTACAGTTGTCATTATTATCAGCTTAGAGATTGGTTAGCCTCTGCCCAAATTTCAGAAGCAGACTTGGACATAGTGGTTGTGCCACCGGTAAATATGGTGGCATTTTTACAAAGCGGTGAAATTGACGGATGTTGTGTTGGTGGACCTTGGAATGCCAAAGCTGTTAGAGCAGGTATTGGTTTAACTGCTCTGACATCATTTGATATATGGCAAGACAGCCCTGAGAAAGTCCTAGGATTATTAGCTAGTTTTCAGCTGAGTAAACCTAACACAGTCATCGCTTTAACCGCTGCGTTAAAGCAAGCCTGTATTTGGTTAGAAAGTATTCCAAATCGATTTGAGGCTGCACGTTTGTTGAGTTCAGAACAATATTTAGATGCGTCTGTTGATGTGATTACACCATCTTTAATTGGCAGTTGCCTAACTCATATTACTATGCCACCTCGTACCATACCTTCATATAATCAGTTCTCAAAATCTAGCAATGGCTCAATTAATGTGCCTGAATACATCCGAGGTGAATGGTTAATTAGTCAAATGAGAAGTGCAGGACAGCTGAAAAATATTAATGTTCCGGCTGAACTAGTTAGGGATGTATTTAGACCCGATATATATCAGCAAATGCGACTGAAACTTGAAGACCAAGCAGTGCAATTTTTTCGCCGCTCAGGTTAAAAGTACTGGGTTTAGACTTGACTATTCTTGTGTGTGGTTTTTTATAATTTGTGAATGTCTTTAAAATAGAACCCTTAGAAGAAAATTGTTTATATTTCCCGTCTAAATCAGACACCACATAAATACAATGGCACTGTGGTAGTGCAAAGCATGCACTCCTTTGGCAATAATACTGTTTGATAAACTTGATGTTTATTTATTAAGTTATTGAAAGTAAACAAAAAATAACAGTTGGCATTGTTACTGCTATACATTTGTTGAATGAGAGACTTCTTATAACAAGAATAATTGTCCTCAATAATTAGAAGACGTTAAGCGTCCTCACGCGTTAAACAAACAATTGTAATTATGCGACGTAGCGTTGTTACAAATAGGCAATGCAGCCCGCAAAGATTTTCCGTGTCCTGGAGTCTTTGCGGGTTTTTTTTTGGCTAAAAAAAAATCGGAGTAAGAAATGAATAATCTGAAGTTATTAAGTTCGTTAAAACTAGCTGTTAAATCTCTCCGAGTAGGTGTGATATCAACAATTTTAAGCGGTTCAGTTATCGCAACCTGTGTTTCAGCTCAAGAGTTGGGATGGCCAGAGAAGGAAGAATTAAAATTTGGATTTATTAAATTAACTGATATGGCACCGCTAGCTATCGCCTATGAGAAAGGTTATTTCGAAGATGAAGGCCTTTACGTCACCCTTGAAGCACAAGCAAACTGGAAAGTATTACTTGACCGTGTGATTGATGGACAGCTTGATGGCGCTCACATGTTGGCTGGTCAACCTTTAGGTGCAACTATCGGTTATGGCACTAAAGCAGATATTATTACTGCGTTTAGCATGGACTTAAACGGTAATGCCATCACAGTTTCCAATGATATTTGGAAAGAGATGAAAAAGCATGTTCCCCATGAAGGCGGAAAGCCAGTTCATCCAATCTCGGCGGATTCCCTTAAGCCTGTAGTAGACGATTTCAAAAGCAAGGGTAAACCTTTCAAAATGGGTATGGTGTTTCCCGTTTCTACCCATAACTATGAATTACGTTATTGGTTAGCGGCAGGGGGTATTCACCCTGGATTTTATGCACCCCATAAAGGCGACACTAGTGGCCAAATTGATGCTGATGCTTTGTTATCTGTTACGCCTCCACCACAAATGCCTTCTACTATGGAAGCCGGTACTATCCATGGCTACTGCGTAGGCGAGCCCTGGAACCAACAAGCGGTGTTTAAAGGTATTGGTGTGCCAGTTGTGACCGATTATGAAATTTGGAAAAATAACCCTGAGAAAGTATTTGGAGTCAGCAAAGGATGGGCTGAAAAAAATCCGAATACGCATATTCGAGTGGTTAAGGCGATGATCAGAGCTGCCATGTGGTTAGACGAAAATAACAATGCTAACCGTCCAGAAGCAGTGAAAATTCTATCTAAGAGTCAATATGTTGGAGCGGATTACGAGGTTATCGCAAACAGCATGACAGGTACCTTTGAGTACGAAAAAGGCGATAAACGCGATGTGCCGGACTTCAATGTGTTCTTCCGTTATAACGCAACTTATCCCTTCTACAGCGATGCTATCTGGTATTTGACGCAAATGCGCCGCTGGGGACAAATTTCTGAGCCTAAACCTGATTCTTGGTACAAAGATATAGCCAAACAAGTTTACCGTCCTGATATTTATGCTCAAGCCGCTAAAGCTTTGATTACAGAAGGTAAAGCCAATGCGGTTGACTTCCCTGAGTTTGCAACAGAAACAGGTTTTAAACCTCCTCAGACAGAATTTATTGACAAAATTGTGTATGACGGTAGTCAACCTAATGCTTATTTAGAAAAATTTGCTATCGGTCTTAAAAATGACACTAAAATCTAACTAGCTATGTAAGCAGATTGGGGCAGGATGCCCCATCTAGCGTGGAGTGTTCCAGATGAGTAAACAACAAACGGTTCCTATTATTTTTAATCACGTGAGAGACATGAACTGGCCAACCCTTAATCAATTCTTAACTGCCACAGCACTGCCTATTGTTGGAATTGTAATATTCCTCGGGTTATGGAGCTTAATGGCAAAAAATATTGATACGTCTTTGGGTCAGTTCCCTGGACCAGGCTCTGTATGGCAGCAGACGAAAGTATTAGTGGCTGAGCACAATACGCAGATGGACAAGGCCGACAAGTTTTATGCTCGTCAAGATGACCGTAATGCCGCACGTGTTGCAAAAGACCCAAGCTATGAGCCTAAAATTAGAGCTTTTACTGGTGCGCCGACTTTTTTTGAGCAAATCTGGACCAGTTTATATACTGTGATGGTGGGGTTTATTGTGGCCTCACTGTTAGCCATTCCTCTTGGGATTTTATGTGGTTTAAGTAAAAATGCTTATACGGCTATTAATCCTCTGATCCAACTATTCAAACCAGTTTCACCTTTAGCGTGGTTGCCTTTGGTCACTATGGTGGTAAGTGCGGTGTATGTCAGCTCTGATCCCATGTTTTCTAAATCCTTTATTACATCAGCCGTGACGGTTTCATTGTGCTGTTTGTGGCCGACTTTAATTAATACTGCTGTTGGTGTATCAAGTATTGATAAAGACTTACTTAACGTAAGTAAAGTACTGCGTCTTAACGGCTTGTCTCATGTGACTAAAATAGTCTTGCCTTCTTCTATCCCAGCCATATTTACTGGCTTACGTTTATCCCTAGGGATTGGTTGGATGGTACTAATTGCTGCAGAAATGCTTGCCCAGAACCCGGGTCTAGGTAAGTTTGTTTGGGATGAATTTCAAAATGGCAGTTCCGAATCATTAGCCCGTATCATGGTGGCAGTATTAACTATTGGTGTGATTGGATTTGCCTTAGACAGATTAATGTTAGCGCTACAGAGAAAGTTTAGTTGGGATAAGAGCGCGGTATTGCGTTAAGTCACTCGTTTAGACAGCTAGTATCAAAAAGTATATTTGAGGATAAAGTAATGAGTAACAAGCATCATTTAGAGCTGACACAAGTAGGGATGGAATTCCCAACAGCTAAGGGGCCATTTAACGCTTTGCAAGACGTTAACCTACGGATCGATAAAGGGGAGTTTATTTCATTAATTGGTCACTCTGGTTGCGGTAAGTCTACAGTTTTGAACATTGTCGCGGGTTTATATGAAGCCACTAAAGGTGGTGTTATCTTGGATAATCAAGAAGTAAACGAACCAGGCCCAGAGCGAGCCGTGGTATTTCAGAATCACTCGTTATTACCTTGGTTAAGTGCTTATAAAAATGTTGAACTGGCGGTTAAACAAACCCCAAATGGTCGCTCAAAAAAGGAAATGAAAGAGTGGGTTGAACATAACCTAGAACTGGTTCATATGAGTCATGCTGCTGACAAGTTACCCGCTGAAATATCAGGTGGTATGAAACAGCGTGTTGGTATTGCACGAGCATTAGCAATGGAGCCTAAAGTATTATTGATGGATGAGCCTTTTGGAGCGCTTGATGCCTTA
>ERZ807291.1637-NODE-1637-length-35737-cov-9.178858_pt1 | contig 35737 bp, 23 predicted proteins | sample MGYA00521257_ERZ807291 | MGnify/ENA primary metagenome ERZ807291 (study PRJEB31413, sample SAMN03169783) | marine metagenome | biome: Marine; feature: Water; material: Subsurface seawater | place: North Sea | collected 2011-04-28 | depth 1 m m ...
TTTTTAGTTTAAAATATTTATTAATTTTTACAAAATGTACAAATTTATGCCCAACTGTAGAAATATATCTGAAAAATTCTTACCCAATAATACTTCGTTATAGTATTGCTTCATTGGGAGAAATCAAACTTTGTTTAGCTCAACAGGATGTTGATGTTAATTAGTTTTATTAGTTAAAACTTCAATATTTTTTTTTTTTAAATAATGTTTTATTCTTTTATTTAAAACCTTGTTAATAAATTCATCGAAAATAGTATAAATAAAAGGAATGATAATATCATTTATAACTTCTTCACCAAGAAAAGCACTTGCTGCAACAAGTAAACCATTATTAAATTGGATTTTATCATATTTATCATCTAATTCAATATAATTATTATTAATAATATCTTCGTCATTATCTAATTCTGGATCATTAGATGGAATAAATTTTCTAGTATAATTAAGAGCGATATAATCATTATTTTCTATATTTGGATATGCTTTAATATAATAAACAGTGCATTGGTCTGCAAGTAATTTCCTAACATAATCTGGTTTATCAATATAACAAACAAATTTATAAATTAATTGTTTATCACTTTCATAAATAAGTGTTTTTTCTATTTTTAATTCAATAATGATATCTTTAATTTTGGGTATAATTGTTTTATCAATATATTCATTAAAACTAATAAATTTTTTCAAGTCATCAATATTAAATTTTTTAGTAATTAAATACTTATTCGTACTATCATCTAATTTAGATATGATATCTTTATCATTAAAATCAAAAATTTTAGAAATAAATTTAGTAGAATTGAAATATTTTTTAATACTATCTAAATCTGTTTTCACAAGCATTGGTGTAACATTATACATAATTAAATACTAATAATATAGTATTAAATAATAGTGTTTTTTTATATAGATTTATATTTTAATAATTTTATTTTGAAAATGAACAATATTGCTTGCAGATTTTATTTTAAAATCTAATTGATAATCAAAAGAACAATTATGATGTGTATAAAATAAGTGTTTATTACAGTAATAATTATTACATTTACATTTAGAAGTTAGTATTTCTAAAGTTTTAAGTCTCTTATTACAAAAATTACAATATATTTTATTATCCATAATAATTAAAAATATAAAAAAAATCAATTTTCATATTAATTTATCTAAATTAGTTTTAAAAGAATAATATATATGTAATACATTAATTCCAGTAAATTTATAAATAATTTCATTTTTTTTAAGCATAATATATATAATTAAAATAATTATGATAAATGTATATATCAATAACATAAAATCATTCAAATTCATTTTAAACTCTATATTAGGATACGAAAATATATTTAAAAAAATGATAATAAAATATTTATAATATAATTTAAAATGAATTTAAATGAATTATTAACAGAAAATACAAATATAATAGAAATATATTTAAAAAATAATAAAATTATTAATAACAAATTAGATATTACTTTAGAAAAAAATAAAATAGATAAAATATTGAATAAATATAAATTTAAACATGAAGTTAGTTATACAATATATAATAGAAAAAATTTATTATTACTATATGATATGAGTAATGATAGTCAAATAGTATTTGAAAAAAATTTAGAAAATTATAAAGAATTTGATAAATATATAATATTTAGTTATGACGAAAAAAAATTACCACCATATTTGTTTGGATGTGATAATAATATAGATAATAATACTATATATAAAATAAAAGAATATAAAATAAATAACAGAATTACACTAATAAATAAAATAGAGAATAATAAGGATTCTATATATATTCAGTATAAGCATGATAAACATGTAGATTTGGAAAAAAATGAAAATATAATAAATGATATTATAAAAAATATTATATAATTAGTATTTAAGAAGATGTATTTAAAAGTTTTAATAATATTTACAATATTGATTATATTTATGTTATCAATATATTATGTAGAATATAATAAAACTTTTTATATCAAAAATGATATAGAAGCATTTTTAATTAATTTAGATTATAGAAAAGATAGATTAGAAAGATTTAAAAGAACATATAATTTAAAAAATATAAAATGTTCATTAGTAAAAGCGGTAGATGCAAAAAAAATAGATATTGAAAAATTAAAAAAGAATAATTTAATTGGTGAATACGGATTAGAGACATTAAAAAAGAAAAAAAGAACACATCATCATCAATTTAATACAATGGGAGCAATCGGTTGTTATATGAGTCATATAAAAACATGGCAAAAAATACTTAGAAGTCAATGTAAATATGGTTTAATATTTGAAGATGATATAGAATTTAATAATAATATGACGGAAAATATAATATGTAATTATATTTCAAAATTACCAAATGATTGGGATATATTATTATTAAGTAAAAATAGAGTAACAATGTATAATGTAAAAGATAATTTATATAAAATTAAAAAATTCATATGTCTTCATTCATATATTATAAATAAAAAATCTATTCCCAAGATTATACAAGATATAACACCAATCAATCAACAAATTGATTTCAAATTATCTTGTTTAGCAAATCAAAATATAATAAATGTTTACTTATTTAATGATTTAAATAACAAATTATTTTATAAACAGTATGCATCAAATACAAATATACAAACATCAACAATTAAAGGTGCAAGTTGGGATTTAAATTGTAATATTTAATTTAATTATATAAAAATATATATTAAAAGGTATATAATGCAAGAAAATAAATATTTAGAAGTAATTTTTAAAGAAAATTTATTAAAAATAGATTCACATAATTATAAAGAATATAGATATACATTTAGTGAATTTGTAAAATTATTAGATAAATATATATTTAAAACCCCTTCATTTCAATCTGTTTTAAATGAAGATAAAATAAATGAAATGATATTTTCTTACAAAAATAATCCAGAATTTTTCAATTTTAAGAACAAAATAGTATTATGTTATATACCATCAAAAGAAAATAATATATATATAATGGATGGACAACATAGAATTGAAATGATAAGAGGATTAAATAAGTTAAATTATGACGATTATATCAATATATGTTGTTATATAATAAATGATGAAGAAAAAATCAAATTATTATATGATGAATTGAATAAAGATTCATATAAAAATATGAATTATGTTTTTTTAGATGATTTTAGTAAAGATTTACATAATAAATTCGTGGATTATTTAAAAATAAATTATAGTTTTTATTTTGAAAAAAGACAAAAAAAGGAAGCATATAAAAAAACAATAACAGAATTTTTAAATGAAATAGAAGAAACAAATTATTTATTAAAATTTGATAATTTTACAAAAATGAAAGAAGATTTTGAAAATGCAAATTTTACATATAATTATTTAATTAAATACAAGGTTTTATTTTCAAATAATGACAAAATTTTTTATAAAGAAGAACATAATAGTGTAAATAATGGTATAGTATTTACTTTGAAAAATAATAATTTTGTAGATTATTTATTAAATAGAAATATAATTCCTCATCATAAATTTAAAAAAGAGAAAAAAAGAATTACAAAAAAATTAAAAAAAGAAGTTTGGATAAAAGAATATGGTGAGAAAAAAGAAGGAAAATGTCCATATAAAAATTGTAAAAATATTATATACGAAAAAGATTATAGTTGTGGTCATGTAATTTCTGAATATAATGACGGTGAAACAACTATAAATAATTTACGACCTATGTGTTATGGATGTAATAATAAATTAGGAAAAAGAAACTGGGTATAATAAAAAATGATTTAATTAACAAATATAAAAATAAAATGGAAGAATTTATAAAAGATATAACAAAATTATTTATGATAAAGAATTGTTGTTATCATAATAATGAAGATAAAAAAAAAAATATTATAATTGATGCAACTTATAGTAAATCTAAAAAATATAGAGGATTGAATAGTATACATAGTAATGAAATAAATAAAATATATAAAGATTTAGAATATAATATGGAATTTAAAAAAAATAATAATCCTAGAACACCAATTAGAGTTCCTATTTAATCCTTAATAATAACTTTGTTATTAAATGTAACACATTTTTTATTTTTTTTACTTATTTCATAATTAAATGAAATATCTTCTAATTCGCAATCTAAATTATTAACTATATTTTCATCAATTTCATAATATTGATTATCGATCTTGAATTTATTATCCTTCATTAATTCATATAAATATTCCTCATCTAGTAATACTTCCGAATCTCCTGTACCACAAGGTGCTAATTGACCAAGCATTACATTTGCAGATACACCATTTACATTATCATATTCTGCAAATATACTTGCATTAATCAACATATCGGTTGTTTCTTCAAAACTTGATTTGGCGAGAGGTCCAATATCACCCCTATTAATACCATGTCTATCTATTGACATTAATTGTCCTTTATAAGTCATTGTATCAATTAATAGAGATAAGTGTCTATAATTCATAGCATCTTCACTAGTTACATTAATTAACTCATGATATAATGCTGTACGAGCGGCTTCAATTCCTAATGTTTCAGCAATTTCTCTAATATCATTTGATATAGTTCTAGTACTATCAGTATTTGGATTTGATAATATTTCAATTAAATTTGTACCATCAGTATCTAATACCCATTCAACAATATTATCAAATTTATTTGTATCATAATTATATTTAGTATATTTCTTTTTATTTAATGAAACTTTTTTAATACCTTTATAACCTTTTAATAATACTTGATGAACTATATTATGTTCTAATGCTTTAATTGCTGCCAATTGATCATTTAAATCAATATCTTTAATAACTTGATCAATTATTTTAATACGGAATATACATTCTTCTGCATTATCATCGCTATAAATTGCTTCAATTGTTTTTTCATATGTTGTATTAAGTTTAGTATATATATCAATCATTCTCAAACCATATTGTTTCAATTTTTCCTTATCAAATTTCATTCTAATAATCCATGGAGAACTTGATGATAATTGATTTATAAATTCAAATTCTTTATAAACATTTAATAGACCTTTATCCTGTTCAATATTTGTTGAATATTGATTATCGCTTTTATCCCAATATATTTCACTATAATCTAAAATATCATGTAATTTTGTAATTTCAATTGAATTTTTAATATTCATAGCATATATTTTTGTTTTTTCAATATTAATATCATCATTATCTAAACCTTCTTCATTAATTACTGGATTATATGTTTTAGCAATATCATCCTTCATATAAATTAATAATGTAGGTGTTTTGGTTTTTTTTGTAGCACTTAAAATTTCTTTTAATCTAGGAACACCACTAGTTGCTTTCACTGCCGCTGCAGTACCAGAAACATGAAATGAATCTAATGTCATTTGTGTACCCATTTCACCAATAGTTTGTGCGGCAACTATACCAACCATATCTCCCGGTTGAGCAATTGCTTCATTAAAATATTGTGTAATTTGTGAAACAATATTATCAAATATATCTTTTGTAAAATGATAAGTCATAATTAATTTTTTAGGATTTAAATGATATCTTAGTAAAATTCCTAAAAATTTAGTACCTTGTTCACTATTTTTAATATATAATGTATCAATTAATTTTTCAATATTTTCAAGAATATATAATGGTGTTAAATCACTCTTAATTGATTTAACCTTGATTGATTTTAATTTTTTATCAGCATTATTAATAATTCTATCAAATGGTATTGGATAATTAATATACTTATTTTTATTATAATTGAAAATAAATTTGATTAAATAATCTCTATCATCTAAAATATTATTATAATGTTCTGTACATTTTGTATATGTACTTGCTAATACTTCTTTATTTGATTTTGTTGTTAAATAAGTAGATAATTTATCATTTTTACGCAAATGAAATATATTTTCAATAATTAATGGATCCATATCTATATAAGAAATAAATTGATTTTCTATTTTACACCCATCCATACCATCCTCTCCATATATAAATTGTATTATTGAACCACTTGCATTCCTAACAGTATTATCATAATAAACTTTTGCATCCTCCATTGCTTTCACTAACCGTCTTTGAATATAACCAGTTTCAGAAGTTTTTACAGCAGTATCAATCAAACCCTCTCTACCACCCATTGCATGAAAGAAAACTTCTTGTGGTGTTAATCCTGAAATGAAACTATTTTCAACAAATCCTCTTGCTTCTGGACCATCATCATATTTTGTGTAATGTGGCAATGTTCGGTCCGTAAAACCATATGAAATTCTTTTACCATCAACATTTTGTTGACCAACACAAGCAATAATTTGAGCAACATTTGTTTCTTTACCTTTTGAACCAGATTTAACCATATTAATCATTCTATTAGTCTTTTCATCAATTTGACTTAATCCTATTTTACCAACTTGATTTGTTGTTTCATTTAAAATACCAATTAATTCTCTTTCAATAAAATCTTCATTATTAAAAATACTATTATTTTGAATAAAACCTCTACGAATATTATCTAATTTAGTATATGCTTTTTCTTTCATTTCTTTAATTTTCATTTTTAAATTCATTTCAGTTTCTTTATCTGTTACTAAATCACTGATTCCAACACTAAAACCAGCTGTTAATAACCATCTACAAATTAGTCTTTGTGTATTATCAAGAAACTTTTGGGTTTCAAATGGTCCATAATCATGATATATTATAGGAATTAAACCAGATGATTTACTATGAAATATACTTTTATCTAATGAATTTGATTCTTCTAAATATTTACTATTTGTAATTATTACTTTTTTTTCAGCTTTATTTTTTCTATCAATATTTAATCCAGGTGGTAAAATGTAGGAATAAGTTTGTTTTCCAGTATAATTATAGTTTTTATCACATTTTTCCAATACACCGCTAAAATTACTATTAATCATCTGTAAATTTGCTAATGTTTTATCCTTTATTTTGACATCATCCTTTGTTAATCTGAATGAACCAAGAAGAGTATCTTGTACTATTTCAATAATTGGTTTTCCATCTCTTGGTGCTATAATCATATAAGGTACTGCTGCAATATCTTTTAATTCAGACATTGTTTCAATACTTTGTGGACAATGTAAATTCATTTCATCACCATCAAAATCTGCATTATATGGTGGTGTATCTAAAACATTTAATCTAAATGTTTGATATGGCATAATAATTACTTTATGACACATCATTGACATTTTATGAAGAGATGGTTGACGATTAAATAAAATATAATCACCATCTCTTAAATGTCTATGAACAACATCACCATATTTCAATTCATCAATAATTTTTTCAATATTTGCATTTTTTAAATTAATTGTAGTAATAGTATCATTATTTTTTTTTACTAATTTTGCTCCAGGCCAAACATCTGGTCCATTTTCAATTAATTTTTTCATTTCTTCAATATTATATTGATTTACAATTTCTGGAAATGTTATATTTACTGCAATTTTAATTGGAACACCTAATTCATCAATACTAATATAAGGATCTGGTGTAATAACAGAACGTGAAGATTGATCAACACGTTTTCCATTTAAATTACCTCTTATTCTACCCTCCTTCTTTTTCATTCTATCGGAAACTGATTTCAATTTTCTTCCATTTCTTTGTTGTGAAGGAGCAAGACCTGGAATTTGATTATCAATAAATGTAAATACATGATATTGTAATACCATTGTAATTAATTTAATTGTTTCTTCTGATGTTCCTTTTGCAATCTTATCATAAATATTATTATTGATTTTTATAATTTCACTTAATTTATGTGTTAAATCATCTTCTCTTCTTTGACCATTTTCTTCGATAATACTTGGTCTTACTGATGGTGGTGGAACAGGTAATACAGTACAAATCATCCATTCCGGTCTATTCCATATAGGATTAAAACCCATTAATTCCATATCACTATCAGTAATTTTTTGAAATATCTTTAATACATCTTCAGCCGTGAATTCTAATAAAATATCTTCTTCTTTTTCTTCATCCTCTGTTTTTTTTTTATTTTTCCATTCTGCAATAATTTTCATAGAACCTTCTTTGCTATATTTAGTTGGTTGTTTAGATGAACATCCACATGTACCATCATCTCCACAAAACTTGAATTTTGTATTTGAAATATTTTTATTACATAACTTCGAATAAGTATCCCATCTTTTTTGATTATTTTTAATTTGTAATATTTTATTAATATCATTTCTGATATTATCGTCTGTAGTATTTTCAGATATTAGTAATTTTGAACATTTATAACAAATACATTTTAATATTTTTCTTGTAATATCAAAAAACATTGCATGAAAAACGGGTTTTGCTAATTTAATATGTCCAAAATGACCCGGGCAAAATACATTTTTTTGTTCACATGTTGCGCATAATCTATTATGTTCTAATATTCCAAGACGAGAATCAAATAAACCACCTATTATTGGTTCACTACCGGCGTAAGTGTCAGTTTTAGTAATTTCAACAACAGATCTTTTCAAAATTTCATCAGGACCAAGAACACTGAATTGAATACCTTTAACACTTTGAATATCAATTTTCTGATTAGTGTAGTTTAATTCAGGATATATTGACATTTATTTATTAGTTTCTTATATATTAGTTACTTTTAAATATAAAAATTTAAAATAATCATTTTTTTTTATTATATAAAATATTAATTATTTATAGAGTTAATAATTAATGATAAACATTACTTCAATCGATAGTTCTATAAATCATTTTAATAATTTATTAAATAAAAATTATGTTAATACTACTGAACTAAATATAAACGATTATCTAAAAGATAATTATTTTATACATATGGGGTATTATTATGAAAAAGAATTATTCCAAGAATTAATTCATAAATATTACGATAATAATGAAGATATTTTTATTTATAATAATATTGATAAATATGTAATAAATAATAGTATATCATATTATAATAAGTTTTATATTGACAATCCACATAATGATTATTTCTTAAAAGATACAAAGATAGTCGATAATACCGATTTATCTAAAAATAATGTATGTGATTTAAATATATCAAAATTACTTAATAATAAATATAATTTTTATTTATTTAAAATTGAATTTATTAGAAATTTATACTATTATATATCAACTAAAGATTATATTGATAAATATGAATATGAAAATAATTTATATTATTTTCAAATACCTACAAAATATTTTATTTCCGATAGAAACAATATTGTTAAAAATAGTTATAATAATTTTTTAGCATTTAAAGTTAAAGTTTATAATAAAAAAATAAATATTACATTTGAAAATAATAATAATATCACAAATAATTTAATTGAAACTATAAAACCTATTTTATATTTTCATATTAATTTAATTACTACCGATTCAATATTAAAACTTGGCAATTTGAATATATATCAAAAAATTAAAAAATATGCCGAAGAAATAGAAAAAAAATATGATAATATTAGATTTCAATCAAATATTAAAATATTACAATATTTACATTATAAAACTCAAAGTATATATACCGAAAAATTTATAAATTATTACTTAAATATTATTATTATTAATTATAACTCTTTTGATTCTATTACAAAAGATAATATTACTATATTTGAGTTAAATAATGATAATAATAATGATAATACTTTAAATGATATTGTAATTAATGACCCAAATGAAAAATTTGACGAGGATAAAGAACCTGATATTATAGTTAATAATAATGACAATAATGAAATTGACAAAAATATTATAAAAGATAGCAATAGTGATATATTATTTGACGATATTAATGAAAAAAATAACACATTTGATAAAGAAAAAAAATTAAATACTTATAAAAATATTATTTTATCTTTAATAATATTTTTATCTATATTATCATTATTTATTGTAACATATCTAATTATTAAAATAGTATCAAATGATTTTAATTTAATTGATATTATATTATCATTTGTTATAACTGTTTTAATAATTACGATTATCATGTTAATAGTTTTATATAGTAGTGATGAATATTTAAAAAAATTTTTTTTTTTAAATAAAGAACATTTCACAGAAGATATAATACAATTTAGCAGAGGACAATTAAATGCTGTATTTGATTTATTTGATAAAGTAAATGATATTCCTCCTACAGAAGTATTAGAACCAAGAAGTACTGAAACAGAAGAAACAAATGAAACAGAAAAAATTGAAACAACAGAAAATATTGAAACAAAAATAAATAATGAATTAGAAAAAAATTTTGAAAATATTAAAATTACTCAATTAAATATAAATGATACTAAAGAAAAATTAATGGATTTAACGATAGATTCTCAAGATTTTAATAACAAAATTGAATATGAAACAATGAGATTTCAGAATCTTGAAGATAATAATAAATATAATCAAGAAGAATTAAAGGGAAAACAATATTTTTCAATTCAAAAAGAAAGTGATATAACTCAAAAAAAAAACTTGATTGAAAATTTAATAAATGAAAGAAAAGTTATAAATGAAAATTTTACTAATTATATTAAAAATGCTAATATGTTAGAAGAAAATTATAAAAATACTGTTAATGATATTGAACAAAAACTTACAAATCCGGATTCTTTTAATAAATATAAATATATTGATGTTGAAAATTTATTAAATACAAATAATTATCAATTTGGTAGTGAAATTAAAGATATAACAAATAATCCTAATGATACTTATCACGAAGATGATAAATATATGTCTTATAATGAAGAAGAAATTACCAAATACAATTATATAACTGATATAGATGATTTAAATCAAGTAATAAAAGGTTATAAATTGGAAAGATATATTAAAATTAAAGATAATTTACTAGATACAAATATTGATATTCAAAAATTAAATCAACAAACATTAGATGAAATAAGAAATGCGAATGAAACAAACCAAATGGATATTGTTATGGATAAATTAGAAACAACAAAAAAATTAATAGAATTGAGTAAAATGATTGCCGCAATTAATATGAACAAAAAAATAAATATTCAAATCGAAATTGAAAGCGAGGAAAATAAATTAAGTAATTCAATTAGTGAATATAGAAATAATTATGAACATATTGTTGCATTAAAAAATAATATAAATAGTGATAATGAACTTAAAAATAAAATCAAAAATGATATTGATTTATATGTAAAAAGTATTGAAACAATATCAACTAATATTTTAAAATTAGATAAAAAAATTGAAGATGATGAAAAAAAGAAAACAGATTATACTAAATATTATGATTATACTTTTGATAAATTAAAACAAATTAATATGGATAAAATAGAAAAAAATTTATTACAAAAAGAAAAAATTAAAAATTTAGAATTATATGAAATGAATAAATTGGAACTTTTTGATAGCAAAATAGGTATGGAATTAGTAAATAATAAATATAAAACAATTGATGATAATAACGAATTATTTGAAATTAAAGAATATCAATTGGAATTAGATAATAAATATAAAAATATAAAATCTAATTATGAAAAACAAATAGAATATTTTACTAAATTACAAAAAGAAAATGTTAAAGACGAGTTATTCAGAATGAAAATTGAAACAAAAAAAACAACGATAGATAGTAGTAATAAAATGAATTACGAATATGGTATAAAATATAAAACTGAAATTAAAAATTTTAATGAAATATTAGAAAAAGATATTATAACTCAAAAAAATACTAAAAAAAATTTACTACTATTGAAAAATACTTTAGAAACTTTAAATCATAATAAAACACAATTAGTACTGAATATTGACGAATTAAAATCTATAGATACTGGTGTAAATAGTGATAAATATAAAAATGAAATATTCAATTTAGAAAAAATAAATTTAGAAATATATAATTATACAAAAGAACTTAATAAATTAAATTTAAAAAATAAACAACTAATTGAAAAAATAAAAAATAATAAAATAGAAATAGAAAAAATAGAATATAGAAATCGTAATAGTAGTAAATTGTATAATAATATGATTAATAATAATAAAAATGAATATGAATTATTAGTGATTCAAGAAAATTTTAATTTAAGAAAACGAAATTTATTACTTATTGAACTAACTAAAATAATAAAAGAAATTAATGATGATAAAGAAAATATTATATTAATTACTAATAAAAAATTAGAACTTATTAAAAAAATTAATAATAATTTCAAAAATAATTATGATATATTACTAACTGATAAAAAAATATTAGAAAAACAGAAAAATAATAATAATAAAAATCTAGAAAATATTTTAGAAAAAACTTGTTTATTATTTAATAAAGTTGATAATAATATTACAATAAAATGCGACAAAAAAAATATAAAAGAAATTAACTTTAAAATTAATGAATTATTAGAAAGTGACTTAATTAAAGATGATATTCTTAAAAATAAATTAATTAATATTAAAACTAACAATACATTAATTAATGAAAAATCAGTTTATATTACATTTTTAATATTAAAATATGAATTAGATATTAATACAAATATAATTAAAAATATTGTAAAAGAAATAGATATTAATGATTTAGAAATTATTTTAAATAATGCCGAAATAGATAAATTAGAATTTAACATATTATATAAGAATGTTTTTAAAGCCACATTAGATAATGAGAATAAAAGAATCCAAAAAGTAATAAAAAATTTATCAGATAAAAGATTAGAATATAAAAAAGAGTATCAAAATACAGAAGATATATTAGATAATTATAATATAAAAAAAAAATTAGAAAATGAAATAAATAATATAAGTAAAAATATAGATTATAATAAAAAAAAGGAAGAAGATTTTACAAAACATATTACAAATGTTATGAACGAAATAAATAAATTAAATAAACAATTTTTAAAAATAAAAGATGAATTAAATTATGATACAAAAAAAATTGTTGATAAAAAATTTCAAAAAATTGAATTATTGACAAATAAATTTTCTGAATATTATACATTAATATCTAAATTTGTTGAATTTAAAGATAAATATAAAAATATCAATTTATCAAAATATATTTTTATACCAATTATTCTTGATGATACTAATAAAAAACAAATATATAATTTATTCAATGATAATGAAAAAGAATTCAAAAAATATATTAGTAACGACACAAGATATCAAAATTTGAAAAATATGGTTGATAATATTACAAATATTGTTGTAATTGATAAAGATAAGGCAATACAATATGCTAAAGTAGTAATCAAATTTAATTTAAATTATAATATGTTTGATAATAAAGAATTTAATATTACTCAATTTAAAATAGATATTATAGATACATTAAGTTCAACATTAATGATTGATAAAAAATTTATAAATATAATATCAATTAGCAATAATGAAAAAATTTTATTAAATGTTAATATTGAAATAAATGAAAAATATACTTCACAACAAGAAATTGTAGATTTTTTGAAAAAACAAGTTACAAATAAAAGTTCTGAACTTAAAAAAAATAAATATGGAAAAAATATTATAGAAATTATAAGTAATATTAAAGAAATTGAAAATTCTATTTTAAGTAAAACTGAATCATGTGACGGAAATATAACAATGCCTAATTATATATCAGACATAAAAATAGAAGGAGACTATTTTGATGATATATTTAAATATTGTAATGTATGTGACAGAAATATAACAATGCCTAATTATATATCAGACAAAAAAATAGATGGGGACTATTTTGATGATATATTTAAATGTAATGTATTATTATTATACTTACCACTAATTACAAAAGATACAACCGCATTAGATAATACATTATTAGATTATTCTATACATCAAAGAATAGTTTATGAAGCAATGTGTAATGACGCATCTATAAGAAAAATATACAAAAATTATATTGAATTAGATAAAACTTTATTAAAAATTGATAATATTAATTTAATAGATAGACAAGAATATAGTATATCATTTATATCAAAATTAAATGAAACTAATCCCAATAAACAACATATATTATTTTCAAATGGACAAATATATCAAACATTTAATTTAACTTTACAAGAAGATAATGTAAATAAAATAAATTGGGAATCTTATTATAATAATGAAAAACAAACATTTTATAATAATAATTTACTAACAATTGGATTTATGAATAAACATTTATATATTAATTTACCATGTTCAAATAATAAAGATTTTACTAGAATTACAGATGTTAATAGTGATAAGTTATATGTTAATGAAAACGAATGGTGTCATTGGATAATAACTAAAAAAAATAATAAAATTTGTATAATTAAAAATTTAAATAAGGTTTTTGAACAAAATTTACAAGAAAAAAGTATTGATAAAAATAATTGTGATACTAATAGTAGTAAATATGATAAAAAAACATTATATATTGGTGGAGTAAAAACAGACTTAGATAGTAATACAACAATTTTAAATGATTTGGTATGTTATAAAGGAGGTTTAAAAGATTTTAGAATATATGAAATTGAACTAACAGATGATGATATAAGTAAAATATTTATAAATAATTGTAATACTGAAACTAATAACACTAATATGATCGATAGAACATTTACTGAAAATCCGGAATTATCAGAAAATAGTTATATTGTTAATAGTGAAGCGTCATATACTGGATCATTAACAACTGATACAGAAAATAAACAAATTAGTGAAAAAAATGAAAATGAAAAAACAGAATACACAATATTAAATACTTATAATACAAACGAATTCGAAGAATGCAATATGTTTACTGGTAAGTTTACTTATGTACATTCAAAAAACATATTTGAATGTATAGAAGACAATATGCCTTGTTTTGATGAAGACGACATTCCTTATTATCAGGATGATACTAATAAAAAATATTGTATTAACGATAAAAATACTAGATATAGTGATTATAATTTTAGTAACACTAAAATAAATGAAGAAAAATTCAATATAATATATAGTAAATATGATAGAAATGCTTGTGATTCTTGGCCAGAAAAAAAAAATATATATAATATGACAGATAATGAATGGCAATGTATGCAAAATAATAACGAATTTGAATGTCATGATAAGTATTATAGGTATCAATTACCTATTAAAAAACACAATGGTGATTATGATTGTGTAAGTAAAAATGATACAGGAATTTATTATGATAGTCAAACATTATATAATGGATTAAAAAATAAAAAAGCAGATAATATAGTTTAATTAGAAACTAATAAATTTTTTTTTTTTAAAATATAAATAAAATATAGAGTATAATTTATATATATATGAATGAGTTTAATTTATTTGATGAACATATTAAAATTGAAGATTTCAAAAAAAATATATCTATTGAAAATTTAAATAATTTTATTAAAAATAACAAATTATTTATAAACTTACATAATCTTGAATTTAACGAATTAAATAAAGATATATTCAATAAATATATTGAACTTTTTATAGATGAAGAAAATATTGATAATACTTATTTTATGCAATTGGAAAATTATATAAATTATTTTGATGAAAATAGTTTTCAATCAATTGATGAAATAGCTGAAATCGATAGTTCTTTTTATGCTAAAAATAAAATTAAAGAATATCTATTTATGGTAAATTTTCTTTCTGATTTTTATAAATCAAAATATAAACAAAAAAAAGAATATAATAAAAATGCTATTGATAGTAAAACAATAAATATTAATCTTAAAAAAACATTTACAAAAGAAGAAAATATTGTATCTATATTTTTATTAAAAGATATAGAATATATTCCTATAGAATTACTTTTTCACAATGAAAGCACGTCTGTATCATATAATAATGAAAAAATAAAATACATAGAAATTAATAATTTAAATAAAATTTCCTTAAATTTATATGAAAAAAAAGAATATATTGATAGTTTTATTAAATTATTTAATAAAATTAAATTTAAAGATTTTAATGATTTAAATAAAAATATAGATTATTATTATGGTGTATTACAATCATATAAATATAAATATTATGATATATTATTGAATTATAATATAATACAAGTGTATTATGTTTATATTAAAATAAAAGGACAAAATGAAAATTCTAATTTAGTTAAATATCAAGAAATATTTAAATTATTAGAAATTTTTAATATCGTTTTATTAAATAATGAATTAAAATTTAACCAACTCGATGTGATAATGAATACAGTTGATAAATTAGATTCAAAAGCCGAATCAGAAAAAATCGAAGATGCAAAATATTCAATGAATAAATTAAAACATATTAATTATAATTTACTTCAAAATCAAGATTATATTAGAAATAACTATAAACAAATTGAAGTAACGCAAAAAGATATTAATACAAATACAAATAAAATAATTGTAATTTCTATATTATTAGTATTAACATTTATTACATTTACAATAAGTATTAATTATTATAGTTTAAATACTTCAAAAATATTATCAGTAATAATAATTTCCATTATAGTTATTGTAATATTAGTTAATAATTATATTATAAAAAATAAAACATACGAAAATTTTGATTTAGTTGAAGAAACAACAAAAACAGAAGATGTAATAACAGACAAAATTGTTGAAATATTAGGAAGTGACACAGGTTCTTTGAGTGATGTTTATAACGAAATAGACGATTTAAATACAAGGTATAACGCCGCTAATCATAGCTATGATAATTTAAATGAATTAACTGATTTATCACAGGAACACGAAAAAAAAAATGATCTTACAGATGGTTACTTGTCTGAATCTGAAGAAGAAGAAGGAATGATAGGAAACATAAAAGAGGCGTATGATAAGCTGATTAGTGATGGAGTGATTGTTTCTGATGCACTTTATTTAAATATACAACAAAGTCGTGGTCAATTAACAAACTTGGATACACAGTATAAGAATCTCCAAGAACAGCAAAATACCTTAATTGGTGAGAAAACTGATATGGAGATTAAGATAGCTGCCGCTACCGCAAACGCAACAGCAGCAGATACTCAACTCTCATCAAAAATGAAACAAGTTAGTGAACTTAATGGATTGGTTCAAGACTATGGTCATATAAATACAAAGTTGCGTATCTTAATGAAAGAAAAATACGAAATTAAAGAGTCAAAACTAAAAAAAATAGATGAAATAAATGGCATTAATACAAGGTTAATTACAGAAATAGACGAAATCACCAAAACATCGAGTGAACAGAATACTGAAATAGGAACTTATAATACAGCATTAGCTTATTTACTTTCCGAAATAGATACATTAGACCGTCAAAAAATACATTTTGATCAGCAAACAATCACCGAAGATGCAATACTAATACAATTAGACAGTGATATTAAATCTCGATATGCAAACTATAGTGATGCTTTATCAAAAGTCGGGGCCCAAACTGCAAAAATTGTTAAATTAACAAAAATGATTAAGAATGGCGATATGGCTGTACAACAATTAGCAAAAAAAATAATTGATTTAGAAAATAAAAATAAAATAAGAGCAGAAGAAAGTAAACAACTTGCTATAAAAGCAGCAGAAGAAGCTAAAATAGCACTTGATTTATTAGATCAAAAATTAACAAAAATCAATGAATACATACAAAACAAACCAAAATCAAGAAAATATAAATTAAAATTAAATTTAAATTTTGGTATTGCAGGCGAAGTAAATACAGCTAAAAGATATAATTTTAAAAATGAAATATTACTTGAATTATCAAGATTATTACTTGTTCCATTAAATAGATTTAAAATAGAAGATATTGAAGAAGGAAGTATTAATATAATTTTAATATTTTACCCGTCAAGAACTTATGACAATAGAGATTTATCAAGTGAACAATTAATATCAAAATTAGAAGAAATATTTAAAAGTGATAAAGTTAATAATAAATTATTAAATACAAAATATCTTAAGTTTACGATGAAAATTTCACAATTAAATGATAATTCAGTTATTATTGATGGTACTACAACAGATTTAGATACGAGTAAATATTTAAATACCAATAATATCATAAGTAAAATAAATAATATTTTTATTAAAAATTCAGTAATAATAAAAAATATAGAAACCATTATAACTCAATTAGAAAATGTAAAAAGAAATCCAAATACATATTATAATGAAATAAATCCAAAATTAAATTTAGAAGTTAAAAAATATGCAGAAAAAGATTTAAAAATTAATAATAATCAATATATTTTAAAATCAAAAACAGATATATTGGTTCATGATTATATAAATAAGAATTATATTTATAAATATTTGTCTTATATTACTTTGTTATTTGCATTACTATTTTTATCATATTCATATCTAAATAATTATATGCTAGTTATTTATATTATAAGTGTTATAATATTTTTGTTACTATTATTTAATTTATATATTGATATATATAAAAATGTAAGAAGAAAATCTAAGAAACAATATTGGACCAAACCTAACAAAATATAATTTAATATATTTTTTTTTTACTATTAATTAGAGATTAAAAAAATGTCATATACTGGCTATGAAGAATTCTTATTAATAAATAATGAAATAAATATAAGTAATCTGGAATTGTTATTTAAAAATAAAGATATATTGACTGATATTAATTATAATAATAATAATAATAATAATATCTTACCATATTTTGATAATTTATTATCAAAAGAAGCTCTAGATATCACTATTACTAATCAATTAAAAGATAAAATAGTATATTATATTGACAATTTTGATATTTATAACAAAAGTGTAGAACCATTGATTGATATTGACTTTTCATTTTATGCAAGTGAAAATATAAAAAAATATATGTTTTTATACGATTTTTTATCAGAATACTATAGAAATTTAGCAAATTTAAAAAAAAAAAAAAATTCAATTGACAATAAAAGTTTATATTCAAATGATTTTGAAATAAAAGTAAGATATATTATAAAAAAAACTATTGATAATATGGATTATATTATGAATATTAATAATGATAATGATAATGTAGAATTGGGTTATTATGTTGTAACATTTAAATTAGATACAGATGGTGATGTAAATAATTTTGATGAATTATCACAACCAAATGGTAAATATAAAGATTTAAAGATTGATAATAGTAAATATATAGATTCATTTAAATCACTATTTGATAAACTAATAAAAGATAAACATTTTTTAACAATTAATGAAAAAAAAACAGATTATTATAACATATTATCATTATCTTATCAATTTAAATATAAAAAAAATAAATTAAATTATTATATTGCAAAAACTATATATTTTTATTTTATTTCAAATTATAAAACAAAGGTTGAAGAAATAAATAATATAATATTTATTGATTTTCCGTTAATTTTTGAAAATTTTAATAAAATTATAAACGAAGATACAAACGAGTCTTTTTTAAAAGTTATTAAAAATACTAAACAAAAAAAATTTGAATATGATAAAAAAATTAAAAAAAGTATTGATGAAAAAGCAAAACAAATTGCTTTATTAATTAACGAAAAAACAAAAGGAGCACCCAAACTTATTGTTGATTTAAAAAAAAAAGTTAATAATTATACTACAGAAGAATTAGAGGAAAAAATTGAAGCTTATAAAAAAGATTTTGATGATAAAATAAAACAAATAAATGATGAAAGAGAAACACTATTAAATAATAGATATATTACTAAAGAAGAGTCTATGGTAAATGAAGCAATAGAATATAAACAAGATTTAAAAAATATAAATGATAATATAGAAAATAATAAGAATAAATTTAATAAACTTAACAAAGAAATAAAAACAGATAGAAATTACATTAATATTATCTCTATCATAATATATATATCTGTATTTTTACTTATTACTTTGTTTGTAGTATTAGGATTAAGTAGTGTTATTGGTGGTTCAAATATTAATATATCAATACCTATAACATTTATTATAATATCACTAATATTGTATATTATAATATATAATTATATTGGAAGTAATAAATATATATATAATAAAACATATCAAAAACCTAATATATTGAACAAAATTTATAATAGTTTTGGATTAGATTTATTTGAAAAGTTTATCGATGACGAGTCTGATATAAAAACAAATTTAATATCATCAATGACGCAAGAAAGTATTGATGAATTAGATCCAATAGTAAAAGCTATAGTTACCAGCAGTTCTGTTGGAAATGATTCTACTGTTTTAGAAGAAACTATTTTAGAAGCAAATATTAGAGATAAAATAGAAAAAGATTATTCTAAAAGAAAATTTTTAGTAACTATACCTACAACATCCGGTAATTATGCAATTGATCTTTGTGATGAAAAAATATTGAATGTTGATACTCTTGAGATAAAGCATAATTTATCTGATGAAAATGTAACATATCACAATAGTGGACTTTCTGATTGGAACATAGATTATACATCTATAGTTGTACCAATTATTAAACAATTATCTGATACTTCTACAGTATTAGCATTTGTAAATAAAAATAATAGTTATCATCATACTGTATATACTTTTAAAATTCCTGAAGATATAGGAACAGTTACAGTAACCGCACTTGTTATTGGTGGTGGTTCTTTTGGAGGTCATATTGCTACAGCAGAAGAATTTCAAAGTTATGCTGAATCTCAAGAGCAACTTGTACAAAATATGGGAGAAGGTGGTGCAGGTGGTGCAGTAATTGCAAAAGAAATAACTTTAATGGAAGGAGAAGAATATGAAATTGGTGTTGGAAGAGGTGGTTTGTGGGAGAATGAAGTTTTATTAATAGAGGCAATATCTTCAGGTCAAGCAACATGTTCTTATATTAAAGAAAAATCAACAAATAAGTATATAATATTGGCGCAAGGAGCCGAATATATTGATAGGGGTAATACAGATGAATATAGTGTACAACTTAGTGGTGGTACAAAACCTTTAATCACAGGTGTTGTAAATGAAGCTGATTTTGATCTATTAACTTATAAAAATAATATAGTTTGGGAAGGCTTGCAAAATGATATTGCTAATAATACGGCCAACATAAGTTCAGGTGGTCTTGGAGGATTAGTAGAACCTGCAGCCAACCAAGTAGGATATAATTTAATAACACAATTTGGCACAAATACAGATACTTTATACTTATCTGGCAGTACTTATAACACAGATAAAACATATTCAACAGATGGACATTTGGGGGTTAACATAAGTACTGATTTCGGTTCTTATATAAATAGTGGTTATGTTGCTGGAGGTGGTGGTGCAGCATCTTTTTGTAACAAACCGGAAGGCGATGCTAATCAACAATTTTACAAATTAGGAGAGTTTTTTTACACATGTATTTCTAATGAATATACGACTTTTGGAAAGGGAAAAGGAGGAGGAGGAGATGGTAGTGGTGTTGATTATGGTTCAAACGCATTATCAAGTACAGGAGGAGGAGGAGGTGGTGGCAAATATAAAGGTGGTAATGGTGGTTCTGGTTTGATTTTGTTAAAATTTAACCCCAGTGAATTAAAAGATAAAATTAATAACATGGTTGCTTTAGAAGTTAAAAAACTTACAAAAGAAATATATGATATAAAAGTACTCAATACAAGTATTGAAAATAAAAACACAAGAGCTAATATATTAGAATTAAATACTGGCATAAATCAAGGAATACTAGAGCTTAGTCGCCAATTTGAAGATGAAAAGTACTATCGGGATTTGATTAGTAGTAATGATGAGACCATTACTAGCGCCAAAGGTTTAATTGCAGAGTCCATAGTCCAGCAAGAAACGTTACAATCAAAAATTGATAATTACCAGAAAAAAATAGCTGACTTTGATGCTGAATTATCGACTAAAGAAGGGTATGAGAGATTAAGTAAAAGCCGAATTCATGAACTTACTACAAATAAAAACCTCCAAAAAGAAGAAATAGAGAGATTAAGCGCTGAGAAGCAGAAATATGAAAGACAAGAAGCGGCAAGTAAATTAGCAGTTGATACAGCAAAAAAAGATTATATGGCTAAAAAAACTATTAAACTTCAAGCAAACGCATGTAAGAAAGCATTATTTGCTGCAGAAACTGCTAAAGCAACAGAACTACTTCTACTACAAAAGCAAGAAAAAGGTATACGTGATAAAATGATTCGAGACGCGACTGAATTACAAAATAATGCCGAAAGAGACGCTGCTGAAGCAGAACAAAAAAGTAATGAGGCCTTAGAGGTACAAAGAAAAGTAGAAGAAGATTATAAAAAAAGAAAGGAAGAATATTCTAAATTGCTTGCAAGTAGTAAATTAGAAGAAAGCGAAAAAGGTTATTTACTTTCTTTAAAATTAGGGATTGATTATAGAATAGCTGGTATAAACATACAGTTGGACAATACCAATTTATATGATAATTTGAATACAACTGAGAAAAGAGAAATGCAAAGAACTTTAGAATATGAAAAACAAAAAAGAGATAGTTTTGTTAATGATATTATATCCGAATTAACATATTCTTTAAGTAAGAATTATTTTGCCTTCAAAGAAGTTATGGGTACACGATTTTATGTAAATAGAATTTCATCTGGTGATTTAAAATTGAGATCAGATGTTGAAACACCACAAGAAGAAGAAGCTAGAAAAAAGGACGAAATATTACGCGATTATGAAAAATCATTATTTGTTAATGAAGAAACTTTTGCAAATTTTAGTGTAACTGAACATTTTAATACAAATATTTTTAGAAAAAAATCTGAATCGTATATACCACCTGATAATATAACTGTTATTGATATTGAAATATTTGCACATCCACAATTATTAAGACCATATGCATTAGACATATTACAGGAAATTATAAAACAATTAAATGATTTAGATTCTCCTATTAGAAATTCAAGATATATAAGATATGCTAGGGGTTATAAAACATCATTAAACGAAAATGCTGATAGTTTAGATAAACATACTGATAAAAATTGGATTGAAGTTAAAAAAGAATCTAATTTACTAAGCAATAGTGCACTTTTAGAAAATAATAATAATTTAATGGATAGTATTGAAGATAGTTTTGATAAAATACTAGAATTAAATATAGATAATGAAACTTATTATGATTATGTTAATCCATTAGTTAAAAAAGAATATAAAAAATATAAAAATTATGAAAATAATAGCAATATATATCTAAAAATGGTTGAAAATTCGACAAATGTTAAATTATATGATATTAGATTAAAAGAAACTATTGCAAATTATGTTATAACTTTATGTATATTATTATCAATTTATATATTTATAGCAAAATTTTATAATAACATCTTTATTTTAATTGTATTTGCGATTATAATATTAATATTAACAACAATATTTTTAACTGAAATTTATGAAATTGTTCATACAAAATCAAATAAAAATTATTGGCCAAAATCTAAATTATAATTTATTAAAGTTATTTAAGGTTTTTTTATATATATCAATATCTGATAAATAATCTTTATCTTTTTTGACAAAATTATTATCTATTAACCATTTTTTTGAAATTAAATTATAGTTTGATTTTTCGTTTAATAATATATATAATAATAAATAAGCAATTATAAGTATTATTAATCCTTTAACTAAACTTTTTGTACTAAATACTAATAATGAATAAAAAATTACTGCTTGTGTTATTCTATTTTCTAGCATCTTTTCTTGTACAGGTGTCACTTTAAATTTTAAAAAGCGACCACCTATATGCATAAATATTATTTGTAAGTATGATACCGGTTCCAAATAAGTCATATGTTATCCCTATATTGATAGAAATATTTTTATATATTTTATATAAATAGATTATATAGAATATATAAAAATGTCTGATTCATTACAAAATGTAGATAATGAAATTGCAATAATTGAAACGAATATTAGTATTAATAATTTATACAATACATTTTTATCAAAGTTTGATACAAAAACATATGATGATATTGTTAATACTAGTGATGTAATTTTCGAAAGATATAAATCATTATTAAATTTAGATTATATAGAAGCAATTAGTCAAACTCATGATTTTCTTACAACTAATGCTAAATTTACTGGTAGTGATGGTAATCAGGTTAATTTAGAGCAGAATATAAGAATAGGTAGTTCTACAACACCACCATACAGTTTAAATATACTATTTGAAGTTAATTTATCAAATTTTTTTAGTAAAAAACTGAAGATATATAATGTTTATTTTGACTTTCTAATCCAATTTCATAAACAAATTCATGAATTAATAGTAAATGATCATATATTAGATGAAAAAATTTATTATGAAAATGAATTTACTTATAAAATGAAATATTTATTAAGTGAAGATAAACCGTATACTGTAAATGATAAAGAGTTTTTTATTAAAGATGAATCTAAAATATTAAAATTTAGATTAAACAAAAATAATATTGAATCTAAAAATATAATACAAGATTTAATAATCGTTACACAGTATGATGATGAAAATGTTAAAAACGCGTTTGATAATATGTTATATAATATTGATAAATCTGATTTACTAAAACATATTGATTTAGTTAATACAACAGAATTATGGAAAAAAAATAAATATTCATATATCGAATATGGTAAAATAAATATGATATTTCATTATTTAATATTACTTATATTATATAGACATATATCAAATAATTATGTCTCAAAAATAACTAATTTAAATACCTTAGTTCAGTATTTTAATACTAGTGTCCTTAATAATAATAAACTTGTTACAGATATTACTATTGATGTAGGAACATTATATGATGCGAAAAAAATAAGTACAGTACAAGAAGCTAAATCAATAAAAAATGTAATAAATAGAACTGTTGAATTAAAAAAAATTAATAATAATTTAGCACTAACATCACAAAAAATTAAAAGTATGAATAGTGAAATAAATGCACAACAAAGTAAATTAAGTAAAATCAATATTGTCTTAATTATTACAATAATAATATTTATATATATTCTTATGTGTTCAATATTACATACTTATATCAATAAACAAGCAATTTATATTTCTGCAGTTACTATATTATTAATCAGTTTGGTAATATATATATATATATATAATTTAAAAAAGACAGCATATTATATAGCTGAAAATTTTTTTAATATAGATATTATAAATACTGAATTAGGGGAAAATATTACTATATATAAAAATAAATGTGATACAATAAAAGAACAAACATCATATTTATCTAATTCATATTATGATATTGTAAATCCTCTTTTAAATATAGAATTAAAAAAATATAGAGAAAAAAGTAATAATACTAAATTATATGATAAGATAGCAAGTTTTAATGTTAATATAGGGCAAAGAGATATAAAATTTACTATTGAAACAATTCACTATTTAGTTAATTTATCAATATTATTTGTGTTTATTTTGTTATTATTAAAAATAAATAGTAGTCTAAAATATCTAGTAATTATAATATCATTTGTAATATTTATATTGTTAACAACAATATATTTTGTTAAAATAGTAAGAGTAGTAAGAACAAAATCTAATAATTATTATTTAGATAAACCAAAAAAATTAAATAATTAAACCAAAAAAAAATTTACATTTTTTCAACATAATTTTGAAAATTTTCTATATAATTATTTAAATTAATCATAACATTTTTTTTAATTTTTTTTTTAGAATTATTATCAATAAAAATTAAATAATCAAATATCAGAGAAATTATAAATATCAAAAACAATACACCAATTGTTTTGTCCCATGCAAATAAATAATAATTAATAATTAATAATGGAATAAATATAATTTTATTTTCAATAATTTGTAATATACATTCTGGATTTAATTTTGAAGGTCTAAGTGAATAAATTATTATATATATTGAAAAAATGCCAATTATAATACCCTTTGATAAACTAGTCATAGTTTCATACATTTTATTTTTATCGATATCTTTCTTTGCCATTTGTGCTATTCTATTAATTTAAATTATTTTTTTAATTCTTTAAGTTCCTCTAATAAAGGTAATAATGTATCTAATGTTTTTTTCATACCTCTATTCAATGACAATTCTGTTAGTAAATCTAACAAATATATAATAAAAATACCAATCAAAATAAATATAGCAATATTTATAAAAGTTTTATATAAATTATTTGTTTTATTAATATTTTCATAATTTTCAATAATTCTTGTTGGATTATTAATAATCATATCATCATATGGTCTTATTGTTTCTTCATATATTTTATTAATTACATTATTATTATTTGGAATATTAATATTTTCAGTATTATTATAGTTTAGTGAATTATTATTTTGATTATTAGATAAATCTTGTTTATCTATAGCATTTTTATAATTATTATTTTTAATATTTAGAGAATTATTAAATTCCATTAAATCTTTTTTTGATACTAAAACATAATCATCTTTATTGTGATTAAATGTATCTTGTGTTCTTAAATTATAATCATAATTCATAAGTGTTTTTTTATAATCATCGTCACATATTTTTTGCATTTGTACATTATTATTATTAAAATCACTTAAATTTAAATAATTATCTAAATCCTCATCGTAATAAGGTTCGATAGAATCTATTTTATCATTTTTAATTTTATCATAATTTTCATATAAATTTATCGCAGATTTTGAATTACTATTATTATTAACTGTATTAATTATATCATTTTTATTATAATTTTTATTTTCATTTATTTTTCTATCTTTTAAAAATATTTGATAAGCATCATTATATTTTTCCATTGCTTTTTCTGATACAGGTAATTTAAAATGAGGTGGTTGTATTGGTTCGCAATGTGTAAATTCTTTTTTATATTCTTCAATATTCATATCATTATTATACTCTGATTTTTCTTTTTTTTTTTTTTTTTTTTCAAAAGTTTCAACATTAAATGCTTCAGCTAAAGTTGCATAATTCATCTTATTAATAACAAATAAAATTTTATTCTCTAATATATATTATAAAAATAATATAAATAATATTTAATTATTTATATTATTAATGACATATACTCATGTAGTTATATCTGGAGGGGGTTTATATGGTGTTTGTATGTTAGGTGTATTAAGATATCTATATATAGAAAAAAAACTAACACATGTTAAAAATATTGCAGGAAATTCAATGGGTGCTTTTTTTGCTTTAGCACATTGTTTAAAAATAGATATTTTAGAATTAGAAAATATTATTAAAGATTTAGCATGTAATAAATCTTTATCAATTACAAAAAATAATTTTGCGAACATTTTTTTTAAAAATGGAATAGTATCTTTTACTATTTATACGGATAAATTAAAAGAATATTTAAATAATAAATATAAATTAAATAATTTGACATTTATTGAATTAACTAAAAAATTTGGTGTTAATTTATATGTTAGTGCAACGAATTTAAATAAATGTAATAATATTATATTTTCAACTGATAATACTCCTAATGTTAGTATTTTTGATGCTACAGCAGCATCAATGTCAATTCCTTATTTTAGTAAACCAATATTAATAGAAGGGGAATATTATCTAGATGGTTTATTCACTAATAATTTTCCAATTAATATATTTGATAATATATTAAAAGATAACATATTTGGTATTATAATAAAAATATCATCTTCTTATGATATTAAAATATATGAAAAAAATAAAAAATTTAATTTTATTGAATATAATAAAAGATTATTAGAATTATTGATAACTAATACATCAAAAGTTGCTTTTTTTAATATGATTGATGAAAATAATAAAAATTTATTGATTATAAATGATTCACCGATTACAGATATGTTATTAATTAATATAAAAAAGGATTCTATAAAATGTGCTTGTAATAATGAACATATTGATAATTTAATATTAGATGGATATATAAAAACACATAATTTTTTTAATGATATAAAGAGTTAATAATTATTATTATTAATTATGAATATATTTAATAATACAATTCATGTTGGAGAAAATACAATTAAAAATAAGGAAGAACTAATTACAAAAGAAAAAATTGTTTCGAAAAATGAAAATTCATGGTGGTATAAATCCCAAAATAATAAAACAAGAATTATGTTATGCGGTACTTATCCGATAGGAACTAGTAATGGTTATTCAAAAGTTGTTTATTATATATGTAAATATTTACAAAAATATAATGATATAGAATTAACTGTTTATGGTTTTCAAAATGTAAATAATACTAATGGTGCAAATATTAGAAATGATTTAGATAATGTTATATTATATGATGTTTTAGCAAATGAAAATCCAAAAAGAAATGGATTTGGAGAAAAAGAAATTGGTAATTATATTAAAAAAAATCCACAAGATATTATAATTATATTTAATGACTCGATTATAACTACTGCTTTGGTTGCTACATTAATTAAGGAATGTTGGGATGAAAAAAAAAATTTTAAATTAATATCTTATATGGATCAAGTTTATAAATATCAAAAAAAGGAATATATACAAATATTAAACTCTTTTTTTGATGCAATTATTACATTTACACCATATTGGAAAGAAATTGCTATTAAATTAGGTATTACTAAACCATTATATAATTTTCCACATGGATTTGATTATAATTTATATTATCCAATACCACAAAATATTGCAAGATTATATTATAACTATAATGATGATGATTTTATGATATTAAATCTAAATAGAAATCAACCTAGAAAAAGATGGGATATATCAATAATAGCGTGGACAAATTTTTTAGTAATGTGTTATAGTAAATTTAATAAAATAAGTAACTTGAAATTAGTTATAGGAACTTCTATGATTGGATATTGGGATTTAATGGAATTATTTGAAAATGAAATTAGATTTACTAAAATTCCATGGGAAGAAGCAAAAGATACATTAGTTAAAATTGATAATCCACAACAATTATCAGATAGAGATATTAATATTTTATATAATGCATGTGATATTGGTTTAAATACTGCAGATGGAGAAGGTTTTGGTTTATGTACTTTCGAAGGACTTGGTGTTGGAAAACCCCAAGTCGCTTCATATTTAGGTGGTATGATTGAATTTTTATCAGAGGATTATTCTTTTAAAATTGAACCAAAAAGTTATATATATTTAGACCATAAAAGTGTTGGAATTGGTGGTAAAGCAGAATTAATTTCTCCAGAAGAATGTGCTAATATATTTTTTAAATATTATATGGACAGGAATTTACTAAAAACACATGGTGAAAATGCACGCAAAAATATACTTACACATTATAGATGGGAAACATTAGTAGAATATTTTTATAATAATATTATAAAAATATATAAAAATAATTAAAATTATAATAGATATCATATCAAAATGTAGCAACGAAAAAGAAGTTTGATGTAAAATAAAATAATTTATTTTCATATTATACTGAAAAATATATAAACCGCTTAATAGTAAAATAATTAATATATAATTATACAGAATTTAAACCATTAATATTATTAGAATTTAGATCTTCAATGCTAAAATCATCAAAACCAATTAATGCATTTGGTAAAGTTAACCCTTTATTTTTATATTTATGATATATATTTTTTTTAATTCTTGTTGGAAAATTATAATCACAATTTTCATAAAGTGTTTCATATTCTTTAATAAATAATGTTAATTTTTCACTTGTTATATCATCAATATCATTCGCAATTGCTTCTTCTATTCTGTTATTTAATTTAGTCATTTTTGTTCCTAAATTTTTAAATGCATTTAGTTTATCATTAATTTTAAAATTATTAACTAAAGCTAATGTTAAACCTGTTATACTATTTATTACTATATTAGGTATTTTCATTTGCTCACCTGTTAAAGAAGCACTATTCAATATTGCTAATGTTGTACTTGACAATATTAAGGGTATATTTACGAGTGATTGTAATGTAGAAAAAAATTCGTATGATCTTTTTCCTAATATACCCATAATAAGACTTTTATCTTTGTATTTTTTTAGTAACTTTTGTTGTTCTTTTGTTAAGTTATTATTATTACTTATTAATGGAATTGGAATATGTTCAAATGAAACCTGTTCATTATTTGATATTATTAATTCAGATGTTATATTATTTGCCATTTATATTCTTTCTACTTTATTAATTATATTTAATTTATTTTTTATTTACACATTTATGATATAAATAATATTAAAACTGAAAATATTAACCCGGATATACATATACCAAATATTAATGGCTCTCCATTTTTATCAATAATATCATTTGTATCTCTTCTAAATATTTTAATTATAATATCTAAAATTTTATATGTATTTTTATTTGATAATAAAACAAACAATATAAAACAATAAATTGCTATCTTAAATTTATATATATAACTTATATTATTATTATTATCCGTTATTTCTTTTTTTGATTCTTTTTCTAATTTTTTATAATTGTAATACATTTTATCATTATTCATTCTTAATATATGTATTTATTATTTATCTATTTCTATTAATATAATCTATTAAATAATACATTGTTGTTGTTTCTATATTATCATTATCATAATTATTTAATGTAATATTAGTATCTATATCATTTTCATTATCATTATCATTTTCATTATTATATCTAATATTTGTGTATATTACATTAGAATTACTCATATAATTATTTAATAAAATTGTTAAAAAATTATTATTAACTACATTTAAATATGTATGTGTTGTATTATCTAACCATTCAGGTATACTTTCTTCAAATTTTTTTGATACTTTTCCCAATGACTTTACATAATTACAACATAATAGAAAATGATTATTTCCATCTTTAAATAAATTAATTGTTTCTTTTGCAAATTCATAATGAAAATTATTTTCTGTTAATACGTCTAATATTTTTTCAAAATATATAACATTTATATCTTCTTGTGAAAATAATTCATTATAGTATAATATTATATTAAAAATATCTATATATTTTAATTCAATAAACCATAATATATTATTATAAAATCCTATTTTTTCCATATAATAAACAACATCAGTATATGCATGATTAATATTCTCCCAAATATATTCGTTATTTTTAATTAATTCAATATTTTTTTCACTAATTTGTTTATATAATTTATCTATTATGTTTTTTTTAATTATATTATTTGTATATGGATTTTTATTATTGTTTCTTAAATAATATTCAAATTCTTTAATATTAAAACAATATAAATTTTTGTCTCTAAAATAGAATCTAAAATTTTTAGGTATTTCATGAATTAAATCTAATGTAAAAGGATCTTTGTCATGTGTTACATTATCAAGTGTATAATTATTAATTATATTATTTCTTATTTTTATTTGAAAATTCTTTAATTTATTTAAATTTATATATTTTCGAATATTAATTGTATTTTGTAATATAGAATATATATTTATAATTAAATCTGATTTTGATTTTTTCTTAACAATTATGTTATTATTAATTGAAATATTAATTAAATCATTAACAGAATATAAATAATCTATTATTTTAATAAAAAGTTTTTTATTATTCTCGTATTTTGTATTTATAAAATCAAATACTTTATTTATATTTTGAATATTTATTAATTCTATATCTTTATCATTATCATAAAATATATCATTTAATAATTCAAATAATTCTATTTTATTATATTTTGCATGTTTATAACATATTTTTTTTCCGAATATTGGGTTACAATTGCATTTTTTTCTTTTATATTTTGTTATATAAATGCAACAATTATTAGAAGTTTCCATTATAATTTTATAATATTTTATTTTTATATATCTACTTCTATTAATATACCGGCATTTATATAACTATTATAATCATAAAATTTATTATTTAATTCAACATATTTTTTATCATTTATTATAACACTTTTTCCTTTATTTTTTCTTAGTTTTTTAAATTTCATATTTCTCAATATTTTATAATCTTCATCTATATTTTTGGTATATGATAATTTTTTATTTTCTAAATTTATAGGCCAATTATAACATTTATATCCGGATTCTAATGGTTTATTTTGTTGTGAGTTAATTATACAATCAAATGATACTGCTTTTAACATTTGTAGAAATTGATTTATTAAATTTTCTTTTGATTTTGCTATCTGTAATATATGTTGGTCTGTTGTTACCCCTTTATCTAAGTTTTTAATTGTAAAATTTTTCTTTAATTGTTCTTTTGTTAATTTCATTATATAACCTATTACTTGAACATTCCTTTCTTCTTTTGGTAATAATTCATGTGAACAAGTTCTAACTGCTCTACCTACTACTTGATTTATTCTAACTGAATTCCAAAAATACTCCATAATTAATACACTTCTAACATTTTTTAATGATATACCCTCTGCACCTGATTGTGTTATCATCATTATTCTTATCATTTTTCCATATAATTGAAATTTATTATCTTTTTTAACTCTATCAGGTAATTCATTAAATAGTTCTTCGTTTACTAAACTATAATCACCGTTAAATAAATTCATTAATTGATTTGTTTTCTCTCGATCATTACTGAATAATATATATCTTTTATTATCATATTCTTCATCAAATATAGATATATCCTCGAATTTATAACCATTCTCTATTTTTATTATTTTAACTTCTTTATATTTATTTTCGTCTAAAACTTTTGTAAATATACCCAAACCTTCAACTGTTCGAAATTGTGAATATATTAATACTGTTCCTGGTGATATTTCAATATCTGTTAACATTTTAAAATATTTAGGACTATATTTCGTTTTAAGATTTTCATTTGTTAAATAATTTCCATTTACTAATTCGTCAATACCATCATTTATCATTTTTTCATATTCTTGTTGTACTTGGTTTTTTGTATCTAATTCTTTTTCTTCAATTTCATCTTCTTCTTTTACATCTAATTCTTTTTTTAATATTTTTCGAATATCTTGTGGAAATAATCTTTTAATTTCACTTGGAAATGCAAAATTACATACCATGCGACTAAATGCTCTATAAACAGAATTTTTATCAGACATTACATCTTTTTTAAATTTATTTGCTTCATCCATTGCTCTTTCTTTTGCTCTTACTTCATCATATATTCCTAATTGATGTTCTGTCATATTTAAATAAGTTATTTTGATTGGTAATAATTCTGGAAATAATTCTGTACCAGAAGTTCTATAATAACTAATTGTTCCCATTATTCTTCTTTGAAATAAATCTTCATTTTTAATTTTTGGGTTTTCTTCATCTTTTTTATCTATAAATAACTTATCAAAATCATCTTTAGTATTTGGTAAAGCATAATAATTATTTTCACTATATTTTTTAGTAACTTTAAGATCTTTTATTTTGTTTAATTCACTTTCAATATTTTCTAAAACTTTGTTTTTTGTTACATTCCATTTTTCATTTTTAACTTTATATGAATTATGTTCTCTTATATATCCTTCTGGTAATAATGCAATTGATATTGTTTTATCTTGATAATATAAATAATCTATATAATTACTCATATTACTTTCTTTTAATTTCTTCTTAATTTCTTCTATATCTCCTTCTTTTGATGTGCTTAGTAATTTATAATTATACATTGTCATTGGACCTCTTACTAAATTTAATAATGTTGCAATTTCATATGGATTATTTATAATTGGTGTACCAGATAACAATACTAATTTACAATTTTCAGAAGTCATTAAATTATTGTAAATATTTCTTGCAAGTTTTGAACCATTTACTATACGACTTATTAAATTATGTATTTCATCTACAATTACAAATGAATTATTGAATGTTTTTTTATTTAATTCTGTTACTAATTTTTGTGTTAATCCATTATAACTTATAAAAGTATATTTATTTTTTATAATATGCATTATTGTTTCTTGTACTCTTTGTTTATCATCTTTACTTATACTTTTATAACTTATATTTTTTTTTATAATTTCTATGTCTTTCTCATCTATATCATCTTGATATAATGGTATCCAAATTATATTATCTTTTTTGATAAATTTATCAGTTATTCCGTATTTTTTTAGTTTATCTATTAAATCTTTTGATTTTCCCATTCCTTTAATTTTTAATTGACTCCATGATTTTTTCATATTTAAACCAACTGTTGATATTTTTAATAGTTCATTCTCATAATTTTTTGCTAATGATGCTGGTGTTAAAACATATATATTCCCTTTTTCAATAAATCCTTCTGCTGCTGCTATTGAAGCCGCTGATTTACCAGAACCCAATTCATGATAAGCTAAAATACCTCTATATGGACTATCAAATTGTAAAAAGTCTTTTAGTATTCTTTGATGTGGAAATAATTCTATAGTTTTTATGTCTATATCACATTCTCCATCTGTACATTTACACTTATCTTTTTTTATTTTACTAGGATATTTACTACGATTAAAAGTTTTATAAATATCATTTGTAAATCCAACTCTATTTTCAGTTGTCCATTTATTTGGTTTAACTTCTATATCCATTCTATTATTTTATAATAATATAAATAAAAATATATATAAATATTTAAATAATGAGCGAATTTGTTAAAGAGTATCATAAATTAAAAGAAAATAAAAATACTATTAAGTTTATTAAAAAAGCTATTCATAATTCAAATAATAGTGATGGGGGTCCATTTGGTGCTGTAATTACTAAAAATGATATAGTTATTGCAAATGGTAATAATAAAGTAACTATCGATAATGACCCCACAGCACATGCCGAAATTGTTGCAATTAGAAATGCTTGCAAAGAATTAAACGATTTTAATTTAAGTGAATGTATTTTATATACTAGCTGTGAACCATGTCCTATGTGTTTATCTGCTATTTATTGGTCAAGAATTCCTGTTGTATATTATGCAAATACAAGACAAGATGCTGCTTCAATTGATTTTGATGATCAAAAAATATATGATGAAATATCTAAAAAAATTGAAGATAGAGAAGTTAAAATGATTCATGTTGAAAATACTAATGCCTACGATACCTTCAAAAATTGGAAGAATAATCTAGATAAAAAACATTATTAAATTACATAAAAAGTTTTTAATATATTATATTCATTTTGTGAATTTAAAAAAATAATTATAAATTTATTCTAAATAAGATAATAGAATATTTATTGCTGGGTCAGTAAATCTATAATTATGTAAAATATAAAATACTGTTTTATAATCATTTGTTGCTATTTTTTTATTATCTAAAATATCAATGAGTTTTACAACATCATCTGCTGATATTCTACCATCGCCTTGTCCTTTTATTAATTCTGCAGTTTTTTCAATTAATAAATAGTTATATTTTTTATTAACAATTAATTCTAGCATATCACTATTATTTTGAACTAATTCTTGTCCCTTGCTTGTTAATAAATTTCCTTCGTTGTCTACCAATACTAATGATGGTATACCTTGAACACTAAAAAATTCAGATAATTTTTCTGATTTTTCATTGTCAAAAGGCAATGATTTCCAAGGCATTTTAGAAAAATAGTCATTAAATTCACTTTCATTTGAATCTAATGAAATAAATATTACTTCGAAATTTTCAACTTTATTATAAAATTCTATCAATTTTGGTGTAAATTTTCTACAAGGACCACACCATTTGGCACTAAAATAAAGTCCGAAATATTTATTTTTTGTATGGTCTTTTAAGTCATAATTTTTATTTTTATTGTCAATTAGTTTATTTCCTATAATATCATAGTAACTTGTCATTATATATATATAAATATAATTTTAATTTCTTTATATAATTAAATGAATAAATTAAAAAAAATAAGATTCGAAGTTATTTCACA
>ERZ807291.1638-NODE-1638-length-35727-cov-11.712576_pt1 | contig 35727 bp, 34 predicted proteins | sample MGYA00521257_ERZ807291 | MGnify/ENA primary metagenome ERZ807291 (study PRJEB31413, sample SAMN03169783) | marine metagenome | biome: Marine; feature: Water; material: Subsurface seawater | place: North Sea | collected 2011-04-28 | depth 1 m m ...
CTTGTTTACTCATAATATTTAAATGTTCCATTGCTGATTTAATACCTAAATGCCAGCTATAATTATCTTTTACGTAAAAGAAGGGTTTTTCTATATTCTCAATAATTTCATTACATTTTGCTTGGTCGTTATTTAAATGATGTTGGTAATAATCCATTTCTACTTTTGGAAATAAATTACCAATACCAGATAACCATGCTTGGCATTTTTCACTTACTTTTGACCATTGCTGTAATCCATTACCAGAAACTACAATCGCTACTCTATCACTAATTTTATCAACAATATCTTTTGTATAATCATCCAATTTAGCATCTTCTTTTACAGCTAGTACGTTGGGAATATCGGCTAATCTATCTAGTAAATCAATCGACCAATTTCCATCCTGATGTCCTGGAATACCCTTCATGAAAGGCATTTCATGAACTAAAATAGGAATGTCCACGGCATTCGCAATAGTATTATAATGATTAAATACATGATCATCAAAAAATAAATAGGCTCGATAAATTAAACTAATCATATCTGCACCATGATCCTTGGCATGTTGAGCAAATTTAATAGATGTCTCAGTAGAACAATCCAATGGATCTCCAACAATGATAATAGTCTCGTCATCATTAAAACTTTTGACTTTCTTGATGACACATTCATTCACGTTATAAATTTCTTCTTCGCTCATCAATAAATAACGAGTATTAAAAGCCATAGCGTAAAATATTTTGGCACCACCATCATACATATATTGGATGTAGTTTTCTAATGATTCATAGTCAATATCCTTACCATTATTTTTAAATGGTGTTATAATCGAATAAACTGGACCCTTTATCTTATCTTTCAAAGACATTATATAGTATTAAAAGGCCATCGTTTTAAATATTATTTAACCTGCTTTATATATATGTTTTTTACAGCCAATAAAAAGTTACGAACCTTCTTTTTTTCAGCGACACTCACCATACTACTGGTGTTGTTTCCAAATAAATCCAACATTCCAAAGGAAATCATGGTACCCATCTTAGTTGCTGGCCTAACCAAGTATATTTTAGGTGACTGGGACAATAAGTTTCAGTGGAGCGTTTCCGATATATTTTACTGGTTATCGATATTATTGATCAGTTACACAACCATACTCGTTGTCGATCTATTCCAACACCACAATACGTAAAAACCCCCCTTTTTTTTACGAAGAACCAAGTAATGAAGGTTCTTCTCGTATCGATAGCTATCGGCGAGAAATGTCTGCACGATTATAATCTACTATTTCGTAGCAATCAATCACAATATGCGGAAAAACATGGATACGATTTCAAAGTGGTCACCGAACCCATCGACAATACACACGGCGAAATCATCGTTGATAATAGAAACATTATTCCTTATATGCAAAAATCACTGGTCTGTGAACTCAATGAGGCCCTCGACTACGACTTCGTGGTGTATGTAGACACCGACGTTTACATTAACTGCAATTCACCCCCCATACATACACACCACGAGTTCGGAGACAAAATTGGTGTGGTTGATGAATGGGCACAGCCTAGCTACGATGAAAAGGCGTTTGTCCACGAGTTTTATGAATTGCCAGACCGATCGCCAAACGATTATATCAAACGAAACGGGTTTGGTGGAATCGGAGATCTAGGTAGAAAACTAATGAACTCGGGGGTCATTGTTTTTCAACCGAGAAAACACAAGGCACATATGCAGGCATACTACGATTGGGTGATACATCTGGCTCCAACAACCGCTAAGACATTACACTATGAACAAGCAAGTCTCTCTTATTACCTTACATGCAACAACTTGCTGTTCTGGATGGATAAAAAATTCAACGCAATCTGGAACCATCAATTCTCGGTGTTTGAAATACACCAAGTATCACTGGACCCAGCTCCATATTTCAAACAAAACTATTTCGTGCACCTGGTCGAGAAACGACACCACGAATCAGTCCCCATTTTTGCAAAAATAAACATGGGTATTGAATAGTTGAACAAATATAAAAACTAGTTCTGTATATAGAGTATCAATGACAACGCGATTTGCATATGTTCTCACTTTAAATACAGAATCGGACCGCGCAAAGAGTTGCGAAGAGCTTCTCAGAAAAATAGGGTTCATTGTGACATTTGTAGATGTTATACCACACACCGACCCTGTCATATCCAATAAACGAAGCATGGAACATATATACGAAATGGTGCGTGATCTATCTCAGAGCGACCAAGAATTCTCTTATATTTTTGAAGATGATATTGCTACTCACACCGATATTAAATTGTCTGAAATTATTAAATATGAGCGTCTAAGCGATATGTTCTTTTATCTAGGAATATGTGTGCCCCTAGACTTACTACGAAGCAATCAACGAACAGGGTACTCTATTCTCGGTTATCCAGTCCAGACCATAAGTGGAAATGTGCGCGGACTTCACGCAGTCGCCATTTCCAAAATAGGCGCCACTGAGCTACTCGAGTTCGCCAAGACCTCTTCACACAATTACATGGACATGGTCCTCAACGATTTTAGTCTGGTCTATCCCGCCAACGTGGTTCGTTACGATCTCGAAAGTTATATCCCTGGACATCGAGGCATGTTCTTCCAGGACAGGAAGAAGTATCCGTCGTCTATTCCAGACAAACCAAACCCCGTTGTCTAGAAAGAGCTATAATTTTACCAGATGTGCATACTCGCGAGGAAGTTGCATACCATAATAGCACTTATATTGATGCTGAACATGAATATTTTCATCAAGTTCGTTGTTGATTCCATCGGCATGACCAGAATATGGACCGATTGTAAATTTATTCAACCACATAAGCAGTGAAAATAAGTAATCCTGTGGCATCTCATCTTCCAAGAGCTTGTATTGGTGCCAATTTTCTAGTAAAGCACGCGCAGTAATCGTGTTATAAAAACATCGAAGAATAGAAGACTTTTTTATAACAGACCCACCATGCCCTGACCATCTGTAGTCACGTCCCGGATCTATGTTTGGATACTTATTATTAATCGCCACCAGTGTCTCTTTCTTAAACGAATGTGGGCAATATCCGTTAATATCATATCTAAATATATCGTCCACTGGTTTATTAATGACAACGTCGTCTTCGAGCCACATAAAGTAGTCTTCTTTGATATGCACCAAGGCATCCAATATGCGCTTCATAAGTTTCATTCCGTGATCCACGTGAGTCCCATTATTCATCTCACGATGAATATAAACCAAACTATGTTCGCAATGAATATACACACATTTAAATAGGCGAGCCATCTCTGTGTAATCATGTCCATTATCGGATACCAACACGATGCTATTGGTCGGATAAAACCTGCGAAAACTTTCCAGACATTTATATGTCGATAACGGGTTCTTGTGGCACTGAAAATATGCTCCAAACGATGGTGTCGCGTTTACAGACATCTCCTATTACATATTACTCACAATTCATTTTTGTTGTTTGTCCATATTGACTACATCCAAAAATTTATCTACCACTACCGACCAAGAAAAATTCGCCAATGCGTACTCTCGTATCGCTTTCCTGTTGTTCAAACTGAACACACGATTCTTCTCAACTTGAATCTGAACATATTCTATATCATCTAATTTTGCGTCAGGAATAATCGTGACGAACCCTTTCCTTCTATCTAAATTGGCAGATGCACATTCGCTAACAACCACACCTAAACCAGCCATAAGCGCCTCTTTCACGACCAGCGGGTCTGTCTCGCCATCAGACAAAAGAACCAGATTAGCGTAATCAGTCAGTTCGGCATATAAAATTTCTTTTCTCCACTCCCCAAGATATCTCGGAGAGGATGTGTCAAAAGAAGAATCCTGATAATTCCCTGCAAAATATAGCTGGGGCAGGCACTGATATCTCCACTGCTTCTTTCTGTCCTCTATCTTACCTATACAAATGCTCCGCAATGAGAATTTAGGTGTGTCCGTGAAACAAAACACATCAGAACTCGCACCATTCGATATAACATTAATTTTTCCATCAAATCCATGTTCTTTATACACTCGTGCTACATCATGACTCAGCGCGTTAAGGGTAATATATCTGTGATATGTTATTGCTTGCTTGAAAATGTTCTCGTAATACCAATGGAATGTAGTGGTCAGCTGGGGATTGGTTATATATGCGAAATGCGTCATCAAATAAATCGATTGACATTCTATATGTTGTGACATATATGCATAATCATCATACATAATGTACACAACATCGGGTTTGAATAGATTACATGAATGAACCATATCTCCCTCATTGGTGTTCAAAATAAGCACATTGTGATGACGTTTTTTCAACTCACAATAGTAATCCCACACTAAACTTTCAACTGCGCCCCAGCCTGTAGGTGGGATAGGAGATCCTGCCGGCCCGATCAAACAAAAACGCATTAGTTATATTATACTACCTAATGTTATATATTTATTTATTAATCACAATAGATATAATATCTTTAGTACTATAATAGCAATGGGAGACCAAGATAATATGACACTTGTCTCAGGATTTTGGCCGATAGAAAGCAAACACCCAAATAGCGCTTATTATGAATGGTTCAAAAACACAATGAAGATCAATCAGCGCATGATATTCTTCTGTGAGGCGCGCTCCATCCCTTACATTAAAGAATGTCGTGGAGACCTTGAGACTATCTTTGTGGAATACAAAATTGCGGACTTCTATTGCAACGCGTACTATAACCCTTTCTGGGTAAATACGTTTGAAATACCTACGGCAGAACTAGGTAAAATATGGCACGAGAAAATACATATGATGAAGCTAGCTAAAGAGATGGACGAGAAAGAGGAGAAAATGACAGATTTTTACGTATGGTACGATGCCGGAAATTGTCTCTTCCGCAACGAGTTGCCACCAAAACAGCGGTTCAACTTGTCTAATATCAACAAATTACCTCACGATAAGATAGCCTACAGCGAATCTTATCCTACAGAAGACAACCATAAGGTATCTGGAACGGCATTGATCATGCACAACACGCTGATTAGCGACGTTCACACCCTATTCTTTAAATGCGTTCACGACAGAAGGAGTGAAATGGAGCGATGGGAATATGGATCTGACCAGGTCATATGGACTATTCTACTCAAGGAGCAACCTCGTATGTTCTACAAAGTATGCGACGGCTATGGTGAAAACCTCAATATAGTTTACAAATTGTAAAACATCGGAATCAATAATGTATGTCTATTATATACATTATTATGAAAGGAGGAGGACCAGCTATAAGTATACCTCAACATGTCACCAATGCTGAGACACATTGCGACGAAGCAGGACCGGTTATTACACAATTCCACGACATAGAACCCGTTATAACCCACCTGCGAGGAAAAAAACTCTACCAAATTCCTATGAAGGAACAAACCAGGCTATCCAAATATGGCAACATATTCCAGCCTCTATATAAGTATTATGTTGATATGACCACATACAAAATGCTATACGGGGATAACCTCGAAGACATATCCATTGAATGCCAAGCCCTCTATTTTGCAGTAGAACTCATATTCAAAAAATTTCCTTGGGCGACATCCATCGGCAGTCAAAGTGGTGACGATATAGAAGAAAATGGAAACAAAGAAAGCAAACACCAAATGGAAGAAATGTTGCAAGAGGGTGGGAAAAATCGTAACAAGTCAAAAAAAACAAAAAAACGACGTCTCAAACGCAATAACCGAACCAAAACCAGGTACACACACTCCTAATCTTCTTCGTTTTCATTTTTGTTAGTAGCGTCTGTGACAAGAGGAGGGTTGCATATAAGGTTCATCAACCCAAACTTGATCATGTTTAGATAGGTCACGTCTTTCTCTGCGCTTGGCTCAATTGCCATATTTTCACCCCATTCATTCCATGAATTTAACAAAAGAATTTTGTTCTCCTTGTCTCGAGGCTTGATATATTGGCTCAAGATAAGTTGTATATTTAGTTTCTGGTTCATCAGACTGCATCGAGTAATATTAGTCGAATGACTAAGTTTATTAGGCATACTCAGTCGAGGGCGATTATTGAAGGACAAGTAGAGAGACTGCGGAACGCTCGCTTGCGACTGCGTAATATTCAGGTTTTCTTTCACGTGTTGCAAATAATCAACTGTGCCAGGCACTTTCTTATAATCTGGATTGTGGTTATATTTATTCAATGTTCCATCCATAAATCCTCCGTACCTGTCTACGATATTATTGATCGCAAAGTGCACTCCGTCAAAACCATTCTCCAAACAAGCACCATTCAGTAAACTCTGAAAATATTTTATACTCGACGCGTCTGCCACCCATGGATGGTGCATATAAAAAACCGGTTTGTTGTCGATCTTGTAATAATTCTCATGTGTAAAATACTGCATCACATTCTTGATGTTTTTCTTGAATGCCTCCTGTGTATATTCATTCTTGATAAGCGCATCACTATTGAACGCTGGATTGTTGCTCCAATCTTCATTCGCCCAAATAAAGTATAATTTAAAGCCTTGAGGCATCTTGACTTTACCATTGAAAAAATTCTCATACCCTTTCTCCATAATTGTGTTCTTGTTAGTAATTGAATTAACAGAAAACCAATAATAATAAACTGCAAACCCTTTCAATCCGTATTCATGTGCGTATTCCACCTGTTTTTCTTGCAGGGCTGGATTGGTTAATTCGTAATCAGTTAATGACGTAAGTCCATATCGTTCTAGCGAAGGTGTTAAAGCCTCTTCTCCATCAGGCTTACTACGTAAATAACTATTAAGATTGGTAATGTCTGTCATTCCAGGGTAATAATTCTTGTCGTTCTCGGGAAAAGAATGAAACTGGGGAAAGTAAATGGCAAATGGATGTACCTTCTTGTGCACTAACGAATAATCATAAGTCTTCGGTTTTCCTAGAAACAAGTTGTAGAACGCGTTCGTGTGTAATTGTCTGGTGATAAAATTTCTTTTGTAATCCCCATGGTTCTCGATTACATAATCAAGAAAAGGTTTTATTTTCTCACGAACACTCGAGAAAAGTCCGTCGTATTCGCCCTCGTCATCAACACCTTTGAAATAATGTGGAGTATTAGGTTTTATACGTTCGCGAAAAGAACCAATGTCATTATAAAATACAGGAAGACCCGAATTTATATACTTAGTCAAGCTATAGCAATAGGTCTCACCCCATCGGTTCAACATCAATAGACAATGAATGTCATACTTCTCCACGAAGTCATTAAACTCAGTCTCCAAATAAATAGGGATATTGTCTCCTGCAACCAAATAATTCAGTCTGTACTCGCCGTGTGTTTTTATGTTATCTCTCATATATGTGACTATTTCCTTTCCTTTGTAGCGATTGAGTTCATGCATAACCCCAATATTAATTGTTTTCTCTCTTACCTCTGGGATGCATCTACAGGTTATATCGTGTTTGTAATCAATATGAGGCACCATAACAAAATTGCACCCTCCAAATCGCTTTTTATACTCGTTGTAAGCAAACCACGATGGCATAATGATTAGGTCTGCCAGTTTAAACATTTCTTTTACTTCATCGGCTATTTGCATGTCTTTAATCAGGTAATTCCAATGATATTCTTCTTCAGTTTGCGTATTGTCATAGGTATAATTAATCCAACAAAAATCGTGCACACTAATTACTATTTTACATTGTGTACGCATCTTCAACTGAATGATATCGTTAGGATGAATGTCCGTAAAGAGCAGTTGCTGTATCCACAATATGGTGTTCACACCACATCGAATTTTCATCATGTGTTCTTTATCTTGCATTTCATGCAAATTTTTATTCGGATACATTGTTTTGATGTCATTTTTATATTTGAATGTACCGCCTCCAAAAATATTGTTTACTATGTAAATATTATCGTCCTCGTCATAATCGAGATGTTCGTTATTAGCCTTGAATGAATAAGGCAACATGGACGAGGTGAGATTTTTCTTTTCTTCTTTAGTTACCACCTCTTCATCAAATTGTGGTGGCGGAGGTGGAGGACTTGGAACTCGAGGTTGGGAGCGGAATGGATTAGTAATATTTATTTGACGCTCTATAAACTGACGTTGGTCTATTTCTGTTTGTCTTAATTGTTGCTGAACTATGCGAGCTTTATCGTTCTGTTGTGCTACGCCCATTCGTGATCGACTATATATCTGCATTACTTAACCTGAGTTACGAAAATAAATACATAGAATTATCGAATTATATCTGTTTGTGAATAATTGTATGTGTTGCCACCTTTTTGGAAATTTTCTTAAACTCACGCTCTTGCATTGTATCACTATCAATCGGACCACACGCTTGTATCATACATTTCAAATAAAGATCATTTTTGCTGTGTTGTGGATCCTTGCATCCTGGATTTTCTTTTACATAATCATCCATGACCATCATACTCTTGTTACTTATCTGCTTGATTACACCTTTAAGTTTGTCTTGATTTGGTGTATCCCTTTCCCATTTGTCTTGCTCCTTAATGTGTATGACTTCTCGTTTCACGTCACTACAATGTATTGGACGCTGACTGATATCCAGCTCATTTAACCCTTTTATAAGTAATCGCGAAATACCTTCCGTATAACCCAGCTTGCCTACCTGTTCAAAATCGTCAGTATTAATACGAAGGTTCTTGACAAAATCGTCAATATTCATAGCGTTCTTACACGTGTCGTTAAGAAAAAACTGCAAGTTGAATGTCTGATTATGAATGTTTGTGTGATTATGACTATTGCTAATATTGTTGCTATGAGACACGGATTCTTTCTTAACAATTTCCTTTACTACCTCAACCATTGTGTCTTTCATAACATTTGTCATTGCGGTTACTATTTCGCTAGTGGGTGTTATTGACAAAGCAGGATCTGCTTCTATATGCACATCTGTTTCCTCTGAAACATTGAGAATAATTTGACACACGCTCCTGTGATTATTTAAACTTTGGCGATGTTTGTAGGATTTACCACATTCACACGTATATTGCTTTGGCATTTTTTCGGCATTTTTTGTAAGTATTTTGTAAGTATTTGTAAGTATTTGGTGTTTCCGTGTGGTTAAATGTGCATCATAGTTGCTTTTTTTACTGCATTTAAAGTTGCATGTATTGCATAAAAAATCATGGCATTTTTTGGCATTTTTTCCAGCTAAATTGTAAGTCATTTTGTAAGTATTCTATACTTACATAAAAAAATGCCTAAATAATCCGCATTGTTTCAAAAAAAATTATCGTCACAAAAGTTGGTACCTATTTTTCGCGCCCAGACGATAAAAATACATTTCAGTCACAAATATTTTTTTTCAAGAAAGTCTCTCCCCAACAGGAAAATGGACATTTATAAATGTCCATTTTTCGATTCTCCAAAAAACTTTTGGGGCGTTTTTTTGTCATTTTTCGAGGGACTTCATTTTTCATTAATTGATATTAGGATTTTTTGAATATAAAGAACAAGTTAAAAGTCCCAATCTTCTTCCATTTCTTCATCTTCTGTATTCCAGACACAATTAATCGGGTCATCCACATGGTATGACCCAAAGGGCACAACGTCTGAGCCTTCACAATGACAAATAGTGCGTCTAAAGCTAATGTGGGCATATGCATGCAAATATTGCACGTCAAGATCAGGCATGTTATGGAGCTGGAAGAAGTTTCCACATTTCACGCAATTTGACCCTCCTATTTCAAGGAAGTAAGGGTAGTGAGAAAGTTTTTCGCCGACCTGGTGTGGATAACGTCCAAATAGGAGGATATGTCCCCACCTCGCGTCATTATCTCCTCTAAGGCATTCGAGGTTGCTACACATTTCGTCGATCGATACACGTTTGTTTCGATGTGACTCCTGTGTAATAACCCAATTACGCATACTCTCGAATGCGAAGGACTTGATAGTGTCGGCAAGGTCAGTGACGAGACTATCATAACAGAGTTGGTTCACAAGAAGTTGTTTATCGAAAGCTAACATGTTTATTTCTTATTGTTTGTCTTATAGAACACCACCACCAGAAAGCACTTCATTTTTATTACCGCGCGGAATGATCGGACCGATGTATTTCGTTAATCCGAGCTAGCAGTATTTGAGTTATAGGTAACATTTTTTGTTCAGCCCACAGCTCTTGCTCTATTGCATTTCTCCCAATGCCTTTTAACCGAGCGTACTCTTCTGCTATAATGGTAAGCTTAGTCGCTAATTTGTTAATACCTTCAACATCGTCGATGTCTTGTATGTGTCGTAGCAATTCCGGATTGTCATCAAATATGCCATATAGTTTATCAGGTAACCCATTGATAAGAAGTGTCGTGGTATCTTGAATTAACGGGTCTGATACGTCATCGTGTTCGAGTAACGTAATCAAACGTTGTTGCTGGGGCGTAGGTCCGGCTACCACAGGTCTTCCTCCTCTGCGTGTCTTTTTTCCAGTGCCTTTTTTTCGAGTAGATTTCCTCGTCGCCTTGCGATTGCGATTGCGAGTTCTCGCATTCGCGCGTAGTGTCTTTTTTTTAGTGCCTTTTTTTCTAAGTACCTTTTTGACAAATTTGCGGATATCATCTTTCTGAGTGAGCATGTCATCCACCGCTACGCGGTAGAACGAACGAAATCTGTTGCGCATCTTAGGTAGATCATCCTCACTAATCCATCTAATTTCGTCTTTTTCGAAGATTTTGGATGTCTTAATGAGAGAAGGGGAAAGTTTTCTCTCAAGAAACGCGTGATTGTTGTTGTATAACTCGGGTAGTCTGTCATCGTAATTCATGGGCACCATATGAATGCGGTATATGCGCTTGTCTCCAAAATCAATGTTGTACGTACCATGTGCTCTCATTAACTTTTTGATGTCTTTTTCCATTCCAAGAAATCCTGTGAGTTCTTCCATCCCCTCGCGTTCCGCGGTTTTCTTAAAGCTTTCTCCTTTTTCTGTCCCTCCACCAAAATCGCTCCATCCAGGGGTATCGTTGTACTTGTTTTCCTTTCCAAAAAGAAGATATAATTTGTTCTTGTGTATGGTGATAGGCAATATAGAAGCACCCATACTCTAGAATAAACAGATATTATTTTACGCCCCTCGAATGTGTAAAACGCCGGTTTATACCAATAGCATCACTATTTTGTCTCATGGTAATGTTCACGTGTGTAAATCCAGCGGTTCGTTTTATCTGAAACAATAAAATGATAGAAAAGAATAGTCTGTAGCCAATGAACACGTGCACCATATGTTGTCCAATTCTTGGCGAGTGTGTAGATTTAGATAAAGTGATAGCGAATATAGAGAAAATAGGGGGTATATTCAGTGAGTACCGCGTGCTGTTCTTCTACGATGGAACCAAAAACACAACTCTAGACACACTACTAACGAATATGAATCGGAATGAAAGAATAGATCTGCTCATCAATGTGAAATACAAATCAAAGAGAGAAAAAACACACAACATGGCGAATGCGCGGAACAAACTCATAGAACACGCCTTTTCTAGCAAGCCTGAATATGTAATTATGATGGATTGTGACCACAATACCGCTCTTCCCATAGATCTGGATGTTCTAGAAAAACATTTAGTCAGAAAAGATTGGGATGGTATCACATTTAGACTGAAAAACAAGCAGGTTGATTTGGATACACTTTCCTTAGATAACGCCATGATGAGTATGTGGAACTTTGAACAACCCAACGCAGAAAAAATATACAAACAGGAAATCGAGAACCGGATACTTAATGTTGGGACAGGTGGATTGGTACGAGTATTTTCTGCATTCAACTCTTTGGCGATATATCGAACAAAGAAGTTCTCCGAGAGCCGATATGATGGAAGACCCAGAAAAGACTATATCCCTTTATTTTTTGTCAAGAGAAACGAAGAAACCGCGGGCAAGATGAGAGAACAGGTGAATAGTTTTGGCGACGAGGATCAGGATAGCGAACACAGAGCATTTCATCTACATGCGGTTATGAAACACAACGCAAGAATGAGGCTATCCACAGAATACTTGTTTTGACACACAAGCATGTAAAGTATTTAAACATATTGAATGCCTGTATAACAATAGTAAATGAACAAATGTGTTATTTGTAGCGCGGTGAAGGATATAGATCTGTATTTGCCAAAAATTATACGCAACATGCACGCGATAGGTAAATTGTTCTGCGATTATCAAATAGTGTTCTTTTATGACGTATCAAGTGACGGAACAGGAAACTTGTTACAAGATTACGCACGTGACGACAAAAAAATATCTTTTATAAATAATCCAACCCCTCTTCACAACGTTCCTAAGACATATAAGATTGCCCACGCTCGCAACTCTTTGCTGGACTATATCCGTATTCACCACTCAGATTACGAGTTTTTTGCAATGATGGATGCCGATGAGATATGCACTCATCCAGCAAATACGGAAATACTGGAGAAATATCTACACCGATCCGACTGGGACGGGCTAACGTTCAACAAGCCGTTTTATTACGATTTATGGGCACTAGGGATGAAACACTTACCATTTAGTGTGTGGCATTTTAAACAGCCAAACGCATACCAGATTTACCTGGATCAAATCAACTACATGATTGACAATTGCCCAAAAGACGAGGTGGTGTCTGTTTTCTCTGCATTCAATGGGTTCGGGTTGTATCGATCCGATAAATTTTTGAATAGCAGATACGATGGAAAACCCCGATTGGATCTAATACCTGACTTTCTGATATCGGAAAACGTTCAGACGGCAGGGAAGGTGGGTAATTTTCATTGGGACCCTTCAGTTCCACAAGATTGTGAGCATCGAGCGTTTCATATTTATGCAACCATAAACAACGGAGCCAATGTAGTGATTGCGCCCGAGATATTGTTTCCGAACGATCCCGAGTTTGCAGACTAAGAAGTATCTTTATAGTTTGTTTCAGCGAATAATTCTCCATTTATGAATGTAAATGGAGAGTTTGTATAGCGCGGTAAATATAGTCAGTAGTAGAGGTCTCATTATGACCACAGATATTCATTCACCGCATCCGAAATCATCCGATGACGGAGATGAGGAATATCTTCAAAATATAGAGCAACACGAAAACATGTCCATATATGTATGCTCGCACATGTTGCGCAAATTCGTGAACAAGTATCTTTCTAAAATACACTACAAATTTTATTTAGTGTCTGGCGACTCTGATCTAGAAGTTCCGCGCGAGGCACTTTCGTCTTCTGAATTCTCGCAGTTACTTGGAAACAAATTTCTTGTAAAATGGTATGCTCAAAATCTGAAAATGTATAGTTCTATGCCAAAAATAGAAAATCTTCCAATAGGACTAGACTACCACACGATTGCCGACAACCCAGAACATTGGTGGCGAATGCACACTGAGAACCCTCTCCCTCGCGGTCAAGAAACATTGCTGTTGAAAATATCGCGCGAGGCCCACAAGCTCAGAGAGAGACAATGCAAAATCTGGTCAAACGTGCATTTCAGAATGGACCGATGGGGACAACGAGAACGAGCAATCAATACCATCCCAAAAGATCTACTTGTCAAAGAAGAACGACATCTGAACAGAGGACAATGTTGGACACAAACTACCAAATATGCATTTGTCCTTTCTCCGTTTGGAAATGGTTTTGACTGCCATCGCACATACGAAACATTGTGTCTGGGTAGTATTCCCATTATCAATGCACCACACTTCAAGCATTTGTTTGAAGGATTGCCTGTTCTCAACGTGGATGAATGGGCGGACGTCACACAAGAGTTACTGGAGAGGACGCAACTGGAGTTCTCCCTCCGCACATGGGATTGGGAGAAACTCACGTTGTCATATTGGAGTTCGAAATGGAAAAACCACTTTTGTGACAGACATGATGGTTAACGATCCCCCAACCCAAAGTAGTTGTCATCAGATTTTGCTTTCTGCTTTCCTTTCAAATTTAGTTTTCCGTATGATACAAACGTATATGCAACAAGGAAGCCTACAACAGCACCGACACCTACCTGTGCCACTGAATGAAATTCGCCATGCACACGTTGCCACATAATAACCAGGGTAATAAGTGATGCTACAATCGTGACGCGGGTGTTTTTCGTGACTAGATACAGGAATGTCAGGGTAAAAAAAGCACCTTGGGTATGTCCAGATGGCATACCAAATTTACCGAACGCATTGAGTGGTTTATACAGGTCTCGAACGGAGTGAAGATACGTATCCTCGTTGGGACGAGGAGATCTAATTATTCCTTTCAATACAAAATTGAAAAGTATATTGAAGACAGATCCGATGACAAAAAGACCTAGGTAATGTATGGAGTTAGACCAATACAATGCAAATGCTGCTATGATAATGAGAAAAATGTTTCCTTCTTCGCCTACATAGTATAGGCAATTATAAAGGGTTTCTTTTGCCTGGATAAGATTCATATATTATATGATCAAAAAAATAAATCAACCTATAACTAGTACTGGTAAAGATTTTCAGAGAGAAGGGTGAACGACCAGTTTGCGCCGTTCAGGTTCAGCGTATTGCCTTTATCGTCGAGGAGACGAACGCGCATTCTTTCGATATCTACAGGACCAAAGTATATTCGTTTGTTTTCTTGGAGCTGACCACTGAAATCCACGTAGATAGACCCCTTTGACTGCTCTTTGAGTGGTATGACCGCCAATACATTGGTTGTGGTAGGTGCCTTGGCGCGTGTGTCAAGATTATTAGCGTTGTTCTTGAGAATTTCGTTAATGGTATATAACTGATTCTGTGTGAGCGTTCGAGGACCACTCTGCACAAGTTGGGGGACCGGATTTCCCGAAACATCTTCGCATTGAAAAGGATGATCGGTAGTGTAGTAATCTGGCAACTTCACCAATTTGGAGGGCTCCGTTATGGTGACTAAGCCATTGTTCAGATGATTTTGAGCGAAATCGTCGAGCATGAGCACTATGTATCTAGGTCCATATAAATTCACTACACTCTCACCCACATTCCCATCTGGCAAGACGCTATATTCTATCTGATTTTGAAATCCCATGAGATACCCAAGTGTCTCGTTCACCTTGAGTGCCTGAGGTATGCATGTAGTATTGCATGTGAGGGGTTTGGTCGCATTGAAAAAGGTAATAAAAGAAGTAGAAGAGATAGTGAATGCAGTTGTAGAGGTATCTACAGGAATGTACTGCCCACCATCGACAGAAATAGTCAACTTATAATTGGAAGAGTTATATGTCACCGGAAGAGACGAAAACACGAACCCAGCGTCGGAGAACGCTTGGTTGACAGCATCAACAAGGGAAGTTGCTGTATAATTACCAGGAGGCACTGATATAGGAATATTTTGGTCTCCGTCTGTAATCCAAAAGCACGTGTTTCCGTACACATCGTCAATAACGTAAAAGGTCATAGGGATTTGAATAGAATACAAACTCAAAGAGAGAACCCTGAAGAGACGATCGGACAAATCTAACGTGTAGTCGGTACTCACCTCGGTCCCCCCGCTCGCGTTTTGTCGAAAAAAGCTGTCAATTACCACCATTCGTTTAGTAGTATTGGACAAGGTGGGATTTAACCTTCCATCTTGAGCTACATCAACATTGTACGTGTTATTTACTCCAAGCTGGTCTTGCTCCATCGGTGCGTGATTGTTTTTATAAACTTCTACCTGTTGGTATCGATCTGTTACTTTGTCTGCTTGTATCTTATTTTGTTGAGGCAATGCTCCTGCTTGGGTAAGGAATTCGTTGGTCTGTTTTCCGAGTGGATTGTCCTCGGTTATATCTTCGTCGCCGTCTTCTAGATCAGATGCATAGTCTAGGAGTGTATTTTGCATATCCTTAAAAAAAGTAACCATCTTTGTATTTTTCTGTTTCGAATATCTGTCAATGTATGGTTTAATGCGTTGTTTAATTAAGTCTGGATCTCGTGCCTCCCCATCGCTCATATTAAGAATTATCAGTAGTTCAGCGATAGTGTAATCGTCTATATTCGTACTGATATTAGCTGGGTTGTCTCCCATATACTTTCTACCTATAAAATCTTTATGCCCAGTTCATGCTTATTAGACAACATTGTATTTACTTTTGAACAACATATATATCTCCTTTTTTAATTCTCGTTCTTGACAAACAGGATGTCTAAGAAGTTTGGGTGTAATAGAAGTAAAGCCAGCTCCTCGTTTCATATGTGTCTTTCCTGTGAAAAGCAAAATCTCTAGTATATCAACCAATTCCTGGGGAATTTCCCCTCTGTCTATCCGGTATTTTCCTTTGAAAACAAATCGGTTGAAGTTTCCTGTGGAGTACACCTTTAGCCTCTTGTTTATAACATACTGATTTCGTATGAGACCAATACCCATAACTAGATTGGTCGTATTATTCATTTCCACCACAAATACGATCGACTTATGATCGATAAACGGAGACATTGGTTGAGGTGCTCCATAAATACATGCTACATTTGTATGACATTCCCTGTATAGTTCGTTCTCAAAGAAGGTTTCATCTGTAAACCTTGTGGTTGCAATAGTAATCATGATATGCTGTTAAAAATATACACGATGTAATTTCATTTTTATAAAATATTAGAGTATAGTAGTAGTATGTCAATGATTTATACCATGAAAAACCAACGACCTACAAAGGAGTTAAGAATACTGAACCGAGAACTTAATAAGCTAAAAATGTCGACACCTATGGGAAAATTTCTTACACTTATCGCTTGTCATACAAATACTGAGCTCAAATTGAAATCAATTCTTCAAAATCTTAAATATTTAAAGTTTGGTGGAAATAAAATTGTGATTATCAACAGCATTGACAGCGAGTTCAACGAACAACTCAAGGAAAATGTCAGGAAAACCTATCCTGAAATAGAATATATCGAAATTCCTAACAATTCTCAACTTGATGTAGGAAAGTGGATGTCTTATTTAAAAAATAATTTCACAGGGACTTCATTCAATTATGTGACCTTCACCAACGATTCTTATCTACTGGATGGTTCTTTGCTCCATTTTTATAAAGGAGCACTAGATAGCTCGAAAGATTTATATGGGTTCACGTCAAGCACACAAGTGCATTATCACTACCAGTCTTATTTGTTTGCGATCCGCCCAAAAGCGCTTGGCGTGTTTATTAAACACTACTTGAAGGTTTCTCCATCGTTACAGGACTATATGAGCGTAGTGGGAAACATTGAACTACAATTAGAGAGAATTTACAGACATTCTCGAGCAGTGCTAATGGACTTGGGCTCATTTCCTGGAAATACAGGACGGAATATATTCTTTAACAGCGATACGTTATATGCAAAATTACGAGATATGGGGATTTTACCTATGATAAAAATCAAACGAATTGATAGTGTGGCTAACAATATATCTGATATGTCTCATAAAAAAATACAAACGAACCCAGACTCGTTGTATTCAGCACGTCAAGAGCACTATTCAAATTATACAACCATCAGTGTTAGGGGGCGAACAACGAGCAAGCCTACTTCATTTCCAACCAGCATGAATATGGCAGGTCTCATTGTCGGCTCACACCAGAATTTCTCCTATTAGAATTCAGAAAATAATATGCTGTTTGCATATTATTTTATAGTTAGTAATATTCTGCAATAGCAGTACGCATTATCAGGAGGTTTCGGGGCAATCGCAATCAACCATTTCACGCACCAAATCATCGAATGTGTAGGTTGGGGCCCAACCCATTTGGGTTCTGGCTTTGGTGCTGTCTCCGAGAAGTTCTTCTACTTCCGCAGGACGGAAGTATTTGTCAGAAACATATATGAGATCACGACCAGTAATTTCGTCGTAACCGACCTCATCCACACCTTCTCCCTTCCATTTTATATTGAACCCTCGTAACCTGAATGATTTTTCGACAAATTCTTTTACACTATGATATTCGTTTGTAGAAAGGACATAATCTTCTGCTTCATCTTGTTGTAAAATAAGCCACATTCCATGCACGTAGTCCTTTGCATGCCCCCAGTCGCGTAGAGAATTTATGTTTCCAAGAACCAATTTATCTTGTTCACCACGGAGTATCTTGCCCAGACCTAAAGTAATTTTTCGCGTAACAAAATTGTGCGTGCGTCGAGGACTTTCGTGATTGAACAGCACTCCTGAACAAGCATACATGTCGTACGCTTCTCGGTAGTTCTTGGTGATCCAGTAGCCATACAATTTGGCTACTCCGTAGGGGGAGCGTGGATGGAAAGGCGTGGTTTCTGATTGTGGGACTTCTACTACTTTTCCATATAATTCAGATGTTGATGCCTGATAAAAACGAACCTTGTTCTGGGGAATTCCACAACATCGAATGGCTTCTAGGAGCCGAAGAGTGCCTGTTCCGTCTACATCAGCTGTGTACTCAGGCATTTCAAAAGACACTTTCACATGGCTCATAGCACCTAGATTATATATCTCTAACCGCTGAAGTTCATTATCCCCTGAATATTTGCGCGAGATCTCGGTTAGTATATTCAAAAGATTGCTAGAGTCTGTCAAATCTCCATAGCGAAGAGACAATTTATTAAAAATATCTTCAATGCGCGTCGTATTTATGCTTGATGAACGTCTAATTATTCCCCACACATCATAATTTTTTTCAAGTAGTAGTTCTGCAAGATATGAACCATCCTGGCCAGTTATACCTGTAATTAGCGCAACCTTAGACATGATATATCTATTGTGGGTAATATTTTAAATGTTTTAACTTAATATTCAAGTTAATATTCAAGGGTGTAGAATATTTGTGATTTTATACATGATGGTATTTTTTCGTATGTTTCTTTTGTTTTTTCAGTGCATCATACATACGTATCTTTTGGGTTCTAGTATGCTTCTTTGTATTGTGTGTAAAAAATAACGTTAGTTCGTTTAGGTCTTGGAACATAGTGATTGTCTTTTCGTAATGTATATCGTCTACTTTATCAATTTCTTGCAAATAATTGGATTGAAACGAGTGTTTGTGTATAAACTTGACTTCCTCTGGGTTCATTGAGAAATTATACTTCAGCATGAATGCCAGCTTGTAGTCGTTTTCTTTGTGAGCCTTCACCATAGAGACTAAAATATCGTACGACAATACGTTTTTTGTAGGAAGTATAATATTCTCACATTTCACACGTTCAATTTCATTTTCGTTACTTAGATACACGTAGTTGACGTGTATGTATTCTACATCATCCTTATAAAACATGTTGTATGAGTTATCAACAAGTTCGAATTCGCTTATCCATGACGAATCAAGTGGGTTGGTGTCTTGTGGGTCGTAATTTACAAGGTTATTCTTCTCATTGTTATTATCATTATTCATGTCGTTACTGAAAAAAGACCATATTTTTAAATATATTCTTAAACGTATTCAAAATTGAACCTTGGCTACAACGTTCGGCTAATACTCATCCTCTTCTTCACTTTCAACATGAGACCAATCTATATACTCGTCGTCTTCGTCCTCAGACGCATCTTGTGGAAATTCGACGTGATACAATCGCATATATTCCGAGTAGCCGTGGTCGTCGATAAACCTATCTACGAAAGCATCATGATCTTTTTGTATATATTCCATATACTGAATCCCTTTTTGATATCTTTCTTCCATAACCCTTTCTTCCCAGGCTAACGTAGTTCCTGGTTTTGCACACACGCGTTTTCCGTCGATGATGTGATAATGGTTAGGTGTTAATTTTTTCCATCCGCAAGGTAGAGGGGGTGGACCCTTTGGAACATCGACAATATTGTTGGCTATCCCAATGTAATCGGGTGTGGTATTGTCTCGTGAAGAGTTGTCGTTTTTTGATGTAGTTAGAAACGACATATCGGGAAATTCCTCCTCAAATGATACGGGTTCCGCTAACGCTGAATGTGTATGCGCATTTTTCGTTTGTCTTTTTCTCAAATGAATGGGAATGTAAGCAGAACTCATTGCAATTCGTTCGTTCGATAGATATCGAATTGACTGAATTATGTGTGTGGTGATGACGTTCTCATTCTTTCATTTTTTTTAAAAAAACAAACAATCTATACAATTTGTACATGCGTTATTCGTAGGAGGTTTCTAGATATCGTCAAGATCTACTTCGTCATCGTGACCGAAATCCATTACTACGAGGTCTTTCGCATGATCTATTTCTTCTTCAACCCGACGTTGATATTCTTCATCTGCATGGTCGTCTGTAAATGTTATGTCGTCCGTCTCGGCAACAATAGTTGTTTTTATAGCATCCAAACTAAGGAACTTCCAGTCGATACTTGTTTCGGTTGTTTTTAATCTATCTTTGTCTATATCGCTATACACTTCTAGTAAATCGCATACGGGTTTTTTTCCGGAGCTAGTAGCGGAAGACCATTCTCGATCCCCAACCAATACGAGCACACCCCCACGCAGAGTATTATCGCGCTTCTTGTTTCCTCTGAATTTCCCTCGAATAATGCAATCTCGTTCTACATTGTCCATTCCCACAACTAGACATCGGGGACCGCCTAATATTTTAATTACAACTGCATACAATTCCCCTTCTTCGGCTAGTTTTCTCAGCCGGGAGCCACCTCTCCCAGAAATCATCTTTCTCGCCATACCCTTATGCTTGCTACCACCAATTGTATTTTTCACCATGCTCTCGGTAATCTATATTGTGGGGAGCGTGACACCAATACATCAGTTTCATTTATTTTTTTTAAGGATATAAATAGTTTTTTTAATATAAATCATGTACAAATAGCATGAGTGATTTTGATTTGAATATAGACAATTACGAGATTAGTGAGATAGAAAGTCTGCTTAAAGTAGAACACCCCTATTCTCTCAACGATGTGTTGAAAAGTGAAAAATTAATCATTGGCGTGATCAGCCAAGACAAAAATTATCCAGTAGAGAAAAAAAGCGGATATATCGAGTTCATGAAAAGCGCCAAAGTACGATTGACACAGCATATGCGTCGTCAACTAGAAAAGACGATACAAAATGAGCAAAGCCTACCGGATGAAGAGTTTGTCATTGAAAAAGACGTAGGCAAAGTTGTGAATAAAATAAGCGTGACGCAATCGGGAGGAAACTCCTTTGTACAACATCCCGAGACCACTAGCTTCAACGATATCATTGACAAAAACAAGTATCTCAATCCTCTTGAGACGTACCCGACTAACGTTGCACGAAGCGATCTAAACAACCTAAAACGGAAGGTTATTGTGCAGACAGTGATACTGAACTCTCTTTTCCGCGAAGATTACAAAAACACCAGTTCTACTGACTTTAATTTAGTGTTACCATACCAGTTCAAAAACGTATTGTCTATACGTTTGTCTTCCATTCAACTTCCAAACGTAATTTATTGCTTTTCTAGTGCCAAAATGAACAATGTCATGTACATTGAAGAAACAAGCAATGATTACCACGCCAAAGGAACCATTATAATGCCTGATGGAAACTACACAGTGACGGAACTTGCTAGCACATTGGAGAAGGCAATCAACGAATGTTTGGAAATCCATCCTCCCCGTTTTCAGGTAAGCGGTGATGAGGCATCGCAGAAGGTGACTATTTTCAACGATTATTCTACATTCACTATGAACTTTCTGAAGGATGTTGAATCCAACGACTTCAACAGCACGTTAGGGTGGATCATGGGGTTTCGGGAAAAGATGTACGATTGTTCAACGAGATATACGTGTGAGGCTGTGTATAACAGCGCCGCATCTGATTATATATTTTTCGTGTTGAACGACTTCAACAATTCACAGACCCAAACTATATTGGCTATGTATTCCAAAAGTTACATCGGAGACAACATTCTGGCTATGGTCCCACTGACAAGCAAAAGCTACCACATGACCTTCAATAATGGACACGACTTCATCGAGAAAAAGAGGGAATACTTCGGACCTGTGAATTTACAAAGGATGAAGATCGAGCTTCGTAATCAATTCGGTGAGCTTCTGGACCTGAATTCCATGGATTTTTCTTTTTCTCTAGAAGTGGAAATGGGATATGACTGGTAGTTGCGCTAGTCGATGAGTGCCTCGAGAATTTCGTCGCATGGCTCATAAATGCCACACCCCTTGAATTTTGTGTGAAATTCTGCCAAGGACATTCTTTCCTCAAAATGCGGGATGTTTTTTCTCTGGGTATCGGAAGATTGTTCGTCTGTGTTGTATTCATATCTCTCGAAAAATTCTTCTTCCATATCTTCGTCTTGCCACACGAGTTGCCCTTCGTGAACACTTCCTCCATATTTTTCAATGCGGGATCTCCAGATGGGCGTGCTTTCAAACGCATAAGCCATCCAGTCCTGACGATACATGCGAAGAGTTATTTCGTCGTCACATTTCTTGAACACAGACAAGATACCATCCGTATAGGGAGTTTGAGTGACAAGCTTTCTGAACAAATCGCATGGCTTCTCTTTCCCGTAGTCAATTTCGCGTGTTCTATATTGATCTATTTCGCTTTTCTTGCAAGATACGTACAGGTTCTTTTTGACCGAAGGGGTGGTATTTGTATCCTTACACGCGAGTTCGGTGAACATCGTCATGACACGAGCAATGAGAATGAGGAGAGGGCTCACGCCACACCAATCATATTTTTTCAGCGATGCTAGTTTATCGCACCCCTTTGATTTGAAAAATCGTGTCAATTCGTTCACCATCTTCTTGCTAAGGTTGTCATCCGCCTGTGAAATAATATCGAAAATGTCATGACAAATGGCTTCGTAATCTTGTAACTCCAACTTCTCAGAGAAGCTAAGCCCTGACGACGCATCATCTCGCTCTGTTTTGATGCTCACGCCAGCGAGTATGAACACATCCATGCTGGATTTACGAATGACCAGATTAGATACAAAGGAGTGGAGAAACGTCTCTTGGTCCGTCTCATTGATTATTTTTTCTTCTTTTTTTTTCATGTAAGTTTCAAGTTGTACGTTTTGGGTAGCATATAGGGAATAATATATCTTCCACAATATCTTCTTGGTGTCTTCCCAAAATCCACTGAAATACAATTCGTACACCCAGAACAGCGCGCCACTCTTGTCTTTCTTAAGAAGACTACCCAAAAGAGCTATTTCTACGTCTTCTTTAGAATACAGATATCTAGTAAAAACTACCATGATATTAATTACTTGAATAAGATATTTTGTATTATGTTGTTAAAAGTTTTCAACAGCTTCATTTTTATTTGCACGAGGGTTATTTTGTTTACGTATTATATATGGGAGAGAAGTGGTTCGAGTTCGTTAAGCGTATTAAGAAGGAGGGAAATCATGCTTCGTTAAAAGATGCAATGAAGGATGCAAGCGCTCGCAAAAGTGAATGGAAAAGTGGCAAGGACCACGGCATGTCTGTTGTGAAGAAATCTAGGTCCAAGAAGAGCAGAGGGCGAAAGAGTAAGAAGTCCAAGAGGAAATCGACTAAGAAAAAGTCTTCCAAGAGAAAGACCAGAAAGACGAGAAAATAAGTATGTGCGTCGAAAGGTGAATGATATGTAGATCAACATATGATTAACCAAATTGCTCTAATTCTTTCATGACATCATGCAAAGAAGGGCGGAATTTAAGAGATACAGAGCGACACCTGTTAATGAGAAAAACAAGTTCATCAGGAACCATGTCAAAGTCGTATTGATGTACCATTTCTGCAAAAAACACGCCTATCCCATAGACATAAGCCTTATCCGAGTTTTTCTCCACCACATCTTCTAGAAAAGAAAGAGGCTTGTTCACCAAGAAAGAAAATTCATCGACAAGACAATCCATATGAGATCGGATTGTGTCTTTCTCGCAACTAGATACCGATATGTATCGAGTATTTTTTTGAAAAAACAAACGTACACAATGATGAATATTGTCTCTAGAGAAAGCACCGATACCTTGATTTTTCATACACGTTAAAAGGTGATATTCCATCGGACAAAAATGTAGTTGGTCTGGATGAGGTTCGTTTCTGAAACCATAGATACGAGGCGTGTCACTCTTATGGTATCCTATTTTCTCGTAGTCTATGCAATGAACTCCGTTACTATGTAGCATATCAAGTGCTTGAACAATATGACGAAACGATGACACCAAATATAGGATCTTGTCCATACCAGATTTGGAGTTAAAGAAAATAAACGGATGTGTAAGTTCTTCACGATAAGTAAGAACATGTGTCGGCAAGGAGGGTATTGTTTCATAAGACAAGATGGGAGAGAAAAAAAGCGGACTTAAAGGTATGGAGGAAACATGTTTATGTAACTCCAAGTCTTGAGGTGTGCAAAGTTGTATTTCCTTTGCATATTTGACGTCATTTTTAGGTTGACATACATTAGTTTCCTCCACAACATTGCGTTCACATTGATCGGGTGTGTAAAAAGGGTTCATAATAAGAAGGTTGTTGTGTTAAGACAAAAAATCTTTTTATTACATTTACAGCCTAACAATCAATTCATAACGTTTCTTTTTCCTTCTCTTCCTTCTCTTCCTTCTCTTCCTTCTCTTCCTTCTCTTCCTTCTCTTCCCCAATAGTCTTCTTATATAATACAAAGTATCGGTTTTTGTAAGTCTTTTTCAGCTTCTCGCGCACGTTCTCGCATCCAGTAATTCCCTTCTCTTGCAAGTGGCGCGTCGTTTCTTCGAGAGCTTCCTGTTGCAATTCACAGAACTCGGCGAAGCCATCCGAGGGTTTAAAGTCAATTTGCTCAAGATTGTTGGTAATATGTCTATCGATCTGCATAAGGATGGACTTATCGAGAGCGACATATTTTTTTCTTTCGGATGGTGCCTTTTTTTCGGTGCTCTTTTTTCTGAAGTAATACCGCGAACTTTTATACATCTTATCGCGAACATCACCAGTATACCCATCTTGTTTAAGACGCGTTTCCTCTTCATTGATTGCTTCTTTATGTTCTTCTAGCCATAAGCCCCATTCCTCTTTGTATGTTTTTCTATCTACAAATTTATATTTCTGGGAGAAGGTATTCAGGTCTTCCACTAGACCTGCCGAAAACTCATATCTAAAAATCTTAACGTTGTCCATGATGATGCTGTGTATGTATAGTTGTTTTGTGTGCATATCCATGGCCCCTGAAAACTATTTCATTTTTTTTCTTTTCATGTAAAACCAATCCGAATTGAATGTTTACTAAGTATATAATGCCAGTAAAGACATTCACTATTTTCTCTCAACCTTACCTCGATAAAATTAACCAGTGTTATCTTACTCTCATCACATTGAATACTATGCCTCAAGGTCCACTCAAGGATTTGGTGGTTAGTGTGAGAATGCCTCCACTAAGTGAGTTCAAACAACCAGGACCTTGTTCTCCCATTCAATTGTGTGCGCTGGGTCTCAGAACCCCCTACAGATGTGGTCTCATGACACTGGACGATCTTCCAGAACTCATGTCATTTCTAGCAGATAACAATTACTCTTTTAACAAGAGTGTCACCAAAATATTACAGAGAAACGATACTGGGGGAAAGGAAACGCTCACATTTGTTACATATGACGGGTAATACGATAAGAAGAAATAAAGAAAAAAATGATGCTGTGCACTTACACATAATCATTTTATAATATGGAAACTAGTAAAACAATGACCTTAGACGGAAAAGTGCTGAACTCCAAAGACCATGACACTCCAGATGTAAAAGAATACACGTCATCCCTAAGCGAACTACACAAGAATGCATTAACTATCGCGGAGGATCACTTAGGAAGTTCATTTGATATTATAAAAAGCAATGGATTTAAGAATTGGTTAAAATCGAAGAATACGCCTAGTACTACCTCCACCTAGTTGGGATTGTTGAAATCGCTTTATGGTATGATCTGTTCGAGCTAAAATTCTATATCGCTGGTGTTTTGGTTTTTTTCCGCCTTTTTGTCCGAGATTGTTAACTTTGTTGTTAATATCTTGCGTCATTTGGTTTTGTATAGACTGCATATTTGGTACTTGAGGAGCGCTTGGCATTTGAGGAACCTGTATGTTCGATGCCTGTGGAAGTCTCAACATATTTGGCATGGTCGTCATGGATATCGGACCACCAGTCGGAATAGCGGGTATGTTATTCACATCTCCCGATCCCAAACCAGGAAGCTTGTTGAGCTGTTCCATCGCCGATGCAGGCAATACATCATCAATACTGGTTGGTGCGTTGGGTATTGTTGGGAGTTGGTCAATCAATTCCTGTGGAACGCCCAGTCTTGTCATTTCCATTTTCGCATTCTCTACGTCCTGAGCAATCTTGTTCACTGCGGTGGCCACATTTCTCATTCCAGCAACCGCTTTATCTACCATAACAAAAACAGACAAAGCATTTCCTATTCCAGGAACTGCTTTTACGCCATTTTCGGCAACACTTAATCCTTTCATAGTCATATCAGAAACAATCTTGTCAGATACATCATCAATTTTCTCTCGAAGTCTATCTTCTATTATCTTGGCTTGTGGTGGGATTTTGCTCAGAAAATGATCTTGAAGACGTCGTGTGATCTGTCCATTAAGTATATATGATACCTTAGTAGCAATCAGATTTTTTATCCAATACATAATTCCACCGATCGGTTTAAAATCACCTTTCTTTTCTTTTTTCGACGCCCCTCCCCGCCTGTGTCGTCTTCGCTGCAATAGCTTTTTGGTATCTCGGTGCTTCCTGGATATTTTAGTTTTTCCTGATTTTGTTATCTTCGCCATGCGCTGTTATATTATAACAAGCTTTTTTTATACTCAGGTAGATTCTTGAAGTCTGAAAACTTTAGTTTCCCCAAATCGGTTGGTTTAACGGAAGTCTGGTTCATAATATCGAAATTAGCAAGCTTTCCCTGGCAAGAATATCGGTTCGATTTTTCCACAACTGGTCGTGACTTCTTGCTGGATATCCTTGTCTGTTCTTTTGCTCCGGATGCGGATGGACCCGATTGTTGCTGATTGTATGTTTTAAATTTGGCAAACACATCTTTGGGCTTTTTATCTGTTGGAGGCTCGCTCTGAGTTTCAGATACAACAGGAATTAGCATATCGGCGTTGTTTTTTTCTTCGGACTTCATACTATCATCGATCATTTTCTGTTCTTCTAGTTCCACATCCACAACTAAATGTTTGCAGTGAAAATGCAGAGCGAATTTTCGTGAGACCACGTCCAAAAAACGAAACGGAATTATGTTGTCCGAATAATAAACAAACGTTTCTCGAGGAGCATCATATGTCATGATGACGTTTCCTATGGGAGTACATTCCATAATGAATGTATTATCCCATTTTTTGTCTTTCGCGACAATCATTTCGTCAGTCATATCTCTAAAGGCAACCTTGAACTTGTCCTCGTATGGCACGTCCTTTTTGATGACCACATCTTTCTCATCTTCTATTTGTGTGCTCAATATTTCCATATTATTCGTGGAAAATAACACGATGATTAATTTATAGAAATCTGGAACTTTCGTGGATAAATCCACGTTGGACGAAACAGCAAATATAGCCGAACAAAATAGTAAAAAAATAAGATACAAATTTTCCATATACAGAGTGTAGCACTATATTTAACTTGTTTTACTTTATTTTATTGCTATCTGCATGTTCCATGCGTAACCTTTCAACCAAAGAAGCTGTGAAGCTGACCTGGTGTTTCATTTACTTTCCCAACCAGTTCTTCTCTGCGAAGGCTGAACAATTTTTCTACGTCTTTGCTTAAATCTGGGACATCGATGAGTTCAAATGTGTTTTCTTCGCAATCAGGGTGCAACCTTACTAGTCGCAAGCAAGTAACACGCTTGTCATATTTTCTTTCCAATATAGCCTTGTATGTGTTGAGTTGTAGCGAATAGTGCCAGAAGTTAGAGTCGGGCATGTGACTGATACACTCTGTATCTGCAAACTTGTTAAACGTATTTACTGCCGAAATCCCTTTACTGCGTTTCCAATCATAGATCGTGAGTGTTCCGTCCGGATTTTCATAGACCATATCAATAGACCCTGACATTTTGAGGTCTTCGTCGTAAACTAGCCACTCAGTTCGGTAAGGACGAAACTCTGCAAACTCGCTTGCGAATTGCAAGAAATATCGCCATTCCAAGGTTTCTTTATCATCTTCACGTTGTGCTGTCTTGTAATAATGGGATAGAAGATCGGAATGCGTGTATGGATAAGACAGAACATCGTTGTTCATGAAACATTCGATTTGGAAATGCATATCGGTGCCAGCTCCACTCATGATTTTACCATTATCTTCCCATTGCGTTTTGATTTCTTCCTTAGTCAGTCCCCAATACTTATGTCCTGGTTGCCATCTCTTTCCTTTCATCATTTTGTCAATAATGGCATCCGCGTCGAATTTCGGAAAGTGGTGATGGTTCCATGTTGTCACAGAAGTATATTTACTTTTCATGTCGTTTGTGATAGTGTATTTGTGTCCCTCTTCTTCAAATTGAATAAATTCATCCCGAGGATGTGCATTGCGCACACATAAAACAGATTTTAGTTCGCTCATGTTGTAAGTGTACTTCTAAGTTTCTTAGATATATACATCATTTTTAAATATCTTTTCTATCAAATACATCTGGAATTGTCTCCGCTTCCATTTCCTGCACTTCTTTTTTTAAGTCAATTATTTCCTTCGCCAAGACACCAATAATTCCGTTGTAATTGACAGACTGAAACTCAGACCCGTCTTTTACCCCCGACACCAAATAAGGAAATTCCTTTTGCAGTTCGTGTGCAATAAATCCCATGTCCGGTTTTCCAGTAAATTGATTTATGTATTGTACAGGATGCAACTGATCTATGGATTGATGTACGGGTTGAATATTCGATTTTATGCGATAGTCTGAGTAGGTGACATACTGGGTCGATTGCATAGCACCGCTTACGTCTATTGCATACAAATCACCAGATCCTGTGGTAGAAATTGTATTTTTATTAACAGCCATGTTACCATACAGCATAAAGGTTTTTTCTGAAGCGGGATCAAATACCAGGTCTTTGGATGTCATAAGACTAAGGTTTGAAGTTGCTTCAAATGAACTATTCATCGACGCATCTAGTTGCATTGTCATTTCAAAATTCCCAACTATACCTACAGACTGATTAATGAAGCTTGAACTATAGTTCGGTAAGTCGTATCCTGTCCATCCTTTTTCCCCGCCAATAGTTGTAGGATCCCTTGCTATAATGACCGAATAAGAACCTCCGTGCGCCTTGTCGCCGACAGCTATCCACAAATCAAGACGAGAATTGTAAGCTATATCTAGTCCGTCTGCGAACAACGTGTTTGAATTTGCCAACGTCTCCCATCCGTTAGGGAAAAAAACTGGATCGGCGATAGTGAAGGGAGTAAGCTCACTGCTTGTGTTGTTGATCTTACAATAAGCTATGGAATTACTATCTAACTGCTCTTCATTAGAATTCCATCCTGTTCCTACTGCTACGAACATATTTTGTTTCGTAGAGAACGTTATTTTTTTACAGGTGGTTGCAAACAAGTAAGGTTTGCTTGTTTTCGCACCATCACCAGATTGAATGTTTAGCCAGTTTGCACGCCCGTCGTTCCCAGAGTACGCCATTGTGCAATTTTTCTCGGGACCACTAGTTCCTCCGACAAACCATGTGTCTGACTCTATATCATACATAATAGTGTTTCCGTTGATGAAAAGATCGTTTGTTACTGGTTGCCAACCACCCGACGTAGAACTAATATTCGAATCATACATCACATAGGGGTTGGTCGCCCACGCTAGTTGATTGGTGTTACTTCCGACAGCGATCCATTGTCTATATCTCTGCGAGTAAGCAATATCAAAGCATCCATTGTTCACACCGCCTGTGAATATATTACGTGTGTTGTTTACTCTTGTCCAATTTGTTCCATTTGAAGACCAAGCAATGACGTGGTTAGACACTGGTGTGGTATTTAAGCACCCACCGCAAACCCAAATGTCATAGTCTGGCGAATAGCAAACCCCTCGCACAGCATACATCCCTTGTCCGTATCCTGCTCTACGCCAACCATTTGTTCCAGAGCTACCACCCGCAGTTACAGGATTGTAAGCAGACATAATTCGCTCATTCGATCCATCGCCACCGACTGCCATCCATAGATTTTGATTAGCGGAATATTCAATTGATAATACTGAGTTTTGTCTGGTTCCAGATAATCCATCATCTGACATATTCACAGATGTCCACGACCCTGATTGTCCAGTTTGTGATACCCACTTCAAATTAGAGCTCTTTTGACCAATAACAAAGTTCCACGTCCTCTGAGCTGATGGTTCAGAAAGGGTGAGAGAATTCACATCAAGTGCTTCCACATTTCCCTTTGGTCCTGTGTCTCCCGTTGCGCCATGTGGTCCTGTATTTCCAGTATATCCAACTCCGTATTTCCCAGTAAATCCTGTAGGTCCAGTTGAGCCATATCCTGTGTAACCAGTTTTCCCTTTCCACCCTGTAGGTCCTGTAGGTCCTTTTCTGCCCGTAGGACCAGTAAAACCAGTTCTAGCTAATGTAGGAAAACCAGGTGCTCCAGTCACGCCATCATATCCATTTGGTCCTTTATCACCTGTCGTGCCTGTGTTTCCTATCGATCCTATGGCACCTATACTCCCCCTATATCCATCCGACCCTGTATTTCCAGTTATGCCGTCTGGACCAGTATTTCCGATTGGACCCCTCAATCCAGTTCCTCCCGTCTCTCCAGTTCGCCCATAACTACCAACTCTTCCTGTGACACCTGTAAAACCTGTGGCACCAGGAACATTACTTCTACCACCTGTAAATCCTTTGGTGCCTCTTCTTCCAGTTTGACCAGTTTCACCTGTCCTTCCTGTAGGAGCAGGCCCTATATTACCTGTTGATCCAGTCTCTCCTGTTGGTCCCTGTGCTCCTGTAATCCCGGTTTTTCCCGTTATACCCGAAAATCCTGTTGTCCCTGTAGCGCCTCTTTGTCCAGATAGTCCGGTCATCCCAGTTTCTCCAGTAACACCGGTATGACCAGTAGGACCAGTGCAACCTGTTCTCCCCGTTGAGCCGGTCACACCTGTGAACCCAGTAAATCCGGTTTCCCCCGTTGCACCTGTATTGCCAGTGACCCCTGTATGCCCAGTACACCCTGTATTGCCTGTAGCTCCGGTATAACCAGTAGGACCAGTGTTCCCAGTAGAACCAGTGAAACCTCTAGAACCTTTATCTCCTGTAACACCAATAAACCCTCCAGTTAAACCAGTCGGTCCAATAGGACCTACTCGATATGCAGAATTTTGGGAAGTGCCGTCACAAAATTCGATACTATTAATGAAAGAAATAAAATTCTCACTCATATCGAGACTACTCATCATGACAGAGGTTTCTAAACCACTGGATGTTGTAGTATTGCTAATAATCGTCGTGCCTTCATTAGCAATTTGATTTCGGATAGATTCGCTTTCGCGTGTCCTATCTCGACCTCCATATTTTCTAAAACTTTTTCTCATATACTCACTGGCTAAAAAATGATAATATGAGGTTCGTATTATCATTTACATTTACTATTTAGATTGTTTTAGTTGTTTTACCTTCTCTTTCAATTTTTGCACCTCTTTGACGAGAAGCGGAATGATAGCACAATAATTAACACTTTTTAGTTCGTTTCCACCACCATTCACCAAAGAAGGAATAACTTGCTCGACTTCTTGAGCAATCAATCCTAATTCGCGACACTGATTTTTCGTGTTGTAATAAAGAACTGGTTCCAGCTCGTCTATTGTATTATCAATTTCCTCCACAAAGTGTTTCACTCTGTAATCCGATAAAAGAGAATTGGAAAAACTCCTTGTTTTTCCGTTTACATACAGATTAGTGCTAGGATCCACTAGAGAGCCATTCTCTTGATTGATAAATACTTTGTTATAGGCATAATATTTGATTTGTTCGGGCGTAGTAGAGGTAGATGGATTAACAATAATATCATTCTGTGATCTTATGTATCCACCTGATGCATCTACTTGTAGAACAATATTTCGGTTGAGATAAACAGGATTTGTGAAAACATATGATGCCCCAGTAAAACCAGTTGTGCCTGTGATTGCATACATCCCCGTTGTTCCTGTCAATCCTGATTCTAACGATCCTGTTATTCCAGTATTACCAGTGGATCCTGTGATACTTGTGCCTGTTACACCAATAGTTCCAGTTTCCCCCCTGGAACCTGTAGGTCCAGTAATGCCTATATATCCGGTTAATCCTTGAACTCCAGTAGGTCCTGTTGGACCTCTGGATCCTGTAGGACCAGTTGTGCCGATTGCTCCTATGTGTCCTTTCTGTCCTGTGGATCCTGTTTTACCTGTGGATCCATGGTTTCCAGAAAATCCTTTGTATCCAGTTACTCCTTTATATCCAGCTATACCAGTTTTACCAGTAGGTCCTAAAGGTCCTGGTGTTCCTCCCCCCCCTGTTGGTCCTCGAGGGCCTCTTGGACCAGTTTCTCCAGTAGAACCCAAGTAACCAGTAGGTCCAGGTGTTCCTGTATTACCCGTTGGACCAGTGTTACCAGTTGCACCAGTTCGTCCAGTAGCTCCAAAATTTCCAGAGGGGCCAGTACAGCCGGTATTACCGGTTGGTCCTTTAAATCCGGTACACCCGGTTACTCCCTTGGGTCCTGTTAATCCAGTTAACCCTGTTATTCCAGACCACCCAGAAGCTCCAGTAGGTCCAGGCTGACCTGTGGATGCAGTAACACCTGTGTACCCCATGATACCTGTACGTCCTGTAGCCCCAGTCGTTCCGGTTACACCAGAAACGCCTGTCAATCCAGTCACACCGGTGTTACCAGTCGGACCAGTAGATCCTGTGGCACCAGTTGGACCTGTGAATGATTTGTTACCAGTTTTACCTCGTTTTAATTCTCCGAAGCCAGTCCAACCTGTTACGCCTGTTAGTCCGGTAGGGCCTTTGATTGTAATACGTGCGCCTGTCATTCCAGTAGGCCCTGTTATTCCGTCATTAGTCGCAGCTGTATTTTGATATGTGCCGTCGATAAAATACATGGTATCCAGTCGCAAAATAGAATTACAGCTCAAGTCAATGTCGCTGTTCGTGGCTATTTTTGAGTTATTTAATCCTACTTTATTGTTGGTAATCACGTTATATTTATTTGTATGTTGATGGGTAACTATGTTATTCTTGGCAGATCTGTCTCTGCCTCCATATTTTTTGAATCCGCTCATATAATCACCTCCTAAAAAAGAACAACACTATAATATAGTTATTTCTTTGTATTTGTATTATTTTTTTTCTAACCTTCTTATTTGATTTTTTAAGTCTTTCACTTCTTTGATAAGCAACGACACAATACCATTGTAATTGATCGACTGCAGGTCTTCCCCATCTTTTTCACCCTCTACAAGCAATGGTATGGTTTCTTGAAGCTCGTGAGCTATAAATCCAATATCTTGAAGACGGGTCTGATTGTTTATGTATGTGCATGGTTTTAAATCTTCCACGCGATAGGGAATTGGTTGAAATTCTCCTTTTACTCTTCTGTCTGAAAGCGTATTGAATGCGACCGCTTGAATTGACCCGCTTACATCCAAATTGAACTCTGGTACTCCGCTTTGACTACTCTCTACAAACGTCTCTTTGTTAAAAATTAGATTTTTCATAAAAATTACATTCCCGGATGAATCTGCGCTTGCACCTGCATACAAATTCGTATTTCGATCGTTTGCTTTTAGCACAACATTGTTACTTCCATCAACTGCTGTTTGAAAAACTACCTCGTTATTAAATTTTGTAATAGAGAAACCACCCGTCACGCCTGTATTCCCTGTAGAACCGCGTAGTCCGCTCACGCCTGTGGGACCAGTTTGTCCTGTAAAAGATAATCCCATTGGTCCTGTTACGCCTCTAAATCCAGGATAGGAACTAGAACCTTCTGAACCTGTCTGCCCTGTGCCATTCGCAATCCCAGGGGGTCCTTGAGGACCAGTTGGTCCCCTTGAACCTTGGACACTAATGCTACCGGTGATCCCAGTCGTACCTGTTCCTCCGGTAGATCCCGTTTCGCCGGTTGGACCAGTTCTTCCATCTAAACCATTGATGCCTGTGAAACCAGTTGTACCAGTTTTCCCTGTGGCACCCATGTGACCTGTTTTTCCAACCCATCCGTTGATACCTGAACTGCCGGTATCTCCGGGAGAACTTACATACCCCGTTCCGCCAGTGATACCTGTGACCCCCGTGGGACCTTTTTCTCCTGTGGGTCCTGTGTTTCCGGTCATTCCAGTACGACCAGTTTTTCCTGTATGACCAGTCCATCCTGTGACGCCAGTATTTCCTTTGTCTCCGGTATCTCCCGTACAACCGGTCGGTCCAGTCCACCCTGTTCTTCCAGTCGTCCCTGTCGGACCAGTCCACCCTGTGGGACCTCTTATACCTGTTCTTCCTGTTCTACCAGTAACACCAGTCATTCCAGTAATTCCAGTTGAACCAGTAGCTCCCGTTTCTCCGGTTGTTCCAGTTCTGCCAGTTCGTCCTGTGTTTCCCGTGGCACCCGAAGCACCAGTATTACCCGACCCTCCTGTTTCACCAGTATTAGTTCTCCCTGTACAACCTGTTGAACCAGTAGCCCCAGTTGGTCCAGTAGGTCCTGTAGGACCAAGTGCACCCGTTTTTCCTGTATTGCCAGTAGGTCCTGTAGGACCGGTAACTCCGGTTCTTCCTGTAGGCCCTGTTCTACCAGTAGGACCAAAAAGTGTTTTAGTTTCGTAACCACTCGCCATAGACGAGCCGTCACAAAAGTCGACGGCTGCAATGTTAAATATTGAATTACAACTCATATCTAAATGTCCTTCTGTAAGGATAGTAGAATTAGGAAGACCTTCGCTGTCTGTAATCGTGTTTATATTATTATCATTGTACCTACTAGAAACTATATTTTTTTTTGCACCACGCTTAGTTCCTCCATAATTTCTAAAAGTACTCATATAATCTCTATCTAAAAAAGGTTTGGATTATAACTTTATATCGATTATATTGTTTCTAGAAATAACGAAACAGCAGGAATAATTTTACTTCTATATATCAAAATGGGGTACACAGTAGATCTCTCGTACGATCTATTTTCACAAAGTATCTCGAGTGATATAAAATCAGAAATTATTCACCTAGCTACGACAAACGAATGTCTTTCATATTACGAAGATTATGAAATGAGTGGAAACACAAAGAACACAAGACATCATGGTGTTTTTACAATCAATTTCCAAGATGATGAACACGATAAGTGTTCGAAATTTATATCACAAATTAAGGCAAGAAAGTATATATACATCGAGTCAGTGTACGAAAATTCACACAAATGTAAGCTCTTGTATGCATCAAGTCACTACTTGAAAAATATCAATTATTCACAAGCAAAGGAATACAGAACAAACACAGATACGAGAGAGATTACTTTTACCGAAGCGGAACTATCTATAGCAAAACATTTTCATTCTAAAAAGAAAAGGTCTTACACGATTTAACTACGTTTGCTAGTTGTTTTTTTACTTAAATGAATTCTTTTTGTCTTCGGGCGGGGAGTAGTTCTTCTTATGGGACTAGAAGAAGATTTGGATTTCTTTTTGCGGAGTGACTTTCTCGACGACTTTCTCGACGACTTTCTCGACGACTTTCTTGACGACTTTCTTGACGACTTTCTCGAAGACTTTCTCGAAGACTTTCTCGAAGACTTTCTCGAAGACTTTCTCGACGACTTTCTTATACGGATCTTTAACGGAGATAAACGGGCTTTTC
>ERZ807291.1641-NODE-1641-length-35712-cov-12.733825_pt1 | contig 35712 bp, 35 predicted proteins | sample MGYA00521257_ERZ807291 | MGnify/ENA primary metagenome ERZ807291 (study PRJEB31413, sample SAMN03169783) | marine metagenome | biome: Marine; feature: Water; material: Subsurface seawater | place: North Sea | collected 2011-04-28 | depth 1 m m ...
ACTAAAAAAGCAGTCACTAAAAAAGCAGTCACTAAAAAAGTAGCTGCTAAGCAAAATGACGATAAAGAGATCGCAAAAGATCCTAGCTAATAATTGCTAGGAAAGTAATTAGTTTAACAAATTAATAGAGAGAGATTTAAAATGAGTAATATAACTGCGCAAATGGTAAAAGAATTAAGAGATAGAACTGGAGCCGGAATGATGGAGTGCAAAAAAGCGCTAGTAGAATCTGAAGGCAATATGGATAAAGCTATCGAGACTATGAGAAAAGCTGGTCAAGCAAAAGCAGATAAGAAATCATCTAGAATCGCAGCTGAAGGAGTAGTTACTTTGGTAATGAAAGATGGTTATGCAAATATGATAGAAATTAACTGCGAGACAGACTTTGTTGCGAAAGATGAAAATTTTTTAGAGTTTGTTAAAGTAATTTCTGATGCATCAATTGATTCTTATAAAGAAAATTTGGAAGATTTTATGAATTCAAAAAATGCATCTGGAAAAACGATTGAAGAAACAAGATTAGAGCTTGTTAGTAAGATTGGAGAGAACGTAAAAATACGAAGAATTAAATCCATAGATGGTAAAGATTCTTACTTAGGGCATTATATGCATGGAAGTAAGATAGGTGTAGTGGTGACTCTAGAAAAAGAAAATGACGAATTAGCAAAAGACATATGTATGCATGTAGCTGCAATGAAACCATCAGCTCTTAATGCTAATGATATTTCAAAAAATGATCTAGAAAAAGAAAGAGAAATATATATGGCTCAAGCTAAGGAAAGCGGAAAGCCAGAAAATATTATTCAAAAAATGGTTGATGGAAAAATAAAAAAATATATATCTGAAGTTACTCTAGTTGACCAAACTTTTGTTAAGGATAATGATATTACCATTAGTGAGCTTCTTAAGAAAAATGATAATAACGTTCTATCATTTCATAGGATGGAAGTTGGAGAAGGCATTGAGAAAAAAGATGAAAATTTTGCAGATGAAGTAATGGCACAAATAAAAAAATAATTTCTTATGAAAAGATATTTGTTAAAACTAAGTGGCGAAGCACTCATTGGAAAATATGATTACGGTATAGATCCTGATGTAGTAAACGAAATATCTTCAAATATTGTAGAAGTAAGTAAAACAGATAACCAGTTAGCAGTTGTAGTAGGTGGGGGAAATATATTTAGAGGAGCCGGTCTTGCAGAAGCAGGTTTAGATAGAGTAACTGGAGATAATATAGGAATGTTGGCAACAGTCATAAATTCTTTAGCTTTACAGGATGCGATAGAAAAGCTTGATGTTCAGTGTCGTGTTATGTCTGCCGTTAGAATTAATCAAATCTCAGAAGACTACATTAGAAGAAGGGCAATAAGGCATCTTGAGAAAGATAGGGTAGTAATATTTGCTGCAGGTACAGGTAACCCATTTTTTACAACAGACACAGCAGCTAGTCTTAGAGCTATAGAAATTAATGCAGACATGGTCTTAAAAGCAACTAAAGTTGATGGCGTTTATGATAAAGACCCCGTGAAATACAAAGACGCAAAATTATTTAAAGAATTAACATATAATGAGGTTTTAAGTAAAGAGTTAAAAGTTATGGACACGACGGCTGTGGTGCTATGTAAAGAAAATAATATTCCATTAAGAGTGTTTAATATGTTGAAAAAAGGTTCTTTAATGAGCATTATAAATGGTGAAAATACTGGAACAATAATAAAATAAATATGATTGATAATATAAAAAAAGAGTCAGAACAAAAGATGACAAAAACTGTTGAGTCATTAAAATCAAGCTTGGCAAAAATTAGAACAGGAAAAGCTCACCCATCTATTCTTGATGGAATTAAAGTAGATTACTATGGTAACCAAAGCCCATTATCACAGGTATCAAGTATTAAAATAGAGGATGCAAGAACATTAGTGCTGGTAGTTTGGGAAAAAGATATGGTAGGAGCTATTGAAAAAGCATTAATAAACTCAGATTTAGGAATAAATCCAGCAGTTGCTGGTACAAACATAAGAATACCAATGCCGCCACTAACAGAAGAAAGAAGAATGGATTTTATAAAGCTTGTTAAAAGTGAGGTTGAACAATCAAGGGTAGCAATAAGAAATATCAGAAGAGATGCAAATTCTAAAGTAAAAGAGATGTTGAAAAAGAAAGAAATCTCTGAAGATGATGAAAAGCAAGCAAATGAATACATACAAAAAATTACAGATTCTTACATAGGTAATGCAGACTCTATTCTAAAGGATAAAGAGACTGACTTAATGCAAGTATAAAAATAAAGTAAAAAATGAAAACATCTAAAAAGAACCCAAAGCATGTTGCAATAGTAATGGATGGAAACGGAACATGGTCAATAAAAAATAATCTGCACAAAAAAGAAGGTCATAAAAAAGGGGTTCAGACAGCAAAAAAAATAATTAGTTGTGCAGTAGACCTTAGTATAAAAAATATTACTCTTTTTGCCCTAAGCAACGAAAATTTAAATAGATCTAAATTAGAATTAAAGAATCTTTTCGATATTTTTTTCTATTCATTTTCGGAAGAAAAAGAATATTTGAAAGATAGCAAAATTAAAATAAAATTTATAGGTGATTTGCAAAAATTACCAAAAAGACTTAAAGAAAAGGCTTTTCTTTTAGAAGATGAAACAAAAAATAATAAGAAATTAAATTTATTTATAGCTTTAAACTATGGTGGAAAGCAGGATATAAATCAGGCTGTTAAAAAATTATTAGATCATGGTGGAAAAAACAAAAGCTTTGAGGATTTTTTATATTCAAAGGATCTTCCTGAAGTTGATTTACTTATTAGAACTGGCGGTTATAAAAGATTAAGTAACTTCATATTGTGGCAAATTTCATATTCCGAATTATATTTCACAGATATTTTATGGCCAAACTTTGGCAAAAAAAATTTTTACAATGCGATAGATTGGTATAAAAATATAAATAGAAAATTTGGAAGAAATTAGATAATGCAGGATAATTTGAAAAAACGAATTATTACAGCTTTAATAGTATATCCCTTATTAGTATTTTGCATTTTATACTCTAATGATCTAGTAATTAGAATGATTTTAAATATTATTATTTTCTTATCTGCTTTTGAAGTTTCAAAGATGTGTTTTTATAATAATCTATACGAAGATAACAATAGAAAGCATTACTTTTTTATTGCTTTAGTTTTTTTATCAATTTTATTATCAAATATTTTAATTAAATATAATCTTTGGCAATATTTAATTATTGCCGCATGTTTGCTATGGGGTTTTATTACAATCTATATTACAAACGTAAAAAAAATTATTATATTGGACAGGTTTAGTTTTATATATATGTTTATTTACATAGTGATTTTAGGATCTTTATACTGTTCTTTGTATACTTTATTTTTATTTTCACCTGAGGCCTTATTATTTTTAATATCTTTAGTATCTCTTTCAGATATTGCTGCTTTTTTTGTTGGAAAATATTTTGGGAGAAGGCCTTTTTTTAATATTATTAGCCCAAATAAAACTATAGAGGGTTTTTTTGGTTCTGTATTAGCAGGTTCTGTTTTAACAATTATATATTGTATTTTCCAAAACTATGAATTTATTTTCACTATGAAGATTTTATTTTTATCAGTATTTGTTATATTTATGTCTGCTATAGGCGATCTATCTGTTAGTTTGGTAAAAAGATTTTCAGGTAATAAAGATACAGGTAATATTTTGCCTGGTCATGGGGGTATTTTAGATAGAGTTGATAGCTTATTACCTGCAGCTCCAATTTTCTTAATATTTAGTTATTTTTTATCTGTTATAATTTGATAATGAAAAATAATGTAATAATATTGGGATCAACAGGAAGTATAGGCGTTAATACATTAGAGGTCCTCTCTATACATAAAGAATTATTTGAAGTTTTTGCTCTAGCTGCAAACTCTTCTGTTGATAGTTTATTAGAGCAGTGTAAAAAATTTAAGCCAAAATATGCTCATATTAATAAAGAAGAAGATGCAAAATTTCTAACCACTTCGTTGAAAAAGTTTAAAATTAAAACAGAAATTTTATTTGGTAAAGATACTTTAAATAAATTAGTCTCACTTGAAGAAGTGGATACTGTAGTTTGTGCAATATCAGGATCAGCTGGCCTTGAGTCTTCATTAAATGCTGTGCAATCAGGAAAAAAAATACTATTAGCAAATAAAGAGTCTTTAGTAATGTGCGGTAGCTTATTTATGGATTTGGCAGAAGAATATAACTCAATAATTCTTCCGGTTGACAGTGAGCATAATGCGCTTCATCAATGTTTTGCTTCAAACAGCACTAAGTCAATAGAAAAAATTATTCTAACAGCATCTGGAGGACCATTTTTAGAAAGCAATATTAACGAACTTAAGAACGTAACTCCAGAGCAAGCTTTAAATCACCCAACATGGAGTATGGGAAAGAAAATATCTATTGATTCAGCAACAATGATGAATAAAGGCCTGGAAATAATTGAGGCCATGTACTTATTTAAACTTGAAATTAGCCAAATAGATACATTGATACATCCTCAGAGTCTTATTCATTCAATGGTTTGTTATAAAGATGGCTCAGTAATAATGCAAGCAAGTAAAAATGATATGAAAATTCCAATATCATATTGTCTTGGTTGGCCTAAACGAATTAGCTCTGGTATAGAGCCAATAGATTTAACAAAACAATCTTCATTAAATTTTTTTGAAGTCTCAAAAGATAAATTTCCTTGCTTTTATTTAGCAAAACAAGTTGGCGCAGAAGGAGAATCATTTCCAACAGCAATGAATGCTGCTAATGAAATAGCAGTGCAAGCATTTTTAGAGAAAAAAATTAAATTTACAGATATTTTTAAAATTATTTTTGAAGTTCTAGAAAAGCATCACAAGAAAAAATTATCTTCGGTTGAGGATGTCTATGAAGTGGATAAAAAAAGTAGAGAGAACGCAATAAAACAAATTAAAAAAATTAACTAATATGAATTTAATTTACACAATACTTATTTTTATTTTAACAATTAGTATAATTGTGACATTTCATGAATTTGGTCACTACATAGCTGCAAGACTATGCGGTGTTAAAGTCTTGGAATTTTCAGTAGGTTTTGGTAAAAGGCTATTTGGGAAGAAAGTTGGTGGGGATAAAACTGATTATAAAATTTGTATTTTACCTTTAGGTGGTTACGTCAAAATGTTAGATGAGCGTGAAGGAAAAGTGGAAGATTTTGAAAAAGATAGATCTTTCAATAATCAGTCCTTACTAAAAAGGTCAATAATAGTTTTTTCCGGACCATTATTTAATTTTATATTAGCAGTATTTTTTTATTTTCTAATCTTTGTAAGTGGCTATAGTGGATTTCAACCATCAGTTGGTTTGCTAATAAATAATAGTGTAGGAGAAAATATTGGAATTCAGGAGGGAGATATAATCCACTCTGTAAACTCAAGAAATGTAAAAACTTGGTCTGACGCTACTCTTCAAACTATAAAATTTGCTTCAGAGAAAAAAAATATTAATTTAGAGGTTTTAAGAAACAATGTGGTAATAAAATTAAAAGAAGTTGAGCACGAAAAAATTAACTTTGAAAGTAAAAATATTTTTGAAAATCTTGGAATACTAAACTTTGTTAGCAATTCAGTCACTATTGGTCATATTGAAGAAGGAAGCGCTGCTGAAATCTATGGTCTACTTGTGGCAGATAAGATTTTAGCTATTAATGGTGTAAATGTTAGAAATTGGATTGAAATAGTTAATTTTATAAAAGAAAGCCCAGGTATAAAATTGAGTTTATATATCTTAAGAAATGGTAATAATTTAACTATAAATGTTATTCCTGAAAAGTTAATAAATAGTGGCTTTGAAGCTGGTCGTCTAGGAATCGGCCCTTTAATTGATAATGATTTAATTTCTAAAAATACTATAAAAGTACAATATGGATTTTTTGATTGTATTAAGCTTTCCGTTTATAAAACTTATGATTTTACATTATTGACCTTTAATTTTATCTTTAGATTAATAAAGGGAGAAGCATCTTCAAATAGCATATCTGGGCCAGTTGGAATAGCTAGTTATGCCTCAGATTCTTTTAGTAGTGGATATACAAGTTTCTTAAGCTTGCTAGCTATGCTTAGCATTAGTATTGGTATATTAAATTTATTACCCATTCCTATGTTAGATGGGGGGCATTTAATGTATTATTTAATAGAATTTGTAATGAGGAGACCAATACCAGATAAAGTGCAATTAATGTTTCAGCAATTAGGAATGTCATTCTTAATATTGCTCTCCATCTTTGCTCTTTATAACGACCTTTTGAGAATTATGTGATGAATTTTTTTAAAAAAATATTTTTAGTTTTATGTCTTATGGTTGTATTCCATAATACATATGCTGGAGAAAAATTTATTATAGATAATATAGTCCTCAAAGGATTACAAAGAGTGGATGTCGGCACAATTTATGCTTACCTGCCATTTGAAGTTGGTGATATATTTGATACCTCAGCAACGCCTAGCGTAATAAAAACATTATTTAAAACTAAATTCTTTAACGATATTATAATTAGCAGAGATAACAATACTATAGTTATAAATTTTGACGAAAGACCTACGATTATTGATATTGAATTTGAAGGGCTTGAGGATATTTCTGATGAACAATTGGATAAAATTTTAGATGCTGCAGATATTGCTCCAGGTAGAATATACGATAGCTCTGTATTAGAAAAAATAAAGTCAGAGCTGCGAGAACAAAATTTCGCAAGAGGAATATATACAGTAGATATTAAAATTGAAGAAACATTACTTTCTGACAATAGAGTTTTTTTGAAGGTTAAAGTTAGTGCTGGTGTTAGAGCAAAAATAAAGCAAATTAAAATAACAGGAAATAAAAATTTTTCAGATAAAAAACTTACAAAAAACTTTGAAACAGCGTTACCAGTTTGGTATATGTTTTGGTCTGACAGCGGCGTTTATTCATCTCCAATGTTAGCTGGCGATATTGACCGCTTAATTAATTTTTACCAAAATAAGGGGTTTATGGATTTTGCTATAGAATCCACGCAAGTATCATTAAGTAAAAATAAAGAAGAAGTTTATATAACTATTAATATAGACGAAGGTGAACAATATATTGTTAATGAAATACATGTTGCTGGAAAATTAATACTTCCAATTGAAGAAATATCAGATTTACTTAGAATAAATACTGGTGAATATATTTCAAAAGCAAAAATTAATCAAACTACAGAAAATATTAAGGCAAGATTGAGTGAAGAAGGCTACGCTTTTTCAAGAATAAATACTATGCCAGAAAAAAATGCGGAAACAAATGAAGTAAATATAAGTTTTTTTATTGATCCAGGAAATAGGGCATATGTAAGAAGAATTAATATCTCGGGCAATGTGACTACTCAAGATGAGGTTTTTAGAAGAGAAATTAGACAAATGGAAGGTGGATGGTACTCCTCACTTGCGCTAAAGAATTCAAAAGAAAGATTAAAAAGATTAGCTTTTGTTGACAATGTATCTTTTGAAGAAGTTAGGGTTCCTGGATCTACAAATAAGTTGGATCTTAATGTAAGAATTGAAGAAAAAAGATCAGGCAATTTTACTATAGGTGCTGGACTTGGTGGATCTGGCGAAGGGTTAAGTCTTAATGCAGGAATATCTCAAGATAATTTTTTAGGCTTTGGTAGTAAAGTAGCATTCAATATTAATACAGAAAAAACTAAAAGGAATTACTCATTTAATTTTTCTAATCCGTATCATAATTTAGATAGTGTGAGTAGAAGTTTTGGTTTTAATTTGCAAAAAACTAAAAGTGACGACGAAGATACAGTATCGACTTATGATGCTGATAGGATTGGAGTAAATTATAGTTATGGCCTTCCAATGACAGAAGATAATCGTTTTTATTTATCACTTAATTATTTGAAGTGGGATATAAGAACAAATGATAATAGCCCTACAGAAATTTTAGATTTTATAACATCCAATGGTGAATCATTTGATAATTTCTCTTTTAAAGTTACATATGCTATAGACAAGAGAGATAGTGGGGCATTTCCAAGGTCTGGTTTTAAGACAAGCTTAGGTGCTGAAGTATTTGTTCCTGGAAGTGATCTTGAATACTATAAAATTACTTTTAGAACAGATTCTTATTTTCAGATTAATAAAGAAAAAGATATTATTTTAAGACTTATGGGTATAACAAGATTTGGTGAAGGCTATGGTGGAACTCAAGGCTTACCATTTTATGATAAATTTAGAGCTGGTGGACCCAAAAGTATTAGAGGCTATAGAAAAAATAGCTTATCTCCATTAGATTCAGAAGGAAAACCGCTTGGAGGTGATTTTATGTTAGCAGGTAGCAGCGAGATTATTTTCAGACCACCAGTTGATGTTGCTCAACTTCGAACAGCTTTCTTTATAGATTATGGGGGAGCCTTTAAAGACTACGATTCTTTTGAGTTTGATGATTTGAAAGGCTCAATGGGATTATCAGTGAAATGGATATCACCATTTGGGGGCGTTAGTGTAAGCATAACTACTCCACTTAATAGTGAGAATGATGATAAAACAGAGAGCTTTCAGTTCAACCTTGGCACTAACTAGTTTATAATAATAAAAAATAATTTATTTAGAGGTAATTTAGCAATGAAAAATTTAAAAAACATATTAATTTTTGTAGTAACAATAATTTTAGCTAATCCAATATATGCTGCGGATTATAAAATTGGTTATGTTGATCTTTCAAAAATCTTAAATGAGTCTCCAGCAGCTAAAGCTGCACAAAAAAAACTGGAGCAAGAATTCACTCCTAGAAACAAAAAATTAGAAGCAAAAGCAAAAAAAATTAACTCACAAAAACAAAAACTTGAAAAAGAATCAGATATAATGTCAAAAGATCAAATTGAATCTCTTCAAAGAAAAATAATGAAATCAGAAAGAGAGCTTAAGAGAGATGCAACTGAAGCACAGGAAGATTTTAAACTTAGAAGAAGAGATGAGTTAGGAAAAATAGAAAATAGATTAAAAGAAGTTATATTGAATATTGCTGAAGGTGGAAAATATGACATGATATTTACTAACGCTGATGTAACATATGCGAGTGATAGCTCAGCTATTAATATTACATCAAGAGTATTGAAAAAATTTAACTCAAAATAAAATTTTGTGAACTATACCTTAAAAAAAATATCAGAATTACTTAATGTGGATATTATTGGAGATGAAAGCTACGAAGTTGATCAAGTCTCAAGTCTTGAAAATGCAACTAGTAGTAGTGTGGTTTTTGTCTCAGATAAAAAATTTTTAAAATTTTTAGATAATTCAAAATCAAAAGTCGTAATAACAACAAAAGCGTTATCTAAATCTTGCAATTTAAATGTTATTATTAGTGAAAATCCATATTTACTTTTTTCTAAAGTATCAAAATTAATAAATAAAGTAGATGATTTAGTTTATAGCGTCCATGAATCAGTTTGCACTTCAACAAGAAATTTAAATAAAAAAATTACGGTTGAGCCGAATGTAGTTATAGGTAAAAATGTTCAGCTTGGTAATAATACGTTTATAGGTGCTAATTGTTATATTGGCGACTTTGTGGATATTGGTGAAAATTCATATATTAATCCTAATGTTACAATTTATAATAATGTTAAAATTGGTAACAATATTATTGTTCACTCTGGGACTGTAATTGGTTCTGACGGCTTTGGATATGCAAATGATGAAAAAAGTTTAGTAAAAATACCGCAAATAGGCGGTGTTCAAATTGGAAATAATGTTGAAATTGGTTCTAACACATCTATTGATAGAGGTACTTTAGATAACACTATTATTGGAAATGGGGTTAAGATAGACAATCAAATTCAGATTGCACATAATGTGCACATCGGTGACAATACTGTAATAGCAGGCTGCGCAGGTATAGCGGGAAGCGCAAAAATTGGAAAAAACTGCATGATTGGTGGGGCAGCTGGTATTCAAGGTCATATCGAGATATGCGATAATGTAAAAATAACAGGTATGGCTAAAGTAGCATGTGATATAAAAGAAGCTGGCGTATATTCTTCAGGAACACCATTAATGTTAAATAAGAAATGGTTAAAAAATGCCGCAAGATTTAAACAACTAAATGAATTATTCTTAAAATACAAAAAATAAATAGCAATGGAGAGATGCATTGGATAGCAAAGGTGATATTTTAGAGATAATGAATCTCTTACCACACAGATACCCTCTTCTTTTAGTAGATAAAATATTGGAATTTGAAGAAGGAAAATCTATAATATGCATTAAGAATGTAAGTTTTAATGAACCTTTTTTCAACGGACATTTTCCAGGGTATCCCGTTATGCCGGGAGTTCTTATTTTAGAAGCGTTGGCGCAAGCATCAGGTTTATTGGTATTTAAAACTCCAAGTTTATGTCCGCCGAATGAAAGCTTATATTTATTTGTTGGAATTGATAAAGCTAGATTTAAACGACCTGTCGTACCTGGCGATCAAATAGAACTAAAAGTTGAAATGAAAAAAAGTAAACGAGGGTTTGCTGTATTCAATGCTACAGCAACTGTGGATAATGAAGTTGCAGCATCTGCAGAACTTATGTGTGGTTTTAAAGAATTACCACAAAAATTATAGGATAAAGATTTTGTCTAAAATTCATTCAACAGCAATAATAGATCCTTCATGCGAAATAGATCCTTCTGTGGAAATAGGAGCATATTCGGTTATAGGAAAAAACGTCACAATTGATAAAAACACTTTTATCGGACCACATGTTGTCATTTCCAGTGATTGCGATATTGGAAAAAATAATAAAATCTATCAGTTTTCTTCTTTAGCTGAAATACCACAAGATAAAAAATATAAGGGTGAAAAATGTAAATTAGTAATAGGTTCTGGAAATACTATTAGAGAATATTGCACGATAAATCGTGGAACTAAAGCTGGCGGGCAGTCTATGACAAAAGTAGGAGATAATAACTGGATTATGGCTTACGTTCATATAGCTCATGATTGCATCATTGGACATAATAATGTTATGTCAAACGCTACTTCTTTAGCTGGGCATGTAGAGATGGGAAACAATATAGTGTTAGCAGGATATGTACTGGTTCATCAATTTTGTAGAATTGGCGATTATTCGTTTGCAGGAATGGGTGCAGCATTAAATCAAGACATGCCTCCTTATCTTTTGGCTACAGGTAGTTTTGCAAAAACACATGGGTTGAATAGAGAAGGTCTCAGAAGAAATGACTTTGATCAAAAAACTATAAATTCTCTTCATAAGGCATATAAATTAATATTTCGCTCAAGTAATAACCCAGCGAATACAAAAGAATTAGAAGATCTAAGTAAGCAATATAAAGAAATATCTCATCTCTTGAATTTTATAGACCAAAGTGAGAGAGGGGTAATACAGTCATCGAAACAAGATTAAATTTATTTATAGAATAGATTTAACAAGGTCGTAAATAGTGACTTTTGAAGAATCATTTAGTAACTTTTTCTCAAGTAAATCTAAGTTATTAATCATTTCATTTCTATAACTCATGTTATTAATAAGTTTATCTATCTCAGAATAAATATTTTCTGAAGATGCGTCGCCCTGAATAAATTCATGCACAGCTTTTTTCTCCAATACTATATTAACAAGAGATATGAATTTAGTTTTAACTAAAAGTTTTGCAATTAAATATGTAGGATTTGACAATTTATAAAAAACACACATAGGCACTTTTTTAAGGGCAATTTGCAATGTAATAGTCCCAGATGCCGCTAATGCAACTTTGCACATATCAATAGTTTTATAGATATTTTCATTTGTTATTATTTCAACATAATCTTTATTAGAAAAATTTTCTTCGTATATTTTTTCATCAATGTTTTCAGAATTAGCAATTATAAATCTTTCTTTAGGATTTCTTTTATGAATAAGGTTAATCACATCATTTATAATGGGAATATGTTTTTTCACTTCATTTAATCTGCTCCCAGGGAAGAACCCAATATGATTAGCTTCTTTTGAATATTTCTTTTTATAGGAGTTATTTCCAACTAAAGGGTGACCAACATAAGTTGATTTTAAACCATATTTTTTATAGTATTTTTCTTCAAAAGGAAATATGACAGCCATTTCGTCAACACAATCTTTTATATTTTTTATTCTATTTTCTCTCCAAGCCCAGACTTGTGGACTAATATAAAATAGCACTTTAACTCCTTTTGATTTGGCATACTTAGCCAATTTCATATTAAATTCTTGATAATCAATTAGTATTAGTAAATCTGGATTAATAATATCTACAGATTTTTTCATGATATTTAATGCTTTTAACAATTTTGGATATATTTTAAGTATTTCAAAAAAACCAACTACAGATAAACTTGAGGAATCAACAAGTAATTCAGCTTTTGTTTTTTTCATTTTGCTTGAGCCCATACCATAAAACTTTATATTTTCTTGTTCTGAAAAATTATTTATTATATTTGAAGCATACATATCTCCAGACTCTTCACCAGCAACTATTATTATTTTTCTCATATTAATCACTTTATATTTTTTATTACTTCACATATTTTATGCACTTCATCTTCAGGAAGATGAGGGTACATTGGCAATGAAAGGCATGAGCTTGATAAATAATTTGAATTTTTATAGATCGTTTTATCATTATAGACTTCTTTAAAAGCTTTTTGTTTTTCTAATGACACTGGATAATAAATTGCAGACCCAATAGAATTTTTTTCAAGTTTTTTCATTATTTTGTCTCTAATATTTGAAGATATTGTATATTGATGATAAACATGGTGCCGATAATCTGTTTTTTTAGGCGTAAAAATATTTTCAATGTCTGATAGATTATCATTATAAATATTCGCAATTTTAACTCTCATCATATTATATTGATCAATATATTTAAGTTTGACATTTAAAATTGCTGCTTGAATTTCGTCTAACCTACTATTATATCCAATAGTGTCATGATGATATCTTTTAGAGGATCCGTGGTTTTTTAATTTCCTTATTACATTATAAGCTTCTTCTGAATTTGTAGTTATCATACCTCCGTCTCCATAACAGCCTAAATTTTTAGTGGGATAAAAGCTAAAACAACCAGTATCGCCTATACTACCAACTCTCTGGCAATAAATTCCTGAGCCAAAACTTTGAGCGCAGTCTTCTATAATTTTAATTGAACTATCATTTATATCTTTTATGAGATTTTTCACATCAAAAGGATTGCCAAATAAGTGAACAGGTATAATAGCTTTTGTTTTTTTATTAATTTTTTTTAAAATTTCATTTTTGTCTATATTATAAGAACCTAGTTCGATATCAGCAAAAACAGGTTTTGCGCCTAAGTACATTATTGCTTCAATTGTTGATATAAATGTAAATGGCGTAGTTATAACTTCATCGCCCTTTCCAATGTCAAGTGATTTTAAGGAAAAATGTAAAGCATCTGTTCCAGAATTACAAGAAATTGCATATTTTGTACCAATGTATTTAGCTATATTATTTTCTATAGAAACAACATTTTCCCCACCAATGAAGTTAGTTTTAGAAAATACTTTTTTTAATTCATTCTGAATTTCATCTTCTAAAATAGCGTATTCTTTTTTTAAATCAAATTGTTGTATCATTTTTTTATCAGGTTAGAGATTTTTAAAGCATATGTTAAAGCGTTCAAACCATCAGAAGCATCAACAACTGCTTTTTTATTATTTTTTATACATTTTACAAAGCTATCTATCTCGTCTTTTAGTGAATCATTTTGTGGAAATGACTTTTCTTTTTTTTCAATACTTATTGCATTTTTATTTTTTATTTTTTTGTAAGTGCCAAGACTACTATTTTGATAATCCAGTGAAAAATATGAATTTTTTTGAAATACTCTCATTTTTCTTTCAATTTTATCACTAATTCTACTCGAGGAAAGATTGCATACGCAATTATCTTCAAAAACTATTCGTGCATTTGCAATATCAGTTTTATTTGTTAGTACGCTTATTCCACTTGCATGTATATTTTTAATTTTTGATTTATTAATCGACATTATAATATCTAAGTCGTGAATCATTAAATCCATAATAACATCAACTTCTGTCCCTCTTATCTTAAAAGGTGATATTCTATTGCATTCAATAAATAGAGGATTTTTCACTTTATCTTTTAGCTCTACAAAAGCTTTATTAAATCTTTCTAGGTGGCCTATCTGTAGGATTGTTTGATTTTTTTCGGAAATATTTTTTAATTTTCTTGCTTCTGCAGTATTACTAGCAAAAGGCTTTTCAATAAGAACATGTTTTTTATTCTCAATAAAAAATTTAGCTATTTTATAGTGTAAGTTAGTTGGAACTACAATACTTACTGCATCTACCTGATCAATAATTGACTTATAGTCATTATAAGATTTAACCCCAATTTTATTAGATATTTCCTCAGATCTTTGCTTATTTGTATCTACAATCCCAATTAGATCAGCATCTTTATTTGCTTTATATTTTTGGGCGTGAAATTCACCAAGATATCCAATCCCTATAACGGCAATTTTGACTTTACTCATGTTAAAATATTTTTTTTATCTAGATTACTGATGTATGATAATTGTTAATTATTATAATCTAGTTTATGGAAAAAAAATATACAATTGTTGGTATTGATGAAGCTGGCAGAGGTCCTTTAGCAGGGCCAGTAGTTGCCGCATCAGTTGTAATAGAAGAAAAGTATCTGCCAAAAGAAATAAATGATTCAAAAAAAGTTAGTGAAAAAAATAGGAACTTATTTTATGAAATAATTATTAAAGAAGCATCTCAGTATGGTATTGGGATAGTATATCCTCGTGAAATAGACGAAATTAATATCCATAATGCTACTTTGGAGGCTATGAAAAAATCTTATAATAATATTAATTTTAAAAATTGCAGAGTTTATATAGACGGAATATTTAAGCCTAATATTAATAGTGAAGAGTCATTCGCAATAAAACATGGAGACCGCTTGATTCCTATAATTAGTGCTGCATCAATAATAGCTAAAGTCACAAGAGATAAAATTATGTTAGAAATTGACAAAGAGTTTCCTGAGTATAATTTTAAAAAACATAAAGGCTACCCAACTAAACAACATGTGGAAATGATAAATAAACATGGTATTTGTAAGCATCATAGAAAATCTTTTAAACCAATAAAGTTATTATGAAAAAAAATTTTATACATCTTCATCTGCATAGTGAGTATTCTATATCTGATAGCTTAATTAGAATAAAAGACTTAATCAAAGAGTCGTCAGATAATAATCATCCAGCTGTTGCAATAACTGACCTAAATAATATTTTCTCACTGGTAAAGTTTTATAAGGAAGCTATAAAAAATGGCGTCAAACCTATTGTAGGAATTGAAATAGATCTATTAAATCAAGATAGTAAAAATGGTTCCTCAAAAGTTATATTGCTATGTAAGAATATGAAAGGATTTCATAATCTAAGCAACTTAATTACAGATGCGTATGTAAATCTTGGTGAAGATAATAAATTTTATGTTTCAAAAAGTGAGTTAGCAAATAAGTCAGATGGATTAATAGCTTTATCTGGCGGAATAAATGGTGATTTAGGAAATGCAATTAAGTTGGAGAAAGAAGATTTGATTGAAGATGTAGCTAAATACTGGAAAAAGAATTTCCCTAATAGTTTTTACATTGAAATTACAAGAACAGGAAAAGATTTTGAAGAAGAGTATCTTTCTCGCGCACTAGAGATTGCTGAAAAATATCAGTTGCCATTAGTTGCAACAAATGACGTTAGATTTATAGATAAAGAATCTTTTCAGGCACATGAAGTAAGAGTATGCATAAATAATGGAACTTATTTAAAAGATGAAAAAAGAAAGTCTGATTTTACTGAAAACCAGTATCTAAAATCTTGTGAGGAAATGGAAGAACTTTTTTCTGACTTACCTTCAGCTATAGAAAATTCTTTTGAAATTGCAAAAAGATGTAATATTCAATTAACGTTGGGCGAAACTGCAATGCCAGTTTTCCCACTTGATGATGGGCAAGATGAGAATGAATATTTTCAATCTATCGTCTCACAAAGTCTTAATAAAAAACTTTTAGATAAAAAAATTATAAATAAAGAGCCGTATCTGAAACGTATAAAAATTGAATTAGATGTCATTATAAAAATGGGTTACTCAGGATATTTTTTAATTGTCTCAGATTTTGTTATGTGGGCAAAAAATAATAATATACCAGTAGGTCCAGGTAGAGGTTCTGGAGCAGGATCACTGGTGGCTTATATTATGAATATAACTGATATAGATCCCATTAAGTATGATCTGCTATTTGAGAGATTTTTAAATCCTGAGAGAGTCTCTTTGCCAGATTTTGATATCGATTTTTGTATGGATAAAAGAGATAGTGTAATAGATTATGTTGCTACAAAATATGGCCGAGATAAAGTTAGCCAAATTATCACATATGGAACAATGGCTGCAAAAGCCGTAGTTCGCGATGTTGGACGAGTTCTTCAGTACCCATACCCATTTGTTGATCAGATTGCGAAACTTATTCCATTTGAGATAGGAATTACCTTAAATAAAGCACTTGAAGATCAGGAATTAAAAAAATTATATAGCTCAGATGATGACGTAAAAGAAATTATAGATATGGCTATTAAACTTGAAGGCCTAGCAAGAAATGCTGGAACTCATGCAGGAGGAATAGTTATCTCTCCTGAAAAACTTATAAATTATACTCCATTATATAAGGACACTTCACAAAGCTCACTTTTAACTCAATTAGATAAAGATGATGTTGAAGAAATCGGTCTAATAAAATTTGATTTCTTAGGTTTGAGGACTTTAACAGTAATTGAAAATACGTTAAAAGTAATAAATAAAAATATAGAAAATGAAAATCATTTTGATTTAAATAATATACCACTTGACGATAAGCTAACTTTTGAATTATTAAGAAAGCAAAAAACAAATGGTGTTTTTCAATTAGAGTCTAATGGTCTAAAAGATATTATTAAAAGATTAAAGCCTGATAAGTTTGATGATCTTGTAGCGCTTGTAGCACTTTATAGACCTGGCCCTTTACAATCAGGTATGGTTGATGACTTTATAGATAGAAAAAACGGGGCAAATGTGGAATATTTACACCCTATGATTGAGGATGTTTTGAGACCAACTTATGGCGTAATATTATATCAAGAACAAGTTATGAAAATTGCTCAGGTTCTAGCTGGTTATAGTTTAGGGTCAGCTGATATTTTAAGAAGAGCAATGGGTAAGAAGAAGTTTGAAGAAATGCAGCAGCAAAGAGAAATTTTTGTGAATGGTTGTATAAAAAATAGCATTGAAAAAAAACAATCAGAATATATTTTTGATTTAATGGAAAAATTTGCTGGCTACGGTTTTAATAAGTCACATTCAGTTGCATATGCGTTAATTGCTTACCAAACAGCTTATTTGAAAACACATTACAAAGAACCGTTTCTTGCCGCAGTTTTATCAAGTGATATGGACAATACAGATAAAGTAGTTAAGTTTGTAAAAGAATGTGAATATATGAATATTACTTTGAGTCCTCCAAGTATAAATATGTCAAATTATTCTTTTAGCGTAACAAAAAATAATCAAATTATTTATGGTCTTGGTGCAATAAAGGGCGTTGGTAATGCAATTATTGAAATAATCATAGAAGAACGAGATTCAAATGGAATTTTTACTAGTTTAGATGATGTGTTGAGAAGATGTGGTACGAATAAAATTAATAAAAGAGTAATAGAGGCATTAATAAAATCAGGAGCATTTGATTCATTTGAAAGATCAAGATCATCTTTAATGTCTGCTTATCCAGAGTCTATGAAGATGGCAGATCAAAATTCAAAAAATATTCAGCATGGACAAATAGATATCTTTGGATTTTCTGCAGAAGTTATCGAGAATAAAAACACAAGTGTACAAGAAGATTGGTCAACAATAAAAAAGTTATCTTACGAGAGAGATGTTTTAGGATTTTATTTGACAGGTCATCCGATAACTGAATATAAAAACGAGCTTAAAAATTTTATTAGTAATGATCTTAAGTCAATTAAATACAACTATAAAGGCAGATCAAGTAAAAATAGTTTGTATAAAATAGCAGGAGTGATAAATAATATAAGAATCAGAACCACTAGTTCAAAAGATAAGTTAGCGCAAATAAATTTAGGTGACGCTACAGATAATATAGATGTAATAGCTAATAATAACCTCCTAGATGAGTCTATAAGTAGAGATGATATTGTAATAATAGAGGGGACACTAAGATTAGATGAATATACAAATAGGCTAAGTTTTAGGGCAAAAGCTATAAATTCGATAGAAAATGCTAGAACTGCTTATGCAACCGGTATTAAAATTCAAGTAGTTAATGAGGAAGACTTATCGGCTTTAGTTAGTAATTTTGAAAATCTATTTTCTAGCAAAGATATGAAGGGAAAATGTTTGGTTAGAATCGATTATATGGCCTCAGGTATTACACAATCGCTAGTTTTGGGTGAAAATTACAAAATTGCACCAACTAGTGATATAATTAATGGGTTAAAAAAATTAGATTGCGTTGAAGGTCTAGAGTTAATATATTCTTCAATGTAATTACCTTATGGTGATATTGTGCTGGAATTTGAAGAACCGATAAAAAACTTAGAAGATAAAATAGAAGAACTTAGAAATATTGGTTCTGATGGAAAAGTCAATATTGTTGAAGAAATCAATGTTCTTCAAAAAAAATGCAATATTTTAATAAAAGACATTTACAGTAATTTAACTCCTTGGCAAGTCACTCAAATTGCAAGACACCCGGAGCGTCCATATACAATGGACTATATAAAATCAATTTTCAAAAATTTTCATGAGCTTCATGGGGATAGGGCTTACGCTGACGACAATGCAATTATATCTGGAATTGCACAATTTCAAGATACATCAGTCGTAGTAATTGGTCATCAGAAAGGCAGAGGAACAAATGATAAGATAAAAAGAAACTTTGGAATGGCAAAGCCAGAAGGTTTTAGAAAAGCATTAAGAGTTATGAAGCTTGCTGAAAGATTTAATATGCCAATAATAACATTTATAGATACACCAGGCGCCTACCCTGGAATAGATGCTGAAGAAAGAGGGCAAAGTGAAGCTATAGCAAACAACCTTCTTGAGATGTCAGATTTATCAGTACCAATATTATCTTATGTTATTGGAGAAGGTGGCTCTGGTGGAGCATTAGCTATAGGTGTTTGCGATCATTTAACAATGCTGGAGTACAGTATTTATTCCGTAATTTCTCCAGAAGGATGTGCATCAATCTTATGGAAATCTCCCGAAAATGCTAATTTAGCAGCAGAAGCGATGTGTATTACAGCTGACAACTTGCAGAAATTAAAATTAATCGATGAGCTTATTGTGGAGCCTCTTGGTGGAGCTCATAGAAATGTAGCGCAAATTAGCAAAGATGTATCTTTATCAATTTCAAAAAATCTAGATATATATTTTAATATGGATTTAAAAACATTGATAAACAATAGAAAAAATAAGCTTAGTTCCGTAGGGTATTATCAAGATTAAAATGCAAGCATCAGATTTTGATTTAGAAAAATTATACGCAATCTTTGAATCTTCAATAACTACCAAAATTGATAAAAAAAAATATAACCAATTTTTAGTTGCATATAGTGGTGGTAGCGATTCAACAGCCCTACTATATTTTGCGAACAAGATGGCAAAAAAATGTAAAATAAAAATAAGAGCAATACATGTTAACCATAATTTAAATGCAGATTCTGTTGATTGGGAAAATCACTGCAAATATTTTTGTAAAAAACTAAACATCCCTATTATAATAAAAAGTATAAATATAGTTTTAAAGCCAGGTGAGAGTATAGAAGAGCGAGCAAGAGAAGAAAGATACAGAGTAATTGGCTCACACGCAGACAGTAAGACTATTATGATGACAGCACATCATGCGAATGATCAATCAGAAACTTTTTTGTATCAGCTTTTTAGAGGTTCAGGTGTAAAAGGTTTATCTGCAATGCCAGATTTTAAAAAAATTTTAAACGGTTATCATTCTCGACCATTCTTAAATACAAGTAAAAATACTCTTATGGAATTAGTTAATTTTAAAGAGTTAAAATATGTTATCGATAACTCAAATGATAATACAAAATTTTCTAGAAATTATATAAGAAAAGAAATTTTACCAAAAATAAAAGAGAAGTGGCCAAGTTATTCTTCTACAATATCAAGAGCGGCCAACAACCTTGCAGATGCTGATAAATTAAATAGAGATCTCGCAGAGATTGATATTCAAAGTTTTTTATTAAGTGATGATAATAAAATTAGTACGAGTATTAAAAATTTGGATGATTATCGATTCAATAATGTAATTAGATTCTGGATAATGAAAAATAATTTTAGAATGCCTTCATTAGAGCAAATATATTCAATATATTTGAATGTTCTGAATGCAGGAAATGATAAGACTCCTTTTTTTTCTTGTAGTGAATATCAAATCAGAAGACATAATGAATATATTGAGATTATGAAGCCTCTCAAAAAACATGATTCTTCAAAAATATATAATTGGAAGTTTGGAGAGAATTTAGTTATTCCAAATCTATCAGTAAATCTTAGTTGGAAAAATTTAGAAGAAAGGCTGGGATATAATTTAAATAAAGATGTTGAGGTAAAGTTTAGAGGGGATGGTAAGAATATTGAATTTAGTAAAAATAAAAATTTAAAAGACTATATGCGAGAAAATAAAATACCACCATGGAAAAGAGACAGAACTTTATTAATATATATTGATGAAGAATTGAAAATTATCTGGGATTAATCTAATTATAAATTACTTATTAGTATTAATTTTAAATGGTAAGTATAAAGGACACCATCCAAGTATTCCTGTTATAACTGGAACCAGACCTACATAGCCCCAAAGTTTTGGTTCTATTGGTGAAATAACTCCTATGTAAAATATTAAGCAACCGACTAATACTCTAATTAACCTTTCAAATTTACCTACGTTTATACAAAACATTAAATTTACCTTATTATTTAATCAATATTCATAGTACATGAATAATTTTTTTTTGGAATTATTAATTTTTTTTATAAAATTGTAGAAACATAATATTTTTGTTAAGATATATTCCCGTCTTATATTACTTTTATTTTAGTGTGACTAAATACATATTTATTACCGGTGGTGTTGTCTCTTCCCTTGGGAAGGGTATTGTTGCAGCATCTCTAGGATCTATCCTTGAATCTAGAAATTTAAGTGTTTCAGTTATTAAACTTGATCCGTATATAAATGTAGATCCTGGAACAATGAGTCCCTCTCAGCATGGAGAGGTTTTCGTTACTCATGATGGAGCAGAAACAGACTTGGATCTCGGTCATTATGAGAGATTTGTAAATTATAAAACTAGCAAATCAAGTAATTATACGACTGGTCAAATATATGAGACAGTTATAAAGAGAGAAAGAAAAGGTGAGTATTTGGGAAGTACGGTGCAAGTAATTCCCCATATAACTGACGAAATCATTTTAAATATTAAGAAAGGTTCGTTTGATAAAGATGTATGCATAGTGGAGATAGGGGGTACTGTTGGAGACATAGAATCTCTTCCTTTTATAGAGGCTATAAGACAAATGGGGGTAGAGTGTGGAAAAGATATTGTTAGCTATATACATCTTACTCTTGTCCCATACATAAAGGCAGCAAATGAAATTAAAACAAAACCGACTCAGCATTCGGTAAAAGAACTTAGATCGATAGGTATCCAACCAGATATTTTAGTATGTAGATCTGAAAGAAATATCAGTGATAAAGACAAAAAGAAAATAGCGCTATTCACTAATGTCGAAGCAAAAGCTGTTATCAATTCTATTGATGTGGATGATATTTATGAGGTGCCGTTAATACTTCATGATCAAGGTCTAGATAATATAATAGTTGAAAAATTAAATTTATCTTGTGACCCAGTTTCATTAGATTCTTGGGAAGAATATCGAAATAAAAGAAATAATATTAAGAAAAAAATTAATATAAAAATTATTGCTAAATATGGAAATTACACAGAATCTTATAAGTCACTAAATGAGGCAATTAAGCATGCTGGCGTGCATTCAGGTGTAAACATAGATATAGATTATATTGATGCAGAGAAATTAGACGGTAAAGATTTTTCTTTATTGGAAAATTCAGGCGGCATAATTGTTCCGGGCGGTTTTGGTGGAAGAGGAATAGATGGAAAAATACAAGCAATAAAATATGCTAGAGAAAATAAAATTCCATTTCTTGGAATTTGTCTAGGTATGCAGGCAGCTGTAATAGAATTTTCTAGAAATGTATGTAATCTTAATAGCGCAAATAGCACTGAATTTGATCAAGGCACATTTTATCCAGTCATAGGGCTTATAGAAGAGTGGTTAGACAAAAAAGGTTCTGTGGAATTGCGCGATATAAACTCTGATATTGGTGGTACAATGAGATTAGGGGAGCAGGAGTGCATTCTTAAAAAAGATTCAAATATATATAATGCTTATAAAATGAATTCTATATTTGAAAGGCATCGACATAGATACGAATTTAATAATAAATATAAAAAAATACTAGAAAAAGATGGGTTAATTATCTCGGGTAGTTCTTCTGATGGGACATTGGTTGAGGTTGTTGAATTAAAAGATCATCCTTGGTTTTTAGGATGTCAATTCCATCCAGAGTTTACGTCTAAGCCGGTCAAAGGACATCCTTTGTTCAAATCTTTTGTGAGTGCAATTAGAGATATAAAATGAAGAAAAAATTTGATTTTAATAAAGATAGAGAGAATTGCTTTTTTTTAATAGCAGGTCCTTGTGTAATCGAAAGCGAAGAATTGAATTTTGAGACTGCAAGAAAACTTAAAGAGATAACCGAAAGACTTTCAATTCCTTTTATATTTAAGTCTTCTTTATATAAAGCAAATAGAACATCAAAAAATTCGTTTAGTGGAATAGGTTATTCTAAAGGATTAGAGATACTTAATAAAATAAAATCAGAACTAGATTTAATGATTTTGACAGATGTGCACGAAGATTCTCCTTTAGATGAAATAGCTGATGTTGTAGATATATTTCAAACCCCAGCGTTTTTATGCAGGCAAACCAATTTTATACAAAATGTAGTTTCACATAATATTCCCGTAAATATAAAAAAAGGTCAATTCTTATCACCTTGGGAAATGAGTAGTGTTGTAGAAAAAGCTAAAGCAACAGGAAATAAAGATATTATGGTTTGCGAAAGAGGCTTTAGTTTTGGTTATAATAATTTAATATCTGATATGAGATCTTTAGTGATAATGCGTGACACAAATTGCCCAGTAGTTTTTGATGCAACACACTCTACTCAGTTACCTGGTTTAAATAAAGATAGCTCAAGTGGACAAAGTCAGTTTATAGCACCTTTAGCTAGAGCTGCTATTTCAGTGGGAATATCTGGAATATTTATGGAGACTCATCCAAAACCCGAAGAAGCTCTATGTGATGGGATGAACTCTCTGCCCCTAGACTCAATTGAAAAACTACTGATAACCTTAAAAAATATCGATGATGTTTCGAAGGAATAAATTTTTTATTTTTTCGTCGATTATAAATAACCTTTAAAGTAAAATAATATTATGAAATCAAATATAAAAAAAATTGTAGCAAGAGAAATTATAGATTCAAGAGGAAATCCTACCTTAGAATCTGAAGTATACCTAGAATCAGGAGTAAGTGGGAGAGCTGCAGTACCATCAGGAGCTTCTACAGGCTCTAGAGAAGCTTTGGAGTTGAGAGATTTAAAATCTTCAAGATATAATGGAAAAGGGGTTTTATCTAATGTTAAATTTATTGAAACAAAAATAAATGATGCATTAAATGGATTAGATTCAAATAATCAAAAATCAATAGATCAAGCTTTAATCGATCTTGATGGTACAGATAATAAATCAAAACTTGGCGCAAATACATTACTTGCAGTATCTCTAGCAAATGCGAAATCCTCAGCTAATAATAATAATCTTTCTCTATTTAGAAGTATTAAACAATCAGAAGAATATATTATGCCGGTACCAATGATGAATATTATTAATGGTGGTTCACATGCGAATAATAGCGTAGATATTCAAGAATTTATGATAATGCCTGTTGGGGCAAGTTCTATAAAAGAGGCAGTTAGATATGGTGTGGAAGTATTTCATGCTTTAGGAAAAATTTTAGATAGTAAGAACTATATTACAACTGTAGGAGATGAAGGGGGTTACGCCCCAAATTTATCTTCTAACAAAGAAGCCTTAGATGTAATTATGCAGGCAATTGAAAAAGCTGGCTATAAACCTGGCGAAGATATTATGCTAGCTTTGGATGTTGCAAGCAGTGAGTTTTACGAAGATGGTAAGTATAATTTAGAATCTGAAGGTAAAAAATATACAAATAGTGAGTTTATACAATTAATTAAATCATGGACTCAGTCTTATCCGATTGTGTCTGTAGAAGATGCTCTAGATGAGAATGACTGGGATGGCTGGTCAGAACTAACAGAAGAACTAGGTGATAAAGTTCAATTAGTCGGAGATGATTTATTTGTTACAAATCCAGAAATTTTCAAAAAAGGTATCGATAAAAAAATTGCTAACGCAATACTTATTAAGCTTAATCAGATCGGAACACTTACAGAAACTATTGAGGCTATGGATTTAGCTAAAGTAAATAAATATAACTCAGTTGTTTCTCATCGTTCAGGAGAAACAGAAGATACTTTTATAGCTGATCTAGCTGTTGCTTATTCAGTAGGTCAGATTAAAACTGGATCCTTGTCAAGGTCAGACAGAGTAGCTAAATATAATCAGCTTATAAGAATAGAGGAAGAGCTTGGAGAAAAATCTCATTATCCCGGAAATACAATATTTAAAAATATAATCAACAAATGAATAAAATAATTCTTGCGCTATCTTTTTTCCTAATTGTTCTGATATATAAATTTACTTCAAGTGATAATAGTTACTTTAATTATAATGTTTTAAAAGACCAAGTTAAGAATATTAAAGAAGAAAATATGATTTTTTCTGAAAAAATTGAGGTTCTTGAAGCAGAAATAAGAAATTTAGAGACAGGGCAAGTTGTAATAGAAGAAAAAGCTCGTAGTGAATTGGGTCTCACAAAAGAAAATGAAACCTTTTACCAAATTTTAAAATGATATCACTATGATTAATGAATTAAAGAATAATGCCGAATTAATTTGTATAATACCAGCTGCAGGAAAAAGCTCCAGATATGAAAAATCAAATAAAATTTTTGAATCTTTGGAAGATGGAGAAGAGAATGGGCTGGATGTCCTAAATGCTTCTATTTTAAACATAAATACTTTAGGTGTAGTAAAAAAAATTTATATTGGCTACGATGATTCATCAAAAGATTTCTGTGAGTTCAAAGAAATTATAAATAATGCTGATAGCGATATTGATGAAGCAATTTCATCTGAAGAAAAGTTAGCAATTGGATTATTTAAAAAAATATCATTCGTTAAGGGTGGAAACACACGACAAGAAACAGTTTATAAATGTTTGCAGTATATAAAAAGTTTTAAAAGTGACAATGAAAATACATGGGTTCTTGTTCATGATGCAGCACGACCTTGTGTATTCCCATTTGAGAATCTAGAATTTATTAATAAGACAATAGAATGCGATACATCTAGTATTATGGCTATACCAATTTCTGATACTATAAAAAAAGTTGATGCAGAATCTAAAATTTCTCAAACACTTTCAAGAGAAAATCTATGGCTTGCGCAAACTCCGCAAATGTTTAAATTCAATATTTTATACGAATCATTAAAGTACTGTAGTGATAATAACATTTCTGTAACAGATGATAGTCAGGCGCTTGAGGTGTTAGGCTATAAGTGTAGAGTTCATATGGGAAAACCATATAATAATAAAATCACTTACCAAAGTGATTTGTCTTATGCTAAATGTATTTATGAGCATATGTGTAAATCATTATATGAAGATGGAGAAAATTAGTATGATAAAAATAGGTCATGGTTATGATTCACACAGATACAAAGATGGTGACCATATAATTATTGGTGGAATAAAAATTATTTCAAAACGAGCAATAGTTGCTCATTCGGATGGCGATATATTAATTCATGCCATATGTGATGCTTTACTTGGAGCGTCTGGAAATGGTGATATGGGATCCTATTATAATAATTCAGAGAAATATAAAAATATTGACAGCTCAATTTTTCTTCAAGATGTTGTGAAAATTATTAGAGATGATAATTTTTCAATAATTAATATAGATGCCACTATTATAACTGAGAAACCAAATATATCTAAACATGCAAAAAAAATAGAAGATTCTGTGTCGAAAATATTAAATATCAAAAGTGAGCAAATAAACATAAAGTCAAAATCTAATGATAAATTAGGCTATGTTGGAAGACATGAGGGAATTGAGGCGCATGTTGTATTACTAATTGAAAAAGTATGATTTTTTTTATAGACACTGCTTTTGATATAACAAAACTAGCAATAAAAAAAGAAAATTCTTTCTATGAAGAAACTATAGATGCTAATACAAATATTTCGCAGGTATTAATTGATCGAACTAAAATTATTTTAGATAAATCTAGATCAAAGAAAAAAGATATTAAATTAATAATTTTTAACCAAGGCCCGGGAAATTTTACAAGCCTTAGAGTGGCGCTAGCATATATTAAAGCAATGGCATTCTACATAAATATTCCTATAATTACTTTAAATTCTTTTCAGATATTAGCGTTATCTGCTAATAAAAATTATAATGAATATCCTCTAATTGTTGCCATAGACGCAAGAATGAATGAAGTTTACTATGTGGAGTATACAAGTTATTCTGATATTTTTGTTAAAGGTAAGTCTTATAGTTTATTTTCTTATGAAAAATTTTATGGAATATTGAAGAATACGAAAAAAGAAAAAATTTCTATTATTAAAAATAGTGATAGTTTTCTTTCACATACTAATAATTACAACAATTCTATTGTTGAAAAAATTATTAGCCCTCATAATATAAATATTCCTAATATACTTAAAGCTGTAGAAAAAAATTTTCTTCATAGTGAAGAAAACATAGATAAAGTATGTCTATTATATATTAGAAATAATGTTGCACAAAAATATAAATGAATAAAGTGATTTCATTAATGGGGCCTACTGCTTCTGGAAAAACAGACTTAGCAATTTCATTAAAAAAAAACTTTAATATTGAAATTATTAGTGTTGACTCTGTAATGTTTTATAAAGAATTCAATATTGGTTCAGCAAAGCCAGACTCAAAAACGTTAATAGATTTTCCTCATAGATTGGTTAATATTTTGGAACCATGTCAAAAATATTCCGTAGCTCAGTTTTATCAAGATTTATTGATTGAGATTAGTAATATTCATTCAATGAAAAAAATACCTTTATTAGTAGGTGGTTCTATGATGTATTTTAAAACATTCTTTTCTGGGGGGCTTTCAAAGCTTGATGAAATTTCAGATGACACAAGAAAAAAAGTAGCTGACATGCTTAAAAATAACAACCTTGCTTACCTATATAGTTATTTAAAGAAAGTTGACCCAGAGTCTTCTAATAAAATTCATTTTAATGATAAGTATCGAATAGTCAGGGTGTTAGAGATTTATTTCTCGAATAAAGATAAGCCAAGTGATATTTTCAATAAGTGTTCAGAAAATGTCCAGTACTTTGATAATCTCAATTTATCTATAATTCCTAATGAAAGAAAAATTTTACATAACAATATAGAGAAAAGACTTAACATTATGTTTGAACAAGGATTTTTAAACGAAGTTTCAAATCTAAAAAATAAATATACAGGGTTGTATTTACCAGCAATGCAGACAATTGGTTATAAACAGGTCAACGAATACCTTAATGGTGGTTATGATACACATGTTATGAAAAGTAAAATGTTATTTGCAACTAGGCAGTTAGCTAAAAGACAGATTACTTGGTTAAGACATCTTGATGCTACAACGGTGTATAGTTCCACAGATTATGATAATATTAAATATAGAGTTAGTAATTTTTTAGAAGACATTTAACGTGCAGATGAGGATATAAAAATGATAAAAACCCAAATACTGCAAGAGCCTTTTTTGAATGCTCTCAGGAAAGAAAAAATACCAGTCTCAATATTTTTGGTAAATGGTATTAAATTACAAGGTCAGGTAGATTCTTTTGACCAATATGTGATCATATTAAAAAATACAGTTAATCAAATGGTTTACAAGCATGCAATATCAACAATAGTCCCGACGAAAACTGTCAAATTAAAAACAGAGGATTAATAATATAAAGGAATATGAAATTTGATTGATATAAATAATTTTTCAAATAAAGCTTTATTAGTTCATATCGATAAATATCCGATTGATATAAATAATTCAAAAGAAGAATTTCATGATTTAGTTGTTTCTGCGAATATAGAATTTATAGATAAAATTTACTTAACCCAAAAAAATAAAAGTATTGGAATTAAATATTATATTGGAAAAGGTGATGCTGAGTTAATTGAAGAAGAGGTTAAAAAAAGTAATGCCAAGCTAGTTATTTTTAATGTAGATCTTAGCCCTAGCCAAGAAAGAAATCTTGAGTTACTTTTTTCTGCTAGAGTTCTCGATAGAACTGGTTTAATTTTAGATATTTTTTCCCAAAGAGCTTTTTCTCATGAAGGAAAGCTTCAGGTTGAGTTAGCTCAATTAAACTATTTATCCACAAGATTAGTTAGGGGCTGGAGTCATCTTGAGAGGCAAAAAGGCGGTATTGGTTTAAGAGGTCCAGGAGAAACCCAGCTGGAAACTGACAGGAGACTACTGCGAGCTCGAATAAAAACTATTAAAAAAAGACTTGTTAAGGTTGGTAATCAAAGGCAATTAAGTAGAAATCTTAGGTTGAAACATAATACACCAAGAATAAGTATTGTTGGTTACACAAATGCCGGAAAATCTACTTTGTTTAATTTATTAACAGATATGAATACATTAGCTGAAAATAAGCTTTTTGCTACTTTGGACCCTATTCATAGAAAATTAGAATTAGAGTATAAGAAGAATGCAGTTATTAGTGATACAGTTGGTTTTATAAGGGAGTTACCTCATCATCTAATCGAGTCATTTAAGTCTACGCTATCAGAAGTTGCAGAAAGTAATTTATTATTGCATGTAATTGACCTTAGCGATGATAATTTCTCAGCATATATTGAAGAGGTTAATAGTGTTTTGGAGAGTATTGGAGCAAAAGATATACCTAAAATCTTAGTATTTAACAAAATTGATCAAAACTATAATCCTGAAAACTTTACACATTTAGAGAAAGATTCTTTTTGTTATGTTTCAGCAAAAACAGGTTATGGTATGGAAAATTTAAGGAAAATAATATCTGAAAAAATTTTTGAAGACTATGAATTTCTTACTGTAAAGCTTGATAATAGCCAGGGCATGGTAAGGTCTTCTATCTATGAAAATTGTAATGTAATAGAAGAGATTTTTGAAAAATCTGGTCATAACACGATTAAATTTATGTCAAATCAAAGTTATGTGAAATATTTGGTTAAAAAAGGTCTTATAGAAAGAAAAGTGATAGAAAAGCTTAAAAATTCACAAGAAATTTATAAAACTGGATAATTATTCTATATAATATTGTTATAATAATTTAAAACTTAATTAGTTAATTTAAAATGGAGAATAAATAATGCCTTGGAATCAATCTAATAATGATAAAGATCCGTGGGAAAGAGATAAAAGACAATCTCCCCCAGACTTAGATGCTGTTATAAATAAACTTATGTCGTCTTTTGGAGGGATTTTTGGGTCTAAAAAGTCAGGCGGAGATAGTGGTGGTGGTAAAAGCACATCTATATTAACTCTTTTGGTTTTTGTTTCTTTAGTATGGGGAGCAACTGGTTTTTATATAGTAAGTGAGAATGAAAGAGCAGTTATTCTTCGTTTCGGAGAATATCAAAGGACAGCAATGCCTGGACCTGGTTGGCATCTTCCAAGACCTATTGAGACACATGAAACAATCAACTTTACGGGCATTAGAAGTGTTGAAAAAAGAACAACAATGCTTACCAAAGATGAGAATATTGTAGAGCTTGCCTTTTCAGTTCAGTACAGAATCAATAATGCAGAAGATTTTTTATTCAATGTAGAAAATCCAGATATCAAAGGTGATAGAACTTGCAGGTTTGGAAGCAGAAGTACAATTTGTGGTGTTTTGGATTCCGCTATAAGAGACGTAGTTGGTAAAAATAATATGGATTATATCTTAAGAGAAGGAAGAACTGAAATATCAAATAAAACTGAAACATTGATGCAGGAAGTATTAGATAGCTACCAAGCAGGTATTCAAGTTACAACCGTAAACTTACAAGATTCTCAGCCACCCGATGCTGTGCAAGATGCATTTCAAGATGCGACAAAAGCAAGAGAAGATATGGAGCGTTATAAAAATGAGGCTCAAGCCTATGCAAACGAGATTTTACCACAAGCGAGAGGTGAGGCAGCTAGAATGATTCAAGATTCATTAGCTTACAAGGAAAGAGTAATTGCAAACGCAGAAGGTGATGCCGACAGATTTACAAAATTATTAAAGGAGTACAAGCGTGCGCCAGAAGTTACAAGAAATCGTTTATATATGGATTCTATTGAATCAGTTCTATCTAATAGTTCAAAAATAATGATAGATGTCAAAGAAGGTAACAATTTAATGCTTCTTCCGTTAGATAAAATTATTAACTCAAATGGCATGAATGAAGAGATAGAGGAAGAAGATATTAGTGAAGAATATACTAGTAGCGAAACTAATAATAGAGAGGGAAGATAAGTATGAATACTAAATTATTATTTATTATAGGTGGTATATTTGTAATTTTTAGCTCCACAACTTTTTTTGTGAATGAAACTCAAAGGGCGATGGTATTTCAATTGGGTGAAATTAAACGAGCTGATTTAAAACCGGGTTTACATTTTAAGTTACCACTAGTTAACAATGTGAGAAAATTTGATGCAAGGATACTTACAATTGATGCGCAGCCTGAATTATTTTTAACAAGCGAGAAAAAAAATATGTCAGTTGATTTTTTCGTTAAGTGGAGAATAGCTAATGTTAAGTCTTATTATAAATCTACTTTAGGAGATAGAGCTAGAGCGGAAGGAAGAATAGTGCAAATCGTAAAAGACGAGCTTAAAAACCAATTTGGGATTCGTACAATACAAGAAGCTATTTCAGGTGAAAGAGAAGAAATTATGGCCGAGCTTGAAGCAAAAGCTCAGTTAGTTGCAACAGAGCTTGGAATAGAGTTAGTGGATGTGAGGGTAAGTAGGATCGAATTACCTGAAGATGTTAGTGAATCTGTATACCAAAGAATGAGGGCTGAAAGAAGTAGAACGGCTAAAGATTTTAGAGCAAGAGGAAAAGAAACTGCTGAGAATATTAAAGCTCAAGCTGACAAAAAAAGAACTGTAATAATTGCAGAAGCTTATAGAACCTCACAACAGGAAAAAGGTTCTGGTGATGCAAAATCTACAGCAATATACGCAAATGCTTATAATCAGGATGCAGAATTTTATGCTTTTACAAGAAGTCTGCAAGCGTATGCTAATTCATTTAAGAGTAAATCTGATATGTTGGTAATAGATCCTGATTCAGATTTTTTTAAATATTTTAAGAATATAAAATAGAGATTTTTTGTTAGAAATATAATTATAATAAAATAAATTAATAAAATATAAAAATGCCAACTAATAAATGGATACTCCCAGAAGGTGTAGAAGATATATTGCCTGAGCAAGCTTACTGGCTTGAAATTAAAAGAAGAGAGGTTGTGGATATATTTTTATCTTATGGTTATGGTTTAGTGATACCACCATTAATTGAGTATCATGATTCGCTACTTACTAACAGTGGTGATGATCTTGATCTTCAAACCTTTAAGCTCATAGACCAAGATACTGGAAGACAACTTGGTTTAAGGGCTGATATCACATCACAAATTTCAAGGATCTATTCTACATACAATAATAAAGATGAGGTGAATAGGTACTGTTACTTTGATCATGTTGTTAGAACTAAAAATAAAGAATCAAAAGGATCAAGAATTCCAATACAGGCAGGAGCTGAATTAATTGGTAGTACCGATATTGAAAATGAGGCTGAACTTGTAATACTTATGATTGATGTAGTAAAGAAATTTACCACAAAAAAAATATTTTTAGATTTAGGTCATATAGGCATATTTCGAAAATTAATTGAGTCTACTAATTTAGAGAATGAGCAAAAGAAACAGATTAAAAAACTAATAAAAAGTAAATCAAGTTCTGAGATTAAAAAATATCTTAATAATATAAATGTTAGTGAGGATCTCAAGAAGTGTATAAGTAGCTTCCCAAAGATGCATGGCTCAATAAACGATATAAGAAAAAATTTAGATCAATTAAAATTTTTTAATAGTGATATTGAAAATGATATAGATTATATGATCAATCTTGGAAATCTAGTAGGTGCAAAACATACTGACGTTCAAATTAATTATGATTTTTGTGAGTTACAAGGTTTTGATTATGAAAATGATATTATTTTTAGTGCCTATATTGAAAATAACAGCGAAGAAGTTGCGCTTGGCGGCAAATATGACTGCTCAGAAAATAATACTTCTGGAATAGGATTTAGTGTAGATGTTAGGTATTTATTAAAAAAACAACCTGTAGAAAAAAAACTTATTAATAGGTCTGGTAAATGGATAATTGAGAGTAATAATGAATAATGGAATAGCTATTTTAGGTGCCCAATGGGGCGATGAAGGTAAAGGTAAAATAGTTGATCTTTTGACAGAGAAATGTGATGCTGTCGTAAGATTTCAAGGTGGGCATAACGCCGGTCATACTTTAGTTGTAGATGGTAAAACTACTATTTTGCATTTAGTGCCGTCAGGAATTTTACATGACAATGTAAAGTGCATAATTGGAAATGGAGTAGTTTTATCACTGGATGCGCTATCTGAGGAAATAGAGATTTTAGAAAAAAATAAAATCAATATTGATTGTAGGCTTCTTATGTCAGATAACTGCCCACTAATTCTTCCAGTTCATATTGCTTTAGACAAGGCTAGAGAAAAGAAAAAAGGTAAAGAAAAAATTGGTACAACAGGCAGAGGAATTGGTCCAGCCTACGAAGATAAAATCTCAAGAAGAGGGTTGAGACTTGGAGATTTGTCAGATGAAAAGCAATCATTAGAAAAGTTAACTGAGCTACTAGATTATCATAATTATATTTTGAAAAATTTTTACGATTCTGAGATATTTAGCCCAATACAAATGCATGAAAAATTAATTTTACAATACGAAGCATATAAAGACTGTATTATCGATGTTCCAGAATATATAGAAAAATTATTTAACGACAATAAAAAAATAGTATTTGAGGGTGCTCAAGGTACTCTATTAGATATTGATCATGGAACATATCCATATGTAACATCATCAAATACAACAGTAGGTGGAATATTTACCGGTTCAGGAGCAGCGCCAAAAAAATTAGATTACATCCTTGCGATAGTAAAATCATATACCACTAGAGTAGGCTCAGGGCCATTTATGACAGAATTATTTGATGAAAATGGTAAGATTTTATCTGAAAGAGGTCATGAAGTAGGAGCCACAACAGGAAGAGAAAGAAGGTGTGGGTGGCTAGACTTAGTTTCGTTAAAACGATCAATAATTATTAACGGGTTTACAGGCATATGTTTAACCAAACTTGACGTATTAGATACCTTTAAGAAAATACAAGTATGCGTGGATTATCATGATAACAAGCCTATATATAAAGAATATGAAGGTTGGGAGCAAAGCATAAAAGGTGTATCAGAATTTAAAGATCTTCCAGAAAATGCAAAAAAATATATTCATGATATCGAAGTGTATTTAGATGTTCCTATAGATATAGTTTCAAACGGACCAGGAAGAAAAGAAAATATTATAATAAATAAATTCTTTTAAATTTTGGAAGATAAATATGTTCAATGCAATGAATGATATCGAAAAAATAAATATTTATTTCTTGCCGTTAGCAGCTTTTTTTGTACTAATATCAACTGCAGTAACTAACTTTTTTACGATTTTAACCGTTTTAACAGCTTTTATAATCTGTATTAAAAACAATAATTTTAGTAGTATTTACAAAGAAAATTTCTTTAAAGCTTGTTTATTTATATATTTCTTACTTGTGGTGTCCTATACATATAGTATAGCTGACCCAAATGAAGTTACTGATGCATTGAAGAAATATATAAAAATTGTATATATTCCATTTATATATTATTACTTAAAAAAATATAAAAATGAACAAATGGTAATTAATTTTTTTATTTATGGATCATCTTTAGTATTAGTCTTGTCCTATATTAAATATTTTGATTTAATAAAATTTGAATATTTTTATGAGTATATAGAATTTTTAAGTATGTCTGGTTTTAGTGAAAGCATAATAAATACAAAAGCAATAATATTTCAAAATTACATTATTCATGGTGTAATTTTATCATTTTATTCATTCACATGTTTATACCTAGCATCAAAAAATAAAAATTATGTTTTTTATGCTCTCTCAGCTCTTGCCTTTGTCAACGTTGTATTTTTAAATGACTCAAGAACAGCCTATATAATAATTACTTTATTATCACTACTTTCTTTTTATAAAGTAATCACTAATAATAGAATTAGGTTAATATTCTTACTAATAATTTCTATATTACTAAGCTCAAGTTTTTCAGAAAATTTAAAAAATAGAATTAATATAGTGAGTATAAACAAAGCAAATGTAGAGATTGAGAATTATCATTCATCATTAGGCTTAAGATATATTTGGTCTAAAGTTGGTATGGATGTCTTTACAACTGATCCAATATTAGGCAGGGGGGTAGGCTCATTTTATAATTCAACGATAATTTATTTTAAAAAATACAATAAAAACATCTCCGAAAAATTTATCTCAAATAATCCACATAGTGAGTTCATAAGTATTTCAGCCCAACTAGGAATTTTAGGCTTATTGTCTTTTATTATTTTTTTATATTATTTAATTACTAGTTCAACCAGTTTAATGTCAATTGCCGTAAGTCTTGTTTTTGTTGTTTCAGCATTATTTAACAGTGTTTTTTATGATAATATGCTAGGATTGTTTTCTATTATAATAATCAGCTTATTCTTTAAAAACAAAGTTAAATTGCAAAATTAAAAAATATGAATTTTTTTATAAATAACATAGCCTATAAAGATCTTTTATTTTCAATAAAAAATTATTACTCATGGGCATACTTATCTTATTTCGATTTAAAATTAAAATATAGAAGAACTTTTTTGGGTCCATGGTGGGTGGTTTTAGGAATAGCAATCTCAGCTACTGCCATGTGTTTTTTATGGAGCACAATTTTTCAATTAGACTGGAGATCTTATTTAACATATTTATTTTCAGGTTTTATTATTTGGATGTGGATCAGTCAACAAGTAATGGATGCTCCTGAAGTATTCTGTAGTTCGGCACAACTTTTAAAAGCTTATCCTAACCCACCTATAT
>ERZ807291.1645-NODE-1645-length-35678-cov-11.538135_pt1 | contig 35678 bp, 24 predicted proteins | sample MGYA00521257_ERZ807291 | MGnify/ENA primary metagenome ERZ807291 (study PRJEB31413, sample SAMN03169783) | marine metagenome | biome: Marine; feature: Water; material: Subsurface seawater | place: North Sea | collected 2011-04-28 | depth 1 m m ...
TAGCAAACTTGGATAAGTTAGAGGACTTTGAAGAGTTGGCCACCGACTTTGGTGGGGATGCGACCAAGATGGCTACCGTTTTTGCGAACCCTGAGCAAGCCGATGAATTAAAGCGCCTAAATGAATTGCATCCTGGTAAAGAAGATTTGTTTCTTGGTAACCTTGATTCGTTGGATATTCTTGAAGGTGATTCCGCGTATATTGATTTACTTGAATCTGACAAAGACTTCTTTGATGACATTAAGGGTTTAGATCCTGAGATGAAGAACTTACCTCCAGCGCTTTTGACTGAACTTAAGAAATTAAATTTAACAGAAGAAGAGTTAGCTGTTGTAGTTGCCGATTTGATACAAGGTCCAAATACTTCCGATCCAACTTCTACTGCACCTAATGTCGATCCGTCTGGTCAAACTAATTCCCTTAGTTTGTTACAGGATCATTCCTTTGAGGGTACAATTTCCCCGCAATTGATCATGAGTAAGGAATTAGCATTCGCCAGTGATTTCTTTTCTGAAGCAGCAGATTCGTACGAAGGATTATCTGCATTGGATAAGGACGCCGGTTCTGATAATAATGAGAATCCCTCTACATCCACTCAAAAAGTAATCGGTGGCAGGTCTCTAAGTTTTTCAACTGGTACATACCAGTTTGATAGCGGTATGATTATCGCTTCCACAGATAAACTAACTCTTACCGGAGAATTAGTTTTCGGAAATACCAATCAAAATGAATTAATCCTAATTTCTGCAGGTTTAATTGAAATGAGTGAAGGTACCTCTGTATCTTACCAATCTGATGAATTAGGTTTTGGTTCATTTGAGTCATTGAATGTGGTTAATGTTGATTTACATGCCGAAGGGGAAATTTCCCTGAGATCTTTGGACAACATTGTAATTAATAATTCAGATATGCGAACTTCTGGAAACGGGGGAGCAGATTTTGTTCATTTACTTGCTGCTAATGAATTAACTATAGACAACCTTCGTTTCTCTGAGCAGGTACGTCAAATTGCGATGGAAGCAATGACGATTAACTTACAGAATATTAATTTCCCCAGTGGATCTACTGTTAAACTTAATTCACAATATGGTGGCATTGATGGAAAGTATCCGAATTTTGGAAATAAGCTATATGGTCGAGTTAATTTCATAAACAATGTCAGATACAATTCAAATTTGATTAATTCAACGAGTACATTTGATCAATTCGGAAGTTCCATTACCATTGGTGCATTGAAGTAAACTCTCTTTCTCTGCATTTTCTACTTCATCAACTACATGAGATTTCTTATATCTTCTTTTACTGTTGTACTGCTTGTACTTCAGGGTTTTCTTTACGCTCAGGATTTAAATTCCAGTAATCAAAATTCTTCGAGTCCGCCGGAAAGTATTTTTCCCTCGGATTTCTTTACTGGTGCTTTGGATTTATCTTCAGTTGGTTCGGAAAATGATGATGCAATGGGTACTCAACGGTTGGTTGATGTGAAAAGTTCCAGACTAACTCCAACCCTAGGTGCCAGTGTTGGATATAGTTACACATCTAATCCTTCAAAGGTAGAATCCAGTTCTACCGGATATGTGCAGGATGGCGTTTCTGCACAGATGAATTTATCTTTCAATATGGGACTTGGAGAGTATGGATTAGGAGAAGATGTATTAGCTACACCTACATTGATGCTCATGCAAATGAGAACTTATAATGACCCAGTAAAGGATTACGGTAGTGCACAGAAAGTTTTTGATGTTGATGTGCAGATAGCAGGGTTTTCTGTTCCATTTGTACTTCCTAATGATTTTATCCTTACTTTAGGACACTCTTATGTTCGCCCGATCGCATTCCGAACGAAAAATACTATTAATTATTCCAATACTCCAAGTCTTTCATTTAATAAAAACTTCCCTTTATCATGGGGTGATGTTTTATCCTTCACTGCAGGGGTGAGTTATTCGTTTACCGAGGGTGACACTTTGGAGCAACAACTCAATGACCCTGAATACTACAACTTCATTAAGGCTGTGATGGAGCAAAGCGGTTCTACTCCAAGTTCGGCTTACCCTTCGAATTTACAGGACGCTCTGACTCATACACTGAGCTTCGCTTATATCAAGCAACTTGGACAAAAGCTAACCGTATCTCCATCTGTTGTTTACTCTAACACATCATACACTGCAGGCTCTTTTCTCGGCCGATCAGATAAAACCTATAACGCCGGGGTGAATTTCAGTTATCCGGTTGTGAATTGGTTCAATGTATCTGCTGCTGCCAATTACATGAAGAAAGAGAGTTCAGAACCAGGTTCAGATTATAAAGATTTTCTTGGTGGAGTTACATTTGGGGTAAATTACTCCTTTTGATGTGCAAAGAACTCTTTTAGTAATCACAATTTTTTGTTTTACTTACTTAGGGTTTGGAACATCTGAGATTCCTCAGGTTGATTTGCTACACCAAAAGGCTAGGTCTTTAGCACAGCAAGGTGATTACATTCAGTCTCTTAAGTATTTGAATCGAGCTTTAGGTTATTTAACTCAGTCTCCACAGTCACACCCCAAACGACTTGCAATTGAGAGTGAAATTCGAATGGTAAAAGGAAAATCTTTAGTTGCACGATATAAGGAAAGAAGGAAAATTAAGGATCCCAATAATCCCTCAAGCCAGTTATCTGCAGGTAGAGAATCCACAGATCTAAAAATAGAGGAGTATTTTGGCAAGGTTTTAGCTCGTGAAATTTGGAGCCCTATACAAGTTGATGATTCTAAAGAATATTTAGGCTTTGGACGCAGAATAACAGTTTTACCTAAAAGCGGAATTGAACTTTCAGTTGCGAATACAGCGTTAAAAATTCGTGCTGTTGAAGCAGCTAGCTTTTCAATAAAGAAACCTTATGAGTTCGATGTTCATACTGGTTCCTATTGTATAAACAGTATCGGTAAGAGTGATTCGGTCAATTTGATCTCTCCACTTTCAAATGTTGAATTGTTGAGCAGTACGCCATTTGCTTTTATGTGCGGAGTGACCACGAATGGCGGGCTTAAAATTATTTGTTTATTGGGTAAAATTAAACTCAGAAAAAATGGTGAGTCCCAAGATTTGGTACCCGGGCAACTCATTTTTTCCTTACCTGATGGATTTAGTCGCAAAATGGATGTCGAATTAAGTACTTTAATGGTAACATCGAATTTACTAACTAGTTTTAAAAAACCTCCTGCTTTCTTTAAAAAACTTCGTCAACAATCAATGCTTCAGGCACTAAGAACGAGAAATCGATTTCGAACTGTTGTCGGCGATGTGAAGGGAAGAGAAAATTTTGAACTAAAAGTCTTACAGGAAAAGTAATCTTATACCTCTTGATCATTTTGCATCAATTATCCCAACGCGGAGAGAATATACAATGCAGATCATCAAATGATGAAACCCGAATCCTTTTTGGATCATTTCCTTTTTCTGCATTATTAATATTCACAATATCTCCACGTTCAAATTTTGTTAAAATTTTTGTCTGATCAGGGGTGAGATGCCTTCTTTGAAACTCGTACATATATTCTTCCCCATCTGTTGCAATTCCGATGAACGAGACTGTGCCTTTTTTCTTTCGAATCGGGGAAACCAAGCGACAGCATGAGTAATCTTTGGAAAACTCTTTTGGTTCCTGTTTCCCGAGAATTGAAAATCCAAACTTTACCTGATTCGTTTCTAATTTTAAGGGACCGCAAATTTTTTCAACTCTTGGGCTAGATGAAATTTTTCTTACTTCGTGACTGTAGTAATGACTTTTTTGATTAGAAAGAAAGGGGCAACTGGAATTATTAAAATACGGGGCATGAATATGAATATCCTTTTCTTTTGAAGAAATGGTGGCCATCGCAAATTGTAACGCATTGCAGATTTCCATTTGGGCTGGTTCAACAAAAAGTGCAAATCCACTTGTGGAAAGGAGAGATTTTATTTGTAGAATCCAATTTAATCGCTCACCTTCTTCAAAGCCTTCTAAAATTTCATTCATTGAATATCCCAAAAGAATGAGATCAAACCTTTGTTTTTTTAACGGAAGAATATTATTTTTTAAATCTAACCTTTTAGTCTCAACCTTTGACTCCTTCCATAAATCAAAGCATTTACGGTGTAGATTTTTAAGCATCGCAAGACTCTTTCCTGAGTAATCCCAAGCCTCTAAGTTAATTCGATTATCAATACCTAATTCTCGCAGCAGGTATAATACGCTTAATCCACTTGCGCCCGAACCTGAACCGATGTCTAGGATTCGAATGGGGCCCTTTTGTGGCTTTGTCCATCCCCTGAAAGAATATGCTTCTGCAAGCGCGAAGGACATTGCTTTCCAGGTTCGGGGAAAAAAGAAGTTACCGTATGCAAAAACGGACAAGTCTCTTGATCCATAAGATTGTGGTTCAAATGTTCTACTTTTATTAAAGCGGTCACTTTGTAGGACAATTTCTTTGCGTATCAGATTGATGATTTTTTCTTCACTTAGCTCAGGCCATTTTTGTATGGTCTGCTTCCACCACCAATCTTCAATTTCATCCGGAAAAGATGGAATTTTAAATGTTGGTTTCATAATTTCACTTGGTGATTGTTCGCCAAGCAATTAATTCCCTCCAGATCAGAGGAAAATGAGAAAAATAAATCAGGTAGATGTGAATTATAGTTTTCCGCCGTAAACTGCTTGGTCACCTAATTGTTCTTCGATACGAAGGAGTTGGTTGTATTTACAAATACGATCAGTACGGGAGAGTGAACCAGTCTTAATTTGACCTGCATTGGTGGCTACCGAGATATCCGCAATAGTTACATCTTCTGTCTCACCTGAGCGGTGAGAAATTACTGAGGTGTAACTTGCTTCCTTGGCCATTTCCACTGCATCAAATGTTTCGGTAAGAGTACCAATTTGATTTACTTTAACCAAAATCGAATTGGCCACGCCCTGATCAATTCCTTTTTTAAGAAAATCAACATTAGTAACAAATAAATCGTCACCCACGAGTTGAACTTTATCACCTATCGCATCCGTTAACTTTTTCCAACCCGTCCAATCATTTTCATCGCATCCATCTTCAATTGAACGAATGGGGAATTTATTAACGAGATCTTGGTAGTAAGAAACCATTTCATCAGAATCTCTTTCTGATCCATCGCTCTTTCCAAATACATATTTTCCTTTTTCCCGATCGTAAAATTCTGAAGATGCAACATCGAGTGCAAATTGAATTTCATCACCTAACTTATACCCCGCTTTTTCAACTGCAACTGCGAGAGATTCAAGAGCCGCTGCATTGCTTGCTAAGTTCGGAGCAAATCCGCCTTCGTCTCCAACTGCAGTGGATAGTCCTTGGTCCTTGAGGACCTGTTTGAGAGAATGAAAAATTTCGCAACCCATTCGCAATGCCTCACGAAATGTAGGGGCACCCACAGGCATGATCATGAATTCCTGAACATCAATAGGTGCATCCGAATGTGAACCTCCGTTGAGTACATTCATCATCGGTACGGGCAGAACTTTTGAATTGGGGCCACCCAAATATTTATAAAGTGGAAGCCCGCATGCTGCCGCTGCTGCCTGTGCAGTTGCCATAGATGCACCTAAAATTGCATTTGCACCAAGAACTGATTTGTTTGGCGTTCCATCAAGTGTAAGCATGGCATTGTCGACCGCAGTTTGATCAGTTGCGTCCAATCCGACAATAGCTTCAGCAATTTTATCATTCACATTGTCGACCGCTTTAGAAACACCTTTTCCAAGATAGCGATTCTTGTCACCATCCCTCATTTCAATAGCCTCGTGTTCTCCAGTACTTGCACCGGAAGGAACTGCTGCGCGCCCAAAGGCACCATCGCTAAGTTCAACTTCTACTTCTACCGTTGGGTTGCCACGCGAATCAATAATTTCACGCCCGTGTACTTCAATAATGTGAGTCATAATTTATGAGGATTTATTTAAAAGATAAAAAGTAAAATAATGACCTATGACGAGCAGATGTCAAAATCCTTTGCGTAAAAGAACCTATTAAAATGGTTAGTTCCTCGCTTTTCTATTAATTTTTTTATATGAAATGAGATTTGTAAATATGGCCAAACCACGTAACGCGATCTCGCCAACTCGGGAAGAAGATTATCCTGAATGGTACCAACAAGTAGTCAAAGCAGCTGATTTAGCTGAAAATACTCCCGTGCGCGGTTGTATGGTAATTAAGCCATGGGGCTATGGAATATGGGAGAATATCAGAGATGCTTTAGATAAAATGTTCAAAGCGACTGGACACAAAAATGCATATTTTCCTCTATTCATACCAAAGAGTTTTTTGCAGAGAGAGGCTGAACATATCGATGGATTCGCGAAGGAATGTGCAGTGGTCACTCATTCCCGGCTTGAAGCTGATGAAGATGGGATACTACAACCGGCCGGTGAATTGGAGGAACCATTGATTGTTCGCCCAACTTCAGAAACGATCATTGGCGAGCTCTTTGCTCGTTGGGTACAATCATATCGTGATCTGCCATTATTGATTAATCAGTGGGCCAATGTTGTACGTTGGGAAATGCGTCCCCGTTTATTTCTTAGAACTGCCGAATTCCTATGGCAAGAGGGACACACGGTTCACGCCACAGCAAAGGAAGCGGTTGAAGAGACAAATTTGATGATCAACACATATGCCACTTTTGCTGAGGAGTGGTTGGCTATGCCTGTTTTGCGTGGAGAGAAAACAGAAGCTGAGAGATTCCCAGGGGCAGATTCCACCCTTTGTATTGAAGCTATGATGCAGGACCGTAAGGCTTTACAGGCTGGAACTTCTCATTTCCTTGGGCAGAATTTTTCCAAAGCATGTGGGATTAAGTTTCAGGGAGTCGAGGGAAAAGAAGAATTTGGTTGGACGACATCATGGGGCGTGTCCACAAGGTTGATTGGAGGAATGATAATGACGCATTCAGATGATGACGGTCTAATCGTTCCTCCGAAAATTGCACCCACTCAGATTGTAATTTTACCCGTCACTCCAAAAGAAGAAACCCGAAGTGAAGTTTTAGAAGCATGCGAATCCCTGGAATCTAGACTGAATGATATCCAATTTGCGGGGTCTGAGATACGGGTAGAACAGGACGACCGTGATTTACGGGGTGGTGAAAAATATTGGCAATGGGTAAAAAAGGGTGTCCCATTGACCGTGGAGATGGGCCCACGTGATTTGGAAAGTAAAACAGTTTTTGTGGGTAGGCGGGGAGATGGTTCGAAAAGAGAAGCTATGGGTGTGGAGGACTTTATTACTCAAGTCCCTCAAATCCTTGAGAATCTTCAAGATTCTCTTTTCCAGCGGGCCTTGGATTTTCGAGAGCAGCATTCGAGGCTGATTGATAACAAAGATGAATTTTATGAATTCTTTACTCCCTCCCAAAAGAATAAAGCTGAGATTCATGGTGGCTTTGCTTATGTTCATTGGGATCGTGATCCAAAGTGGGAGGAACAAATAAAAAACGATCTAAAGGTCACGATTCGATGCATACCTGAAAACTCGGATGAATCGGGAACCTGCATATTTAGTGGTAAGCCCAGTCCTGGTCGTGTGGTAATGGCCAAGTCTTATTGAGTAAGTAAGGCAGATGCAAATCATTCATTCAGTTGATGAAATGCAGGTTCTCAGTCAGCAACTGAAGGAGGAGTCTAAAAGTATTGGCTTGGTTCCCACGATGGGGTACCTGCACGAGGGGCATTTATCTCTGGTCGATTTGGTGAAAGACAAGGTTGATTGTACAATCGTTTCGATTTTTGTGAACCCCACTCAGTTCAGTAAAGGCGAAGATTTGGATAAGTATCCACGTAACTTGGAGCATGATATAGAACTTTGCCGCGAGCGTGGAGTAAGTTTTGTTTTTGTACCTGAGGTTACCGGTATGTACTTGGATAATTTTTCAACTTCGATCGAAGAACAGAGAATATCCACTGTATTATGTGGGGCATCCAGACCTACTCATTTTCGGGGAGTAACTCTAGTTTGTGCAAAACTATTCAATATATGCCAGCCTAGCATCGTAGTACTCGGTCAAAAGGATGCCCAACAGGTTGTCGTCCTTAAGCGAATGATTAAAGATTTAAATTTTCCGATTGAGGTTTTAGTCGGGGAGATTTTTCGAGAACAAGACGGATTGGCGATGAGTTCAAGAAACTCGTACCTTACCTGTGAGCAAAGAAAAGATGCATTATTGTTAAGCCAATCATTACAGGTCGGTCAAGATTTAGTGAATAATGGTTTCTCAGATTCTTCTAAAATAAAAGAAGCTGTTCTTTCTATCTTGGAGAATGGAGAGTGCGTACAACCTGATTATGTTGAAATTGTTAATCGGCACACGATGGAGGACGAAAAAGAGATTGTACGAGAGCAGTCCATTCTAGTTGTCGCAGCTTGGGTGGATAAGGTTCGCCTGATAGATAATCAAATTTTACGATAGATTCAAATTTTCAATGAAACCGGAAAAAGAATATGACCTAGTAATTGTTGGTAGCGGAATAGCGGGGTTAAGTTTTGCTCTAAATGTTGCTAAAGCGGGATACCGTGTGGCAATTTTTACCAAAAAGGATAAGGCAGAATCGAACACAAATTATGCCCAGGGTGGAATTGCAGCGGTAACTTCTGCGGGAGATGACCTAGATAAGCATGTTGAAGATACGATTGAGGCAGGAGATGGATTATGCGATCCGCAAGTAGTGAGAGAAATTTTGAAGGAGGGACCTGACAGAATCCAGGATTTGGTTGATTTAGGAGTCTCCTTTTCCAGTTTAGACGATGGGCGCATTTCCCTAGGAAAAGAGGGTGGGCATAGTAAAAGAAGGGTACTTCATGTAAAGGATGTAACTGGTAAAGCGATTGAAGATGCTTTGCTTGCTGCGATTGCGAAGGAAGGAGTGCATTTATTTGAACACTATTTTGCAATTGATTTAATAACTGCAAAAAAAGTCCGAAAACTTGGAATTCAAGTGGATGGAGAGAACGATCGAGTGCTGGGTCTTTACTTTTATGATGGTATCGAAAAGCAGGTTAAAACTATTGCATCTCCAGTTGTTCTGCTTGCTACGGGTGGGGCAGGGCAAACCTATTTATATACCACAAACCCCTCGATTGCCACTGGAGATGGTGTGGCCATGGCATCTCGAACCGGATTATCCATGATGAACTTGGAGTTTATTCAATTTCATCCGACAACATTTCATTCATTGAATGGTGATCGTTTTCTAATTACCGAAGCAGTCCGTGGAGAAGGAGCAAAATTAATTGATGCAAAGGGACAGGCATTTTTAAGCAAATATCATCCAATGGCAGATTTGGCACCGCGTGATGTGGTGGCCCGTGCGATCGACCGTGAGATGAAGCGTTCGGGCGCACCCTTTGTTCGATTAGATACACCATCTATGGATGGTGATTTTTCTAATCGGTTTCCAAATGTTTACAAAAATTGCTTAGACCGTGGAGTTAATCCAACCAAGAGTGCAATTCCTGTTGTTCCAGCGGCACACTATTCTTGCGGAGGCATACCCACAGGACTTGATTGCTCGACAGCATTAAAGGGGCTTTATGCATGTGGAGAAGTGGCGTGCACCGGTTTACATGGTGCGAACAGGTTGGCAAGTAATTCCCTGCTTGAAGCGGTTGTGCTTGCTCATCGGGGATCCGACTCAGTGTGCAAATTTTTAGCTAAAAACAATCCGAGTAAAGTTATTCTACCGGAGTGGGTAGACGGGGACGTGCCAGCCTCGGACGAGCGTGTGGTTCTATCTCATAATTTAGATGAGCTGAAACGAACAATGTGGGATTATGTTGGCATTGTACGCTCCACAAAACGATTAGAACGTGCACAATCAAGGATTAGAAATTTAGGTAGGGAGATCAATGAATATTATTGGAATGCGAAGGTTGATCTATCGCTTTTGGAGGTTCGTAATTTGATCTGTGTGGCAGAATTAATTGTCCGTTCAGCACTGCTTAGGCAGGAAAGCCGTGGATTGCATTACACTTTGGATTATCCGGATCTTTGCCCTAAAGCTGAAAATGTTCTGGTTCAACCGCTCATGCGTTAAAAAACAGTCATGATGCCACAAAATATTGGCAAAATTGGGTTGGTTGGTGCGGGAGCAGTCGGTAGTTATTATGGGTTAATGCTTTCTCAAGGTGGAGAGGATGTACATTTTAAATTACGAAGTAATTATGACGCGGTGAAAAAAGATGGATTTAACTTAATTCATCGTTCTATGGATAACAGGAACGAGCTAATCAATACTGCTCAAATTTATAAAGACACGAAAGATATTGGTCCATGCGATTGGGTAATTATTGCTACAAAAGCTACTGCAAATCATGAACTTTGTACTTTGATTGAGCCATTAGTAAATCACAGCACATCATTTTTGACCCTTCAGAATGGGATGGGCAATGTCGAGAATATTGAAAATATGTTTGGCAGAGAAAGATTAATTGTTGGGGGATTATGCTTTACCTGTATTAATCGAACTACTCCAAACACGATAGAAAGCTTACTTCTTGGTTATGTACAATTTGGGCAACTTGGAGAAAAGCTTAGCTGTAAAGCCATTGAATTAGTGGATGCATTTAATAAGTGCGGTGTTACGACAAGAAAAACCGATTCCTTAGAGGAAGCACTTTGGCGAAAGCTTTGTTGGAATGTTCCATTTAATGGACTCAGTATTTCTGGTGGTGGTATAACAACAGACCAGATTTTGTGTAATTCTGCACTTCGTAATCGAGCAGCATTACTGATGAGGGAGATTCAGCAAGCAGCCCATGCATATGGCATTATGATTGAAGATGAATTTTTGGATAAGCAGTTTTCGTTAACCGAGCCAATGGGTAAATATAAGCCATCGAGTTTAATAGATTATTTAGACCAAAAACCGGTCGAAGTGGAAGCTATTTGGGGAGAACCGTTAAGAAAGGGTGAATTAAAGGGGCTGAATATGCCTGAATTGAAAATGTTATACGAACAATTGTTAGAAATAGCCTAAGTTAAGCTACCTTAAGAAATCTTTCGTTAGAATGAGAGCATTTTACGAATAGAATATCTATTTTTTACATATTTAGTAATCTAATTATCCTGCTGCTCACTTTTTTACGGCAGTTATGGATAACACGGTAATATCAGCAGTACTTGAACCAATTATATAGGGAAAGTATATGATATCACTTTTGAAGTTAAGCAATATTTGTAGGTGGTAGAGACGGTGGATCCTCAGGGGGAGGAGGAGGAAGTGCATCTGGTGGTTTTCCTGGGTTAAACGGAATATCGTTACGCAGGTACTTATTATTTTTTTCATCCACCCCATAAAAAAATAAATTAAGTAATGGGTGAACGATTGGATTGCCTGATTGATCCAAGTCGATATTAGATTCTGCTACATAAGTAACTTGTTGATTACCATCTACTAAAATATGATACCATGCCTGGTTTCGATCTGGTTTTGTTTGATTAGATTGATACCATGCATCTTCTGCCTGACAGGATGAATCAATCTCGACAATCAATCCTCGATATTCATACAAGCGATGTTTAATAACATCTCCAGTTTGATATTTGGGTAATGCAGGCAAGACGGTGTACCCATCATTTAAGTTTATCATTCTTTATGATTTATTATAATTAACAATAAATTTAGCAATTGAAATTTTTAGATTTGATAAGCTCTCATCACTACCTATTTTTTAAAATTATTTCCAAACCAAAAAAAGGGTCGCCCAAGTGGACGACCCTTAAAACTTATTTAAGTACTAGGACTTAGAAAGTGTATGTAAGTTCTACTGCAATCTGGTCAGTATCTGTAGTTCCTTGATCAATGTCACTATACTCAACAATAACACCGAGACTTTCAGTAATACTGTAATTAGGAGCGATTGTGAGCATATCAACATCATCGTTAAGACCTATTCTTTCATAACTACTGATACGAGCAGCGATACCGAATTTTTCAGAGATATCATAGTCAGCAAGTAACATATAAGCATCACGATCTCCTGAATTATCGTTATTTATTTCGCTGTACTCTGCTGCCATAAACAATTTTCCAAAGGAAGTTGAAGCATGAACATTTAATATATCATTTTCGGAAGTTGAAACAGACTCGTTGTCAAAGTAGTATCCAAGACCTAAGTTCAAATTTTCGATTCCGGTGTAATTGATAGATATTTCAAGATCAATGTCATTACCCTCCAATGCTGCCTGATTTGCAGTTTCGTTAACAAATGCAGCGTTGATTGAAAAAACTTCAGCTGAGTAACCTACTGCGATACCGTCATAAGTGTTAGCATCAACATCACCAAAATTAAAGGTATTGTCGTATGCACGGCTGAATGTAAATAGCCCAGCAGGATCTTCACGTTCAAAGCCTAAGGCAGAACCAAATCGCCCAAATGTGAAGTTAACACCATTTTCGAGACTGTATGAGAAGTGTGCTTGCTCGATGTCGAAATCTGCTCCGATAGTGCCATCGGCACTTTCACTGTCTATATGAACCTCACCAGATACACTAGCGACATTAAATAGGAAATCAATTTCAACTTCATCAAGTCCAAGACTTTGCTTGTCAGTTTCGCTAGTTTTTTCGGTACTTCGGTAAGAACCATCAATAAAACCATTTATTGAAAGATTATCGTTTACATCAATAGCAAAAACGGATCCAGCCAAGCTGAAAGCCGCAATAGTAGCCAATATTTTGTTTTTCATATTATTCTTGTTTGTTTGTTTGTTTGTTTGTTTTTAGGCGAACCTAAGATTCTTACCATTCAGATAATATTTTTCGTCTAAATAATAAGAAGAGTTTATAAAAGACCTAAATGTTCAATTTGTCAATAGAATGTTTTTCAACTTAATATCCCTATAATTGTGAGTGTTTAAAATGGGCATTCAAAAGATACGACCTTGTCACGGAAAAAATTAACGGTTCCAATTTCTTCAATTCCATCCGCATTATGATCGCCTTTATATTGATACACCCTTTCAATTCTAGGATTTAGAGAGCTTTTAATGGAAGTTGGATGACCCAGTAATTTACGAACTTTAAAAGAAGTAAAATTATTTTTCAGTATTTTCCAGTTTTCCTCTTTCGTCCATGGTCCACTAGCTTTCAACTCTTCAGATTTTAATTGTATTCTTAAGTTATAAAGAAATGATTTTTTTTCTTCATCATTTTGGGGAAGCGAAATTTTACTTTGGGAGCCCTTTTGAATTTCTACATTTTGCACTGAATTACTAAATCGCTTTTCCTGATTCTTTGAATAGGCATTTTCCAAGTTTGCCATTCTCTGTTCAATGGATTCCATTCTTTTAATCAATTCTTTGTTACTGCTTGTTGTCTCCCCAAAGAGGTTAGTTAGGAGAATGAGAGATATTATAATATTCAATTTCATAGTTTAAAAAGATAACAATTTTTAGATTCTGTGGTAATGGATTAAGAACTACAAATTAGATTATGTTTTGCAATTTGATGGGATTTGGTGCTCGAGGGTTAAGCTTTACAATAAAAGTTTTGATTTACCTAATTTTTGGATAGGGTGCGGATCGCTAAATCTTTGAGGATGTTAGGTTGTTGTTCTTTTGGTTGTGATAATAATTTTTCAAAGGCACCAATTAGATCTGCTTGTAAATCTATCAATCGTCGGGTGTTGAACTTTTTTGTTATAGGGAGTAGGCGTCCTAAAAACCAGGGGTTTTGGGAGAAAAGATTGAGCGTAGTTTTTTCCCCGGAGTCAGAGAAATGATGGGCATGTTTTTGAGCAATTCTTTGGAGTTGGTCTTTGCCCAGCCTGCCATTTGGGTCAAGTTCTTTACCATCAACCAGTACGCGAAGTTGAATGAGCAAGCGATTGCGATTTTGTAAATTACTGAGCAGGGGGCGGGCATCTTTGGCATGGAAAAAATGTCGGTCAATTGCTTCTAATGTCCATTTTAAATTTCCAGAGTAAAAGGCTTCGGTTGCTTCAAAAAAATCGCCTTCCCCGAAATCCGGGACCAATTCCATGATTAATTCCTCAGTAATTGCACCACCATCTTCACCGAGAAAAGAGGCAAGTTTTTTGGTTTCTTCCACCCCAAGGCGTGGGTGAGCACCAATTTTACCGGCCAAAAATTCGAGTGCACCACTGGCAAAGCTAACTCCGAAGACTTGAGCGGCATCTTCCACTAATCGTCGGAAGGCGACATCTTCTTTTTCGTTTTTTGCGACATCTTCATAATTGGCATTTTTTTGTAACCATTTAATAAAGCCATGTGCCCGATGAACGGGGCAGGCAGAGATGATCAGTTTTGTATCGCCCAAATTTTGGAAAAAAGGTTTTAATTTCTCAATTGCATCCTTTGAGGATGGAGATGCACCCACCCGGGTTTGATTGAGAAAGTTTGCTTCGTTGATCCAGACTAATTTTCCTCCGCCAAATAAGGATAGAGTTTGCCCAGCTGATTTTGCTTCATTTAAAATTCTCTCGACATCTTCCACCCGGTCAGCCCGACCATCAATTTGTTCGCGTGATAGATCGTCGGGAAATTCATCAATGAGTTCATCAAAAATTTCCTGTGCTCTTTTCCGGACGAGAAAATCATCGTCGCCCAAAATCGCGAACAAATTACCAGATGCCATCTTTTTTAACTATTTATTAAAACTAAAGGAGAGGGAGTTTTTTAATCCACTAAGTCCCCAGTTTCAGATGCGGCAAAAACTTCTTCCAATTTGTACTTTCTGAGCTTTCTCCGCATCCAATCAAGGGCGGCTGTGGCTGCACGTCTGCGATTGGACGCCCGGTCTCCACGTAGTTGGATTTTCTTAGCCCATACTCCGACAGGGGAGGAGTACCCCAAATAGATTGAGCCAATGGGCAGGACCTGAGTTCCACCAGTTGGTCCGGCAAATCCAGTCACACTCAGACCATAATCCGCTCCATATTTCTCGCAGGCTCCAGTGGCCATGGCAATTGCCACTTCTTCACTCACTGCACCGTGTTGATCGAGCATACTTTCGGGGACATCAAGCATTTGTACTTTTGCATCGTTATGATAGCAGACTGCACCGCCGTGAAAAACTTTTGAAATTCCGGGCACTTCGGTAAAAGAGGAAGATAACAGACCGCCAGTACAGGACTCAGCAACCGCCAAGGTTTTATCCAAATTTCTCAGTTCCCTGAATATGACTTCAGCAATCGTACGGTCGCCTAGGCAAACAAAATCTTCCCCAAGTGCATCACGACAGGCATCAGCTAAATCATGTAGTGCTTGTTCGTTGATTATATCGGAATCGAGCGAACTTAGGCGAATGTCAACCATACCTGCATGGGCACAGTATCCGACTAGCAATGCTTCTTTGCCCTGGAATAAATGTTCAGTTTTTTCAGCAACGGTGGATTCTCCAATCCCAGCAGTACGGATTTGTAGATAGCAGTCAATTTCTGGGAAAATTCCTTCTTTTTGCAATCTGGGAATGACCTGTTCTTCAAACATTGGGTGCATTTCACGAGCCGGGCCGGGGAGCATGACGAGGATTTTATTATCCTTTTTTAACCAGAGCCCAGGTGCCGTGCCGTACGGGTTTGGCAAGATTTCAGCATTTCCCGGACGGTAGCATTGCCTGAGGTTAATCTCGGGCATGGGGCGTTGAAGTTGGCTAAATCTTTCCTTCAGAGACTTTTCTACTGATGGATCAAAAACCAGTTCTTCCCCCAGTGCATGAGCTATGTTCTCCCGAGTCATATCATCCGTGGTCGGACCTAATCCACCGGTAGTGATTACCAGATCAGACCTTTTCCATGCATCGGAAAAAAATAGACGAATATCTTCCGGGTTATCCCGGATGACAAGATTTGCGGCAGGTTCAAGCCCATGATGAGCGAGTTGATTGCCAAGGTAAGTGAGATGGGCGTTCTCACGAATACCAAGGAGGAGTTCATCTCCCAAGGTAATCGTCTCGACGCGTATGGTCGAACTCATAGTCGGTTGTGTTTAAGGATCAAAGGTTATATTTTGTGTTCTTGCCAATATGTAAAATACTCAAGATTTTAAAGATTGCCAATGCAAAATCAGATAGTTGAGATTAAGAAGTTTATTCGGGGCTTACCACAGAGCTCTGGAGTGTATCTAATGAAGGACCGTTTGGGGCATGTTATTTATGTGGGCAAAGCAAAAAACTTAAAGCGTCGGGTGAGTAGTTATTTTCAGGGTTCCCGTCGATTTGTCCGAGCACAGCCCAAGATTGCAGCTATGGTTGAGATGGTTTGTGAAATCTCGATTCATGAGACAAAAAATGAGACCGAGGCACTTTTATTAGAAGGTAAATTAATTAAAGAGTATAAACCTAGGTACAATACTGATTTTACTGATGATAAACAGTTTTTACTCGTTCGGGTGGATTTACAAAATGAACTTCCGCGTTTTCGACTTTGTAGAAATAAGAAGGAAGATGGGGCACATTATTATGGGCCCTTTGCGCAGGCAGGCTTTTTACGATCAACCCTTTCTGAAATGCGGAAAAAATTTGGAATCCTGCTCGCGGATGCGACGCCAATCAAATTAGAAGACGGTCGGTTTCGATTATACGATGATGCACGGGCAGAGATCTTTGCCGGGCACAATGAAACTTCGGAGGAGGAATATCGGTTGCGCGTCGAAGAGGCGTGCTCATTTCTTGAGGGAAAAGCAAAAAGCTGGTTGGCGGAACTTCGTGAGAAGATGAAAAAATATGCTGAAATGATGGAGTTTGAGCGAGCTGCAGAACTGCGTGATTTAGCCGATGCATTGGCCAAGACGATAAAAAAAACAAGACGCTTTACACAAAAATGGCCTCAGCAGGATGAGGGAAACTGGAAGGGCTTGGAGAGATTGCATGAGGTATTAAAACTTACCCGCCCGCCTGCTGTGATTGAATGTTTTGATATTTCTCATGTTTCTGGAACCTTTGTGGTTGCTTCCATGGTACGTTTTGTTTCGGGAAAAGCGGACAGGCGGTCGTACAGGAAGTATAAAATCCGGAGTTTTGAAGGAAATGATGATTTTCGCTCTATGGAAGAAGTTGTTGGACGCAGGTACAGTCGATTATTTGAATCGGGGCAGGAATTTCCTGACTTAATCGTGATTGATGGTGGGGCAGGGCAGGTCAGTTCTGCGTTGAATGCCTTTCATATTCTGGAGATTGATCCTCCGGCATTAATTGGCCTGGCTAAACGAGAAGAGAGTATAGTTTTCCCGGATGAGCGGGAAGAACTCATTCTTGACCCTCGTGATGTTGGACTTCGCTTATTACAGCAGGTTCGGGATGAAGCTCATCGGTTTGCCAATAAATTTAATGCTGATTTACGAAGTCAGAAAATCAAGGAGTCAATACTTGACGATTTTAAGGGACTTGGAAAGGTACGCCGGAAAGCGTTGCTTGAACATTTTGGATCCTTGGAAAAACTGCGCAAAGCAACGATTGAGGAAATTTGTCAGATTGATGGAATTGGACCAAAGTTTGCCGAGCGTTTGACAATTTTTTTAAAATAAACAAAAATTTTAGCTTTATATGTTAAGGCGTAAATAATTGTTAAAATTAAGTTTTTTATTTTCTCTCTCTTCTGAGTTATCCCTTGAGTTCGATATAGTGAGAGATTATAGAAGACATTTAGTTGTTTAAATTATCCCTGTTGAAATAATGCATCTCTACAAATCGTCGATTGGTTCAGTAATTGTTCGCAATCATGAACATCGTAAAATAAAGGATGGAAGTGACTGGGACAGTTTGATCAATCGTGATGATTTGCATAAAACTTTAGAGAATAAGTGGGAATCAGCTCAAATTTTAACAGATACGGAATGTTTTTCCGATTCAGTTCTCGCACCCATCGGGACACAGGAGGTCTGGGCTTCGGGAGTCACTTATTTTTCCAGTCGCTTAGCGAGAATGGAAGAATCTCAGGACTCGGGAGGAGGAGATTTTTATAGCCGAGTATATCAAGCGGCTCGCCCGGAGATATTTTTGAAGGCTACCCCTTCACGAGTGGTCGGACACAAACAAAGCTTTCGAATTCGTGAGGATTCTGATTGGGATGTACCCGAGCCTGAATTAACACTTTATGCCACAACTTCAGGGAAGATTGTGGCATACACTATTGGAAATGATGTTTCTTCAAGAAGCATTGAAGGGGAGAATCCCCTATATTTACCTCAGGCCAAAACCTATGATAAATGTGCCTGCTTAGGCCCTTGTCTTTATGTTCCGGAAGAACCAATTAGCTCTGATTCAGAAATTTCTTTGAGCATCAAGAGAGCAGACAAAGAAGTGTATTTCGGATCTACTCGATTGTCCGAAATGAAACGCACGCTGGAGGAGCTGGTTGGTTATTTGTTTAGAGAAACATCTTTTGAACAGGGTGTTTTTTTAATGACCGGAACGGGAGTTGTTCCGGGCAATGATTTTACATTACAAAAGGGAGATATTGTTTCGATTACAATTGATTCAATTGGTACCCTGGTTAATTCAGTTGAATAACAATAAAATCCAAAATTTTTTATGATAGAGTCTTCATTAATTGGTTATTCCCGGGGTGAACTGGGAAACGAAACTTTTCAAGCAACAAATCCGGCAACGGGAGAAAATTTGATAACAGAATATTGTTCAGCGAGCGAAGACGAAGTCGGGCGTGCGTGTGAACTTGCAAAATTGGCAAGTCTGTCCATGGCCGCACTTTCCGGCGGGGATAAGGCAAAATTCCTAGGCTCACTCGCAGATCGAATCGATCAATCGATTGAGGAAATAGTTGTAATTATGACTGCCGAAACCGGTTTGCCTGAAGCCAGAGTCCGAGCAGAGACAGGTCGAACACGGAGCCAGTTATTAATGTTTGCGAATCTTTTGGAAGAGGGCTCATGGGTTGATGCTCGGATTGATCGTGCACTCCCAGACCGACAGCCTATGCCTAAGCCAGATTTACGTGCAATGCTTCGCCCAATCGGACCAGTTGCAGTTTTTTGTGCAAGTAATTTTCCTCTCGCTTTTTCGGTTGCTGGTGGAGATTCAGCCTCAGCTTGGGCGGCAGGCTGTCCGGTAATTGTTAAGGCACATCATGCACACCCCGGAACTGCATTGTTGATTGGAAAACTTGTTGTGCAATCGGTACAAGAGTGTGGGCTACCTGAAGGTACATTTTCACTTATTTTCGGAAGTGGTCGAACAATTGGACAGGCAATAGTTAAGAATCCAGTGGTCAAAGCGGTTGGTTTTACTGGCTCAAGGTCGGGTGGACGGGCACTTTTTGATTTGGCAGCAAGTCGAAGCGAACCGATTCCAGTTTTTGCTGAGATGAGTAGCATTAATCCCATTTTTCTGCTCCCGGATTTAGGAAAGGAAGAAATGGAGAAAATTGCAGAAGGATTGCAGATCTCTGCCACCATGGGGGTAGGACAGTTTTGTACCAATCCAGGGGTAGTTTTTTACCCTGATAACGAGATCGGTGAATCTTTTCGAACCTCCTATTTAGATAGAATGAAGGGTTCGGATGGAGGTGTTATGTTACATCAAGGGATCTTGGAATCATATAATTCGTGCACTCGTGAAATGAGTGAGCGCGAGGGAGTGGAGGAACTCACGAGCGGAGACGAGTCCCTAGTACCCAGCGGTTGCGGTGCGAGTCCTTGTGTTTTAGGAACAAAAATCGAAAGATTTTTGAATGAGCCTGAGCTTAGTAATGAAATTTTTGGCCCTGCAACCTTGCTCGTTTCATATTCCCAGAAAGAAGATATCCTGAATGTGGCAAAGCAGTTGGAGGGGCAATTAACAGTCAGCTTGTTTGGAAATGAGAAGAACTTGGCCGAGCATGACAATCTCCTTGATATACTTGAAACCAAGGCTGGAAGACTTCTTTTTAATCAATTTCCCACCGGCGTAGAAGTTTGTTCATCAATCGTGCATGGAGGACCTTACCCAGCAACCACCGACAGTCGAAGCACCTCTGTTGGAACTGGGGCAATTTTACGATTCGCCCGACCTGTTTGCTATCAGGGGTTTCCCGATGAATTTCTTCCTCAGGAATTACAAGAGGATAATCCATTGGGGCTTGATCGAGAGGAAGGCTAGAATTTAATATTAAAATTGTTTTGCCATAGAGTTAATAAAATCCATACCATTTACAAATAACATTAATTTTTTGAATTTATGACTTTAAACCCTCGTTAATTATATGCTCGGTAAAAAAAGCTCGATAGGAATATTTGATTGCTTGGAAGGGCAGTTTCGAATGCTCGACAAGTTTCCTTTCATTGTCGGTTGCATGGGAAATGCCGATTGGCAGGTTCCAGGTGGAGAAGGTTGGGAAGGTGCTTGCATGATCAAAAAATCGGGTAATGCTTTTCGAATTGTTCCAAATAAAAAAGGCGATGAGCGCCTCTTGGTAAATGGTGGTCCTTTTGCAGAACCCTTTAATGTTGAAGATGATGAAGTGTGCACTCTTCAATTTATGGGCTACCCCTTGGTTGTTTTTGCCGGTAAAGATCCAAAGTCATGGGCAGACCAGATTCAAAAGGGGCAATGGATATTAGCGAATGGAAGGACTGGAACAGATTATGTCCAGTGTGGGCGTTATGAAGTTCTGGAGAAAATCCAAGAATTTGGAGCGGATATTTCAGAATGTGCAATTAAACCCGTTGGATTGGATGTGCCTTTTTGGATCGCGCATTTAGTTGAATTTTTACAAAGACCTGAGGAGGAGGAAGAAGAAGAGGAGAGTTTATATCAGGAGGAAATCGTTGTTGATCCCGATAGGGGAGAATTTACCTGCCCCACCTGTTGGCTGAAATTTGACCGGGCTGATGTTTTAAGTATCGCTGTGCACGAGGATTTACGGGGCGACCGAAAGTTAGGAGACGATGCGATGCTTCGTTTTGTTCCTACTGAGTTTAATTCCAAAGGGCAGGCGATGGATGCCATGGGATTACCCACCACCGATGTTGGGTGTCCACATTGCCATCGCAAATTACCGCCTGGATTTATGGATGTGACTCATCACATTTTTTCGATTGTTGGTGCTCCAAGTGCCGGAAAATCTTATTATTTGAGTGTTCTAGTGCGTCAATTACAACGCACGCTTTTTCGTGAGTTTGGGATTGCATTTCGTGATGCTGACCCCAGTTGTAATGCAATTTTAAACTCGATGAAAAATCGTCTTTTTGCTGGCAGTAGCTCAGCAGATGCAATGTTAATTAAAACCCAATTAGAGGGCGAAATGTATGAGCGTTTACAAAGGCATGACCGGGTGGTTGCTCTTCCTCGTCCATTCATATTCAGTCTTTCGGACCCTCGGGGCACAGGTCATGACTGCTCGATGATTTTTTATGACAATGCTGGTGAGCATTTTGAACCTGGCATTACCAACGAGGAAAGTCCGGGCACATTACATGTTGCAAGTTCTTCAGGTATCTTTTTCCTTTTCGACCCCATTGCGAGTCCCGAGTTCAGGCGTGCATTGAGAGGGCATGAGGATCCTCAGTTTGCTATGGCTGGTAGTGGCAAGAGATTGGACCAGCAGGATATCATTATGGCTGAGCTGGAAATTCGGGTGAAACAGAACCAGAATATTAGCATAGCTGATAAAATTGATGTTCCTATCGCCGTAATGATTGGAAAATGCGATATTTTGAAAGATCAATTAGATTGGGAAAGGATATTATGGCCAATTAAGGATAAAAAACTTGATTTGGAAATTGTTGATAAGAACTCCGAAATTTTAAGGGAGTACATGATGGATATGCACCCCTCAATCGTTGCAAATTCAGAAGCTTTATCCAGGAATGTCCGATACTTTCCTGTAAGTCCATTCGGACATAGCCCAGAGAATGTTGAATTGGACGGACAAAAATACATTGCCCCAGACCCGGATAAGCTTGATCCTGTTATGGTAGAAATACCAACCCTCTGGGTGCTTAACACGGTTGAACCCGAATTATTACCTGTAGCTACTGCTACTTGATCGTAGAGCCCTTCCTTTCATGGCTCAGCAGCTTATCTTTACCAGTACCCCCCAAGGCTTAGAACCGGGGAGGACGGGGTATTGTACAGTTGCTAGGCATAAAGATTTAAGGCATCGATTGGTCCGAGAACTTGAACGATTAAGCGTTTATGATTTTGGGCAACAGGTCGGAGGTAATCGCGTTGATATTTCCATTTACAGGAAAATTATTCTTGGTTCAGAAGAATACTTTGTTCTCTCTAAAATTTGTGATGCCGGTTTGGATTATACGAATCGTACCAATTATTTGGCACACCATTTAATTCTTGATGGATTTGAAATTGCGACCTCTCCATCCCCTGCAGAAATTTTCCTTAATTGGAATGGGTGGAAGAGTAAGTGGGAAGAAAACTCGAGATATTTGACCCCTGGTGAGGAAGTTACCCTTACTGGCTTTAAATCTAAAGGCTTAGTTCCCTGCAGAAACTGGTTGAGTTTTACAAATGATCCGGGGAATGCCGCCACCTTAGTTTCTCCAGGTGCAGTTAATCCAATCGTTTTAGAAAATGCCCCTGCAAAGGCTGAGCATTTATTACAACTTTTTGCTGAGTCATCCGCCTTGTTGAAAATTTCGTTGGATGCCTGGGACTATTCCTTTACCACATTTTTACAGGGCAATGACGATACGAAGGCATTTGCTTGGATTGGGATAGAGGGACAGCCTATTGGGGAACGTTTAAAACAGGGCGGACTGAGGAATTATATAGACTTGCAGAATTGGTCGTCTAGCATCGTTACGGATCAACCTGATGCATCTCTTGCTCATGTTGCACGTAAGGGGCCAACTGCTCCTCCATCCAAAAGAGTTAAAAAGGGAGCATCTTCGAATACTCGCTCTCCTTTAAGTGAACAACAAGTTCAGCAAATTAAGGGTGCCAGTTCCGGGTACATGAGTGCTGCCCCTAGTGGTTCAACCGTGAAGGCACAAGAGGCATCAACAAAGAAAGAAAAAAAGAAGAGGCCCTGGCTGCTTCAATTAGCTGTTATTTCTACTGCTTTATGCCTGCTTGGTGCTTTAATTGTTGGTTTGGCTTACAATCTGGGTGATTGGTTTAATCAGGATGATCCAGATGGGCAAAGCGAACAGGCGCAAGAACCAAGCAAGGATCTACCGATTGAGGAACCATCCGATAATCAATCGGTCATTCCGGGTGCCTTTGCCCAGCTCAATCAAGTTGAATACCTGAAAATTATAAAAAAAGACCGTTTTTTGGACTGGGTGAAAGTTGATGTCGGAACCCGTGACCCTTTAAAGGTAACCATTGACGATGATCAAAAAGATATTTTTGAAAGAGCGCTCGATAGTACAGAGGAGGGTGAGGAGATTAAAGTGGTTCTTACAGAAAAAAAAGGAAAAATTATTTTCGACAAATTATCCAAAGCACCCCTTCCAAATGTTCGCGGAAATCCTAAAAAAATAACGATTGATGATGCTGGATCTTTAATTTTGGACAAATCGAAAGATAGAGTATCTTTTAATATTGAAGATCAACAATATCACTATGACTTGCGCCTAACAAATGACAAGGGGCTTGCGAGGATAGAGAAGTTGGCGAAAATTTTAGAAACGGGAGAACAAGTTCCTCTCAATCTTAGGTTGGAGAATTCCCGTGTTGTTTTTATTGAACCGTTTAAACTTCCGGGTGATGTTCCTGTACAAGAAACTGTGGAAGAACCTATCAAACCCAAAGGCGAGATCAGAACACTTTCGCAATTAAAAGGTTCCACTCCAGAAGCGTTTGAACCGGAGCAAAAAAGAATTCTATTGCGTGTAAGTGGAACCCGAACCGTACCATATATTTTTAAAGAGGAGGAAAAAGATGATATTCAAAAATTGCACAATTTTTTATTAAACGATGAGCGCGGGGTCGATCTGAAATATATTTTGAGTGAGGATGAGAGTACAATTACTTTTATTGATTACAAGTTGCCAGCCCCCCCAAAAAAAATTGTAGAAGAGCAAGATTTGTCTCCATCAGAATTGATTGCCCGAAAGAAATTTCTTTTTTGGGTTCCCGGAGAAAAAAAATCAGGAAAATGGCAAATTGATCGTTCGAAATCATCTCTGACTTTCAATGACCCTGAAGTTTCAAGTCTACTTTTTACTTATTTCTCCAAGTATTTGAATCAGGAGGAGACGCCAGTTATTTGGATGACTAGATATGAAAATGCAGCAATATTTAATCAAAAACAGTTCGAAAATGAGCAATCCATTAAGGAGTTTTCATTTGAAGCGAGGGATCATCCATTAGAGAAGGGTGAAACTCTTATTGTATCATTAAAATCGGGGAAGAATTATTCTTTTGATTTTGAAATATCTAACAAAACTGAAAGTGTTGTAATTTCTTATGATTTGGCCCTTGCTTTAAAATCAATAATCGAAGGGGCATTGATCCGGCTCCCACTGCCCGATGAAAGAGGACAATGCTTGGATTTGTTTTTGTTATCAAATAAGCACCATGCTTTAGACGCTCAATCAGAAAAAATTCCTTCCTATTCCCTCCCCCGAAAAGAACTTTCTTTATCTGCTGAGGGTTTTAAATTTCTTTATCCTGAGGGAGATAGCTATGTATTCGCATTTTCCGTGTTAAATTCTTCACCTGATTTAACTAAAGTTCTTTTTGACTCACCCGATACAAATGGTCTGGTTAATTGGAGGAGCTTTGTAAATTCGCAAAGCGGATCTCTCGAATTTCCCAAAGTGCTCGTACAGCTCAATGAAGAGAATTCATTTATTTCAAAAGTCAATATTGACCTTACTTATTTTCAACCAACTTATGAGGGCTTCCTCAAAGAGAAAATTAAATTCGAAGCAAATTCAAAGAAGTATGCAACCTTTCCTGAACCCGAGGTTTATCAACGATTAGTAGAATATGGATCAGTACTTAAGCAATTTTTAGTCTATCAACCCGGTGCATCTTATTCTTCTTATGTTTTTAATTTACCAATAGGTTTTATCAAGAACCGCTTTAGATGGGATGAGGTGCGTTTTAATAATTTAAAAGGCGAACTTGATTTAACTTATAACATCCCAGATTTAGCTTTGAGTTCAGAGAAGTTATTTTCCTACTGGTCGAAGTTATCTGACGAACTCGACCTTTATTTAACAGATAAAATAAATAAAAATTTCACTTACAATCATGAACAAGCATCTGGAGATATTAAATTACTTTTTGAGTTTTTAAATTTAACTATTCAGACAGAAAAAGCTTTAGGAGTTAATTTAAAGCAAGTTCGTTCTAATTTATTGTCCAATGGTAAAGCATACTCATTATTGATTAAGGAGATCGCCAGTTTAGCTCAGACTCAACCCGAATTGAATGAGTCATTTAAAAACTATAAAAATTTTTACGAAAAACAATTAGCTGACTTGGCAGAAAGCATTCTTAATTTTGAAACTCTCAACTCAGCTATCTCGACAGTCGAGGAACCGGGAAAAAACGAGATTTTTAAAAGGGAAAAAGATAACATTATTTCTTCAAAAAAAAATGCCAATTATTATGACCAAAGAAATAAAAATTTCTTAACCAAGCAAAATGAAGTGATAAAGTCTCAGCCCATTGATGTGGCTAGCCACATTAAAAAAGTAATTTCAGACATACCATGGACCTTGGCCATTTATAAAAAGAACCCAAATGGAGATTGGGTTAAGGAATCAGATTTTTTACGGCTTGCCCCTCCTTCGAACTTATAATTTCTTTGATATTTAACTTCTTAATTATTTTACTAAATCGTTGTGAATATTGATCGTTTAATTGACCGTATTGAAAAGGCCCTGAGGGAGGAAGGAACCACTGACCCGGTTTTTCATGCACTAGCAAAAGAGTACGCGAAATTTCGTACTCAAATTGATGAGAGACTAGAGCATTGCGTAACTCTGATCCGTTCAGGCAAAGATTTTGCAGCCCGTGAGCTTGCGGAGCAACCGCCTGATGTTTTGACCCTCATGGAAAAGTTATCTTTTGCCAATGATGGGAAATGGCGAAAAATTTGTGATGAGAAGGGACTGTATGTGGGACCAACTTGGGCAGATGAGCATGTTGATTTACTCAATGGGCTTTACGATAAAGAAATAAGTGAGGATAGTCCGCTTTTTAGGGAGTATCGCACTGCCGCTCGTAGTCGTGACCAAGAAAAGACCTTTAAGATATTAAAAATGATTCTTAAGGCGAATCCTGATCATGCCGCATCCAAGAGGCATTTTGGGCAGCTTAGTGTTAAAATACTTGAAGATAAAATTAAAGAATTAACATCTCTGATCGAAGCGGGTAGGGAAGCAGAGTTTCTTGATTTAATGCTTGATATCGAGGATACTGACTGGGTCGTACAGCCCAAAGGCGACCAGTGGGAAAATGCACTTGCTGTTCGTGACAGCGTGGAGAGGAGAAGTGCAAAATCAAGGCTGGAACAAATTCTTGTTGAGATTGCTTCATTTCGTGCGGCGGATGATTGGAAGGGTTCGCTGGCATTGATTGGCGAGTTTTTTAATTTGGCACAAGAGCATGGATTGGAAGGTGAATTAGCTCCAGATGATATTAATGTTTACAACGAATATAAGGAGTGGGCAGAAGAATTAGCAGACGATGCAAAGTCTGAACGTGAGCTCGAAGCGATTGTATCTCAATTTAAAAATCGTTTAGCTGAGATGCATCAATCTGAAACTCAGGGCCGAAAAACCCTTGAAACTTATCTGGGTGAGCAAAATGAATTACGCAAATATCGGCAGGATTTTCAGGACTTAGGTAAGTCTCTTTCAACCGAGATCATGATGGACCTCCAAAAAGCTGAAGGTCATGTTAAAAATCGTATTCTCCGAATACATGGAAAAACAAAGAGGCTTTGGATAGCCGGTGTTTTTAGCTTTGTCTTGGTTGCCATAGGTGCGGTTGCCGGTCTCTGGTGGTTGAAGGGGTTTTGGGATGCCAGATCCGCCGCGGAGACTGTGTTGCAAGTCCCTAATCCGACTCAGCAATGGGAGAAATTATCCGCCTTTGTGGGGAATTACCCAGATTATTTGGACGATGTTGAAGTCAGGAAATATTTAGATCAATCGGTTGAGAAAATTTTTGATTCAGCTGGTCAAAATTTGGTGTCTGAAAGTCAGGACGAATTTTTACTTAAGACACAAGATAAAATATTAATGCCAATTTTAAAGAAAGAGGATATCGAACGCAGACGAGGAGTCGTCGTTGGCGTTATGTGTGACAAAATTTTGGCAGACCTTGATAATGACCCAAGTTTTCAAATTCGGGATGCAAAGCGTTTTTTGGAGTTATTCGAATCTGCTCCAAGGGTTCGGGAAGATGAAAATGGTGAACCTTTGCCTCTTGCAGAAGTGGACTACTATCGTTTTCTGGACAATAAAAATGTGTTGGATAAGTTACAGGAAATTTCAGCTTACCTTGCCCGTGTTGAAGATACCAATGACCGCGAAGTTGACCGTTTTCAAAAAATCAAGCAAGAGGTGCTTAATTTTGATGCCAAGGTGTTGAAAGCTTGGAAAAGTTTTCGTAGCAATGCCAAAGCGGATCATGGAATTCTTGCTCAGGAAAAATACCTGGACGAACTAGATACGGAAACTCGTGGGTTCTCAGATTCCGATGCGATTGACCCGAACGATTATCGTGTTTTAAGGGACGCGGTTCGTCAATTAAGGCAAACATGGAAAGGGTATTCGAAAGAAGTGGAAAACAAATCTGGTTCTTCCTATGATGGATTTCTTCAGCAGGCGGATGAATTATTGAATAAGAGCAAACGGGCGAAATCCCGCGAGGAAAAATTGGGTTTTCTTCGTCAAATGTCTGATGCCCTTGGGGCGATAACTGAGCTGAATCGTAGTTCCACAGAACAGGAACGGATGAGCTCTGCTCAAGAGCGCGAATTCAAGGAACTCGTTAAAGAGCAAAAGGAAGCTATTTCGGCCTTAGGGGAATTGGGTGAAGTGGAAGATGGGTTGGGGCAGGCAAAAAACTTGAAGGAGTACTTTTTTGCACTGGAGAAACTTTTACAGAATGAGGCATTTGAAAAGTCAAAATCTGCATATGTCCGCACCGTGTTATCTCACCGTAAAAAGTTTTCCAACGATAATGGCGAGTTAAGAAGCAAGCTATTTATTGAAGGACCTGTTGAAATATGGGAAAAAGTTGAAGCCGGTGAAATTACATTACAACCCGATGAATCTCGAGGTGAGTTCGATCATATTATGGCACTCCTTTCGCGTCCAGATCTTCGTAATATCTGGAAATATCAGCTTGTAAAGTTTTCCCCACAGCAAACTACAACACCTGGTGTTTACAACACAAACAAAGAGACATTAATGTCACTTTTTGCGTATGGCCCCGTAAAAGAGGAAGAGTTAGCGCAAAAATTTGATGACCAAGGTCAGCCCATTAGCGACCCTGTTACAACTAAGGTGCAGGTGGGTCAGTTTCATTACCAAGGTAAGGTGGAAGGGCGAGAATTTGAAACTAAGATTTATGGCGGAGGTTCTCAGGGACATGGGGTAGAAAATGGCGAGTTGACTGCAGAATCAACTTTTCTGCAGCAACAAATCGAAAGGCGGCTCGACCCAAATACCAAGAGTTTAGCTGGACCCTTAATGGAAATGCTAGAAGTTGTTATTGCCGAGCCCACAATCTCACCACTTCTTAAAGCATTCCTCCATCGTGAAATTGTTGAATTAATGAAAAAGAAACCCACAGCATGGGGAGTAGGGTTGAGTAGCCAACTCTTAGAAGATTACCAATCTCTTTTATCAAGGGTTAAGATTAAAATAAGACCTACTGACTGGATGGATGTTAAGGCTAATGAATCACTTTCTGCGAACCTTGCTCAATTTTACAAAGGTATTGGAAAGAGAGATTATTTCCCCGAGGCAAAGTTTACTCTAGGAGTATTGAAATCCTTGCAAAAAGTAGAATTTTCTTACATCGGGCATATTGACCTTTCTGGAAAGCCCAGGTTTACTGGTTCTACTCCTCCCATTTACTGGGGACTTTCAGGGGATGGAGGAACTTACCAATTGAAAGAATCCAAGGCTGCTGCTCATGTTCCATACAGTCCTTTAGTCGGAACGAATCCAAAGTTGGAGGCGGTGCTCGCAGAAAGTTATGCAAACGCTGATCTACCAAATGGAAAGTTCGGTGGAGCAGAAAAGTTTTTGCCTATAGATTTTTCAAAATAGTCATGGCAAATGTGGTAAAGTATAAAGTTTCCAAACGAGGCCAGATATCTGGTCCTTACTCTGCAGTGGAAATTGTTGATTTATTGCGGATGAAGGAAATTAGCACGATTCATAAAGTGAAATTAGGTGAGAATTTGCTCACAGTATCCGAGTTTATTGATCAATATGAAAAGGGAGAACTTCCTGAACAAAACTTGGAAAAAGCTTTCGAAGATGACCCGGTAGAAGAAGTTGAGGAGACGATTGAAGAGCCTGAACCGGAACCAGAGCCTGAACCGGAGCCAGAGCCAGAGCCTGAGATCATTGAGGTTCCCGAACCTGGCCCAGCCACAGAAATTCATGTAAACCGTTCAGGTACCCAATTTGGGCCCTACCTCCTAAAAGAGCTCAAAGATTATTTGAAGGCGGGAAATTTGCGTTTTAGTGACTTAGTTTGGTTCGAAGGCGTAGCTGAATGGGTTCCCTTGTCCAGAATCCCTGGAGTTGCTGAGGGTCTCAGTTCATTGGGTTCTGCTGCACCACCACCACCCAAACCACCACCAGCCCCTACCACCCCTGCCGGTCCGCCTCCAATGCAGACTATTCCTGCACCTTTATCTCCCACTTCTTCACTCAAGAAGGCTACTGTGGAAGAAAAAGAAGATCCAGATCAGGTTGACGAGGAGGATGCTGAGTCTGAAGAAACGGAAAAGCCAAATTTTGACACATCAAATCTCGCCTCTAATGGAGCCCGTTTAACTGCTGGATTGTTGGATGGTCTTATTCTTATCTCTGTTGTTGGAATACTTGTAGGAATTACAGGGGTAGTTTCACAATTTGACAGCACCTTGGTGATTGCTGCAATTGTAGCTTATTTTTTACTCGGATGGTTGTATTATGGTCTTGGCGAGTCCTCCAAAGCCGGGGGTTTTATTGGTAAAAGAATGTCCAAGATCAAGGTTGTGCGTGTGAGTGATGAGCAAATTCCTGGGTTTGGTATTTCCACAGGAAGAGCAATTTTGAAAATTCTGTTTTCCTTAACTATTATATTGCCCTTTGTGGTATTCTTTACGCCGCGTCGTCAAGGTCTTCACGATTTACTATGCGGCACGATCGTAAAAGAGGTAAGTTCAGAGAGCTGAGTTTTGAGAGTTTTGTATTATTTAATCAAGTGAAAGGAAAAAAATAAATGGACGGAGGAGTAGGATTTGATGAACCTGAGTTAAGTTGGTCTACCCAAGATATTGAGCAGAAGATTGGATTTAGTGGAGGTAGATACACCGATACTAACGCATTCTTTACCTTTTTGGTTGGGCTCATTTTAACCACCCTTTTCTTTTTAGTTTTAGAATTTGTGATTGGGGATTCGGGGACCGCAGCTGAATGGAACGAACAAAATATGCAAATGGTTACCTTGGAAGACGGTACTCAGGAGGAACAGGTTTCACCGATTCCCTACCATATTGCCCTTGCTGATAAATTTATTAACAGGGGAGTGGGTGGATATTTAATGGGAGCTGGCATAACTCTTTTGTTTTTTTGGGCATTGGCTATTTTGATCGTCAAAGGAAGAAAGGTAAGCTTTCAGCGCAAAATTCTTGCCCTCAATCTTATCCCCCAAGATCCAAACTTCTTTTTAAACAATGCCACTGCTCGGGATGCATTGCTTAGGATTCGGGGTCAAGTCGATGATCCCAAGCACTTTTTGCTTCTTAATCGAATTGATGTTGCGTTATCTAATTTACAAAACATCGGAGAGATAAGTGAAGTTGCTAGTTTAACTAATGCTCAGGCATCCATTGATGAAGATCAGGTTTCTGCAAGTTACAGCTTAATTAACGGGTTTAACTGGGCAATTCCGGTTCTTGGATTTATTGGAACGGTTTTAGGACTGGGTTCAGCCATTGGAGAATTTGGGGTAACCATACAGTTAGCTGACGATGTTGATAAATTAAAAAATTCATTAACCGATGTTACAGGGGGGCTATCCACCGCATTTGACACCACACTTTTAGGTCTAGTTGCCTCTATTGTTGTACAAATGGTAATGACCTTTAGAAAAAGGCAGGAATTTCTGCTCTTGGATGAATGTAACGAATATTGCCAAACTTATGTTTTGGCCAAGCTCAAGCTTGAGAAGAGTGGAAGAACACGTTCTTAATCCTTTTTTATTTTTTAAGTTTTTACCTTCCATAGGATAAAATGGGCAGAAGTAGCCGAAACAGTGAAGAGAAGGTAAGTTTCTTTGCCTTTCAGGATATAATAACTGCGGTTATTGGAATTTTAGTTCTGATCGCACTTATTTTGGCACTACAAGTAAATCCAAAGCGTGAAAAAGAGGGAGATAATCCCGGAAATAATACTGCACCGGTTGAATATACCGACGGATTGAAGGACGGGGGCGGAAATGCCACGATTGTTGTGGCAAGTGAGTTTAATGCCACCGAGGTGATGGAAGAAATTGCTGAGTTACATCAAGAGATAACTGAAGAAAAACGAGAATTCTTAGTTAAGAGTGAGGCAAAGAATAGTGAAATTGAGAAATTAGCTGAAGAGCTTCGAAAGCTTAATCTTGAAATAGAAATATTTAAAAAGAAACTCGGAATTCAAGATTCGAATGAGAGCAAAGAAATGAAGGAGAAAATCGAAAGTTTAGAATTACTTTCTGATCTAGCCAAGGTTCAGCAAGCTGAGTTAATTGAAGAAAAAAAAGGATTAGAAGACAAAATAAATGCCCGTTTGCTTCGCTCTTTGAAAAATCTTTCGGAGTTGGAACTTCAAGAATTGGATGCAAACCTCAATTCCCAGGTTGAACAATTACAATCCCAAATTAAAAACGAAGTTCGGGTGATCCCCAAAGAAAATAATGTGGGTGAGAAGCCGGTGTTAGTTATTCTTGGAGCAACTGAATTCACTATTGGAATCTTTAATGGCGAGCAACGAACAGTTCAGGTTTCTCCAGCGAACTACTATCAACAACTCGGATCAGCTTTAACCTCCTACGATAATAAGAAAAACTTCTTCGTTTATTTCTTTCGGCCCTCTGCATGTGAAACCACCATCACTAATGTGCCAGGGAGAAATGGAACAATTCAAAAGAACTTGTTTGATTTACTATGTGACCCAAAGAACAACCTTACTCGCATGATTGGGTTTAAATATGGTTTTGAACCCATTCATGAAGAGGCGGCCGTTTTATTTACTGATAAAACACCTGACCCCTTTGTTGAGTTTTTGCCCAATCCATGATCTCGTTATTGGACATGATTTTCTATCCTTCACAAAAAATTAGATTTTGGTGAAATAATGGCAAGGGAAGAAGAAGAAGGCGGAAGCTTAGATATGTTGCTCGATACTTTGTGCAACACATTTGGAGGGATTATACTGATCGCTCTTCTGCTCGCTCTAAGTGTAAATAAGAAAAGCGTGGAATTGTATGATAAGCTGGTCAAAACTGATGATAATAAATCTGAGTTGATTCGAGCCCGTGAGCAACTCAAGAACTCCCTTCTTGATTTGAAGGATGAAAATGTCGAGATTTTGGAGGACCTAGAAGACGATGCATATTCTAAGCGAGAAGAAATTGAAGAAATTAAAGATAATTTAGATGATTTAAGTAGTGATTCTTCCGCTTTGGAAAAATTAGCCCAGCGCGAAAAGAACAGGCTGAAAGAGATGGAGCAATTAGAATCCACTGTTGAGGAAGAGCGTTTAACGATGGAGGAGGAAATGAACAGATTAGAAACGATTTTCGAACATCAGGAGCTTAGCAAGGAATTAAAGAAAAAGCCCTATCGTAAAGTGAGTTTGCCCCAACAAAAAGATACCAGGAAGAAACCGCTTCCTGTCATTGTGGCTCATGGTAAAATGTATCCAATGATCTCTATTGGAATTGGATCAGTGGAAAAAAATGAAGATGGATTATCATGGAATCAAACCCCGGATAAGCGATTTCAAGTGAAGGTTGATTCAGAAAAAGGGGTCGATCCCATGAACGAAGATGCCCTTGATCTGTTTCTTTCCTCGGTTCAGGATGCACCACGCTCAGTCCGCCAGGCTTTCTTTTTAAATCTTTTTGTCTATTCCGATTCAGAAAACTTTGCTATATTTAATAAAATCAGAGACGAAGCCGTTCTTAGGAAATTGGACTATAATTGGATCCCGATTTCTGAGCTTCCCCTGATTCTACGCTCGGATAATGTACCCTGGAAAGTACAATGAGATTTTAGTAATCGAAAATGGGCGTGTGGATAGCAAAGTAAAATTTAATAGATTAATACTTTAAAAATAAATAATTTTTTTGTCCAATGACAGAGACTAGTGGCAGAACTAATTTAAATGCAGGTTGATCAATCATTACTGGGTTCCCAAAAGCGGACTTACATAGAACATGTAAGTTCTTTATCCATAGCCGATGTTGGTTCCCATAATTTTTCTTTTAACTTGCACAAAGCCATAATTACGCAAATTATATAACAAATGTCGAAAGAACTTCTTATATCTCTGGCGCTCGGTGCAATTTTGTTCTGTTGTATGATGTTGGGGATGGTTCAATCCACATTGCTGTCTAATCCATTCTTTCTACTTTTTGGATTAGCAGTCATTGTAGGACAGGTGATCATGGCTCATTTGGCTTTCAATCAATATAAAAACCTTTCAATCCAAACCACTAAAGAAAGTACTGAAAATGAAGAAGGAAGAGACGAACGAGGAGACGACCGAGGAAACGACGGATTCGACGATTGAGGAATCAGCTGAAGCGGATGTAATATCCGAAGAGTCTCAGCTAAATCCAAAGCATCGCACCGCAGCACTTTCCAGTTTGATTGCTGGGTATGTACTAGCACTTGGTTTTGGTATACTTTTAGTAATGGGTACAGAGGAGTCTGAGCCGATTGCCAATGAGGATGAGGTGATCGAAGAGGGTGAAATGGTTTCGGCGGTCGATGCTGCGGCAGGAGAATCATCTGTTATTACTTTAACTGGAGGAAATAGTATTCCTTGGCCAGCTGGAAAGTTATGGGTTGATCCTGGGTACAGTGCGATTGTGGGAGATGAAGATCTGACCGCATTTGTGGAGACTGCTTCCTTTGTAGATGTAAACACTCCAGGCCAATACAAAGTTATTTACACGATTAAAGACTCAAAATCCGGAAATGTTATGGATTCAGTTGAGCGATTTGTTACGGTTAATCCCGGTGGTTTTATGGCTGGAGCAAATGTAGCTTACAATGATCGCTTAGATGGAGTTGTCTTAAACGACGAGAAAATTACTGCTGTTATTGGCGATGACGATGATGATATCGTTTATGTTGAAAATGATGACCGCCATCTTCGTTTAACAGGTGACAACCGTGGTGGTGCATTCGGTGGTAATGGTGGCAACGGAAGAATTCGTGGTGGGCGTGACCGTGTTGTGATCGATGATGATGTTGATGTTGGATTGCTTGACCGTCGACTTGCCACACTTGACGATGATGAATTGATCATTATTGACAATGACGATGATCTAGTAGCCCGCTTAGACAGAAAAGATATTGGTTTAGGTCGAGGCGGAAATGATAATGTAAATGTTGGTAATTTTGTTCCCGATGCCCGTCGTGGAGATTTTGATGATGACGAGCTTGGTGCTGTAGGAAATTTCGATAAAGATGGAGCTGGTTTTGGAAAAGGCACAATGCCTGGAGTGGGAAAGGGAGCTGAAGTTTATGCTTACAACTTCCCATCGCAAGGTGTTGGTGCAGGAATAGGCGGTCCTGCAGTTGGTGCTGCCGCTGGATTTGCCGGACTTGGCGCTGGTATTGGACAAGCGGTTATGGATGGTCAAGCAGTTCCTGCACTTGGTGGAATAGGGACATATGCCCCTCCTGCACCGACTCAACCTGAAGGTCCAGACTCAGATCAGGATGGAATTAGCGATGCAATGGAAGCTTCCTTTCGCACAAACCCTCAGTCCAGTGATACGGACAAAGACGGAGTTAGCGATGCGGATGAAGTAAAAGGAATGTCAAATCCCCGGGATCCCCGAAGTAAGCCCGGGACACCAGCTCCTGGTGCTGACACCGACCAAGACGGAGTTCCTGCATCATTGGAAGCATTATATGGTTTAAACCCGTCCATGCCCGACTCAGATGGAGACGGTTTCAGTGATGGCGAAGAGATTGCTGCTATGACTAGCCCTACAAATCCAGCAAGTAATCCAGGGGAAATGGCTGGTCCAGCACTCGCGGTTGCTCCGGGAGTTGCAGGTGGCGTAGCAGGTTTAGTTGGTGGAGCAGGAGCAGGAGCAGCAGCTGGCTTAGTTTCTGGACGAGTTTCACATCCACTTGGATTAGGAGTAGGTGAACCTGGCATTGACGGAGTTGGATATGGTCGTGGTGGAATTGGTGATGGTCATGATGATTGGGATTACGATCATCTTCCCAAGGACGGTAATCTTTACATAATGATGCATGTTGACGGAAGTGGTTCAATTTTGAGCACAAGAAAAGCAT
>ERZ807291.1660-NODE-1660-length-35412-cov-8.969256_pt1 | contig 35412 bp, 37 predicted proteins | sample MGYA00521257_ERZ807291 | MGnify/ENA primary metagenome ERZ807291 (study PRJEB31413, sample SAMN03169783) | marine metagenome | biome: Marine; feature: Water; material: Subsurface seawater | place: North Sea | collected 2011-04-28 | depth 1 m m ...
TACCCCATCATATTCGATTTCTTCAACTTCTTCCTCCTCGGCATCTTCATCATCATCATCCTCGGCATCTTCATCATCGGCATCTTCATCATCATCATCCTCGGCATCTTCATCAGCATCTTCATCAGCATCTTCATCAGCATCTTCCTCGGCATCTTCCTCGGCATCTTCCTCGGCATCTTCATCAGCATCTTCCTCAGCATCTTCCTCGACCGCATCTTCTTCAGCATCTTCTTCAGCATCTTCATCAGCATCTTCCTCGACCGCATCTTCTTCGGCATCTTCGCTCTCACTACCATCGTCCATGGTCCCGGCATTCATTTGCGCCATTAAAATTGTTTCAGCAAAATTACGGCTCATTTCCTCATCACATTCATCATCACCATTGCTTACATCATCGCTATTCCCATCCATATCAAACAGATTAATAGGTTCTGTTTTTATATCACTATCAATATTGAAATCAACCACTACTATTTTTTTCCGCTGTTCCTTAATTGTATTTTCTATTTCTTCTTCTATTTTTTTTTGATCAATTTGTTCATTGTTTATACTTGTTTTATCATTTACTACTAATTCAATATTATCTTTATCATTTGATTTATCAATAATTAAATCATTAACACTCGCAGATATTTTTACTTTTTGTGTTCTAAAAAATAATTCGGTATACTTTTTTGATAAACTAGATAAATTATCATTTAGAAATTTATTTTTTCTCTCTAAAATACCGACACTCTCCTTAAGATTATCATTACATTCGATTAAATTTTTAACGATAGGTATATTTAAAATATATTTTTCACATTTATCTTTATCATCATTGCATTTATTTATAATAGAAACTAAATGTTTCGATAAAACATTATTAATATCACTAATAATTTCATCTACATTAATTTTTTCGGTAGCCATAATACTATATAATATCTTTTCCGTTTAATATTCTTTTTTTATATATTTATCAAAATTATATGTCGCAGACCATGGATACTTCTGAAGCTTGTCTGAAAATAATAATGACACAAACGAATTATGACAAAGATATGGCTACACAAAAACTAAAAGAATGGAATAATGATTTTATTAAAGTTATTAAAGAATATTTAAATCCGAACTTTCAAGAAAAAAAATCTGAAAAGCAAGTGACGATCAATCAAAAAATTATAGGAGAAATCAGAAAATTTAAGGATAAACAAGATGGTGTTTATTTAGAAAAGAAAAATTATAAGAATATGCTTCAGCGCGAAATCTTTTATAGAGATTTAGAATTACAAAAACAAAAAAATAATAAAATAGTTATTACTGAAAAAACAAAGGAAGATAAAGAATAATTTAAGAATGTTATGTAATACACGATATTCTTAAAAAACATTGAAATTATTTTTGAGTATAGTCATTTTATTTTTCACTTCCTTTTTACTCTTTAGTTTATATTTATTTTTCTTTGGTTCGCTATCATTTATTAAATTATTCATTATATTCGGTTCCTCATTATTCTCTTCATAAATCTCTGGTAGAATTTTAGTGAGTGGTTTATCCACTACCATAATAAGCCTGTCATTATTTAACAACTTTCTGTATTCTTGTATAGATAAATTACCATAATACTTATCCAATGTATAATATGGTGAAGGCGCCGGTTTAATATTTTTTTCATAATTGTATATTTCACAATAGATATTATTTAATAAAGAATATCTGTGCCATAATGTTGATGTATCTATATTTTCATTTTTTAAATAAGATAAAGCACATTCTGGACTACAGAAACATCCATATACTTCTGTCTTATTGGTTGTCATTTTCTTTGGTATAAATACCGGAGGGTTGTCAAACGAATATGTACACCAAAAACACGCTGAAGATTTGTCCGATATATTATTTAATTTCAAATTTTTTTTTAATTCATTTAATTTACCCCATATATCCTTCATATTATTTTTAGTAGGTTTCTTTTTATCTTCTTGTATAATGGTCTGGTTTTCGATATAAAAACTCTCTTTCTGTATTTCCTTTTTAACATTTGTTTTTAATTCGTGATAATTTAAATTATTAGATTTTTGATTGGATTTTAAATTAAATGCTTTTGGGTCCTCCATAACAGGATTATACTGAATAGATGTTATATTTTCATCGACTACTTCATTTTTAATTTTTAAATGTAATATAATATTTGGCGTATACTTTTCATTATTTAATTCCTTTTTATTTTTTTTTATTATTTTTCCACCCTTTGGCTTTCTACCGCGTTTCTTGGGTGGTGGTTTTGGTTCATCAGACTTTTTTTTTGGTTTTCTTCCTCTTTTTTTCTTTGGTGGCATTGACTTATCTATATCTTCCACTAAATTATTTTAAATACTTTTGTTAAATCTTTTATTCCTTTAAAAATCGTGTGTTGTAACAATTGCGACAGAGTGGTACATAATTATCGGCACCGATAACAGTTTGTTCTTTTTCATTTGATAATCTAAATGTAAATATACCCTCTTTAAAAGTACAACCTTTACATATTGCTTTTATTTTCACCAGGTCATCGCATAATGGTATAATATCCAATAATGCCCCAAATTTCTTTCTTTTAAAATCCCCGTCTAGACCACAAACATAAACGCGTTTGTTTTTCTCATTCACAGCGTAGTCCACAAATTCGTATAAATCATCAAAAAACTGACCCTCGTTAATAAATATAACATCATATCTAGATAGGAAACTTTCTTTCGTAAAAAAATCAAATAATTTGCTACCAATGTTTAAACTGTTAATGAAATTCCCGTCGTGTGTAGCTGTTTGTTTATCGTTTGAATTATATCTTTTATCTAATTCATGGTTTATAAATAAACACTCATACCCACACGACGTAAAACGTTTGTATTCGCGAATTAATTCGGTTGTTTTTCCTGAAAACATACTACCTAAAATAACCTTCAAGTATCCAGTCTCTAAATGAAATGCCATTTTAATAACTATAAAATTTATCTTTATTATTTATTCAAAGTTATTTTTAAAAGTTATTAAATATTTTTGTATTAAATAATTATTAATAATAATTATATCATGGATTGTAAACCGTGGGTTGAAAAATACAGACCAACTAATTTTGATGATATAGTTCTTGAATATGATAATCGTATTTTATTAAAAAATATAATTGAAAAAAACCACTTTCCTAATTTGCTTTTGTATGGACCACCAGGTACAGGCAAAACAACTACAATAATAAATTTAATAAAGAAATATAATAATGTTTATAAACAACATTTAAGAAGTGTTATACATTTAAATGCTTCTGATGATAGAGGTATAGATATCATCAGAAATCAAATCAATCAATTTGTAAATACAAAATCTATTTTTGGAAATGGTGTTAAATTTGTTATTTTGGATGAAGTTGATTATATGACAAAAAACGCCCAACAAGCTTTACGTTATTTAATACAACAACATTCTACCAAAATACGTTTTTGTTTAATATGTAACTATATAAGTAAAATTGATAAATCATTACAAAACGAATTTATCAAATTATGTTTCAGCAATTTACCAGAAAAAGACATTTTTCATTTTTTAAAAAATATTTCCATAAAAGAAAAAATAAAAATGACAGATACACATCTAAGACATATTCAAATTAAATTTAATTCTGATATCAGAAGTATGATAAATTATATCCAAACAAATCATAATAATATTTGTATTAATAATATTATAACAACGGAAACATGGGAAAAATTAATATTAATGTTCAAAAATAAAAAAACTAAAACAAAACTGATATCAATGTATATTAAAAATTATTGTACTGAAAATAATATATCTTTAAAGTCTTTTATAGCAAAATTCATAGATTATCATATCAATAATAAATACTACACTTTAAATAAAGATTGGATAAACTTTTTTCAGACCATAATACACTGTAAAACAAATAAAGATACTATTACATTCGATTATTTTGTCGAAGGAACATATGAATTGTATTGTTCTTTATAATATAATTTCATCCTCATCTTAAGTTTATTCATAAATCTGTTTGGAGATGGTTTGTGTGGGTTAAAGTTATTTTGTTTTAGTTCGTATTCATCTAATATTTTACTAATTAATGATTTTTCCATTTTACGGTTGGTATAATTCTCCATTTTAATAATAGAAGAAAAAAATAAATACATAATTGGTCAAAAAAAAATTTGTTTTTCCTAAATATTTTTTATTATTTAAATTGATATCAATAATTTATTTAAATAATAAACTTAAATAATTAATCTTACTATTTAAAGGAATGACAGAGTTAAATTTAGAATGGGAAAATTTCATGAAAAATTCTCCCGACCCAAATAATATCAATACTGCGTCAAAAAAAAAGACAATCTTTTTACCAAAATGCTTACCATTATACATTTCAACGCAAACAAAGATTGGCTTTTTAAACAAAACAATACCACTTGAAGAAATTTTTTGGAATTTACCCACTATTGAATATTATACCCCAAGAGAAGGTATTATTAAAAAAATAATTAAAATAAACTCCAACACTCAAGAAGAAGTTGATATACTAGAAGAGAAAATAAAAAACACAAATAATATTCAAGTAGATATTATTTCAAAAATCGATAATGTTACGGGCGCTGTAAAAAGATTTAAAGATATTAGAAAAATAATAGTGGGAATTTCGAAAAAAGACTTAATTAATTTTAGAAAGAAGAAGAAAAGTGCTTTTTATAACTGTTTTGCCGTCATTGTTAGGATTTTTCATAAAGGCGTGTTTAAAGAGATCAATGTTAAATTATTTAATACTGGTAAATTAGAAATTCCCGGAATAAAAGACATTGAAACACTTTTTATTGCTGTAAATATCCTAACAAACTTTATTAATTCTATTTCAAATTTAAATGTTAAACATATTGAGAGTAAACTATCTACCGTTTTAATCAATTCTAACTTTTCATGTAATTACTATATTAATCGAGACATTCTATACAATATATTGAAATTTGAATATGGTATTCATTCGCTTTTTGATTCGTGTTCTTACCCGGGTATTCAATGTAAATATTTTTACAATATAAATAATAAACATACCGGAGTCTGTAATTGTAAAAATAAGTGTGATTTAAATAAGAAAAATCCGAATAATTTATGTCGTGTTATATCATTTATGATTTTTAGAACAGGTAGTGTTTTGGTTGTTGGTAATTGTGATGAAGATACATTAAATACGGTATATGGTTTTATAGTAAAGTTATTAACAAAAGAATGCGAAAGAATTAGGGCAAATGATAAAGAGGTCTTTAGAAAAAAAAAAGAGAAGAAATACAGAAAACGAATAGTTTCATTTATCGAATAGTTTATTTATAATTTTTATTGAACTCATATTATCAAAATTATTTTTCTTTAAAAGTAGATCATTATTTATTTTATTTTTTGTGATGGTATTTTTATTTATTTTTTTTATAAAATTATAAATCAAAGATATTGTTTTTTCAACCGATGGGTCTTTAATTTTAATTATATCTAAAAATATTTGTATTTTTTCAAATTTATTTTTATTTTTCAAATCTTTAATATTTAAATTACATATTTCTTCCATTATTTTAACAATATTAATTCTTAATTTATTCAACCAGTTATATTCTTCATTTTCATCTATAAATTTTTCTAATAATAATTGTTCTATTTCATCTATCAACATTACCTTTCTCTTAAATAATTCTACTTTATTCACATTTTTTTCTTTCATTTCGAATGATTTTCTAAATTCTTCATTTATATCGTATACAGTCTTTTTATAAACAAATAAACAAGCATCTTTTGAATTTAATTGTAAATATGAATTACTATCTTCTCCTATTTGTCCTATGAATTCCGTATAATATAAATAACTTTTTCTTAAGTGAAATGAAACCAAATCCAAATTATTAGTATACAAAATCATAAATAGGAATATATTCCTTAAAAGACTATACCCTCTATTTAATATAAATAAATAATGAACATCATTTTTTATCTTTTTATGTTCAATAATATGGGATAAATATTCATGTAATATTTTCACATACTCAAAAATAACCACACTATCGCCCTTCATTTTAGTGTTATAATTATTTTTATTCATTATATTTCTATTTTTCTCTTCTTTCATTTATGTTTAATCTTATTTTATTTTTAATATTTAATCTTATTTTTAATGTTAAATACCCATTTATTAGATTAATAAATAAGTATTTAAAGAATTTTTAAATAAAATTTATATAAATGTCCGAAGAGACTATTGAAAATTCTTCCACTTCTGAAAATTATAAATTACCACAAGGCGTTACATTACAACATTGTGCTAAACTAAGCATTGTTGAAGACAAACCCATTATGTTTGATTATTGGACAGATTCATGTGATAAAAAGGTCCTCATTGGTGTAAGAGAGAGTGGTGAAAAACTTTTGGTAAAGAGTGCCGATGAATATACCAGCCCTATTACTAAAATTTACAAAGTTGAAACTGAATTTATTATTATCACTGAAAACTCTATTTATGTTGTATCTGCTGATATTGCTACTAAACGCGTATCGTAAATATTACAATATTTTTAAAATATCGTAATATGAATAATTATTTAAAATGATTCCTTAATATGATTCCTTAATAATGTTTTGCCTATATTTGCTAACCTTTTCTTCCTATTGATTGATATCACCCTACCCATATGATTGAAATTTCTTAAATATGAGGCCAATCCATGTGTTTCTATATACAACGTCTTGTTCGCGGGTTGTCTAACTAACTTCGGTGGTTTACTTGACATATATAAAAATATAGCTAAATGTTTTTATATATTAATTACTTTTTGCGGCGACGGCGGCGGCGGCGACGGGGACGCTTGGTTTTACGCGCAGAACGGCTCTTTCTTCTCTTTTTGCGAGTGGCTGTGGTTTTTCTCTTCTTGGAAGAGCGGCGTCTCCGCCGGCGACCTCCTACTAATGCTGCGTTTGATGCACAATTTGTCATTATAATATAACATTAGAATTTATTTTTAAAATTTTGGAAAATTTATAAAATTTATAAAATTTCTCTTAATTTTTCTTTTTGCTCTTTTGATATTTTTTTTGGAAAATGAATATTGAATAAAATAATTAAACGCCCCTTCCTATTATTTCTAAACATTCCCATACCTTCAATTATACTTTTATCACCCGGTTCCATTATTTTACCATCAGTATTATTTATAGCATATGTTTTACCATTTAAATGTTCTATCTCAAATTTAAAACCCGTCAAGGAATCTTTCAATGATATTTCTTTATTTACAATTAAGTCTAAACCCCTTCTTTCAAAATTCTTATTCGGTTCTATCTTTATAAATACCTTTACATCTCCTTGTAAACCATTGTCTGACACGTTCCCTTTACCTTCAATCATTATTATTTCATTATTATCTATACCTTTTGGTATGTCTACATATATTGTTTCTTTTTCCACTTTTTTCATATTATTAACAACAATCCATCTCTCTATCTCTAAAGGTAGATTAATACCATTATACGCATCTACTAATTTTATATTTATTGTTTTAGTTATCGCCGTTGGTTTCATTTGTCTTCTAAATACAGGTTTCCCATTTCTAAATAAATGTATATTTGGATGACCATTAACTCCACCCGGGCCATGGACACCCGCCATTGAAGCCAAGTCTATTGGTCCACCACCACCAAAAAACATTTTGAAAAAATCAGGGACACCCTCATTCATATTATTATCATTTCTAAACATTGTATCCGTATTGTTATAAAATGGACTATTTATTTTCATATCATGTTCGCGTTTTTTAATTGGATCGCTAAGTATTTCATAAGCTCTATTTATTTTCTTACATTCTTCAGAATCTCCACCTCGGTCTGGATGATGTTTAAAAGAAGCCTTCCTATATGCCTTTTTAATGGTTTCCTTTGAAGCATTTTTATCAATACCTAAAATATCATACATGTTCATATTTATATTTATTATTGTTTAGATTAACTTAAATATAAAATTACGAATATTATTATTATTATGATAGAATCATTTTTAAAGAAATATAATCCAAAATATTATAAAGATTTTTATATTGAAGATGAATATATCAAAATTTTAAATACTTTACAGAAAATGGACAATCTTAATATTTTATTTTTAGGTAACCCCGGTGTTGGAAAAACTTCGTTAATCATGGCAACAATACGAGAATATTACAATACATATAAAATACCAAGGGATAACGTCCTTTTTATAAATAATTTAAAAGACCAAGGAATACAGTATTACCGTAATAATTTAAAAACTTTTTGTCAAACATGTAGTTCTATATCCGGCAAAAAAAAGTTTATTATTCTCGATGATATTGATTTTATTAATGAACAAAGCCAACAAGTATTTAGAAATTGTATGGATAAATACAAAAAAAATGTCCATTTTATCATTTCATCTTCTAATAATCAAAAGGTTATTGATAATATACAATCTCGGTCAATCATTATTAAGCTTAAGAATATATCTACAATTCATCTAAATTTACTATACAAAAAAATAGTTGATGAAGAAGATATCCATGTAACACCAGAAGCAAAAACATTTTTATTTAATATTTGTAATAATTCCATAAACCAAATGATTAACTGTCTTGAAAAATTTAAATTATATAATAAACATATCGATATAAATATTGCCAAAAATATTTGTACAAATATAAGTTTTTTTGAATTTGAAAAGTATACTATTAGATGGTTTAAAGAAAAAGATTACAAAAAATCAATTTCAACTATTTTAAATATTTATAAAAAGGGATATTCCGTATTGGATATTTTAGATAACTATTTTCATTTTATTAAAATTACCGATATTATTGAGGAAGATAACAAATATATTATTTTGAAATATATTTGTAAATATATTGAAATTTTTTATACAATACATGAAGATGAAATAGAACTAGTGTTTTTTACCAATGAAATAATTAAAAATGTTAATTAAAAGGAATATTAAAGAAAAATGTTAATTAAAAGGAATATTAAAGAAAAATGTTAATTAAAAAATATACAAAAATATTATTATATCGATGAGTCAATTATTCAAATATAATATTGATGGCAACTATTTTTCACAATTTATCATTAAATATTCCACTAAAATAAAAAATAACGAGTATAATTTTTCATTGGTTTCATATAAAAAGGCAATATATGATAATAAAATTACCGAATTAATTGAAAAGTTAAAATCATGTTACCATAAATCTAAGCTTTTTTATATAAAAAGGGCTATGAATTATAAAAATTTCTTAACTATATTAAGGCAACTATGTACTAGTCTTTCTATTAAATATTCATCGAAAATATTATACAATAAATCAAAGTATAATATTAATTACAATATTTATTTAAATAATATCGACCAACAGTCAAATAACATTGTTTCACAGCCAAATAGCGTAGTAGATATTTCTAATAATATTATTTTCAATTAGTTATAACTTTCCGTAAATTTAGATGAAATAATTGTTTTTGCCGTTAATACTTGCATTTTACTTGATTTTAAAAACCATTTATATTTTATTCTTTTTAATAACTCTTCTTTTGGTAAATATATCCCCACCATATTTTTATCAAAATTTATTTTTGTGTTTTGAAGTAAGTCATCTACTAAAATATCGTAACCATCCTGTGTCTTCATTCCTAATTTTCTAGCAGGTATAAGGTTAATACTACTTGAATTTACGTGTTTAAATAACATTCTATCTATTTTACCATCAAATTCTACCTCAGATGTTGTATCCGTTGATAACAATACTTCCATGTAGCCACATAAATCCTTTATTATTTTATTATTCTTTTCACATGCTATTAATTTATGACTTGGTAATGTTCTTTTATGCGTTGACGTAACATTTCTAGAAATAAATTCACCAACATAAGCACCATTCACACCTAAGTATTTTTTATGACACTCTATAAAATCTTTCATCATCAACATACTATTTGGCATAACAACACCTCCATATTTTTCGAGAAGTTTCAACATACCTAAAAACCTTGTTCTATTTTTCAAAGGATTTGGTAGTTTATCTAAATCAATTGTCCAATTATTTAATAATTTAAAAAATGAATCATCATTAATTAAACAAATGTTAAAACTGTCTCCACAATGTTTTATTATTGTTTCAACACACATATTTAAATATGGTTGATTTAAATTATTGCTTGTTCTGGAATAAAAACTTCCCCATTGTCTGCTATTTTTATCATAATCTACGTGAATCCATAATATCGGCTTTTTAATTAAATTTAAGTCGCCATTATTCTCCAATAAATGCTCTTGAACTAAATCAAATTGTAATTTTTCTGGGTCGGGGTCATATTTTTCTCTATATTTATCATAAAAAATTCCCAATGTTGTTATTAATATAAATGCCACAAATAATTTTTGTAATCTCATTATATATATTAATTAAATATTTTTTTACTAACCATTTAATAATTTTAAGTTCTTCCACCAGCTTTTATTTCTTTCTTTCATTACCCGGTCTTCTTGTAGCAAATTGTATGCTCTTTGAGAACTTAATTTTTCATTTTGAAGACTTTTATCGTGTAATATGTTTTTTGATTTATCCATTGCCAACGGATTTCCCTTTTGACTGTCTCTGTACCGAATATACTTTTCAACTGAATCAAAGCGCTTTTTCGATGTAAAATCTTCTTCCGTTACAGGAACAACCGTTTCTACATGAGCCCTTTTTAAATCTTCATATTTCAATTTACTAAATACATCTGACGAATAAACACTTTCACTATCATCTATCATTGAACCTCCACCAGTAAATACTAGTTCATTGACTTTCTGATGTAAAATTAATTCTCTCCCTTCTTGTTTTTTCTTTTTAAAAATTCTATTAAATTCATTCATGTTTTTCGCCTTTATATTATTTAAATCGTCATCTGATTTTAACCAATCACCATAACCAACTTGTTTTTTATTTTCATGCGATTGTTCAAATAATGTGTTAAACCAGCTATTAAAATCATCAGTAGATTTCCCATTTAATCTTTTTTTAAGAAGATCTATATTCCGTTCTTCATTATCAATATCATCCTTATTATATTCTACATTTTTTACATTCTTCTCTGTTTTATTTTTAAAATTATACACATCCAATATTAAATTATACGCCTTTCCAAAAAAAATAAAAATATCTTTACCTAATCCACTTTTATCCGGATGTGTTTTTAAAGCCATTCTTTTAGCTTGCTTTAACTCTTCCTCGCCGAAATCATGGGTTATCTTAAATAAATTTAAGACATCTTCTAAACTATAATTTTCTATGTTCAAGTCTATGTTTTCCATTACATATTTGTGATTTTATTATTTTAATATTTTAATTTATATATATATATATATGTTTGGTAATCAACCAATTAATAACAATATGTCTGGTAATTCTAATTCATTTAACAATTATAATAAAAATCAATATAACCCCGGAAAACAAACCGATAATATATCAACAAACTTTATTAAAGCACAAGCTAAATTAATTGATGCTGAAAGAGATGTTCGGAGAGCTCAACTTAACGATATAATTACACAAAACAAAAAAAAAGGGAAAAGGTCATTGGAACAAATCATCGCTGAAAGGAAAAGACAATATAATATTAACAATTTAGAACCTGAAAAATATCCACGCGATATTCATTATAGTAAGCTTTTAAACGATGAAAAAAAGAAACCTGACGATAATAAAGGTGTTTTATATATCCAATCTAATGAAAATAGTGACATTAATAAAATTGAAAAAATAGAAGAAAAATATTCACTAGAAAACAATTTGTTTATCGATGCTGGTTTAAACATAGAAGAACTTGAAGAGGAAACATCTCTTGAATCTTTCCAACAAGAAGAAGAAAAGGATTTAACTAAAACACCTCTTAAACAACCGGGGCAATCGCTCGATATCACATATAACACTCTTAAAAGATCATATAAATTTAGTAGCATACCAGAAAAATATCACACTACTATGACCGTTCTAAATTGGTCTATTCAAGAATATTTCGACTTAACCGAGGTATTCGAAAAATTTTTGGAAAATAGTGATAAAATTATTGAAAAAGAAAAAGTTACTAATTATATATTAAAATCTTTAATTGAAGATAGCAGCATTCGCCAATATGGTGGCACCAAGGAAATTGATAATCCAAAATCAAAAAACGAACCAATTTTTTATAATAAAATTAGTAAAATTAAAAATTATAAAGATATTCGTGGATTTAAAAAAAAACTGAATGAATTTTACACTGTTGTTAAATCTCTTCAACGAAAAACTGGAAATAAAAAGTTCCCATTCGAATTCGATGATAAAATGATATTTTTTATTTTCTACGATTTATTAGTAAATAAATCCTTTTGGATTTTAATCCCAGATAAAAACAAATCATTTATACTATATTTATGTAATAGAATGTTTGAATTACTCGATGATAGCAATGAAGAAGTTATTCATTTAATTACAAAAGCTGAATCAAGCGAAAGTGTTAAAAATAAAGGGCCGAAAGACGTTATTAAAAAAATAATTAATAAATATTACGAAGACACATCTGATGAAAAAATAAATAAAATTATTGATGTTATTATTAATCTTAATAGTCTTAAAAAAGATGATTCTATTGCTGAAAATTTTCAACTTAAAATTGTTACCGGTTCTAAATACAAAAATGATAATTCTTGGAGTTCTAAATGGAGAAGCATAAACGAAAATGAAAAAAAAAGAATTTTTACGTTATTATCTGATATAGACCATTATGTGCTAACTATTATTCTATTTGGTATTGGGTCTAAGGGTTTTATCCAATACTTATTAGTTTCATCAGTTTATATTCTCCATAAAAATCAAAAACTACATGAAATGTCTACACAATTAAATGATTTTGGTGAATTTATAACTGAAATTAATAATAATGATATTTTTAAAAGGAAAAATCTAAAAAAAATATCTGATGATTTAAAAAAACAAATTGCTATTTTAACAAATGATACAGACTATATTAAAACGCCTTATAAATCCTTTTTAAACTATATTTGGAAAGAATTCAATGCCATTGAAGATAGTAAGAAAAAAAAGAAAAGCGTTTTTAAAAGAGCAAAGGATTTCGCTAAAAAGGTTGATAAACAATTAGTCAGCGACGTTCATACTAAAAGTAAAAAAAAGAAAAAGAAGAAAAAGGGGAAAGAATAAAAGAAATAATAAAAATAAAAGAATAAAAGAAAGAATAAAAATAAAAGAATAAAAGAGTAAAAGAAAGAATAAAAATAAAAGAAATAAAAGAAAGTACTTAAATTTGTCTTAGATATTTCTCGAAAAAATTAATAATTTCTTTATCACCTGACGATACCAAATAATTGTGTGGATTTCCATTAATATATGTAATTAATGTTGGAATTGATTTGATTTTTAAATACGAACAAACGTCAGAACAATCATCGGCATCCAATACAACCATATTTACGTTTTCCGGCATCTTCTTCCAACAGCTTTCAACGCATGGAGAACTCCTTTTACATGGACCGCACCATGTTGCTGAAACTTTCACAATAACAAATTTATTACTATTTACATAATTTTGAAATGTTTTTCTTTCTCTGATAATTACTTTTTCACCCGGCATTATAACTTTATTATATTTATCTTTTTAAACTTTAAATATAATAATTAATTACCTTTAACCAACAATGAAATTTCTTCCAATTTTTCCTCCTTAAAATCTATATGACACTCCCAAAAATATTTACAGAAACTCCATTTTATATCCACATTCTCTTTATGTGCCTTATATGATTCTACTTTTTCCCTTATTGTTTCATTCAGTAAACCCACTGATTCCTTTGGTAATACATAAGCTAGTTGTTCATTAAATGTTATATTTTCATCGTTTTCATCAATTAAATTAACATCCCACAATGGTATAAATCTTAATAAGTCTACAAATAACGGAGGATAACTATATTTATATGTCCATCTCCAATTTATACAACCTTCTGTATAATATGTCATATTCCACAATAATCCTTCCAAATAATTTACCGATATTTTTTCTATATTTTCATCCGTTCTACTAGTATTAAATAATGTTTCATAATACCTATTCTCCCAATATCTATTATGTGGGTCTATGTAATACTCTTTTTCCCTGTCTATCATGGGTATCATATTTATTTTCATTTCTAATTTCTTTTTTTCTTCCTTTTCCCTTATTTTAATATTTCTGGAGATTCTATCTCTTATTTTATATTCGCTTTTTAGATTTTCATGTTCTATTCTAGCTAATTCCGTTACTATTTCCCTAACATTCCGCCATTCAATTACATTATTATCACTAATCAATCGCAACTTCTTTTTCCCCAAAATATTCTTATATGTTGTCAATATCGTATCTATACCAAATGTTCTTATATTTAATGATGGAAAATGCGGTAAAAAATCATTCCCCATAAACATCATTAAAAATACATAATCCTTAATAAGCTTTTCTTCACTCATATAAATTTTATCCACCATAGTCTCTATAATATATGTCATCAATGATGATGTTTCCATTAAATATAATTCATTTGGATCTATGTCTATATTCACCGATTTTATAAATTCTGGTGTTTCTCGAAATAAATATATATTCTTTGAATATTCCATGTGATTCAACGCTAAAATAATTAAGTCCGCATCTAAACCATATACAACATGTGTTTTTTCGTTTGTATTTTTAATATTTCTTAACACGCCAAATATTTTATGCTCTCCTTCACCCCGTTCCATTGAACCCGAAAATACAATTTTTTTTACACCATAGAATCCTTCTCTGCCCTTAAAAAACTCCTTTATTTTTTTATCTACATTTCTCATAAATTCTGTACCGGGTGTAATGGATGCCCTGTCAAATGTAGGTTTATCTACATGTATTTCTTCTTTTATAATTGATTCTAATAACTTTGATTTATATCGTCGCTCTTTTTGCTGCTTTAATTTCGCTATCGGTGCTATTCCATCAAATGCTATATACACTCCGTCAGTTGGCTGTATGATTTTAATATATTCATCGATTTTTAAACAAACCGTCTTTATTAACTCATCTTCTATATTTTTTTTATTTACATCTATTGTAAATAAAGAATCATATATAATTGAATTTGAATCTAGGTAAAAATAATTCACCTTTTTTTGAAATCCTGATATTTTTTTTATTAATTTTGTATAATTCTTAATTAAATAAGTATAATAACTCGGTATACCCATTCTTTTATAAATATAATATTATATTTTTAATTTATTTTCGTTAAAATATTTAATTTGTTTATTTCAAATTAATAAAATCGCAATATATTTTAGGAATAAATGTCAAAAAAAGTAAATACCAAGGTCAAACAAAACAAAAAGGTTTTTTCCATCAAAAAAACTCACGAAAAAATAGACTATTTTTTTTCAATTATCACCGATACCATTATTTGGGCAGAGAAATATAAAGTAAATGATATTATCAATGCTTCCGACTTAAATATTTGTATCCAAAATTTAGAAAATACATATGAAGAATTACAAGAAATTAAAGATGTTTTAAATTCAAGTAAAAAAAACACTACTCAAATTATTAATAAACTACAAAAGATTAACGACGATTTATCAATGTTGTTTAAAACATTTGGAACAAAAAAGATTCAGTATATTTTGGATATTTGCCATGGTCCCCAGTTTTTACAAAACTTAAAAAAAGGGGGTTGTGATAGCGAAAAACTAGATCTATTATTAGAATACGCTCATCCTATTTATTACAAAATAATGCCGTGGAAAAATAAACCAAAAAATATTAATAAAAATGAAAAAATTATTAAAAATAAAATTATCGAAGATTTCATGATTCTTGAAATGGGACAAACACTTGATTGTTTTGACTTGTGTAGAACATCTAATAATTTTAATACAAAGGTGTATGGTATTAAAATCGTTTTTCAAAATCACGAAAAGAAAAATACCACCATCATTAATGCTATTGTAGATGAATTATTGATATCATGTTTAAATAACAGTTTTATTTCAAAACGCATTAAAAGTTGCTATAAAAACATCCCAAAAGATCCTGAATTTAAAAGCACAAACTTTAAATTTTTTGTTGGACATTTAACTATTAAAGAATGGCTCATATATAATAATAATGAATTGTATAATAGATTTGTTGGTTATAATAATCAAGCAATTTTAATAAAACAAAAAACCACTTCACAAGTTGTCAAGGAGTTCATTAATGCTGAATTATTTCAACAAAGAAAAACATTAATCATTCTACTTTTACAATTTGAACATAACGATTATCAATATCTAGCGTATTTACTTTACGATTTGTTATCAAATGAAAACAATGGTAATATCGATACTTTCGAACAAACTCTATTATTTGATAGTTTACCATGGCAAATCAAAAAATCTTTCAGAATTGCTATGAAAAATACAATTAAATATACAAAAACTTTATCTAGTTTTGACCATTCAAAAATACCAATTGAACAACAAATTTGTCTATTAAAAGCCTCTGATTCTGTTAAAGAAAAAGCCATGATTAAATTAAAAGAAGTTAAAGCGAAATCAGAAGATTCTGGGTCAAAAGCCAGACAATATCTCGAAGGTTTGCTTAAAATACCTTTTGGAATTTATACTAAAGAGGAAATTCTTGAATTATCTCATGTTAATACCGATAATATTCACAAAATTAATGAAAAACTTAAAAGTAAGAATATCAAATATAGTTGGCAGGATAAAAAAAGTTATACAAATATTGAAATTACCAACATTGTTAAAGAGCTCCAAAAAACTATTTTTCCCAATATTAAGAAAAATAGTATTCAACATATTATTAATGAATTTACAAAAGGGAAAAAATTAAATCTTATTACTAATATTTGCTATATTAATTCTACTATTAAAAAACTGGGACTTAAATATAAAAAATTGTGCCATTCTGGGAAAAAAAATGACTATATGAAAAAATGTATTAAAAGCGCTATTAATTATTTTAAAGATGATGATACATTCATTGAACAACTTATTCAGACAAGCTTAATCAAAAATAATCATATTAATAATTCTTTTTTCACAAAAAAAATACTTGATATGAATGAAAGGAAGCAAACCATTGTTGATAATATTTTAAATATTAACGATACGCTTGATAAATCTATCCATGGACACACGGAAGCTAAAAGACAATTAGAGAGAATTATTGGACAATGGATTACTGGAAAACAAACAGGTTACTGCTTTGGATTTGAAGGTCCCCCGGGTGTAGGAAAAACCTCGTTGGCTAAAAATGGTCTAGCCCATTGTCTCAAAGACGCAAACGGTAATACTAGGCCATTTTCTTTTATTGCTCTTGGGGGCTCTAGTAACGGTAGTACTTTATCTGGACATAATTATACTTATGTTGGTTCCACTTGGGGACGCATTGTTGATATTCTTATGGAAAAAAAATGCATGAATCCTATTATTTTTATTGACGAGTTGGATAAAGTATCCAAAACTGAACACGGTAAAGAAATTATCGGTATATTAACACATTTAGTTGACACCACTCAAAATATGAATTTTCAAGATAAATATTTCAATGGTATAGATTTGGATTTGAGTAAAGTATTATTTATTTTTTCTTACAATGATGTAAACGCCATTGATAGAATTTTATTAGACAGGATTCATAGAGTCAAATTTAATTATCTAACAATTAGCGATAAAATTGATATCACGGAAAATTTCATCCTCCCCGAAATATATGAAAAAATGGGAATAGATGATATCATTGAATTAGATAATGATGTTGTTACGTTTATTATTGATAATTATACAAATGAAGCAGGGGTTAGAAAATTAAAGGAAGTATTGTTTGAAATTGTCAGTGAAATAAATTTGCAAATGTTGAAAGAAACAAAAAATTATAGTTTACCCATACACATAACTAAAGATGATGTAGAAAAAGTTTATCTTAGACATCGTAATAAAATTCTTAAGGCTGTTATCCACGATGAACCTAAAGTTGGTGTTATCAATGGTTTATGGGCAAATTCTCTCGGGTTGGGTGGTGTCATCCCCATCCAGTGTTTTTATTTCCCATCCACTAAAACGTTTGATCTTAAACTTACTGGACTACAGGGTGACGTTATGAAAGAAAGTATGAATGTCGCAAAAACTTTGGCATGGAATTTATCTTCAAGTGAATGTAAAAAAATATTTTTCGACGAGGAGAATAAAGAAAAGGGATTACATATTCACTGTCCTGAAGGAGCCGTTCCTAAAGATGGCCCTTCTGCGGGTACGGCTATTACAGTCGCCATTTATAGTTTGATTAATAATAAAAAAATTAAAAACGATATTGCTATTACAGGGGAAATAAACTTACAGGGAATGGTTACCGAAATCGGCGGACTTGAACTTAAGATTTTGGGTGGTATTAAAGCCGGTGTTACCACGTTTATTCATCCCCACTCTAATATTAAAGATTTTAACAAATTTTTAGAAAAATATAAAGAGCTTGATATTTCCAATATAACGTTTTACCCTGTAAAACATATTAGCGAAGTATTGGAACTTGTTTTTATTTAATAAATTAATAAAATTAAAATATTTATTAATTTATATATGCCTATCCCATTTAAACCACAAAATATTATAGTTTTTGCTTCTACATTATCTCCAATTTTTATCACCTTTTATTTTATTTTAGAAGGTGCTTTTAATGGACATGTTAAATTTATTATATGGTTGGTAGGATTATTTATTGCGATTCTCACTGGTATAATGCTTCGGTCATCTGGTGGTATGTCAGGTGACGTCAATAGTATGGCGGAGCGTGCCAATGATATTGATAATTACGTTAAAAAATGTGTAACCTTTGATGGACCATTCAATGGAACATATGATAAACTCGAAGGTCCTTCATCTCACGCGATTTTTCATGGATTCACATTAATGTACATATTATTAAGCGTATTTGATAACCCAAATGATGTCGGGTGGGGTTTTGTAATCACCTTACTTATTATCGCAACAATTGATTTAGCTGTTCGTAAAAAAAATAATTGTAATACTACAACCGATACCATTAAAGGTGGTACATTGGGTATTTTCTTCGGTATTATGTGGTGGCAACTTATAAAAAATTCTCCTTTCCCGGGCGAACAATATTTATATTATGGTAAAGAGGATACCATGAAAAAATGTAAATTATCAAAAACAAGATTTAGATGTAAAAAAACAAAATAATTTAGTAATAAAAATGATTATACATCGCCTTTAAATCTTTTTCTATTTCATCCTTCATTTTATTTCGCCGCCAATGAGAAAAATGTTTGCTAACATAATCCGGCTTAAAAAATTCTTGACAAAAATATTTATAAGCATTAATAAAAACTCCTCTCTTATATTTTTCCAGTTTTTCAGATAAAAATATTGGTTTATTTAATTTTTTATTTACCCAGTTATGAAAATTAAATAAATATACTCTTAATAAATCTCTTGTTATCATGTTATCTATTGGATTCGTCCTTGTAATGTATTTAACAGCATCTTCTCTACAAAATGGACATGGTAAATTATAACATATTTTTTTAATTATACTTATACATTTTTTATGATTAGTATTATAATACTCTGGTGATATTTTTTCTACATAAATATGAAAAAATAACCACGTCGGTGTACCCCACCGTTTCGACATTATATATAATTAATATAAAAAGATTTTGAGTATAATACATATTATGAATAATGACGATACATTTAACTTTAATCTATTATTGGCTAAAGCATTAAGCGATGGCGAAAATGAAAATAATGATACGTGTTTAATTTCAAATGAACCGTTAGAAGAAAACCACATTAAATTAAACTGTTCACATACATTTAATTATGGACCTTTATTTAAAGAAATAGTTATTCAAAAAACTATTAAAAATTATTTGGAAGTTCAAAAATTAGATAAATATTCTATGAAATGTCCTTATTGTCGTGGTATACAAAAAGGAATACTTCCCCCGAGAACGGGATTTAGTTCAATTAAGTATGTTAATTATCCAATGGAATATGTTATGAAAACAAATAAGTGTTCATATACTTTCGTTTCTGGTAAGAAAAAGAACCAAATTTGTAATAAGTTATGTCATGAACAATATTGTACCCAACATCAAAAAATTATTGATAAGCGTGCAATTAAATTAAAAGAAAAAAAGCAAAAGGAAGAACAGAAGAAAAAAAATAAGAAAAATAAAAAAATATATAATGAATTATTACATACTAAAAAAACACAAAAACAATTAGATTCTTTTTTCTCAAATGTCTCACAAACTTGTACAAAAGTTACTACTCATCCTCAAAAAAAATCAGAAAGACCTTATTTTGTTCACAAATGTCAACATATTATTACAAAGGGTAAAAACAAAGGCAAATACTGTAATAATTTTATGGATTGTACGGGATATTCTGGCGATTTAAGTAAATCTTATCCTAAATATTATGAAAAATATTTCTGTAAAACACATGCGAAATCCAAAAAAAATAAAAACACAATGAAAGAAATAATATATCCTGATATGGTTTTTATATTTGATTCTAGTAATAATTACATTAAAGATAAAGTTCTAATTGATAAACATTATAGTAAATATTCAGACTCACCTAATTATGAGTTTGTAGCTAGCGATGCTTCAAATCCGTCTTATTTCGCATTTAAAAAAGATTACGCCAAAATTAGTTCTCAGGAAAATCAAATTATAACATCAATTACGATATAAGTTAATTATTTAAATGAAAATTAACTTATATATGACTTTATTTTCTCCTTTTGCGTGATTTTCTGCGTTTTCTTGATTTTCTCTTTTTGCGTGATTTAGGTCTCTTCTTACGGGATTTACGTCTCTTCTTACGGGATTTTCTTCGTTTTTTTCCTCCGCCCTCCACTTTTTTCTTTTTTTTAAAAAAAGCTCCAATGTTATGCTTGTAGCGTTGAAGTGTACTCATGTCTGCGGTGCCCTTCTCCAACCTTTTCGCCAATTTATTCTTTTTCGAAATTTCCCATGACGTGCGGTTGTCGGAAATCCCAGTGTCACGTAGATAGGCGCGATACCGTGCTTCCATATCGACACCTGCTTGTTTTGCCCACTTCAGCGCCCGCAAAGTGTTAACTCGGTACCACTGCGCAAGTTTACCCTCAACTCCGAAGTAGATTTTGCGCAGCGTGGGCTTGGCGCTCTCGCGGAGGGGTGAATTGTATAATATACCCTCAAAAAATTCGCCCCAGATGTTCTTATGCCATTTGATAGCCTCGGCTCGCGGTGGAAGGAAGCCCTCGGACCAATCCCTATAAAGATTTCTCCTCACTCTTCGTATACTGCTTGTCAATATATCCCGCACTTCATCGAGCGCCTCCCCAACCTTCATACGCCCGCCCGTATGGTACTTGCGTCCATCTGCTATGGCATTCTGACGCCATGTGGGATTTTTCATCGCATAATACCCCAAAGGGTCATCACGGACGAACTCATTGAACGTGTCGTCTGTATAATCTGTATCTGTACCGGTTAAATAGTTGTGGTACTTGACGCCCTGCTGGAATTTCCTTGAAAATTCCTCCGCAGAAAAATTCATATAATTCCTTGCCCATTCTTGTCTGTATTCTATAATGGTTTTATCCGTCATATATTTCTCTTCGCGAGTCCACTCTTCTTTTTTTTTTTTTTTTTTTTTTTTTTTCTTTTTTTTTCATGAGCCTGGTTTGTAGCCTCTCTTTTGATTTTTTCAATTGGTTCTGTAAAAAAAAATTCATCTCGTCCGACTCCTCTAATGCCCATTGTTCCTGCCTTTTGAACTCCTCCTTGACAAACTCGCATTCACGAATCGCGTTAATCAGTTCGGTGTAAGCGCTTTCCCAGGTGTCATGTCCATCAGGTGGGTCTGTCGTTGCATCGCACACGGGTATAATGTCCTCACTATATATGTTTACCGAATCCAGGCGATCCTCGCACGTGAACGTTTTCGGTACGTATTTCTTTTTTGCCTTCGCCTCTCCGCCTTTCTGATTCAGTTCCACGTTTTGCAACTCCTCGGCGATCTCGGCCACCTCCTCGGCCACCTCCTCGGCCACCTCCTCGGCGACCTCCTCGGCGAGGCTTCCGTCATTCATATCAACCTCTTCACTGGCGGCGTCGAGGCGGGTGGCATCGCTGACGTCCTCCTTCATCGCGTCGTTTCCCCCTGCCGCGATTTTTCTAGCTAACAACCTCGCTGCCAACTTTCTTTTTTTCTCCCGCCGCATATCCTCCAAATCCTCTTTCATGTCCGTTGCATTCTCAAATGCGGTCGTTCCTGTCACCACGGTGGTCGCCACATTAATCTGACCCAAACATTCATTCCTCTCCTCCAGCGCATTGTACATTCTCTCGTAATCCAGTTCATCCAGCTGGCGAGGCCTGTTCAAATTCTTCTTGGCGTGCCCCCCTCTTATAACATTTCCTAAACGTTTTACCATTATATATATATATATACGAATAAAATTTATTCTAAACAATCAAACACTATAATATATTTTTAAAAAACTTAAATGTTAAATATATGTATTATTTATATGGGAGATAAAGGTGAATTAATAAATAATGTCAAAAATTGGATTGAAATCGATAATGATATTAAAGAATTACAAAAAGTGATAAAAGAAAAACGCAAGGAAAAAAAACTTTACACTGGAAAATTGGTTGACATTATGAAATCAAACGACATTGATTGTTTTGATATGAAAAGCGGTAAACTTATATACTCCAGACGCACCGTTAAGGCACCTTTAAGTAAAAAACATTTATTCAGTTCTTTATCTCAATACTTTAAAAACAATAAAGATATTATAGACGAACTTGGTCAGTTTATTTTAGATAGTCGGGCTGAAAAGGTACGAGAAAATATCAAAAGAAAATAACTTTTAAAATATTAATTTAATAAAACTTATTATAATTAATATATAAATGAATAATGACGCTTTTTCCTATCTAAACCTCAACAATAATATTTCCGATATGTTTTTCGAAGAAAACAGTTCTATTTTCTTATGTATTTATAATATTTCCTTTATTAAAGAAGATTTACCCTTTATACAATATTTGCTTTATAAACAAGAATTACAATTAAATAATAAAAAACATAGATTAGCATCATTTCCATATATCCACTTTGAAGAAAACAGAGAAAAAACACTTATAAATGTTAAAAATTTAGTAACTAATTTAACAGAAGGACAATCACAGTTTAACGGTTTCATAAAAGATAATTCAAATTTCTATCTTTTCTATAATCATTTACATCCTATTCAAAATAAAACATATAATTTAACCGATGATATTATTTGGGGCACGATTCATGAAATAGTAAATCAACAAAAAATATTAGACTGTACCATACATTATAATACCTTTGAACTTTTTTTAAAACATACAAAATTGCTCCATATTAGACATAATGGTGGTGGAGATATAATTATTCCGTATGTTATTATAAGTAAAGTTCCAAAAAATACATGTATTTTAGATGAAATTGAAAAATATGATGAAGAATCCGAAATGTTTTACATTAAAGAAGATATTTTTTCTAAAAAATACGATACTATTAGACACATTGCTTTCTTATATTTCAATTCTGAAATCGGTGAAGGGAATTATATTTACAAGGATAATAAATACTTTTTTAAAAATAAAAAAGATACGTCTATTTTGTCTATAAATCATAAAAATTAATATATTTAATATATATTATGAGATTGACTCTAATATTTTCATTTTTTATATTTTTAAATTTCATGTTAATATTGTTACCTAAAATGATGCCAAATGTAATTTCTATAGAACAAACTTTATTTTGGGTTTTTTGGGTAAATGGGTTATTTATTTTAACTCTTATATTGCCGGCTAAATCCAGTTATATTTTTGAATATATGAGTAAGGCAAAATTAGCAACAGAAACAATTATGGAAAAATTTTCGGAAAAAAAAAGTCAGAGGTCAGATGATAAGGCTGAGCGCGACCGTATTGAAAAAAGAAAGGCAGGCAAAGAATCTACAGCGGAACAGAGAGGAGAACCTAGTGCAGCACAAAGCGCAACACCTAGCGCAGCACCCAGTGCCCCACCTCTCGAACCTAGCGCCGGCTCTAAATCTCTTGATGGTGGGGCCAGTTCACTGAATTCAGAAGAAAGAATGAGTACTGACGAACTCGGCAAGATAATTGATGATGTTCAATCTGGTGGGGGTAAAGCAATGAAGGGTGGGAAAGATGATGTAAAAGCTTGTTTAAGTCCTATGTTGGAAGCATATATTAAAGAACGAAAAGCAGATGGGAAAAATAGAGATGATATCATAAATTTATTAGATCAAAATAATGATAATAAGGTATCTGACCAAGAGCTTCTTAATGTTATACCCGAATATAAGAAATGTCTAGAAATGGCACCACAAACCACAGAAACGGCACCACAAACCACAGAAACGGCACCACAAACCGCAGAAGCCGCTCCGGCAACTAGTATAGATACTGGTGGAACTGCTCCAGCTGGTCCTGGTGGCGGAGATATAGATATCATGAAAATAAAAAGCATATTATTTAAAAATATTGACCGCCATCAGGGTATAAAAGACAAAGTTAGAATGAAGGAGCTAGCTGCGGAAGTTGGTAAAATATATCAAAACGATCCTGGAAAACAAAAAGAATTAGAATCAGCAGTTAAAAAAAATCTGTCTATTACTACAGCGGTGAGACACAGTTCAGTAAGAGGATTTATTGACCAAGTATCAAACAATAACGAAAATCCTGACCTTACTGACAAACATGTACAAGAATGGACATTAGTTATCATGAAACAAGCAGCTAAAACAGCCGGTATGGGTGAGGACTTTGCTAAAATTCAGACTACGGGAGCGAGTGGTACAGACACTGGGGCAAGTGGAGCAACGGGAGGAGAGGCTGAAGGTGATAAGGTTAATGAAGAAGCAGAATCAGCACCAGCAGAATCAGCACCAGCAGAAGCAGCACCAGCAGAAGCAGCACCAGCAGAAGCAGCACCAGCAGAAGCAGAAGCAGCACCAGCAGAAGCAGAAGCAGCACGTAAATCAGAACCGGGTAGCGTTGACCAAATAAGTGAAGGAGATGATAAGGAGAAGAAGAAGGCCAATGGAACCACGGATAAGCAGCAGGAGAAGGCAAAGAAGAAGAAGGAGGGGGTGACAGAGGAGGAGGTGCCGGCGGCGGAGAATAAGAAGAAGGGGGTGACTAAGAAGAAGAAGAAGAAGGACAAGAAGGACAAGAAGGACAAGAAGGACAAGAAGAAGGACAAGAAGAAGAAGAAGGGGGTGACTAAGGAGGGTAAGTCAAAGAAGTAGAATGGGGGAAATAAATTGAATTAATTATTTTAAAACTATTTAAATAAAAAAAATAATTAATTATAGTCAATATGGAAAAACGTATTCAAAAAAAGGTAGATGAATATATGAAACAGTTCAAGGAAAGTATAAAAGAACAGATTACAGACAAAAATCTTGATCCAGAATTATACAGTGATATTTTACAATTAATATATGATTACCCTTCCATGGAAATTACTCAAGAAGATTTAAAGAAAAGGAAACGTATTAAAAATACAGTACCGCTACATGAAAGGTGTGGTGCTCTTAGGGCAAATTTACAACAGTGTACCAGACGTAAGAAAAATAATGAAAAATTTTGCGGAACACATTCAAAGGGTCGTCCACATGGACAGGTTGACGATCAACAAGAACTTGTTAATATAACCAAAAGAGAAGTTTGGGCTCAAGATATTAATGGAATTATATATTATATTGATAATGAAAAAAATGTTTACGATCATAAAGACATCATGGATGGTATTACAAATCCAAAGGTTATCGCAAAATACAATAAAATAGGAGAAGACTACTCCATTCCCGATTTGTTCAATAAAAAATAAAAGCTTAAAGAAATTTAATATTATTATATATTGCCGCTGTAGCTCAGTGGTAGAGCATCGCACTTGTAATGCGGAGGTCTTGGGTTCAATCCCCAGCAGCGGCTTTTAAAAATAACTAAATATATCTTAATATTTTTAGTTATTTCATTTTTTTTCCTTATCGTCTTTCTTTGGGAAATATTCTTCCATCTGTTTTCCAACAAACTTCATACATGGACGGCAATCATATTTTGTTCCAACATAAACACCTGCTCCGAATCCTAATAAAAATTGCCACATCTATATACATTATTCCTATTTTATTCAGTTACTGTTACCGCTCCACCAGGTTTATTACCTTTATAAATAGTCCATGCAACGTAAAGACTTATAATAGTAACAACTGTAGTGGCACCAATTGTAATATCACGCATTCTAGAATCAAATCCCATTTATACATTTTAATTGTTTTTGTTCCTAAATGCTTTTTTTTTCAAAATCTTTTTCTTCAACTATTTTCATGCGTTCTATTAAAAAAAATCGAACATATTTTTTTTTCCCATTTTTATCTTTACCGGCTGTTTTTCTAAATGGTACCATTCTATAATTCTCTACTTTGAGGATTTGTCTTACCAAATTAAGAAGAGGCCATTTTTGTTTTTTCATAGCACCATCATGTAAGCTTGTTAAAGTACTGCTGCTATATTTTTTCAATTTTCTTAATTTCACTAAATAATCTGACACAATCTCATATTTTTCATTGTTTAACAATAAATCTCTCGGAATTGAAAGTCCATTTAAAATTGCCATGTTTTCCAATACAAATCCTGATAAATTAAGAATTTTTAAAATAACCGTAATTTCGTCAGGTTTTCCGATCGTTTTGGACAAATTCTGCGCTATCACGTTATTTTCTACCGAATTATTTTCATTTATTTCTTTTATTTTTTGCTCCATATATACTAACAAAATTGTTTATATATACGCATATAACGCATTTTTATATTTTTTTTTTAGACATTTATAAGATTATTTTATATGGTATACCATATAATTTTTTGCGTTTTTTGGGACAAATTTTGCTCTAAAAAAGTGAGTAAAAGTTTTTTATACATTTTAGAGCATATATGGTATTATTTTTGTTTTTTCAAATATAGGTTTATTACCAACTTGAAAGTTTGATCGATTTTTTGCAAAAAGTTTTTTTAAAAAATCGATTTTGGACATTCTTAAAATGTCCATTTTTCATTTTCCTGAAATACTTTTCAAAAAAACTCACCAAACTTTCATTTAGACGTATATGCTCTCAAAAATATTTTTTAGTAAAAAAAACCAACCCATTCTTATGCAGCGCCCTTTTTTGGTAAAGTTTGATCGACTTTTTTCAAACTTCAAAACCTGCAAAAAATGGTAACATTGAAGTGCCCGTTTTTTCAACGAAATGACGACCATTGTTGAAAACGCTTATAGTTGGTAATAAAAAATAAAATTCTCCACAAAAAAACGTTACCGCGATTCTAAAAATGGTAATTTATGATAACACCGCCGTTGTTACGATGAGTTTGTCTAAAAGTGATTAACAATTGAAATTTATTTACAGCATTTACCCGTGCCGCATTACCCGCATTTTGTATGGTAACACAATGCGGGTCTGCTTTTTACATCTAAGCGTGTTTTATAGGTCATTGTTTTTGTTACGTGGGTTGGTCATTTTCAACGTGGGAAAAAATGCGGGACTGTTATATACCCAATTTAGCTAAATAAAATAAATACATTATTACCACTAATGCTTTTAACAATGAGTGTTGAAAAACTTTTTCCAAATTTTTACATCTCGGCTTAAAAAAGAGCACCAAAAACGTTGTTTTGACTCCGAATTCGCCCTAAAAAAAGGCCCAAAAAAGCACAAAAATCGGCAAAAATAATTATTAAATATTAGACGTAAAAATATTAAATATAATATTTTAATATATCATAAGTGGTTTTAAATGTCAAGAAAACATTATTGTAAAAAATGTGATTTTATGGGTAGAGATAAAAGGGACTATTCTCGTCATTGTGCTTCGGAAAAACATAAGACAATGGGATATATATGTCACCGGTGTAATAAAAATTATAAATATAGAAGTGGATTATCTAGACATAAATGTAAATATATTTCCTTTGAGAATGAATACATTGAAATGAATGAGAATACAAAAATAGTAAAGCACGAGAAAAAGCATGATGGTGTAGAGGAACTCCTCAATATAATTAAAGAACAACAAAAACAATTAAATGAATCACAACAATTAATAGAAAAGGTTATCAAAGAAACTGTTCCTAGAATTGGTAACAATAATAACAATATATCTATTAATGTGTATTTAAATGAAAAATGTAAAAATGCCATGAACTTAACTGATTTTGTAGACCAAATAAATGTTTCTTTAGAGGATTTGGTGTATACACAGGAGCATGGGTATGTTGAAGGAATCACAAATATATTTAAAAAACAGTTAAATGATTTAAGTCCTAGCGAACGCCCAATACATTGCAGTGATACAAAGCGCCTCCAATTCTATGTTAAGGATGATAATACTTGGATGAAAGATGAAAAACATATAAAATTAGATAAATCATTAAAAGATGTTAAAATGAAGCAAATAAAAGAATTGAAAACATGGGAAGATATTAACCCCGGTTATTTAACAGACGAAAATTTGTTAACTCAGTGGCAGTTAATGGTAAAAGAAATAATTGGTCCCGAGAATAATGATAAGGGTATGACAAATATAAAAAAACAATTGGCTACATCTATACCAGTAAAATGTGCGTTAAAAAATAAATAAAATATTTAAACCACGCATTAAGTCATTAATATGTTTAAAAGTATAAATAATTATAAAATTTTTATTTATATGGATAATTTGGTATTAGACCTTGTTGATATACCAGAAAGTGAAACAGAAAATTGTGTCATTGAAATAAAAGATCCGTCTAATAATATTTCAACATTTAAAAAAATTAAAAAGGCTGTTTCCTTTTTTGGAAACCAAAAAGATCATAGTAAAGTAAAGAATGTTTTTGAAACTTGGAAAAAAAGAATAGAACGAAAACCAACTCTTAAACTAGAAAAAGTTATAAGCGACTGTCAGGTAGATGAAGTAAATTATGATTTTGACTTTGACCACGCAATAACTAGCACTGGTAAATATTATAATCACGTTTCTTATTTAGATGTTGAAAAAAGCATACAAAAAATGTATTACGATACAAGTGAGTATTATTCTTACGCAATGGATATATTAACGACATATGTTAGGGGTCAAAAACTCATATATATGGAAGCAAAATTTTATTGCGAACAAAGACTTAATTTTTTGATGTTTCCTGCTATATTTTTATCTTCTTTAACATCGGTTTTAGCTAGTGCTTTAGAACAAAGTAATTACGGCACAAGTATTTTATCTGGATTTTCTGCGCTAATTGCCTTTTTACTCGCCATTGTAAGTTATTTAAAATTAGATGCTCAATCGGAGGCACATAAGACTTCGGCACACCAATATGATAAATTACAATCTATTTGTGAATTTTCCTCTGGCTATTTTCTTTTATCTTCCAATAGGAAAGATGATAAAAAATATATGAGGAAAATAGAGGATGAAGTTGAAGAAAAAATGGAGACTGTGCGCGATAAAATTAAAGAAATCAAGGAGACTAATCAATTTGTTATTCCACGAACAATACGATATAGGTATATAACAATATATAATTTAAATGTATTTTCTATTATTAAAAAGATTGAGAATAAACGACGCGAATACGTAATGCGATTAAAGGATATAACAAATAGGATTAATCATTTACAAGCTGAATTGAGAACTAGCAATATAGACCCAGAAACACAAAAAAAGAGGAAATTAAACTTTAAAATAGCTTATGATACAAAAAATGAGGCACTGCGTATGATATTATTATTAAAATCAGCATTTTCAATCATCGACCAAATATTTGAAAATGAAATAAAGGTGGCCGAAAGAGAGAAAAAACGCGTATTTAGTCCATGTTGCTACCGTATTGAGAAGAATCGCTTGGAAAGTAATTTATTTATGTCGGAAATTTTGGATCCTTTCAAGAATTATACGGGATGGGAAGGTATAGAAAAAAAGATTGAAAAACGTGAAAGAATGTGTTTAGAGCAAATTATAAGTAAATATAAGGAAAAAATATCAGATAAAACAAATAAAAAACATTTAAACCTAATAAGTCATCATTTTATTAAGGAATTAGACCAATATTTAAAACAATAAGGAAAATAATAATATAGTTAAAATGTATAATATGCTTGGTCCATTTTTTGATAGTTTAGTCGGTCCTATTGAGAAAAATTACTGCTATTATTTCTACTTTTTAGCAATATTGTTTTTCGTCGGATTTGTTGTATCTGGTGTTAAATGTCTTTCCCTTATGTTTTCATCTAAGAACTTAATGAATGCTAAGACGTTTAATTGCCTTATGTTAACTGCTCATTCTTTAGTTTTCTACCTCGTAAACAGAATATTCTTCAATATGTGTAAGAACTCGCTCTAAGGAGATAATGCCACCGTTCACAATCTGTCCTTGTTTTTATGACAAGGAATCGGGAATTTTTGGGGGTAGTATAGAGGATGAGTCGTTATGACAAGGAGGGTATTTATGACAAGGCAATACTGGTAATACAGGTAATCATGACAAGGTATATACATATGAATCATATCTATATACCATAATATAAAGTAAAGCAAAGAACCAATACAAAGTAATAAAAAAAAATTGAAAAAAAAATCTACATTGATATCTGAGTTATTCAAACACATATAACTACTCTCCTACTTACAACACTAACTACCATGTCTTCAATGACTCTTATGCCTATGTACCGCATCGACGAAGATGCTATTCGCAGTGGATATGTTGATGTAATTACAGGATATCTCAACTCAGTCAATGCGACGGATGTGGATATGAAATCCGTAGCGGACTTTGTAGCTACAATGGATATTGCTGGACCAGTCAGCAAACCAAGCGCTAAGCGAAAGCGTTCTCCTGAGGAGATTGAGGAGGCTGAGCGTGTCAAACATGAGAAGAAGGAGGCGCGCGATGTGGAGCGTTTGGCTAAGAAGGAAGCCAAAGCCGCTGAGAAAGCTGCTGCTAAGGAGGCCAAGGCCGCTGAGAAAGCTGCTGCTAAAGCTGCCAAAGAAGCCGCTAGGGGCGAGTGGTTGACTGCGAAGCGACTTAAAAATCCGGACGGAGGAGATGACCCCAAGGGAAAGTCTGGTAGCTTTCTTAGGTATCAGATTCACCGCACTTCTGGTGAGGTGATGAAGAAGAATGAGGCAAACTGGACAGATGAGGCAAAGGCTATGCTGGAGAAAATCATGTCGGCTAAGAAAGCTGAGAAGCCGGACATGATGAAGGCTGTGAAAGCCGTTGCCAAAAAGCAGGCATCTCCGAAAAAAACAGTAGTTAAGAAGAGCTCAGAAGATAAGAAAGCTGAGAAGATGGCTCTTGTTAAGGCTGCTAAGGCTGCTAAGGCTGCTGAGGCTGCTGAGGCTGCTGAGGCTGCTAAGGCTGAAGCTCAACGGCTGCTAATGCTACTGCCCTCCGATGCTAACACCGAAACGATTGAAGGAGAAAATGAAGTTGCAATGGAACTGGAGTTTGAAGATTTCGAAGAGGCAGATACTTCGATTCGCAAACCATTCACATGGGACAAGCATCCCGAAATGGAGCTCTATGAAGATAGCGACAGGTGGGTCTGGGACAGCGTTGAAGAAGACGCTAATCCAGTCTGCTATTATGACGAGGATGAAGAGGAGTATGTTGTAGCACCGGGTTCTGAGGAGCTCCTCGCTTAAAAACAAATAAAAATCAAAAAATAACAAAAATAAAAGGGTATAACCCATTTTTTCTATTTATATGTTGAGTATAACGAATTTTCCAACGAAATCCTTTAAAAATTGATTTTTTTTTTACGAATCTTATGAACCACATAACCCCATACATATATATCCTTAATCATGTCCGCTAATTTCTCTCCCGCCACACAGTTTCATCAAATGCGAAAATTGATACGTGATCTGCGACAGAGCGAGTATCGAGAGAAGCGACTCCGCCGCGCGAGAAGTGTTCTACGACTTGAAAAGGCTTTGGAAATTAAAAATAAGAAAAACCTTTTTACTAACACAATTCAAGACTTGCTCCTGCTGTTGGGCAAGACCAGTTTGTGTCAAGAGGATGACTTGAGAACCGAAGAACTTATTGCCGGTCAAGTTCGTAAGCTTATCCGAGAAGCTCGGTGCCTACAAGCATCCCGAAATGAAGCTCTGGGAAGATAGCAGCGACATGTGGGTCTGGGACAGCGTTGAAGAAGACGCTAATCCAGTCTGCTATTATGACGAGGATGAAGAGGAGTATGTTGTAGCACCGGGTTCTGAGGAGCTCCTCGCTTAAAAACAAATAAAAATCAAAAAATAACAAAAATAAAAGGGTATAACCCATTTTTTTTTATAAAATATTTAATAAATTGATTAATTAAAATATACAATATTTATTATAAAAATGATTTATTTGATTATTTTTGTATTATTATGCTTGGCTTGTTGTATGCTGTGTTGGGTGGAAGCTGTATTTGATGGTTATCATAGCGAGTATGATGATTAATTACAAGGACCAAGGCGCATATAAGATGCTTAACCGATATACCTAAAAAAAATTGATTATGAAAATGATTCATAGTATAAATGTGTGCCTCAGCAAGCCGTAAAACTGTTGAGTTGTAAGTTAAACTGACTCGGTGCTAACGCATTGACGATAGGTTGCAAGTAGGCAGTGTAGATAGATGTAGAATAACGGAGGGGATTGGGTAGGACTTACAAACTAACCTAGGCTGAACTAGTATAGGGTGGGTTCAGATGATTATAAGCGAATGGAGGGGCTTATAGTAGGGCGCAGGTATAAAAGTGACGGGGTGGCCTGCGACTGGTAATTGCGTTTGATGAACGACGGGGCAATTAAGGGGAGCCTTAACTCAAGAAATTAATAAATATAATAAGTAGCCAAGTGGAAGGATTATTATATAGGGGAGCACGGAAATCTATATAATTAATAAAAGATAATAACCGGGTGATTGGTATTGTTTTGATAATATAGATTTGGGGAGCACGGTACGGTGATATATCCAAGTGGTCAAAGGAAGGGGTTCAACGCCTCCGCGTAGTTTGCAGAATTGCAAAAGCTTCGCTGGTTCGAACCCAGCTATCACTACCGGGGAGTACGGTAATAACCAGTATACCCGAGCGGTCAAAGGGGGTAGACTTAAGATCTACTGCATATGCTTCGTGGGTTCGAATCCCACTGCTGGTATAGGGGAGCACGGCAAGCCTTGTTAGCTCAGTAGGTAGAGCGCAAGACTTTTAATCTTGTGGTCGTGGGTTCGACTCCCACACAAGGCACATTCTCAGTTAGCTCAGTTGGTAGAGCATCGGTCTTATGAGCCGAAGGTCAAGGGTTCAAGCCCCTTACTGAGAATACTGGAACGCGTAACCAGTATAAATAACCGCGAGGGGGAGCCTTAACTCAAGGGGAGCACGGAAATCTATACAATCAATAATGCGATTATGTTGGTAATTGAAGATAATATAGATTTGGGGGGAGCAATCTCAGTTAGCTCAGTCGGTAGAGCGATTGTCTTATTAACAATTGGTCGGGGGTTCAAGTCCCTCACTGAGAATTTTTTTATTCTATTATTTTTTTAATAACAAAGATAACTATGGTTATTAAATACTAATTAAATTGATTACTGGTTATGAGATATACACTAACGTTACCAAATATATATAACCATGTCTATCTTAGAAAAAACACCCGAAACGTTCCACTGCTGCGAATGCCAGGAGAGTGGTGAGTATGATGATCTACAACATGCGTATGAAAATGGGTGGTACTGTAACGACGACGCATATTACTGTAGTGAACACGCAGGGGCCGCCATCGAGAAGGAGGATAAAGCTTGGGATGATACTAAGGTTAAAAAGTCCAAGTTTAAACCCACAGTGTCTGGGATGGAGTTTTACCAGTATCAAATGTGGCAGCGTGGCGCGTTCCAGTCCAAACCGGCGTGGTTTATGACTGACGACGCCAAAGCTAATGACATTATGTCGCATTATAGAGAAGTGGAACAGTATTATAATTAAATATATATTTATTTGGAGAATAACTTAAATTGATTTATTTGTAAGCCTAATAGCCTACATTATTCAATATAATATGAACGCATATCATCATCTCCCAGATAATACTGACGTCTATGATAAATATGGCAAATTTGTAGGCGTAACAACTGAATACAAAGCGAGATGTACGGCCACGTCTAATGGTTCTGTTCAAATAAAAAAACCAAATGATAAAGAGTTTTGGTATAGTGGTGAAGTTACTCCTTATTTGGGTGTCTGGAAACTGGTGGATTATAATTAAAGGTGTATAAAATATTATAATTTTATATTTTTTTATTATGGTTTATAATATAAATTGAATTTATTTCCATCTATTATACCGAATAACAGATATTATGACATCCCGGTTTTTGAAAGACAATGGAGCTTTTATTAAAGGATTAAATGAAAAAAATTTAAGATATATATATTATAAAGATACAGGAAAGGTTTTGGTAAAGTTTCGAAAAAACTGGTCAAATAATGCCATAAATCTTTTGGAAGATTGTTATGGAAAAGACTTAGTTGAAATAGAAAAAAGCAAACCTAGAGGGCGGCCAAAGAAAACAGAAAATAGATTGGTAAAAAGAAAAGAGCCGGTAAAATTAAAAAATAGTATTGCTGTAAATGACTCATCCGATGAGGAAAATGATACGGATAGAAATTTCTTAAATTTTAAAATAAACGATAGAGTTAAATGTCAAGAATATGAAGAATTGGGATTTGGTATAATATGTAAACTAGAAGTGTATGTTAATGATGAGGGTAATAGTTATTTCAACGCACATGTTAAATATGAAAATGATGAGGTGGAAATATGTGGTGTGGAATCGTTAAAACGAGCTCGCGGTAGGAGACCAAAACCAAAGTTTATAGAAGAGAAAAACCAAGTTGAGGGAAATAGTGACGAAGATAAGTTATCACTCATTAAAATAGAGGGAGAATTGTATCTAATAGATTGTAAAAATGAAGTGTATGATTTGGATTCTACATATTTAGGGTGGTATGACGGCGAAAAAATAAAGCGGGTGAATGTCTAATTCATAACTATTTATTTAAATAAATTTATATTTTTTTATTTTTTGTAAAAAAATAAAAAAACAGAACAAAGAAGAAGAAGAAGAAGAAGAAAAGGTTAAAGAGGCGAAAAGGGA
>ERZ807291.1661-NODE-1661-length-35406-cov-34.772369_pt1 | contig 35406 bp, 30 predicted proteins | sample MGYA00521257_ERZ807291 | MGnify/ENA primary metagenome ERZ807291 (study PRJEB31413, sample SAMN03169783) | marine metagenome | biome: Marine; feature: Water; material: Subsurface seawater | place: North Sea | collected 2011-04-28 | depth 1 m m ...
CCTCTGATTAACAGTCAGATGCTCTAACCAACTGAGCTAAGGAGGAGTGTTTTTTCGCTATTGCGAGCGCAAATATATAGTATTTTTTATTCTATACAAATAGAATAATAAAAATATTTAGTCGAAAATCGCTTTAAAAACATCATTCCCATTGGCAAACAATACAAGTGCAATCAAAATAAAGAATCCTGCCGTTTGTGCATACTCCATAAATTTGTCACTTGGCTTGCGTCCTGAGACCATTTCGTAAAGTAAAAACATCACGTGTCCACCATCCAAAGCCGGAATTGGCAAAAGGTTCAACACCCCTAACATAATCGATAAAAAGGCGGTAATGCCCCAAAACGCTTCCCAGCTCCACGTGTCTGGAAAAATATCAAATATCGCTTTAAATCCACCAACGCCTTTGTAAGCCCCTGTACTCGGCGAAAAAATAAGTTTCAGTTGCATCCAATACGAGGATATTTGAGATGTAAAACGCTCTAAGCCAACGCCCACACTCTCACCAAACGTATAGGAGTTTTCAACGATTCTATAATAATTTAAGTCTTCTATAATTGAAGAACTCATTCCAGGGTATATCCCTAATTTACCTTCATCATCAATTTGTAGAGTTTTGTTAAGCGTTTTGCCAGCTCTTAGAATAGTGGCGTTGACCGTTTTCCCTTTGTAATCTGCTGCCAAAGCGGCAAATTCATCAAAATACTTAAGAGGTTGTCCTGCAATACTCGTCAATACATCACCTTCTTGTAAATCTTGGTTTTTGTTTAAGGAGGTTTCTACTACACTTGCAACAACGAAAGGATAGCGCAGTTCAAAAAAGGAGCGGCTTTTACTACTGCTCAACTGACCCAAAAAGTCTTCAGGAAACGTCACTGTCATTGGCACGCCATTTCGCTCAAAGCTAACCAGTTGTGCTGCTAAAAGATTTTTTCTTAAATCCGAATACTTAACAATCTCTTGACCATTAATAGCCGTAATATTATCGCCTGTTTGCAAACCAAGTTCGATCAATAAAGGATTTGTAATCAAATACCCATCTTTAATGCTTTTCGCATCAATATCAGAATCCCCATACGAGAATGCCATAAAAATATAAATCACGGCCGCTAATATAAAATTCACCGTCACACCCCCGAGCATTATAATTAGACGTTGCCAAGACGGCTTCGAACGAAACTCCCAAGGTTGTGGCTCTTGTGCCATCTGCTCTTTGTCCATGCTCTCATCGATCATCCCAGAAATCTTTACATAACCGCCCAAAGGCAACCATCCAATACCGTAAACGGTATCGCCAATTTTCTTTTTAAATAAGGAGTATTTAACATCAAAAAAGAGGTAAAACTTTTCGACGCGCGTTTTGAATAATTTTGCCGGAATAAAATGACCTAATTCATGCAGGACAATCAATAACGAAAGACTTAATAAAAACTGTGATATTTTGATAACAAATTCCATGTGGTGTGTCTAGGATTAAGTCAACAAATGTAAAGTTTTCAGCCTAGAAACAAAAACTTTATTAAAGCACTTAACTTTTAGGGAGATATATTAAAAATTCTCTGTTCTGTATTGTACTTTTGTAACCCTAATTATATTGTTATGAATTCTTTTTTTAAAACGTATAAACTGTTCATTAGCACTCTTTTTGTGCTGTCTTGTATTATAATTAGCTTGTTTTATACTATTTTGAAACCCATTAAAACATTACCCATTTATCAGCCTGCACAAGTGAATTATGAATTGGTGGATAGCACCATTCAGCACCAAAAAAAATACCATCGTATAGCAGATTTTAGTTTGATTAATCAAAATGGAGATACCATTACGCAAGACTTTTATAAAGACAAAATTTATGTGGCGGATTTTTTCTTTACGACCTGTCAGACCATCTGCCCCATCATGACTGGACACATGCACGACCTTCAAAAACAAACCATTACGGATCCCGACGTTTTACTTTTATCGCACTCCGTAATTCCTGAAATTGATACGGTCGCTCAGCTAAAACGCTATGCCAAAAAAAAGCTTGTCAATGCTTCAAAATGGAATTTAGTTACTGGCGATAAAAAACAAATTTATGAATTGGCACGAAAATCCTATCTGGCCGTTAAAGATGATGGCGACGGCGGACCTTATGATATGATTCATACCGAAAATTTTATGTTAATTGATAAAAAAAGACAAATTCGAGGATTCTACGATGGAACCGATGCCAAAGAAATTGAGCGCCTTCTCGAGGATATAAAAATTTTAAAAGCAACGTATAAAAACTAATCTTTTTAGTACTTTTGCTTCTTTAAAATGAATCTAAATAAGCATGCGCTTAACAATTGCAAATCTTAAAAAAGGCGAAAAAGGTATCATTACTGATAGCTCTTCCGAAGATATCCCTCTGAAATTATTAGAAATGGGATGCCTTCCTGGCAATGAAGTGCATTTGCTTCAATTAGCACCTTTCTCAGATCCTATGTATCTGAATGTGAACGACAGTTTTTTAGCCATTAGAAAAGAAACTGCTTCCTTGATTGTAATCCAAAAAATAGATGAGTAAACAGCTTAACGTTGCACTAATTGGGAATCCAAATACCGGAAAAACATCGGTGTTTAATGCCTTAACAGGGCTCAACCAAAAGGTGGGAAACTACCCAGGGATTACAGTTGACAAAAAGCAAGGGATTTGTAAGTTATCACGCGGCGTGAAAGCCCATATTTTGGACCTCCCAGGAACTTACAGTCTTAACGCCTCATCCCTAGACGAAAATGTGGTGATTGAGTTATTACTCAATAAAAACGATAAAGACTACCCCGATGTTGCTATAATTGTGAGTGATGTCGAAAATTTAAAACGAAACTTACTCCTATTTACACAGATTAAAGACCTCAAAATCCCCACTATTTTAGTGATCAACATGAGTGATTTGATGACTCGTAAAGGCATTACTTTAGATATTGAACTCTTAGAAGCAAAGTTTCATACCAAAATTGCGCTCATAAGTACGCGTAAAAACAGTGGGATCACGGAACTGAAACAGCTTATTGAAAGCTATAAAACTATTTCTACGGAGCCTTGTTTAGACACGACTACCATAGACACTGATTATTTTCAGAGTTTAGAAAAAGCTTTCCCAAATCAAGATATCTATAAACTATGGCTCGTTATCACTCAAGATGCGAATTTTGGGAAAATTACCCGTCAAGAGCTTGATGTTTCAAAATTTAAGACTAAATCCAATCAAGAATTAAAGCGGTTACAGCAAAAAGAAGCCATCAAACGCTATCAGTTTATTAATGCGATTTTAAAGGAAGGTCAGATTATTGACCGCTCTAAAGCCACTGGATTGCGAAGTAAACTAGACCGTTTACTCATTCATAAAGTTTGGGGATATATGATCTTTTTTATAATCTTGTTAACCATTTTTCAAGCAATCTATGACTGGGCGACAATTCCAATGGACCTCATCGACACCACTTTTGCTGGCTTAGCGGAGTGGATCAAAAACACTTTTCCAGGGGGCGGAAAAGTAACCGATTTAGTAGCTGAAGGCATTGTTTCTGGAATTGGTGGTATTGTTATTTTTATTCCTCAAATTGCCTTCTTGTTTTTCTTTATTTCGATTTTAGAAGAAAGTGGCTACATGAGTCGCGTTGTCTTTTTGATGGACCGCGTGATGCGACGCTTTGGGTTGAGTGGAAAAAGTTTAGTCCCGCTAATTTCTGGAACTGCTTGTGCCATTCCTGCTGTAATGGCGACTCGAAATATTGAAAACTGGAAAGAACGCCTCATTACAATTTTGGTCGTGCCTTTTACCACCTGTTCGGCACGTTTACCTGTCTATCTCATAATCATTGCCTTGGTGATCCCAGAAGGCTATATTATAGGGCTCAGCTATCAAGCGCTAACCCTAATGGCGCTTTACCTTCTAGGCTTTGGAATGGCTATTTTTTCGGCATATATCCTAGACCGAATTTTAAAAACAAAACACAAAACCTTTTTTGTGGTAGAAATGCCCAATTATAAACTTCCGCTTCTGAAAAATGTGATTATTACGGTAATTGAAAAAACAAAAACCTTTGTTTTTGAGGCTGGAAAAATCATATTAGCAATTTCTATTATTCTATGGGTATTGGCGTCTTACGGCCCAGGAGATAAATTCAACAACGCGGAGTCCTACGTTCAAACCTATGAAACGCAATCGGCTCATGAGCGAAGTGATCAAATTGCGGCATACAAATTAGAACATTCTTATATCGGGATTATTGGAAAAACGATTGAACCCATGATTAAGCCTCTAGGTTATGATTGGAAAGTTGGAATTGGATTGGTTGCATCCTTTGCCGCTCGAGAAGTGTTTGTGGGAACATTAGCAACAATTTATAGTGTAGGAAGTGCTAGCGAAGGCGAAAATATTGACACTATTAAAACTAAAATGCAAAACGAAACCTATGCAGATGGTACAAAAGTATTCACACTAGCATCGGGAATTTCGTTGCTCTTATTTTATGCTTTTGCCATGCAATGCATGAGTACCTTAGCAATTGTAAAACGAGAAACAAAGAGTTGGAAATGGCCTATTCTGCAGCTCATCGGGATGACGGCTATTGCATATATTTGTGCGTTAATTGCCTTTCAATTTTTAAAATAACCGTAATGAACGATTTTTTTCAAACCCTTGTAATAGCTTCAGTTTTGGTATTGGCGCTACTATATGTGTTCAGAAAACAGCTTTGGAACTCTAAAAAAAAGAACAGTGGTTGTGGAAACGACAGTTGTGGATGTTAACCTAAAGCAACATCTAATGTCATCATTACAATAAACCCTCCAATAAACCCAAGCGTTGCAATATCGGTATACTTATCGCGTTGCGTTTCGGGAATTACTTCCTCGACAACTACAAAAATCATTGCGCCAGCAGCAAACGCTAAAGCATATGGTAAAATAGGGGTAAAAAATGTAACTGCTACAGCACCTACAACAGCGGCAATTGGCTCTACAATAGCTGATAGTTGTCCAAACCAAAAGCTTTTAAATTTGCTCACACCTTGACGTCTTAACGGCATAGAAACCGCCAGTCCTTCAGGAAAATTTTGAATTCCAATACCTAAAGCTAGTGCCACAGCACCGCCAATTGTGGCTTCAGGTATTCCGGCAGCAACACCGCCAAAAAGAACGCCAACAGCCAACCCTTCAGGGATATTGTGAAGTGTAATTGCGAGTACCAACAAGGTGGTACGGTGCCAAGGCGATTTGACCCCTTCTTTTTCACTCTCTTTAAAATTAAGATGTAAATGCGGTAATACTTTATCGAGTCCAAACAGGAATAAGGCCCCAAAACCAAAGCCAACAGCAGCTGGAATGACTTTGACAAAACCTTCACCAGAGCTCATCTCAATACTTGGCGCTAGCAAGCTCCAAAAACTAGCAGCTACCATAACACCTCCTGTAAAACCGAGCATTCCATCCAAAAGCCCACGATTCATACCCTTAAAGAAAAATACAAGTGAGGCGCCCAAAGCGGTAACAATCCACGTGAATAATGACGCATATAGCGCTGCTAAAACAGGGTCTATACTGCTAAGATAGGAAATGATCTGATCCATAGTTTTTTATAAAATTTTGTGCAAGGTACTAAAACTGTTTTTCTTTTTGAAGGTGTTCGTAGGCTTCTTGAACTTTTCTGAATTTTTCTTCAGCGCCTTTTTGATGTTCTTTTCCTAGGTGTAAGACTTTGTCAGGATGGTATTTTTTAGCCATTTTTCGATAGGCTTTTTTAATTTCAGTTGGTGTGGCATTAGAATCAATTTCCAGAATCTTATAGGCCGATTCCCCACTCTTATAAAACATGGCTTTAATACTTTCAAAATCTCTAGCATTTACCCCTAAATAGGACGCTATTAAGCCAATCACATTTATTTCGGCATCAGCGACATGCCCGTCAGCCTTTGCGATACCAAATAAAAAATGAAGAAGTTGAAGTCGAGACGCATGATCCATCATTTGACGAATTTGCAAACAGACTTGTCGTGTAGAAATGTGCGGTTGTTTTGAGATTTCCTTAAATAATCTAAAGGCCTTATTAGCGCGTTCTTTTCCATACATTTGAACAAATTGTGCACGCACAAAATCCAACTCGCGCTGGTCTTGTTTACCATCAGCTTTAATGACAATCGATGCTAACACCAATAAACTTACTTCAAAATCTCCAGAGCGCGTGGCTGTTTGGCTTTGTGTGTAAACTGTTCCACCTTTCGTTGAAGAATCCAATACGCTTCCTAGTGCCATTCCTATAATTGCACCAATTGGCCCACCAAATGACCATCCGATTGTTGCGCCAATCCATTTTGAAAACCCCATAACTAATTCTACTGATTAAATTAAAAATCAAACCTACAAAAAAGAATAAGACCGATTGATAAGCATCACAATTTTTAAAAAAAATTTATAGCCAATTTAACATTTGTCGATCTTGAAAAAGAGTAGAATTGCTCTACAAATGTGTATCTTTGTGCTTTAATTAAAAATAAATAACATGTATCCAGCAGAATTAGTAAAACCCATGCGTGAACATTTGACGCAAGTTGGTTTTGAAGAATTACATACCGCAGAAGGCGTAGACACTGCCTTAGCACAATCTGGCACAACTCTAGTTGTTGTAAATTCCGTATGTGGTTGTGCAGCTGCCAACGCTCGCCCAGGTGCGATTATGAGTTTACAAAATGACAAGCGCCCAACGCAAACTATCACTGTTTTTGCAGGTGTGGACAAAGAAGCGGTTGAGAAAGCGCGAGCACATATGATTCCATTTCCACCAAGTTCTCCTTGTATGGCTTTGTTTAAAGACGGGGAATTAGTGCATATGCTAGAGCGTCACCATATTGAAGGGCGCCCAGCAGAATTGATCGCAGAAAATTTAATGAATGCCTATAACGAACACTGTTAATCGCATTTAAAACTTACAAAACCAGACAATAGTCTGGTTTTTTTTGGTTTAAACTAGCCTAGAATTTCAACTAAGTCTTCAATTTTTGTTAGGAGCTGTACTTTAATAGTGGTGTGTTTTAGGCCAATTTTATTGTGTTTAGACACAAAAATAATTTCAAATCCTAATTTTTCGGCTTCTAAAATACGTTGATCAACGCGCTGAACAGGACGGATTTCTCCAGACAGTCCAACTTCGCCTGCAAAACAAAAGTTTTTGGCTAAGGCTTCGTCATCATTAGAGGATAAAATAGCAGCAACAACGGCTAAATCTATTGCGGGATCATCCACATTAATTCCTCCTGTAATATTTAGAAACACATCCTTTGCGCCGAGTCTAAACCCAGCTCGTTTTTCTAAAACAGCCAACAGCATATTGAGGCGTTTGGCATTAAATCCAGTAGCGCTACGTTGTGGCGTACCATAAACTGCTGTACTTACCAGTGCTTGAACTTCGATAAGTAATGGACGAACACCTTCTAAAGTCACCGCAATAGCATTGCCAGACAGGGCTTCATCTTTTTTAGAAATCAAAATTTCTGAAGGGTTGGTAACTTCTCTAAGTCCAGTGCCCAGCATTTCGTAAATTCCCAATTCGTGGGTCGATCCAAAGCGGTTTTTATGGGCTCTCAAAATTCTAAAAACATGATTTCTGTCGCCTTCAAATTGAAGGACTGTATCCACCATATGTTCTAATATTTTTGGCCCTGCTATTGAGCCGTCTTTAGTAATATGCCCAATTAAAATTACTGGCGTTGCGGTTTCTTTAGCAAATTTAATCAACTCGCTTGTACATTCTTTGATTTGAGATACACTTCCAGCTGAGGCTTCGAGATAATCACTTTGTAAGGTTTGAATGGAATCTATAATAACAACATCAGGGTCAAGGGCTTCTATTTGTTTGAAAATGTGCTGTGTTTTGGTTTCTGTTAAAATATAACAGGTGTCGTTCAGGGGCTGAATACGTTCTGCACGGAGTTTGATTTGTTTTTGACTTTCTTCGCCTGAAACATAGAGGGTTTTGTAGGGCAGCTTCAAAGCAACTTGAAGCATAAGCGTGCTTTTGCCTATTCCGGGTTCGCCTCCCAGAAGTGTCAACGATCCTGGAACTATACCTCCCCCCAAAACACGGTTCAACTCGCCATCTGTAGTATCCATTCGGACAGTTTTAGTGGTGTCAATTTCAGAAATTTTTAAGGGTTTCGACACACGATTTGGGGTGTGCTGTGTGCCTGTTTTCCAATCTTTAGTGGTGGGCTTCTGAACCAATTCTTCTGTAATGGTATTCCACGATTTACAAGACGTACATTGCCCTTGCCATTTGGCAAACTGCGCCCCACAGTTTTGACAAAAAAAAGTTGTTTTCACTTTAGCCATTAGTATCCGTATTCTGTTTTAATTTCATCTGCTCTTTCTAACATATCATCTTTTGAGTACCCCTCAATGTCATCCAACATATAAGCCGAGTAATAAATATTCATGGCTTTTTTTAATCGTCCTAATTCTTCATAATGACGGGCAAGATAATAGCTTGCTATTGTGGAATCGGGATAGTGAGTGTTTGCTAATTTTGCTAAATCTCTATATAATTCAAATTGTTTTGTGTTTTCAATAGCTGCAGCAATCGCTCTAAAATCATTGACAAGAATCTGTTTTTCAATACCAAATAAGGATTCGATCATATCGTATTTTTCAATCAAATATGCCACTGGAGAAGCCTCTGAGGGTAAAATATAGTCCTTATATTCTATCATGCTGATCGGTTGAAATACAATAAATATATTTTGTAAGGCCTTTGGAATAGCTTGCGCTACCAACGAATAATGGGTGGCATCTTCAAAATTGTCATAGGCATATAAAAGGGTTGAATTTTCTAAAGCAGAAATTTTAGAATTCAGTGCAATTGCGTCGTTTTTATTTTGTTTGAAATCGAGAGTAGCGGTTGCTAAATAATAAAATGTCTTAGCTTTACTTTCCACGCCAAGTCGTCGTGTAAGATTCTCCTCCATATTGTACGATAAACTAGGGCTTAAGGCTACATAAGCATTAAAAACAGGACTTGTATTAAACATAAAGTAATTTATGAAATTTGCTGATTTGCCATGCCCCACAGCCATTCGAAAATTAAGACTACGGTAGTTTTCGTTCATGAAAACAATAAGCTCGTTTTCGATAAAATCATAAAACTGAGCTCCGGTTTTGGACGGTAAATAATCTTTCAAAGACATCATATAATCTTGAGCTTTTGAATTGACTTGATTGACCCCTACGACTATGGCTTCTGGCATGTCGCCCCAATACGAGTAATAATCCACATTTCCTGCAACCACTTCAAAAAGATAATCGCCATCAAAAACAACAATTAAAGGATAGCTTTTTTCAAGGTTATCCTCATAATTTCGTGGCAGTTGTATTTTTAATTCTCGAGACGTCCCTAAAACTTCAGATTCAATTGTTTCATAAAGAGTCTGAGCGAAAGAAATATTGAGGCTTAAAAGTAATGAAATGACAAAAAATTTCATGTGATATCTAAATATGGTTTCGTGTTGCCAAGTTAAGAAAATAACCGAAACCGAATTATACTATTTCGAAGTTTGTTTTGGAAATACGTTGTTGTAAATCGGTAGAAAGAGCAGGGAGAGTCCTCCCAATACAATGACCATTAGGGTTTGTGAAGTCCACATAATCCATCCAAAAGCAATACTCGGATCTTCAGGAAAATTGAAAATAGAAAATGCTGCAAAAACCGCCAAGGGATAGGATCCTATTCCGCCATTAGTTGCAGCAATACTGAAGCTTGCAAAAATGAATCCAATTAGAATCGCCGAAAACGGAAGTTGACTCGTTTCACTTATAGAGAACGTTGTGACATAAAACATAAGTACATACATAATCCATATAAAAAGTGTGTGCGCTATAAAGGCCCACTTTTTTTTCATTTTTAATATGCTCATAATTCCTTCAACAAGTCCTAAAAAGAGTGTTTTAATTTTCAATATGACGGGACGGTTCGAGTTTTTAATCGCTTGATATAAAATGACGATAACAAGAATAGCAATAAGACCTAAAATAAGCAGTTTGGTGGGATCAATTGCTGTAATAACGTTCTTATAAATAATGTCAAACTCTAACACTAGGCTTATGCTTATAATACAGAGCATCACCACTAAATCGGCGACGCGCTCGGCAATAATAGTTCCAAATCCTTTTTCAAAAGGAACCCCTTCATAGTTGGTTAGAACAGTCGCACGAGAAACTTCTCCAGCTCTGGGGATCGTGTAGTTTACTAGATAGGTTATAAACACGGCCATGATACTGTTTGGAAATCGCAATTGATACCCCATGGGCTCAATCATAAATTTCCAACGATAGGCACGTGACAAATGGCTAAGTAACCCAAAAAACACTCCAAGTCCTATCCAAAAATAGTTGGCATTCTTGAAATATACCACTAGGGTCTCGACAGAAATCTTAGAAATAGAATACCAAACTAAAAAGGCGCCTAATAGGAGCGGTAAGCTAATTTTTAAAACGGATCTAAGGTTCTTGTTCAAGATTAGTTTAGTAGATTATTGGCTTCATTTGGAAACACTAGTGAAGGCTTGAATACTTTTGCAGATTCAACATCCATAAAAGCATACGTTATAAGTATTAGGATATCTCCAATAGACACTTTATGTGCAGCAGCTCCATTTAAGGTGATTTCACCAGAATTTCGTGGACCTGGAATGACATATGTATCTAAACGTTCGCCATTGGTATTGTTAACCACTTGGATTTTTTCGCCTTGAATGATGTTAGCGGCATCCATTAAATCTTCATCTATAGTAATACTACCAATGTAATCGAGGTCCGCTCCGGTTACTTTTACACGATGAATTTTAGATTTTACGACTTGTATTTGCATGGGTACAAAGGTAATTAATTTAATGCGATATTGTCAATTAATCGAACATCTCTTGCAAAGACTGCAATAAATGCGCGGTAGCTTTTAGTGAGGTTTTTTTGTTGGATGGGTTTTAAGGTTTCACTCTCGGAAATCTGAAAGTATTCCAACTCAAATAAAGGATGATTGCTAAACTGGGTTTGCACCCATTTTGAGATGTCTTGTGATGCCTCTGAATTAAATTTATCTTTTACAGAAAGTAGCGTGTTGTAAATCAGAGCGGAGGCCTCGAGTTCTTTGATGGTTAAACGGCTATTTCGTGAGCTCATAGCAAGTCCATTGGATTCGCGTTCAATTGGACAGCCTACAATAGTTACTGCTAATTGAGTGATCTCAACCATTTTTTTGATGATTTGTAATTGCTGAAAATCTTTTTCGCCAAAATAGGCAGTATGAGGTTTTACAACCTCAAATAGCCACTTTACAATCGTTCCAACACCATCAAAATGGCCTGCTCTATATTTGCCTTCCATTTGAGATTCCAAGGTTCCAAAATCAAAAGTAGTGGCCGTCGTTTCTGCTCCATAAACCTCAGCTACAGTTGGTGCAAACACAATTATTCGAGTTTTGGAAAGTGTTTCTAGTAACTTAAGGTCTTCAGTTAATGTGCGTGGGTATTGCTCTAAGTCGCTTGGATTATCAAATTGTGTGGGATTCACAAAAATACTCACAACCACTAAGGAGTTTGCAGCTAAGGCCGCTTTTACTAAGGACAAATGTCCCGCATGTAAAGCCCCCATAGTTGGTACAAAACCCAATGAAAAAGTCGTATGACTTTCAGCAGCAATAAAGGCACTTATTTCGGCGTTTGATGTGTAAACTCGCATTTCGTAAATAATTAACGGAGAGCAAACTTACGGTATTACTGTTAATCTGCATAAAATTTTGTATTTTTGCGTGCTTTTTATTGATAATGCTAAAATTATAGAACATATGAAAGATAAGAGAGTATTGTACGTGTCGTCCGAAGTTGTTCCTTATTTACCTGAAACAGAAATTTCCTCAATGTCGTTTGAAGCCCCTAGAATGGTAAACAAACAAGGCGGGCAAATACGAATATTTATGCCGCGCTATGGAAATATTAATGAACGAAGACATCAACTTCATGAGGTGATTCGTCTTTCGGGAATTAATTTAGTGATTAATGATTTAGACATGCCATTAATCATAAAAGTGGCCTCGATTCCAAAAGAACGTATTCAAGTTTATTTCATAGACAATGAAGAGTATTTTAGTAGAAAAGCCACATTAACTGATGAAAATGGTGACTTATTTAACGATAATGATGAGCGCGCTATATTTTTTGCCAAAGGTGTTATAGAAACTGTGAAAAAACTAAACTGGGCGCCAGATATTATTCATGTTCATGGATGGTTAGCATCATTATTGCCATTATACCTGAAGCAGTATTATAAAGATGAACCTCTCTTCAAAGAGAGTAAAATTGTAACTTCTATCTACGATCAAAGTTTTGACAATACGCTTAATGATGGTATTGTTGATAAAATCAAATTTGATGAAATTGAGGAAACACATATCGATAAGCTAAATACACCTACCTATTCTAACTTAATGAAAGTAGCTGTTGATTATTCAGACGGTTTGATAAAGGGATCTCAAGAACTCCCAAAAGATCTTGAAGACTATCTTGCCTCTTGCGAAAAACCCGTATTGGACTACCAATACCCAGAAGCTTTTGCAGAAGCATACACTGAATTTTACAATACACAAATCTTAAAACTAGTACCCTAATGAAATATTTTAATTCAGTTTTATTTAAATCAATCTGCGTTTTAGCATTGATTTTTATGAATCAATCCTGCGAAAATGAGTTTTCAGAAATCGGAACTGATATTGTAGGCACCCCAGGTTTCGAAATTAAAAAAAAGACCTACCCCGTTACTACTTACAATAAAAAAATCACTCCATTTCAATCTAATGGTCTAGCTGAAAACCTTTTAGGATATTACTACGATCCTGTTTTTGGCGCAACAACAGTTAATTTTGTCGGACAACTCACCCCTGCTTCGCTTACGCCTAATTTTGGGGAAAATACTGTCCTAGACTCTGTAGTGCTAACAATTCCTTACAATAGCACAGTTTCAACTGGAGATGACACTAGCTATAAGTTGGATTCCTTGTATGGAGGTACTAAATCCGATTCAATAAAGTTATCTATTTTTAGAAATAATTATTACTTGAGAGCATTTGATCCCAGTGGAGATTTAGATGCCACACAAAATTATTATTCAAACGGTTCTTTAGCTCAAGGCGAAACCATAGGAGCTTCCGAACTTGAAGGACAATTGCTATATTATAGTGATAACTATTATCCGAAAGCTAATCCTATTGGACTAAAAGAAGTAAATGAAGAGACAGGAGAGTTGGAGGTTACAAGTACAATTCCGCCAAGCTTGAGAATTCCTTTATATGGCAGTTCTTCTGAAAACACAAGTGTTCCTGACAGGTTTTGGGAAGGTCTTATCTTTGCAAAAGAAGAAGATGAAGTCCTTAGTAAAACCAGTAGTTTTTATGAGTACTTTAGAGGTTTATATTTCAAAGTGGAACCTACCGTTACTGAAAATAAAAACTTAGCACAATTAAATTTTTCTTCAGCTAGCTCCAATGTGACACTCTATTATACTTACGACCAAACCACAACGGTAGATGGTGAAGAAAATACTACGAAAGTACAAGGGGAGTATGAAATGACTTTCTCTGGAAACAGAGTGAATATTTTCAAGAATGAGTTTAATACTTCTATATTACAAACCATTGAAGACACTTCAACGGATGCTGAGGGAGATGATTATCTGTATTTAAAAGGTGGTGAAGGCTCTATGGCTATTATTGAATTGTTTTCTGACGATGAAAATGGAACAACCAAAGCCGAACAATTAAATGAATTTAGAGATGTTGACGAAGAAGGTGTAATCACAACAAAACGCTTAATCAATGAAGCCTATTTGGAACTCTTTGTAGAAACAACATTGTCTAATCTCGATAAGCCTAGAAGAGTGTATGTGTATGATATCGCTAACAATCTTCCTGTAGCTGATTTTTTCTTAGACCAAACAACTGAAGCAGCTTCTTCAGATTCTAAATTTACACATTTAGTGCCCTTAACGAAAGAAACTGGTGCTGACGGTGTGGAAGAACAAAAATATAAAATTCGACTAACCGAGCATTTGAATAATATAGTAATGCGAGATTCAACGAATTTTAAACTCGGATTAGTAGTTACCTCCAATGCAGGAGCAGCCAACACAAGAGAATTTCTAAGCCCTACGGATGTTGAGGGTGTGCCAATTGGAACTGTACTAACTCCAAAAAGTATTGTCTTGCACGGAAACAACTCTCCTGATGCAGCTAAAAGTGTAAAATTCAATATTTACTATACCGAACCTAACAACTAAGACCAGATGTGTGGAATTGTAGGATATATAGGTCACCGTGAGGCCTATCCAGTGATACTAAAAGGGCTGCAACGTCTTGAATACAGAGGATACGATAGTGCGGGAATTGCTCTATATGACGGTTCAGAAATTACACTCTGTAAAACCAAAGGCAAAGTTGCAGACTTAGAACATAAATTTTCGGAAACCAACAGTTCCAAAGGTCGCTTAGGCATTGGACATACACGTTGGGCAACCCACGGCGTACCAAATGATGTAAATTCGCATCCTCATTTTTCTAATTCTGGAGATTTAGTCATTATCCATAATGGTATTATTGAAAACTATGGCGCTCTTAAAGAAGAACTCATAAAAAGAGGTTACGTTTTTTCTTCTGATACTGATACTGAAGTCTTAGTGAACTTAATAGAAGACATTCAAAAAAACAATAATTTAAAACTGGGGAAGGCCGTGCAAGTAGCACTCAACCAAGTTGTGGGTGCCTATGCCATTGCGGTATTTGATATTAAAAAACCTAACGAGATTGTAGTGGCACGTCTTGGCAGCCCTCTAGCGATTGGAGTTGGAGACAATGAGTTTTTTATTGCTAGTGATGCCTCTCCATTTATTGAATATACCAACAATGCCATATATTTAGAAGACGAAGAAATGGCTGTGGTTCGTTTAAACAAGGCAATAAAAATTCGAAGTATTAAGGACGATAAAATCGTAAGTCCATACGTTCAAGAACTAAAGATTAACCTTGAGCAAATCGAAAAAGGAGGGTATGATCATTTTATGCTTAAAGAAATTTTTGAGCAACCAAATGCGATTAAAGATACTTATAGAGGACGTTTATTGATCGACGAAGGTATTGTCAAAATGGCCGGCGTAGAAGATAATATGGGCAAGTTTTTGAACGCCAACCGTATTATCATCATCGCTTGTGGCACTTCATGGCATGCAGGTTTAGTTGCAGAATATATTATTGAAGATTTAGTACGGATTCCTGTAGAAGTCGAATATGCCTCTGAATTTCGATATCGAAACCCTGTAATTAATGAAAAAGACGTAGTTATTGCCATTTCTCAATCTGGTGAAACAGCAGACACACTGGCTGCAATAAAACTCGCAAAAGAAAAAGGCGCATTTGTATTTGGCGTTTGTAATGTGGTTGGCTCTTCCATTTCTAGAGAATCCCATGCAGGGGCATATACCCATGCAGGACCTGAAATTGGCGTAGCTTCTACCAAAGCATTTACTACACAAATTACTGTTTTGACGCTCATAGCCTTACGATTGGCAAAAGCAAAAGGCACCATGTCAAGCTCCGATTTTAGAAGACACCTTGTAGAATTGGAAACCATTCCTGAAAAAGTAGAAGCAACATTAAAATCTGATGAGCTAGCAAAAGACATTGCAGCTATATATAAAGACGCTAAAAACTTTTTATATTTAGGACGAGGCTTTAATTTTCCAGTAGCTCTAGAAGGTGCTTTGAAACTTAAAGAAATCTCATATATTCATGCCGAGGGCTATCCCGCTGCTGAAATGAAGCACGGCCCTATTGCGCTTATCGATGAAAATATGCCCATCGCAGTTATTGCAACAAAATATGGCCATTATGAAAAAGTAGTCAGCAACATCCAAGAAATTAAATCTAGAAAGGGTAAAATTATAGCAATAGTTAACAAAGGGGATACACAGGTCAGAGATATTGCTGACCATGTCATCGAAATCCCTGAAACTATAGAATCGCTTTCACCCCTACTGACAACCATTCCTTTACAATTACTGTCGTATCATATTGCTGTGCTGTTGGATAGAAATGTAGATCAACCTCGTAATCTTGCTAAATCGGTCACAGTAGAGTAATTTTAGTTAGCGCTATATTTACTCTAATTAGGTTTTAGTGCAGCTGGATCAAGTCACAAAGTCACAAAGAGAGCGTTTTATTAAAAAAAATACGCCTAGCAAGGTTGAAAACAATAGCAATCAGAGGAAACTCTCCTGAACAAACTAAATTTAGGTGCAATTAGCTCTAATATCCTGTTTTAAAGGGGTTTGCGATTATCAAATCTTAAATCTGAGGGGTTATAATTTTGCGATTAGTAATATTTCTATCAAAATTTAAGAATTATTAAATTTTTAATCCTTAGATTTGATATTACTATAACCATACGATATTAAACAATTTAATTTATGAAAACAATTTTAAAGACTTTAGTCTTACTTTTCAGTGTTGCGTCATTTGCACAAACAACAGTGAAAGGAACTGTAAATGATAACAGTGGACTACCATTACCAGGCGCCAACATTATTGTAGTTGGAACATCAACAGGAGTTGTGACAGACTTTGATGGGAACTTTACTTTAAATGTTAATCAAAATCCGCCTTTTTCTATTCAAGTGAGTAGTGTCGGATTTGAAACAATTTCTCAAGAGATTTCTCAAAACAATGAAACTGTCGCAATTGTACTTAACGAAGGCAGCTTCCTTGATGAGGTTATTATTTCTGCATCACGAACACCAGAACGTATTTTTGAATCTCCTGTAACGGTGGAACGTTTTGGAATTAAAGATATTAAGACTTCTGCGTCTGCCGATTTTTATGGCGGTTTAGAAAACTTAAAAGGCGTAGATGTGAACACCAACAGTTTAACATTTCGTTCTGTAAATACGCGTGGTTTTGCAACCTTTGCAAACAACCGTTTTATGCAGCTCGTAGATGGTATGGACAATTCAACTCCAGCACTTAACTTCCCTATTGGAAACTTAGTGGGAATGATTGAAACTGATGTGCAAAGCGTAGAATTACTTCCTGGAGCATCATCTGCATTATATGGTGCCAATGCTTTTAACGGGATTCTATTTATGACTAGTAAAAACCCTTTCGATTCTGATGGGATCAGTACAAGTCTGAAAAGAGGAATTACCTCTCAAGAATCTGCTGGAGATAATACTTATACCGATTTTGGAATCCGTGTAGCGCATAAATTCAGTGAAAAGTTTGCAGCTAAAGTCAACTTTGGATGGCTTAAAGGAACCGACTGGGCTGCAACAAGTGAAGTTGATAGCGATAGGATTGGCGGTACAAGAGCCACCAACTTAAACTACAACGGAATTAACGTCTATGGAGATGAAGTTTCTACAGGAATCAAAGAAGTGGCTGTAGCTCTAGAAGCTTTGGGCATATTACCTTCAGGAGCGAATGCATTAGTTCCTAGCGTTGCTGTTAGTAGAACAGGTTATAACGAAAGAGATTTAACAAACTACAATGCTGAAAGCATCAAAGCGGATTGGGGACTTTACTACAGACCTTTTGAAAACGACTTTGAAATTTCATACGTTGGTAAAGTAGGAACAGGTTCTACCATATACCAAGGAATCAACCGTTATGCGATTAACAACTTTTTTCAAGAACAACACAAACTAGAAGTTAAAAATGATAATTTTTATGCTAGAGGCTATGTTGTTTCGGATAGTGCAGGAGATTCTTATGATATGGTCTTTACAGGAATTAACATAAACAGAGCATGGAAAGACGATGTAACTTGGTTTGGTGAATATACTGGAACTTATGTACAGTCAACTCTAGGAGGTGCTACAGATGCACAAGCACATGCCAATGCAAGAGCTGTTGCTGATTCAGGGCGATATTTGCCAGGTTCACCTGAGTTTCAAGGCGCTTTCAATAAAAGTATTAACGACCCAGATTTAACGACGGGGTCTAAATTTCAGGATGCATCTAAATATTACCATGCTGATGGAAATTATAACTTTGGTCATTTGACAGATGTTGTAGAAATTCAAGTTGGTGGATCTTTTAGACAATACAGCCTAAATTCTGATGGTACAATTTATACCGATAGTGGAGCACCAATTGAGTACTCTGAATTTGGAGCTTACACACAACTTCAAAAAGAACTCGAATTGAGCGCAGATACAAAATTGAAACTTACAGGATCTGTTCGTTATGATAAATCCGAATTTTTTGATGGGTTCTTTTCCCCTAGATTGTCTGCAGGTTTAACACTAAACAGAAATCATAATATTAGAGTTTCTGGGCAAACAGGATTTAGAAATCCAACTACACAAGATTTATTTATTGGACTTGATGCAGGACGTGCCTTACTTGTAGGGTCTGCACCAGACAACTTAGATCGTTATTCAAATGTATTTGATATTTCTCAAACAGGGCAAGCTGCTTTTGGACAACCAAGCTCAATCACTCAAACAGGTTCCGCTGCATACAACAACTCTTATACAGCTACTTCAGTAGGAATGTTAGGAGTTACTGGAAACCCAGCTGATTTAGTAGTTGCAAATCCAGATGTGGTTAAGCCAGAACAAGTAACGGCTTTTGAAGTTGGATACCGAGGTAAATTTGAGAACTTAATTGTTGACTTTAGCGCATATCACAATACTTATAAAGATTTCATCTCTACTGAAATTGTAGTCGCACCTTTATATGGTGTTGCTGGTGACGGTGGACTTTCAGTGGCTGCTATTGCCAATGGCGATTATACAGCTTATAGCGCATACACTAACTCTAGAGCAGGGATTACATCCTATGGAGCATCTATTGGATTGTCTACAAAAGTGTTTGGCGATTTTGATTTAAGCGGTAGTTATACCTATGCTAAAATGGAAGAAGATAAAAACTTTCCTGATTTTAATACAAACTTTAATACACCAGAACATAAATTCAAGGCCTCTTTTGGAAATACTGCCTTATTTGAAAACTTTGGATTTAACGTATCGTACAGATTTAGTGACGATTATTTCTGGGAAGCTTCTTTTGGAAATGGTGTCGTAGAAGAATTTCAAACAGTAGATGCACAAATTAACTATTCTGTTCCAAGTATAAAATCAACGTTCAAAGCAGGTGCTACTAATTTATTAGGAACTGAATACAATACAGCATTCGGAACTGGATTCATTGGATCTATGTATTTCTTATCATGGACTATTAACAACTAATCATTAAAATTATGAAACATATTAAATATATATTACTTAGTGCTGTAGTTCTTGGATTTACAGCATGTAATGACGTAGAAGACGTCCTTGAAGCCAACGGCGTAAGCGTCGAAACTACAACGCTTCCAGAATTAAATGCAGGTGACCTAGACTTCTCTAACTATATAGCTGTTGGACCTTCTTTTAGTGCAGGAGTTTCAGATGGAACCCTATTCTTAGCAAGTCAAGAAAATTCTTGGCCAAATATTATGTCTAAAGAATTTGCAAAAGCCGGAGGTGGGGAATTTAAACAACCTACCATGGATGATAACTTTGGAGGTCTTGCCTTTGGAGGGACTCGAATTGTAGGACCAAGACTTGTTTTTAATGGCGCAGGACCAGCACCATTGGAATCTGTGGTTGGGCCAGTAACCGTTCAAACAGATATTTTAAATAATCCAGCAGGACCTTTCAATAATTTAGGTGTACCTGGCGCAAGAAGTTTTCATTTTGTAACATCAGGATATGGAAACGTTACGAATGTCTCTACAGGACTTGCAAATCCCTACGCTACACGCCTTACGGGTAGTACTCCAGACGCCTCTATAATTGAACTCGCTTCTTCTCAAAACCCATCATTTTTCACTTTATCTCTATTTGGAGGAAATGATGTTTTAGGATATGCTACAGGTGGGGCTGATCAGGCTGAAGATCAAATTACGTCTTTAGCAACTTTTGAAGGTGCACTTAATATTGCTTTAACAGCATTAACTGCAAATGGAGCAGAAGGCGTTGTGTCTGGAACTCCCCATGTTACAGATTTACCATATTTTACTACAGTACCCCATAACCCTGTTCCATTAGATGGTGATACAGCTGCTGTGGTTAATGGAGCATATGCCCCATACAACGCAGGAATTCAAGGCGCTTTAGCAGCGCTTACTGGAACTGGATTATTCTCTGCCGAAGAAGCAGAACAAAGAACAATTTCATTTGAAGCAGGTCAAAATGCTGTTGTGATTATTGATGAAGATCTTACAGATTTAGGCGCAATTAACCCTGCATTTGCTGCTTTACCAAAACTCAGACAAGCAACTGCAGCAGATTTATTGGTGCTCACAAGTGCATCTTTCATAGGGACATTAGCAGACCCAAGCAATCCCACTTCTATAAATGGGGTTGCCGTACCTTTAGCTGATAAATGGGTAGTTACTGCAACTGAATTAGAAGAAATTATTGATGCAACTGACGCTATGAATGCGAGCGTAAAAGCCGCAGCTGAGAGTTTTGGAATTGCTTATGTGGACTTACAAGCAATTTTGACTCAAGCGTCAACTGGCGGGATCACATTTGATGCTTACACATTAGACACAAGTCTAGTTACTGGTGGCTTGGTAAGTTTAGATGGTGTTCATCTCACAGCAAGAGGTTATGCCTATATGGCTAACTCTTTCCTAACAGCTATCGATACGCATTATGGATCTAATTTCGTAGCTTCAGGAAATGTTGCCAAAGCAGGTGATTATCCAACAAATTACTCCCCAATGTTGCAATAATTATTTCTGAATATAAAAATCATAAAAAACCCAGAGCAATGCTCTGGGTTTTTTAATTTTATTCTATATCTTTGCAGCGCGAAAACGACGTGTTTTCCATATCATTTAAGATAAAAAATTAAAATTATAAAAGTAATGTCAAAAGTTACAGGTAAAGTTGCTCAAATTGTAGGTCCAGTGATCGATGTCGAATTCGTAGCTGGAGCGGATCTTCCGAAAATTTACGATTCCTTAGAAATTAATCGACCTGATGGTTCAATTTTAGTTCTTGAAGTTCAATCTCATATTGGTGAAAATTCCGTGCGAACCATCGCTATGGATTCTTCTGATGGATTGAGTCGTGGAACTGATGTCAATGTGACTGGCGCACCAATTCAAGTACCTGTTGGAGAAGATGTCTATGGCCGTTTATTTAATGTGATTGGGGATGCTATCGATGGCTTAGGTGATTTACCTAAATCTGGATCAGCTGGATTACCAATCCACAGACAAGCTCCAAAATTTGAAGACCTGTCCACTTCTACTGAAGTTTTGTTTACAGGAATCAAAGTGATCGATTTAATTGAACCGTATGCAAAAGGTGGTAAAATTGGATTATTTGGTGGTGCTGGAGTAGGTAAAACGGTACTTATACAAGAACTAATTAACAATATTGCCAAAGGTCATGGTGGTCTTTCGGTATTTGCCGGAGTTGGAGAGCGTACGCGTGAAGGAAATGATTTACTTCGTGAAATGTTGGAGTCTGGTATTATAAAATATGGAGATGACTTTATGCACTCTATGGAAGACGGTGGATGGGATCTTAAAAAGGTTGATAAATCAATCATGAAAGAATCCAAAGCAACTTTCGTATTTGGACAAATGAATGAGCCACCTGGAGCACGTGCACGTGTTGCCTTATCTGGATTAACAATTGCGGAATACTTTCGTGATGGTGCTGGAGACGGTCAAGGAAAAGATGTATTATTCTTTGTGGATAATATTTTCCGATTTACACAAGCCGGTTCAGAAGTGTCAGCACTTTTAGGACGAATGCCATCTGCAGTAGGATATCAGCCTACATTAGCTACTGAAATGGGTGCTATGCAAGAGCGTATTACATCTACAAAGAAAGGATCCATTACTTCTGTACAAGCAGTTTACGTACCTGCAGATGATTTAACAGATCCTGCACCAGCAACAACATTTGCTCACTTAGATGCTACTACCGTATTATCCCGTAAAATTGCAGAACTTGGTATCTATCCAGCGGTAGATCCTTTAGATTCTACATCAAGAATTTTGACCGCAGATATTTTAGGTGATGAACATTATAATTGTGCGCAACGTGTAAAAGAACTTTTACAACGCTATAAAGAATTACAAGATATCATCGCGATTCTTGGAATGGAAGAACTTTCTGAAGAAGATAAATTAGCTGTTGGACGTGCTCGTCGTGTACAACGTTTCCTATCACAACCATTCCATGTTGCTGAGCAATTTACAGGCCTCAAAGGCGTGTTGGTTGATATTAAAGAAACCATCAAAGGATTTAATATGATTATGGATGGTGAATTAGATCGTCTTCCAGAAGCAGCCTTTAACCTTAAAGGAACCATTGAAGAAGCGATTGAAGCGGGAGATAAAATGTTAGCAGAAGCCTAAAAATAAACTATGTATTTAGAAATTATAACTCCAGAAGCAACCATATTTAAAGGGGATGTAGACAGTGTCTCTGTTCCTGGTGTCAATGGTGATTTTGAAATGCTAAATAACCACGCGCCTATTGTATCTGTCCTTAAGGAGGGTGTTGTGAAAATTGTTGGTAATATTACCCTCGATGATTCGAACAAAGCATACTTTGAACAAAAAGGTAACAGCTATTTATATACTATTGATTCTGGTGCGATTGAAATGAACGCTAATAAAATTATTGTATTAGCCGATTAACACTAGTTAATTCTATAAAATTGAAAGCTCAAACATCTGTTTGGGCTTTTTTTTATTTCCCCGGAAAGTTAGATTTGCGTTTTTCTAAAAATGCCGTCGTGCCTTCAATGAAATCTTCCGTGTCAAAGCATTTTCCAAACTCAGAAATTTCAACGTCATAGCCATTTACGCCGTCCATATAATTCGCATTAACAGCTCTAATAGCAGCAGCAATTGCTAAAGATGAATTTGATTTGATTTGATCTGCTAAGGTATAGCACTTTGGCAATAGCTCTTCTTGTGGCACAACATAATTTACGAGCCCGTATGCAAGCGCTTTTGGTGCATCAATCATATTGGCCGTCATAATCAGTTCTAACGCTCTTCCCTTTCCCACAAGCTGCGCCAAGCGTTGGGTTCCGCCATAGCCAGGAATCAATCCTAAAGATACTTCTGGCAAGCCCATAAGCGCATTTGAACTGGCAACTCTAAAGTGCGCAGACAATGCCAATTCCAAACCGCCACCAAGAGCGTAGCCATTGACAGCTGCAATAACTGGCGTGGAAAAATTTTCGATCATATCAAATAGCAACTCCTGGCCTTGTTTAGCTAATGACCGCCCTTCTTCTTCTTCGAAATGGGCAAACTCACTAATATCAGCGCCCGCTACAAAAGCCTTTTCTCCACTACCCGTCAGTACGATGACTTTAGTTTCTAAATCGAGGTCTGCAGCTTTGAATGCTGAGTGAAGTTCAAAAATAGTTGCGGCGTTTAAAGCGTTCAACTTCGTTGGTCTATTGATTGTAATGGTGGTGATCCCATTACTAAAATCGCTTAAAATAGTATTATACTTCATCTGGAAATTGTTTTGGAAAACGCACAGTAAATTGACTCCCTTTATCAATTATAGAGGTAAATTCAATACTACCGTTATAGGTTTCAATAATATTTTTGATCATCGGCAAGCCCAGTCCCATGCCGCTAGTTTTAGTGGTGAACTTAGGTTCGAAAATTTTATCTTCAATAGTTTCCGTTATTCCACATCCGTTATCTTTAACGGTGATCACAACATCAGTTGTTTCGGAAAAAAGTTGAACACTAATCTGTGGTGTGCGCTCCTCTGGAATCGATTGAACAGCGTTCTTAACTAAGTTTGTGATGATTCTTATCAGTTGTGAACGGTCAAAATTTGCAATAATTTCAGGTTCTTTAGCGCTAAATTTAATGTCATTTTCCGTGAAAATTTCTAAAGCTAACTCTACAACCTCAACAACATTTAGAAACTCAAGTTTTTGAGCTGGCATTTTGGCAAAATTAGAAAACGCTGATGCTATGGAACTCATCGTATCAATTTGCTGAATTAGGGTTTTCGTGTACTCCTCAACCTTTTTGTGAATTTGAGGGTCTTGAGGGTCAAATTTATGCTGAAAACTTTGCACACTAAGACGTATGGGTGTTAATGGATTTTTGATTTCATGGGCGACTTGTTTTGCCATTTCGCGCCAAGCTTGCTCGCGCTCGCTTGCGGCGAGTTTTTTAGCGCTTTCCTCCAATTCATCAATCATGCTATTATACGACTCTACTAAAGCTGAAACTTCTAAGCTTGCCCCTGCAAGTTCAATTTTTTGGTTGCTTTTTTCTAATCGAGTGCCTTTCATTTTGTCCCGGATGGTCTGAAGGGATTTGGTGATATATTTAGACACAAAATACGCGAACGCTATGGCAACTAAAATCATGATTAAATAGGCATAACTTAAACGAATTAGAAACTCTTTAAGTTCACCATAATTCAGAGAATCGTCGTCAAAATAAGGAACATTTAGCACCCCTAAAGGTTTGGCTTTTTCATCTGTGAATATTAAATATGAAGACCTGTAATCGCCACCGAGTCGTTTGATTTTTTCAACAAAACGTTTGGACACGCTTTGATTAACTTTGTTTAAAATTTCTGTAGAAAGCGAAGGTTCAGTTGCTGTATTGGCAAAATTAGGCTTTGACATTTTAATCAAATTCCCTTCTAAATCATAGAGATTGAAGCTAACATTATGGATGTTGGCAATCTCATAGATTTTATCTTTAAAAATTAGGGAAAGATTGTCTGTGTTAACTTCCCACGTTGTTTCTTTTAAAACATAATCTATACTGGAAAGTAATTGTGATTCCTTCCGTTCTAATCGCAATTGATGATACTCTTGAGACTGCTCGTTATATTGATAAATAGTCACACCCGCAATGAGAATGGAAGCCAGTACGACCAACATAATCATATAAATAAAAATACGAGAACTTAAAGACAACTTGCGCTTTGGCATAGAAATAGACTTTTGTTAAATATAGAAAAAATATCTAGCACTGGACTCCATCTGCTAATCGGAACGGGTTCGTTTATATAATTTAATCCCCAACATCAAAAGAAGAGCCAACCCAATCAGACCTACCATCCCATATGCCATATTAAGCGTGCTTTTTAATAATACCAAAAACACCACCGCAAAAAGAATAAGGGTAGCCCCTTCATTCCAAATTCGCATAAAGTTGGATGTATAGTTAATTTGATCGTTTTGAAGCTGCTTGAAAATAAGATGTGTTTTGATGTGATACGCAATTAACAGAACTACAAACCCTAATTTTGCATGCATCCAAGATTGCTCAAACCAGTAAGGTGCTAAGGCTAAAAGCCAAATCCCAAATAGTAGCGCCAAAATAGCAGACGGCCATGTTATAATATACCACAACCGTTTAGCCATAAGCTTTAGTTGTGTTGCTAAAATCTCTTTTTCTGGAGATGATTTTAATGCTGCCTCTATATGGTAAATAAAAATACGCGGGATATAAAACAAGCCTGCGAACCATGTGATTACAAAAATTAAATGAAGCGATTTGATGTAGTTATAATACTCCATAATTATGATTTTGAAATTAATTTAGTTGATACTTCTCTATACAAAATAAATGCGGTGACCAAAGTAGAGAGTACATCTGACACGGGAAATGCCATCCATACCCCTAACTCGCCATACCATAAAGGTAATATAAAAATAAGAGGAATAAAGAAAAATCCTTGTCGAGATAACGTTAACAACAATGCTGGAACGGCTTTTCCAACAGCTTGGAAATAGGCTGATCCAATCAGTTGAATCGCAATAATTGGCGTTGCTGCAAACACCCAGCGCATTGCTGTGGGTGTTTTTTCGATAACTAAAGGGTCTGTTGTAAACATCCGCGTAATTAGTTCTGGGAACCCAATCAGCATTATAAAAACAATAGACGCCATTGCCATGGAATAGATAATTGCAATTCGAATAGTGTGTTTAACGCGGTCATAATTTTGTGCGCCATAATTATAGCCTGCTATGGGGACAAATCCTTGAGTAATTCCAAAAATTGGAAACAATGCAAACATCAACATTCGGGAAACAATTGCATAGGATGTCACTGAGGTTTCTCCGCCAAAATCAAATAAAATATTATTCATTAAGAGGTAAGTTATACTCACAATTGCCTGTCTTGAGAGTGTGACTAGGCCTAAGTTGCTAATTTCTGAAACAATAGATTTTTGCAATATGAAGTGTGGCCACGAAATTTTCATTTCGGAGTTTTTCGAAATAAAAAACCAAAAAATAAAGATGAAACAAAGCAAGTATGATCCAGTTGTCGCCCATGCAGCACCCATCATCCCGAGGTCCAGAATATTTATTAAAAGAACGTCTAAAAGAAGGTTCGAAACCGATGGAATCATCATTGCATACATGGCAAATTTTGGTTTGCCTTCGGCACGAATTACTGTGTTGCCCATCATTGAAAGTGCGAGAAAAGGAACGCCATATAATACGATCCTGTAGTATGTTTTTGCAGGTTCAAAAATGCTGCCTTTACCTCCAAATGTTGGAATAATTCCATCAATATAATACAGTCCAAAAAACACGAGAACAACCGTTAATAAGATGGTCATTGTAATTTGATTTCCAAATGTTTTTAAGGCTTTTGGAACTGCTTTAGCGCCCAAAGCTCTGGATATAATAGAGGAGCCTCCGATTCCAATAGACATCCCTAGTGCAGCAATAAAAAATGAAACAGGCAACACCACATTTATGGCCGCAATCGCTTGTGATCCAATCCAATGCCCCACAAAAATAGTGTCCACTAAAATATTTAGCGACATGACTAAAATCCCAATAGAGGCGGGAACTGCCTGCTTGATTAATAGTTTTCCAATGGTCTGCGTACCAAAATCGTGGGATGTGGATTTAATCATTTAGTATGTGTTATTTGGAAGCCCATGCTGTAACCCATTTTGCAAGAAGCGATACCCAAGCCGGGTCATCGTTCAAACAAGGGATTGTTGTGAACTCTTTTCCGCCAACTTCATGAAATATTTCTTCGCCTTCCATCGCAATTTCTTCTAGAGTTTCTAGGCAATCACTCACAAAAGCAGGTGTGGCAATAGCCATTGATTTTGTCCCTTCTTTTCCTAAACGTTCGATCGTTCGATCGGTATAAGGTTGTAACCATGGGTCAAATCCTAAACGCGATTGAAATGAGGTCGAATATACCCCATCCTCAAGTCCTAATTCTTCACCTACCAAACGGGTAACCTCGAGGCATTGGTGTTTGTAACAATAGGTATGGGCTTCGGAAGGCGTGATACAACACGATTTATCAATCTTACAATGGGATTTGGTAATGTCACTTTTTCGAATGTGTCGCTCAGGAATACCATGATACGAAAACAATAAATGTTCGTATGTTTTTCCTTCTAAGGATTTCTTTATCGTATTTGATAAAACCTTAATATACTCGGGATTATTGTAGAATGGTGGTAAGTCCGATAAGGTTAATTGCGGGAAATGTGCATCTCTTAATTCTTTGGCGAGCACCAAAATTGTTTCGGTTGTAGCCATTGCATATTGTGGATACAAAGGCACAATTAACACCTCGTCAACACCTTGATCTACGAGTTGTTGAAATCCATTTTTTATGGTCATACTGCCATAACGCATGGCGAGTGCGGTCGGTATTTCGACTTCTTGTTTTAATTTGTGTTCTAGACGTTCTGATAAAACAATAAGGGGAGAGCCTTCTTCCCACCATATTTTCTTATAGGCTTTTGCAGAAATTTTTGGACGTGTATTTAGAATAATTCCTTTTACTAAAAGTGTTCGTGCCCATAAAGGCACATCAATAACACGTTCGTCCATCAAAAATTCGCCTAGATATTTTTTCACATCTTTTGGTGTGGGACTATCTGGAGATCCCAGGTTTACTAATAAAACGCCTTTCATCTGTTTATTCTTTTTGTGCTGACTCACGCCGTTTGTTATTAATCATTTTTTGGGGTGATTAATCGCGTACTTGCGCGGTTCATATTGGTTAATTAAGAGATTGAATATATTTTTTGGGAGTAGTCCCATATTGTTTTTTAAATGCTGAAATAAAATGACTAGCGGTACTGTAGCCAACTTTTAGCCCGACTTCATTAACGTTGTGTGCCCCTGATTCTAAAAGTTTTCTGGCGACTTCCATTTTGTAATCGAATAAAAAGCCATAAACAGTAGTGCCGTAAATTTGTTTAAACCCTTCCTTTAATTTTTTTAAACTTAAATCAATTTCGAGCGCTAAGGCTGTAAGACTAGGTGGCTCAGAAAGTCGTTTAATAATGATGTCTTTTGCTTTCCGAATCTTAACCACATTTGAATCATCAACTAAAAAAGGACATTGCTCTATATTAGCATCTTCTCCACGATTAAAATATAAACTTAAAAGCTCATACGCTTTCCCTTTAAAATACAAAGACTTGATTGAAGAGTTTAAATTATAATTGATAAGTTGATTTAAGACAATCGCCATCGAAGGAGAGATGTGTCCATCATTATAGTATTTTTTATCTTGATTACCATCACTTAAAAACGTAATGTAATCGGCTTCATGAGAGAATAAACCATGAAATTTTTTAATGGAGATTAATACCGAAACCACCCATGATGTTGGATCAACTTCTAAATGAATCGGTAAGTCGCGTTGAGGGTTGTACAACAATAATGAGTTTTCATCAGAAATATTAAGGCTATAGGTGCCGTTATTAAATACAAACTTACACTGGCCTTTCAGGCAAAAATGAAATTGAATAAAAGAGCTATCTATTTCCTTTTCAAGGAGTTGAACTTCAGTTGTTTCATTTTGATGCGTCATAACCAAAAACCCTTTCTCAATCACCGTTTCTAAAAAAGATCCTTGAGCGCTATTTTTTTGGCGTGATGGCACACTTTGTAAGTCGTCTTTATTTAGATTCATTATAAATAAAAATTAAGGGTTATGGGTTTTTTTATCTGCAAAAATAAAATTTTAAACAAAAATAGTTAAATAATCTGTGTAAACCTCTAAACGACAAATAAAGTTCTTCTAGCGTTACTTTTTACAAATCAAAGCGGTTATTTTTGTGCCATTAAATTTCCAAAAACAGTAATGGAGCAATTCAACAACTCTGAAAAAACCTATTTCTATGTCATTGGCCTAAGCTACAAAAAAGCAGATGCCAAAATGCGTGGAGAATTTAGCCTAGACCAAACATCTAGAGCTAATTTAATGGTGCAAGCCAAAGCCAGTGGCATTGAGAGTTTAGTTGCGACCTCAACCTGTAACCGAACCGAAATTTATGGTTTTGCCAGACATCCTTTTGAGCTTATAAAATTACTTTGCGACAACACTCAGGGTACTGTAGAGGATTTTCAAACAGTGGCGTATGTGTATAAAAACAGTGACGCTATTCAGCACATGTTTAAAGTAGGTGCAGGGTTAGACAGTCAAATTTTGGGCGATTTTGAAATTATAAGTCAACTAAAATTAAGTGCTAAAATTTCTAAGAAGCACCAATTGCTGAACGCATACTTGGAGCGTCTAATTAACGCGGTTATTCAAGCAAGCAAACGCATAAAGACAGAAACAGAATTATCTTCTGGGGCAACTTCGGTGTCTTTTGCCTCTGTACATTATATCAAAAAAACGGTAAAAGCTATTTCTACAAAAAACATTTTACTTTTTGGAACAGGTAAAATTGGACGAAATACTTGCGAAAACCTTATAAAGCATACCAAAAATGAACATATTACGCTTATCAACCGCACACGGGATAGAGCAGATAAAATTGCAGGGAAATTTAAACTTCTGGTTAAGGATTATAGCCAGCTTCAAGAAGAAATTGGAAACGCCGATATTTTAATTGTTGCTACTGGAGCCCAAAATCCAACAATCGACAAATTCCTGATCCAAAATAAAAAACCACTACTGATTCTTGATTTATCGATCCCTAAAAATGTGGATGAAAACGTGAAAGAATTACCAATGGTCTCTTTGGTTCATTTGGATCATTTATCGCAAATGACCGATGAAACTTTAGAAAAAAGAAAACAATTTATTCCTGTTGCCGAAGGCATTATTGAAGAAATAAAAACAGAGTTTGAAGCTTGGGTAGATAATCGAAAATTTGCACCTACTATTAAAGCATTGAAAGAAAAACTACACCTTTTTGCTACTGCTGAAGTGGATACTCACCGCAAAAAAATAAACGAATTTAATGAAGCTCAAGCTGAATTAATCAGTGCCAGTTTAGTTCAAAAAATAACCAATCACTTTGCACACCATTTGAAAGACGAAACGATCTCAACGAATGATAGTCTCGAACTCATTAAAAAGGTGTTCCAATTAGAGTCCAAAAAACATGTCTAAACTTATTCAAATCGGTACCCGCGATAGTGCTCTTGCTCTTTGGCAGGCCAAAACCGTACAGTCTCAACTCCAGCACCTAGGGCATGAAACAGTATTAGTTCCCGTAAAATCTACAGGTGATTTAGTTTTAAATAAACCCATTTATGAACTCGGTATTACTGGTGTCTTCACACGAACTCTAGATATTGCTTTGCTCAATGAAGAAATAGATATTGCAGTGCATTCCTTAAAAGATGTGCCAACAGTAATGCCAGAAGGTGTCGTTCAAGCTGCCGTCTTGAAACGCGGTAATATTAGAGATACTTTGGTCTTTAAAACCAATGAAGAGTTTTTGGCACAGAAAAATGCCGTGATTGCCACTGGAAGTTTACGTCGAAAAGCACAATGGCTCAACCGCTACCCTACACACAGTATTGTGGGGTTAAGAGGCAATGTAAATACCCGGCTCGAAAAATTAGAACACAACAATTGGAATGGTGCCATTTTTGCGGCTGCAGGCTTAGGACGCCTTGGACTCACTCCAGAAGACGCTGTGAATTTAGAATGGATGGTTCCAGCTCCAGCTCAAGGCGCGGTAATGATTGCAAGTCTCAAATCTAACACCGAAGCTATCGAAGCATGTGCACCCCTAAATCACGAAGAAACAGAGATTTCTACACGAATTGAGCGTGAATTTTTAAACAAATTAGAGGGAGGTTGTAGCGCTCCTATTGGAGCACTTGCCTATGTAAAAGAGGAAGAAGTCCATTTTCATGGCATTGTTTTAAGTCCAGACGGCACTAAAAAAATTGAAGTCAAACGCACCGCCAAACTTGGAGAACACCACAAACTTGTCGATGAGTGCGTAGAGTTTGTTCTGAGTCGAGGTGGTAAAACACTTATTGGCACTACTGCAAAAATTGAGGTTGCCACAACCATATTTTCATCTAAACTGTTAAGCCCAGGTCAAAAAGATTTGTTCAATAACAGCCTCAAAGTAGAGAGCTCTGACTTTGTTAAAACCTCAGCAAATAGAATCAAACCTGCACTTTTAAAGGCAGCGCATAAAAATGTTGTCATTACGAGCAAAAATGGTGTTGACGCGATCTTAAATAATTGCCCCGTTGAAGATCTAAATTTTGAAACGATTTATTGTGTTGGCAGACGAACCAAACGCCTTATTGAACAAAAAATAGGCCCTGTTAAGCATTCCGAAAAAAATGCTAAAGCATTAGCCAATTATTTAGTAGAATACATTGAAGGTACCGAAGTGACCTATTTTTGCAGTGCTATTCGCATGGATGATTTACCTGCTGTTTTAAAAGAAAATAACATCAATGTAAAAGAAATTGAAGCCTATAGCACCAAGCTAGAAGCACCTAAATTAGAAAATACTATTGAGGGGGTTATGTTTTATAGTCCTTCAACTGTTCAAAGTTTTTTACAAAAAAATACGCCGGACTGTATCGCCTATTGCATCGGAGAAAGTACGGCTAGAGAAGCAAAAAAATATTTTAAAGATGTGCGCGTTGCGAAAATTCCTACTGTAGAAAGTGTCATCGAACTTGTGAATCAAAATTATATTTAACCGTTATGATCAAAAACGATTTATTTTTAAAAGCACTTAAAGGAGAAACCGTTGAACGCCCTCCAGTATGGATGATGCGTCAAGCAGGGCGTTATTTGCCAGAGTTCATCGCTATTCGAGAAAAATACGATTTTTTCACACGTTGCAGAACACCTGAACTGGCGAGTGAAATAACCGTTCAACCCATTCGACGCTATGGGATGGACGCTGCCATTTTGTTTTGTGATATTTTGGTGATCCCTCAGGCCATGAATATTGAGGTACAAATGAAACCTAATTTTGGACCGTATTTACCAAACCCTGTGCGCACACAAAAGGACGTTGACAATGTTATTGTGCCCGATGTGACTGTAGAATTGGACTATGTTTATCAAGCCATCAAAGCCACAAAAGAATTATTAAATGACGATATTCCACTCATTGGTTTCGCAGGATCGCCATGGACTATTTTGTGTTATTGTGTGCAGGGTCAAGGCAGTAAAAACTTTGATAAAGCCAAAGAATTTTGTTTTACAAACCCAATAGCGGCACACCAATTATTGCAAAAAATTACAGATACTACTATTGCCTATCTTAAAGAAAAAGTAAAGGCCGGAGTGAATGCTGTTCAAATATTTGATTCTTGGGGTGGGATGTTATCGCCAACAGATTATCAAGAATTTTCTTGGCAATATATCAATCAAATTATAGAGGCCTTAAAAGACGAGGTCCCTGTAATTGCATTTGGAAAAGGCTGTTGGTTTGCTCTTGGAGAAATGGCAAAATCTGGTGCTTCTGCATTAGGTGTTGACTGGACCTGTTCAGCTCGAAATGCACGGTATTTAACTGGTGGTAATATAACTCTTCAAGGGAATTTTGACCCATCGCGTTTGTTATCGCCGCCGGCAGAAATCAAAAAAATGGTACACCAAATGATCCATGAATTTGGGAAAGATAAATACATTGTAAACCTAGGACATGGAATCCTACCGAATATTCCAACAGACCATGCAAAAGCGTTTATTGATGCCGTAAAAGAATACCGTGTCTAATGAAAGACTTGTTTTTTAAATATATTCACGAATTGCAAGACACAATCACTTCAAAACTTGAAATGATCGACGGGACAGCTACATTTAAAGAAGATATTTGGAAACGCCCTGAAGGTGGTGGCGGACGCACTCGCGTCATCGAAAATGGTGCAGTCTTTGAAAAAGGTGGTGTTAATATCTCTGGTGTTCATGGGAAGTTACCTGCCTCGATGCAGAGTTATTTTAAGGTTGGGGAAGTTGATTTTTTTGCCTGTGGACTGAGTTTGGTCTTACACCCAAAAAACCCAATGGCGGCCACAGTTCATGCCAATTGGCGGTACTTTGAAATGTATAATGACCAAGGCGATATTATCGATCAATGGTTTGGTGGCGGACAAGACTTAACCCCTTACTATCTGTTTGAAGACGATGCGATCCATTTTCATCAAACCTGTAAAACCGCCTGTGATAAGCACAACCCAGAGTTCTATCCGACCTACAAAAACCGTTGTGATGACTACTTTTACAATAGCCACCGCCATGAAGCACGTGGAATAGGCGGTCTATTTTTTGATTACTGTAAAGCAACTGAACACATGACCATGGAACAATGGTTCGCTTTTGTCACTGAAGTAGGCGACAGTTTCTTGGAGGCCTATGTTCCTATTATAGAAAAAAGAATGCACTTACCCTATACAAGTCAACAACGTAACTGGCAAGAAATTCGAAGAGGACGTTATGTTGAATTTAATTTAGTGCATGATAAAGGCACCTTGTTTGGCCTCAAAACCAATGGACGAATCGAAAGTATTTTGATGAGCTTACCGCCTCACGTACAGTGGGTGTATGACCATCATCCAGAACCAAACAGTAGAGAAGAACAACTAATGCGGGTGTTAAAAACCCCTAAAAACTGGGTTTAATATGTATCCAATAAAAAGAAATAGACGGTTGCGATCCAATGCATCGATCCGTAGTTTAGTAAGAGAAACAATCATTACGCCAACTGATTTTTTAGTGCCCCTATTTGTAGTGGAAGGTAAAGGCATCAAGGATGAAATTCCGTCCATGCCCAACTATTACAGGTATAGTTTGGATACCCTTGAAGCAGAAGTGAAACTCCTTTGGAGCTTGGGATTAAAGTCGGTTCTTGTATTTGTAAAAGTAGCCGATTCGCTAAAAGATAATAAAGGTACAGAGGCTCTAAATTCAGAGGGGCTAATGCAACGCGCTGTAAAAACCATCAAAAATGTCTGTCCAGAAATGTTGGTCATGACCGATGTCGCTCTAGATCCCTATTCTGTATATGGCCACGATGGGGTTGTTTCAAATGGAGTTATTCAAAATGATGATACCGTTGAAATTTTGACAGGAATGAGCTTGTCTCATATTGAGGCGGGTGCCGATTTTGTAGCGCCTAGTGATATGATGGATGGTAGAATTTTAAGTATCAGAGAAGCCTTTGAAGATGATGGCTATGTGGATGCTGGTATCATGAGTTATAGTGCCAAATACGCCTCTTCTTTTTATGGGCCCTTTAGAGATGCTCTGGACTCTGCTCCAGTAGATTCTAAAAACATTCCTAAGGATAAAAAAACCTATCAAATGGATTATGCCAACCGATTTGAAGCCCTTAGAGAAACCGAAATGGATATTGATGAAGGTGCCGATATCGTCATGGTGAAACCTGGTTTAGCGTACTTAGACATTCTTCGAGAAATTAAAAACGAATTTGATGTGCCCGTAGCCGCCTATCAAGTGAGTGGCGAATATGCCATGATCAAAGCTGCAAGCGAAAAAGGGTGGCTCAATCACGATGCCGCAATGCTCGAAACAACAATGGCTTTTAAGCGTGCAGGCGCCGATATTATTGCCAGTTATTTTGCTAAAGACATCGTAAAACTTCTTGGCTAAAATCTTGACAAAGCTCAGAATTTTTAGTAGATTGCCGTTAGAAACGCTCCCAAATCGATTCTACAACTATGAAAAACCTACGGCTCATACCCGATATTCACAGGCAACAGCATATTGTAAAAGCAAATTTTGCTTTTGACAAAGAATTGATTGCGTTGGTTAAAAAACAAACAGGGGTTCGTTGGAGTCAAACCTTAAAATGTTGGTATTTCTCAAAAGCTGATTTTAATCTGAATACATTTTATAAAAACTTTGAAGGAAGTACTTTTATTGATTATTCACAGCTAAAACAGCAATCTGATTTAATTAAAAAAACAACTATTAAAATTGCCAAAGAATATTTAGAACAACTGGAAGGAAGTTACGTTTTAAAAGTACAAGACAATGGTGTGTTGCGGCTTTCTCTAGGAGACGACTATAAGGCTTCTACAAGCTTACCTGGGCTGTATA
>ERZ807291.1663-NODE-1663-length-35400-cov-5.761268_pt1 | contig 35400 bp, 35 predicted proteins | sample MGYA00521257_ERZ807291 | MGnify/ENA primary metagenome ERZ807291 (study PRJEB31413, sample SAMN03169783) | marine metagenome | biome: Marine; feature: Water; material: Subsurface seawater | place: North Sea | collected 2011-04-28 | depth 1 m m ...
TTTTTCTTCCATCGTGGTAGATGGAGACGACCGTGCCCCCAATCGCTCGATGCTCCGAGCCGTTGGCTTTGAAGACGAGGACTTTAAAAAACCCCAAGTTGCTGTTTGCTCAGCATGGAGTATGGTTACGCCCTGCAACGCTCATTTGGACGAGCTTGGAAAGATGTCTGTCGAAGGAGTGGATAACAATGGAGGCAAAGCCCTACCCTTTGGAACCATTACTGTATCTGACGGCATAAGTATGGGCACACCAGGAATGAGGTATTCTTTGGTTTCCCGGGAGGTAATTGCTGATTCTATCGAAACGGTGGTAGGGGCGGAGGGTATGGACGGTGTCGTCGCCATTGGCGGATGTGATAAAAACATGCCTGCCTGCGTAATGGCTCTTGCCCGCCTAAATCGCCCCGGCATTTTTGTCTACGGGGGCACCATTCTCCCTGGCATCCATAAGGAAAAAAACCTCGATATCGTATCGGTCTTCGAAGCGGTGGGAGCCCATGCATCCGGCAATATTTCGCACAATGAATTAACTGAGATTGAAAAGAAGGCCATTCCAGGCCCTGGATCCTGCGGTGGTATGTACACCGCAAACACCATGTCCTCCGCGATTGAAGCTTTGGGAATGAGCTTGCCCGACAGTTCAGCCCAACTTGCCGTGTCTGAAGATAAACTCGCAGATGCCAAGGCGGCTGGAGCAGCGGTTGTTAAGTTGGTGGAGAAAAATATTCGTCCCCGCGACATCATGACCCGGCAGGCTTTTGAAAATGCCATCACCGTAGTCATTGCCCTGGGCGGTTCAACCAATGCGGTTTTGCACCTGCTCGCCATGGCTCATGAAGCAGAGGTACCACTAGAACTCAATGACTTCACTGAGATTGGCAAGCGGGTTCCTGTCCTTTGCGACCTTAAACCAAGCGGGAAGTACAACATGTCACACTTTGTTCGAATCGGTGGCTTGCGTCCCTTGCTCAAAACCTTGCTCGAACATGGATTGCTCCATGGGGAATGCATGACGGTTACCGGAAAAACCCTCGCTGAAAATGTTTCCGATGCCACTCCCTATGCGCCCTACCCCAAGGGGCAGGACCTGGTACGCCCTATAAATGACCCCATCAAAAAGGATAGTCACCTTCGCATTCTTTATGGCAACCTTGCCTCCGACGGAGCCGTTGCTAAGATCACTGGAAAGGAAGGACTGAAATTTTCCGGCACCGCTCAGGTATACGAATCGGAAGAACAAGCCCTGCGTGGTATCCTTGATGGTGAAGTACAGGCAGGAAATGTTGTGGTTATCCGTAACGAGGGACCAGTCGGAGGTCCAGGTATGCGCGAAATGCTCTCACCGACTTCCGCCATTATGGGCAAGGGGTTGGGCAAAGAGGTCGCCCTGATCACCGATGGTCGATTTTCCGGTGGCAGCCATGGTTTTGTCGTGGGACATATTACTCCCGAAGCTGCGGTGGGTGGGTTGATCGGCATGCTTGTTAATGGAGATCCCATCACCATTGATGCTGAAAATAACCTCCTTACATTAGATTTGCCGGATGAGGAAATTGATCGGCGTAAACAAACCTGGCAAAATCCTGAACCTAAGGAAAAGCGGGGCGTTCTTGCCAAATACGCCAAGCTTGTAAGCTCGGCATCCCTGGGAGCCGTAACCCACTAATTCTCTGATTCTAAACCCACTAACTATTTTCAACTATGGACTCCACACTTTATCAAAGATTTCCCGAACTAGGTTTCGCATCGGATTTCCGCCTCGCCGGATTTCCTCAAGATTATTTCTCCCAAACTAAAGACATTCTAGAAAGTGCCTATTCCTCGATGAAGGAACTAGAATGTGGTGCCATTGCTAACCCTGATGAAGGACGGATGGTTGGTCATTACTGGCTACGCAAACCCGAGCTTGCTCCTTCTGAAGAAATGGCTGAGGACATCCGGAGCACCCTAGGCAAAGTAAAAGAGTGTGCCCGGCGGGTAAAATCTGGGGAATTGGCCAGCCCAAAAGGTCCTTTCACCGACCTATTGGTGATTGGAATTGGGGGCTCCGCTTTAGGCCCCCAGTTTGTGGGCAAGGCCTTAGCCAAGTCAACGGGGGATGATCTGATCGCTCACTTTTTCGACAACACCGACCCGGACGGAATGGACTTCACCCTCTCTAGAATTGGTCAGAAACTGGAAACCACTCTAATACTTGTAATATCGAAGTCTGGCGGGACACCCGAAACCCGAAACGGGATGATTGAAGCTCAGAGTGCTTTTCAAAAAGCAGGGCTTGATTTCAGTAAACAAGCAATAGCTGTGACTGGCAAAGGTAGCAAACTTCATCAAATTGCGGAGAAAGAAAACTGGTTGGACTTTTTTCCGATGTGGGACTGGGTGGGTGGTCGGACAAGTGAAACTGCTGCTGTTGGCTTATTACCAGCAGCCCTGCAGGGCTTTGATATCGATCAACTGCTTGAAGGTGCAGCCAATATGGATGAACTTACAAGACTTGAGGATACCCCACGCAACCCTGCCGCTATGCTTGCACTGAGTTGGTACTGGCTGTCTGCAGGAACCGGTGCTAAGGACATGGTAATCCTGCCCTACAAAGACCGACTAGAATTGTTCGCCAAGTATTTACAACAGTTGATCATGGAATCATTGGGTAAAGAAATGGATCTCAATGGAAATAAAGTAAACCAGGGAATTGCAGTCTATGGAAATAAAGGCTCCACCGATCAGCATGCATATGTTCAGCAACTGCGCGAAGGGATACCCAATTTCTTTGCCACCTTTATCGAGGTGTTAAAGCACCGTGATGGTGAATCCGTGGAAGTCGATAATTCAGGAATGAATTCCGGCGACTATTTGCACGGTTTTTTCCTGGGTACACGCGATGCTCTATTAGAGAAGGAAAGGAATTCCATAACCCTTACCATTGATCAAGTAGATGCCAAGTCCGTTGGTATGCTGATCGCTCTCTACGAACGAGCTGTTGGATATTATGCCTCCATGATCGGAATTAATGCCTATCACCAACCCGGTGTGGAGGCAGGAAAAAAAGCGGCTGCACAGATATTGGCGGTTCGTAAGCAAGTGGAGGACTGGATGTCATCAAATCCTGGAAACCCCGTTCAGGCAGAGAAACTTGCCGATAATTTAGGCATCAAAGAGCAAACTGATTGGGTGTACAAAATTCTTGAAAGCTTAGCCGCCAATCAACCGGAAAAGTTTAGCCGAGAATCAGGCGAATCTCCTCTTACAGATACATTTTCGTACAAAAATTAACCTGTTTTCAAAAGTTTGATGATAAAGATGGGTTGATTTCTCACCGAAGAACGCGTTCTATTATTTAAAGATTTCTTTTAAATTATGGTAGATACCCTGAACAAAGACGGAACCCCGAGAAAAATTGGCAGTGGAAAAACTAAGGGCGCTGGTTGCTTTGCTAAGATTAAGTGGGAGCAACTCCGGGAGTTCATTCAGGCCGATGATAATATTCTGGTCAGTCGTGTATGGTTGCGAGAAGTGGGTGCTTTGAATCAAAAAAAGGGGTCAAAGAAAAAACTGCTTACCTCTTTGCCTTTACCCAAATCGGAAAAGAAAACTTATCAAAGTCCCGCAAAACCAAAATCCTCACACCCAAAAACTTCAAGCCCTTCAAGGAAATCATTAGATAATGAACAAACTGAAGAAGATGATTATTCCCCCCCTGTATTTGCAAATATCGGAAACCTGAAAAATTATTAGGTAAGTATTAGACCTGCAAAATAAAGAGTTTTACTCTTAGGGGTCAAATGGAGAGAAAGTATTAAAGGAAGAATCCACGGGGACTTCATCTGCTGAAGGTGCCTGAGGTGAGGCTTCAACGGGAAAATCTCCTTCCTGTACTTCCTCTGACAAATCACCAGCTTCTTTCTCGACTGCGTCTTCTAATCTTACCTGCGTCAAGTTTCCATCCTCGTCAATAAATGTAGTAATCTCAATAGATGGGGTTGGAGATAACTTCTCTCTTTGCAAATCTCGAACCCACCAATCCTGGTATTCTAGGCTACCATCTTCTTTGTATTGCTGGACAGCCCCCCAACGAGATCCAGCATATTTAGGAACAAGCAACCTTCTCTCGGTATCATAATCATACCTGGCATTCCACGCCTTTTGAATGTAAGCCGGTGGCTTATTTGAACTTACCTTAATTTCCTCGTTCTCCAAGGTTTGATCCCTGTGTGTACAAGCAATTGCCAGAAAAGAGACTAAAGGAAAAAGCAACAACTTGCCTAACTGATGGGGAAAAGAATTCAACTTAAATAAAAATACAGCCTCTATTGTACGAAAAATCAACCATATCTTCAATCTTTTGGTCGCTCATACCAAAAACGGCATGCCTTACGGCTTTTTAAAAGCCAAGGTAATCCGATCAAAGGAAGAATTCTCAAAATAATCGACCAATCATTATGCCAAGTAAGTTTGCGAGCCGATGAACAAACCGGTGAATCGGTCAAAATACATAACTTCATCCCTTCCGCTCTGCATACCTTTTTCAATCTTCTATTGAATACAATTTCCTCGCCCGCAAAATGACTCTCAGGAAACCCTTTGGATTTAATAAACAATTCAGTCCGGCAAAAAATAAAACTACCAGCAAAAAGACAGAAGGCTCGTGATAATGAATTCCACAAACCGGGCAGAACTTTACCCGCCCAGAACCTGCCATGATCATTATCAAACTTTAAGATGGAACCGCCACCCCCTGCACCCTCTTCTTCCATTTTGTGGAGAGCTTCACAAAAAGTGGATTCAGGAACTATTGTATCTGCATCGATAAAAAACAATAGGTTACCACGGGCAACGGAAGCACCCTTATTCCGAGCCTTAGCAATTTGGCGAAAGGGCTCATGTACAACCCTGCAGTTTTTTTCTTTTGCCAGTTTTGCCGTGGAATCGGTTGAGTCATTATCAACCACGATTATTTCACCCATACGATTCTTGTCATTAAGAATAAGAGCTTGGAGATAGTCAATAGTGCCGGGAAGTAACTCTTCCTCATTGAAGGCAGGTATGATAATCGAGTAATCGATGGAGGGGAGCAAAGCGGAAATGATTCCAGTCGCTTAGCGGGGAAATTTCTTTGCCCGCCTTCCGATACCAAAAGACAATCCAGCGATCCAACCTTGCAGTCTGGCCAAAGGGCGCTTGGAGTAAAGGTCTTCGTCTCCGATAGGTTGCAACTGAGAATCTCCACGAATATCAGATGCAATCTTACCTAAGTTTGGCAAAGGTTTCCCTTCCTCCTTCATGTGTTTGTAAAGCAGAGTAAGGCGGTCAATTTCTAGTTGTCTTGAGAGTGCGGAAAGCGTCTTTCTGAATTCAGCTACCTCGCCAACCTCAGCACCACCTTCATCAGCAGTGGAATTCTCACTGGTGAATACAGAGGGAGCGGCAGAAGTATCTGCATCCTTTACAGCAGCCGGTTCGGTTACATCATCATTACTTTTCACAGCAATATCTTGCTCCACATCCTCCTCGAAATCATCAGTCAAGAAAGGTTCTTCCTGCAATGCAGGATCGCTCTCTCCTTCAATCATAGACGCATTACCATGTATCCCAGTTTCTAATATGCCATCATCTTCAGAAGTTGTAGAATCTTGAGAGAGTATTCCATCCTCCGATATTTTGGAGGCCAAGTCCTCGTCGCTGAGTTGTTCTTGCGGTATGGTCATTTTGGGGTGAGTAGCGAGTCAAAATGAATCTACTTCAAGGGCGACATCCACTTCGAACTCGGTTGACTTATCATTAGCGGAATCACCCGTTCGGATCAAGAAAAGTTTTTGTCCGGAATTGAGAAAATCATGAAAATTCAGGCTGTCATCCTCTAATTCTAAAAAAGAGTAGGCATCTTCTACGAGGGTCGCCTTTACAAAAAAAGGTTTTTCCTCACCTAGTTCCCCCAAGCTAGCCAAAAAGAAAAAGCCAGTCCTGATTCCGTCATTTGCCCCCTGCTTTGCGAAAAACCCTTGCCCGGATGGTGAAATGCTTTCAGCCAACACCTCAATCCGATCTCCCCAAAAAAGAAACTCAGGTAAGACATACTCCTCCATCATCGATCGAGATGATGATTCATAATTGTTAGAGGCTGTTTTTCGAATAAGTTTCATCTTGCTGACTTTAACATTTACATCTTCAAACTCCTTTCTTTTTTGTTCATTCACGCTTAACACTCCTTCGAGCTCCTGCATCAATTCATCTTTTTGTGTGAGCAATGGTTCCTGTTTTTTCTCTTCTTCCTTAACCTGTGCATTCAAAGTTTCCAGAACTGCGTTCTTATTATCGAGATCCTCCTGAACATTTTTTAAATCCTCGCTCGCTTTGACAATTTTTCTTTCTAAAGCATTCATTTCCTCACGGTCTCCGATAGAATTATCCTCCAATTCCTCTTTATCTTGACGATAGGTACTTCGAGCTCGCAAAAGAGTAGAAATTTCTGCGGAAGTGGCATTTTTTTCCGTCTCAATAACAATGCTTAGATCCACCAGTTCGGATTGCAAATTCTTCGATTTTTCAGCCAAAGAATCAAAGGAATCTAAATTTGCTAGAAAGTAGGCAAATCCAGAAACAACCAAAACGATTGTTAAAATTCTACAAGACCACCAGATCAAATTCTTCAAATTTTTTGAGACCGAGAGGACGCCCGATCATAGGAATAATTTCAGCCAAAGAATGATATCGGTTTGCCCGCTTAATTCGTATCTTACACAGTTCACTGCCCTCATTGAGAACTGCAAAAACCATCTTCCCTTTTACTCCAATTTCCGTACCAATGGGAATCGTCACCAAGCCCGTGTTAAAGTCTATAGAACTAAACTTTAGTGCCAGCACCTCTCCACTTTCTAACCAAGGTCTTTCAAGACCATACTTCGTCATTTCCTTGAGAACCCGTTTGTAATGCCTGCGAATGATCTCGGTAATCTCTGGGTAATCCTTCAATTCGTACTCACGATCTGTTTTCTGTCTCGTAAAATCTTCGCCATCCCCAAGTGCTTGCGAAATCTTATCATTAATACGAGGTAGCTCGGCTTTTAATTGCTGAACAGTCTCCCGGAGTGAATTAAGTTGCTGCTCTGCAAGTTTGATATCCGCCTGCGTTTCCTCCATGTCTAAACTGGCATCCTCAACCGACTTGTATATGCTCTCTAAATTAGACTTTACCCCATCAAGGTTTTGAGAAACCTGTAAACATTCTTCCTTAATTTGGGCGACTTCATTCTCCAAATCCTGGTTTCGATTTCTCTCACGAGAAAGTTTAGAGGCATTAACCGCTTGTTCCTCTTTCCTTTCATCTTTGAGTTGAGCAATCTTCTCTAGAGATTCGGAAATCAAATTTTTATCCTCTTCATGGGAAGCAACGGTTAGAGAAGTAACCACAAGGGCCATGATGCCAGTTAGAGAGGAAAGCCCAAGAAGAACTGGTGATAAAAACTTTTTCATCCACTCATTGTGGTAAAGGCGCGAATGGCAAACCCATAGGAGCCGGTGTAATACTGTCAAGTCCTGGAGTAGCACCGCCAACAGAATCGCTTCCCATATCAATGCCTACAGGAATAAAGGATGGAGCAGGAATAAACTCTTCCTCCTCATCTTCCAATACGATCTCAATTAAAGAATCATCTTCTTCCGCTTCAATATCGGCAAACATCTCCCTGACCCGTTCAGCCCTAGCTTCCTTGGCATTTTCCCATTGTCGATTTCTTTGCTTGTCCAGTTTTTTTTGGTGGAGAGCAAAAAGGTCTTCGTCATTCTCCAATGATGTACCCAAATACTTGGCTTCGTCCAAACGGCCTTGTGAATCTCTCCCCCAAGTGCGACCCACTTCTCTACCCTTATAAATCGGTACCATCTTTCGATCTTCCATTTGATAAGAATAACGAGCCTCCCAGGCATCATAAATCGCAGGTCTGCCCAACTCCACGCTGCGCTTCCTTGTACAAGAGGAGCAGATTAAAATAAATGCCAGGCATGCAAAGATTCCCTGTTTCAACATTTCTCTAGCTTATTTCATTAGTTGGTCATTTGAAAACCAAAAACGATAGGGCTTTTGACTCCACTCAAAACCCGCATAATCCACGCCTATTCGCGGACCTGTAAGAATTCTTTCACGACTGGTAGATGATTCAATCCAAAGAGAAGACGCTTTTCCTTGTGTCTTGCCATTTAGTGAACCGTTAACACCTAAGCCTTTGGTCAATCTTCCGGGCCCGTAAAAACCCGATACACCGCGAATCAAAACTGCTGCTGGATAGCCCTCCTTCCCGGTCACTATATTTAGCATCCAATGCATGCCGTAACAAAGATAAACATACCATCGCCCACCTTGTTCGTACATAACCGAAGTGCGGACCGTTTTTCCTTTGCTGGCATGACAAGCAAGGTCTTGTTCTCCATCATAAGCTTCCGTTTCCCTAATCATTGAACGCACAACTTTCCCTTGTTTATCATAACTGCAAAGGAAGAAGCCAAGAAGTTCACGGGCAACAACTTTGACATCGCGAACATAAAAATCCTCGTCTGTTTCCACGATCTTTAAAGAGTGCTAATATTTTGTGTTTTTTGAATCAATCCAAATGGTGACCGGACCATCATCTGTTGCAGAAATTTTCATATCTGCCCCGAATGAACCCTCCGCCACATGTCCGGGGAACTGGTTCCTAAGAACTTCAAGGCCATGTTGATACAGAATTTTACCCATCTCAGAATCAGCTGCTTCATTGAAGGATGGACGAAAGCCCTTCCTCATATTTCCAAAGAGGGTAAATTGACTGACTAGAAGAATCCCACTATCAGGAGTAATCGCCTCATTCATCCTGCCATTCACATCTTCAAAAATACGTAACCCCAATATTTTCCGAACTATCCACTTTAAATCATTCGCATCGTCTTCACGAGCGATTCCAAGATAAATTAACAAGCCTCTATTAATGGAACCTGTTGTTTTACCTGCTACTTTGACCTCAGCATTAAGAACCCGACGAACCAATGCCCTCATGCCAAAAAAAAGAGGGTCTCCGAAAAGGAAAATGATCCGCGTACCCCGGTAAGAAATGCCCGCAACATGACAGGCCTATTAATCCGGGTTAAGCCTCTTCGGCGACTGCATCCATAACTTCTTCGACCGCTTTGGCGGCCAAAGGAGTTGTAAGGTAGCGTTCACCGCAACTTGCACCGATTACGACTATGTTCTTTCCAGACATTTCTGGTCGACTGGCAATTCTTAATGCTGCGGCGACGGTTGCTCCCGTTGAAATTCCGGCAAGCACACCTTCTTGCAAACTTACTTTACGAGCCATTTCGAAAGCTTCATCACTACTAACCAACTCAACCTCGTCCACGATATCCAAGTTTAAGTTCTTAGGGACGAAACCTGCCCCAATACCTTGAATTTTGTGTGGTCCGGGCTTCACTTCTTCTCCGTTTTTAGTTTGGGTAATAACGGGACTTTCGCTAGGTTCGACAGCAACAGTGAGCATCTCTGGGTTTCTTTGCTTAATCACCTCAGACACTCCAGTAATCGTTCCACCTGTGCCAACACCGGCAACTAAACAATCAACTTTTCCTTCAAGTCCTGACCATATTTCCTCTGCCGTGGTCTTACGATGAATCGCGGGGTTAGCCGGATTATTAAATTGCTGAGGCATAAAACCTTTTTCTCCGTGTTCCTCAAGCAATTGATTTGCTTTAGCTATGGCCCCGCCCATTCCCTTGGGACCGGGAGTTAACACGATATCTGAACCAAGGAGTCTCAACAAAATTCTTCGCTCCTTGGACATTGTTTCTGGCATAGTTAATATGCATTTATACCCTTTCGCGGCACAGACAAAAGCAAGGGCAATTCCTGTGTTTCCTGAAGTTGGCTCAATGACAACACTGTCAGGCTTGAGTGATCCGTCGGCCTCCGCCGCCTCAATCATGGCTGCTCCTATGCGATCCTTGACACTCGCAAGTGGGTTGAAAAATTCGGATTTCAGAAACAACTTTGCCCCCAGGCCTGCACCTGTTTTTTCCAGTTCTACAAGAGGCGTGCGTCCAATTGATTCAATAATATTCATAACAACTTTATTTCAGGTTTATCTCCTCCCCCTATTCCGTGGTCCAAAACTACGTATCGGAGCGTTACGGTTGACTTCGGCATTTTTTAGCCGGTAAACGATTCTCGCTTTTTGAAGATCTTTGGGACTCATTTCCATCTTCACGATGTCCCCCACAGTGATCTTGATAAAATGCTTACGCAATTTACCGGAAATATGGGCCAATACTTGGTGTCCGTTTTCTAACTCAGCACGAAACATCGTGCTGGGCAGAACGGCAGTTATTTTCCCTTCGACTTCGACTACATCTTTATTAGGCATAAAGCGGTACACTAAAACAACTAGACACTTGTTATACAAGCTTAGAACTCTTCCACAATACATGTCATGACTCCATCTCCCTACGAAAAACTTCATCCATCATCACTCGAAAGAAATGCTGAGTATTTCATGAGTTATGCATTCAATATGGCAATCGATGCATGGAATACCGATGAAGTTCCGATCGGAGCCGTTCTCGTTCATGAAGAAGAAATTATTTCTTCTGCACACAATCAGACAAGGATGCAAACGGACCCTACCGCACATGCCGAAATGATTGCGATTACCATGGGAGCAAAAAAACTTGGGGACTGGCGACTAAATAACTGCCAACTCTATGTCACCAAAGAACCCTGCCCCATGTGCTCGGGGGCAACCATTACCGCCCGTATTGGAAAAGTATTTTATGGATTGGAAGACCCAAAAATGGGATGCCTAGGCGGAGCATCATCTTTGCATAAATTGGAAAAATCTAATCACAAGCCGGTCGTAACTGGAGGCATCCTGCGCTCTGCCTGTGCATCAATCATTGGAGATTTCTTCAAACTACACCGGCAGGCGGAATAGGAAGTTAGCTAAAATACCTAATAATTTCTTGAACCCAGATGCTCTAATCCATTAACTGAATCTTTAACATAAACTCATAAACATGCCACACTCACTCCCCCCCCTTCCTTACTCACCAGGCTCTCTTGAACCTCATATCGATGCACGCACCATGGAAATCCACCACGGCAAGCATCATCAAACTTATATCGATAAGCTAAATGCAGCAATTTCTGGTCATTCAGATTTAGAATCTAAAAGTTTGCATGACCTTATCTCAAAGCCATCGGATATTCCTGAGGGAATCCGTACAGCCGTTCGAAATAATGGGGGTGGCCATGCCAATCATTGTTTTTTTTGGGAAACTCTTTCTCCCCAAGGTGGCGGAACTCCAAGCGGTAAATTAGCAGAGGAAATTGACCGGTCATTTGGAAGCCTTGATTCCTTCAAAGAATCTTTCACCCTTGCTGCCTTAAATCGCTTCGGGTCAGGATGGGCATGGCTCGTTCAAACGAACGATGGCACACTCACTATTACCTCTACCCCCAATCAGGATAGCCCGTGGATGCAAGGAGTGGCCGACCAGTTGGGAGAGCCACTTATTGGTCTTGATGTATGGGAGCATGCTTACTACCTAAACTACCAAAACCGACGTCCTGATTATGTATCTGCCTTTTGGAATGTAGTCGATTGGAACAAGGCATCCGACCGCCTTCGTGGGTGAAGATTAGTTTACCTTACCGTCGATTCCCTGCCTCCCTTCATCTTACCTCTCTCCTTTAGGAGAGAACCTTTTTTCTGTGTGGTAAGGAACATAGCTCGAATTTCTAATTTTCGCTGCATAAGTAGATGGGGCTAAAAGCATTCATATTTGATTGGGATGGGGTAATTGTTGATTCATCGGAGTTGCACCGTTCAAGTTGGGAGGCATTGGCCAATGAGCTGAAAAAAGAATTACCAGAGGACCACTTCGAAAAAGGATTCGGGAAAAGGAATGAAACCATAATTCCTGAAATCCTTCGTTGGACGACTCATCTGAAATCCATTAAACAATGGGGGGAGAGAAAAGAGGAAATATACCGCGAATTTGGAAAATCAGGAGGGATCAACTTACAAACGGGTGCATTAAGGTTTCTCAAACAGGCAAGGAAATTCTCCATTCCATGCTGTATCGGCACATCAACTGAAAGGAAAAATGTTTTACTTGCCATGAAACAACATCAGCTTGAAGAATTTTTCCTAGGCATCGTATCCTCTGAAGATGTGTCTTCGGGAAAGCCTAATCCGGAAGTTTTTCTCAAAGCTTCCAAACTTTTAGGCAACCATCCTTCGGAATGCATAGTTTTTGAGGACAGCCCGCACGGCATAAAAGCAGCGAAACTGGGCGGCATGAAAGCCGTTGCCTTGACGACCAGTCATCCAAGGGAAGCATTTCATTCCTTGTACCCTGATCTTCTTGTTCCTAACTTAAATGATCTAAAGATGGACAACCTACAGGCCATTTTCCAATAATCTCATTATGTCCTTTCACAAAAAAGTTCTCATCTCCCTAACCCTTGCCTTCGTGGTCGGTTTATGGGCCAATCAGTTTAATCAAGGAATCGGGGAAAGTGTGCCCTGGGTCAATGCTCTTAATCAAATATGTGAATTCGTAGGCAAATTATTTTTGAATGGCCTAAAAATGGTGGTCATTCCACTGGTTCTCACCTCGGTGATTTGCGGAGTTTCTCAGATCTCAAGCGATCGGGACTTCGGCAGACTGGGAATGAAAACCTTGATGATTTATTCCCTTACAGGACTGCTTGCAGTTTGCACAGGGCTTCTCTGCGTAAATCTGATCAAGCCGGGGATTGTCGACCCAGCTACAAAGGAAGCTATCCTCTCGAGTCAGGAAAGTAATCATGCACCATCCATGGACCAGGCAATGAGTGCAGCCAATGATGGATGGCAAAACCTTGCTCAGATCTTCCACAGGATGGTTCCTCCAAACCTGTTTTCTGCAGCAGTTGAAGGACAACTACTTGGCTTGATTTGTTTTGGATTATTATTCGGATTCTTTCTCGGACGGATCAAACCTTCATATGCCAAAGCACAGCAGGACTTTTGGTTGGGTTTACAGGAAATCATTCTCAAACTCACCCATTTCATTCTCGGTTTTGCTCCGGTTGGAATATTCGGTTTAGTCACCCCTACCCTTGCCAAGAGTGGACTGGATGCCTTTTGGCTGATGGGCGGCTTCGCCTTGACGGTATTACTCGCACTCAGCATCCATGCCCTGATTGCTCTCCCTCTGGTCATGAAATTACTGGGTGGAATTCGCTTCACGGAACATTACCGAGCCATGACCCCTGCTCTGCTTACGGCATTTTCTACCGCCTCTTCTTCGGCAACTCTTCCAGTTACAATGGACTGTGTTACTCGAAGGGTTGGGGTATCATCCAAGATCAGCAGTTTTACACTTCCTCTGGGGGCAACCTTAAACATGGATGGAACTGCACTTTTCGAATGTGTAGTGGTAATCTTTCTCGCTCAATTCTTTGGTATAGAAATGGGTTGGGTTACCCAGTTCTCAGTGGTTCTACTCGCCTTGCTTACTTCCGTTGGAGTTGCGGGCATACCATCCGCAAGTCTAGTTGCGATATTGGTTATCCTTCAATCGGTTGGCTTTGATGATGCTGCCATTGCTACCGGAGTCGGTATGGTCTATGTTGTGGACCGAATTCTGGATATGTGCCGCACGATGATTAATGTGCTGGGAGACAGTTGTGCTGCCGCAGTCATTGGGAAGACGGAGGGGGAAAAGGATTACTATCCGACAGCCCCTTAACTTTTACAGGGGTGCAATTCCAGTTAAAGTCAGACTACAAGCCTCAGGGAGATCAACCTAAGGCAATTTCTGAAATTCTAAAATCAATCGAAGCAGGAAACCGCAGGCAAACTTTGCTTGGAGTAACCGGTTCAGGCAAGACTTTCACCATGGCCAACCTGATTGAAAAGTTACAAAGGCCAGCACTTATCGTTTCACATAACAAAACACTAGCCGCTCAACTGTATTCTGAATTCAAGAGTTTTTTTCCGGAAAATGCGGTGGAATATTTTGTCAGTTATTATGATTATTATCAACCGGAAGCATATGTGCCAAGTACGGACACCTTTATTGAGAAAGACTCATCGATCAATGAAGAGATCGAACGGTTAAGACTGGCAGCAACTGGATCGCTCGTCAGTAGGAACGATGTCATCGTTGTTGCTAGTGTATCATGCATATACGGCTTAGGTTCTCCCGATGATTTCAAGAAACTTTCCATCGAACTGGAGGTGGGGAAAGTCATTGCTAGGGATGAGTTTTTGGAAATGCTTGTACTCGCCCTCTATCAACGAAACGATATGGACCTTAGAGCTGGTAGATTTCGGGTTCGCGGAGATGTGGTTGATGTCTTTCCCGCCTACTCGCAGCAGGTCCTTAGGGTGGAATTTTTTGGTGACGAAATCGAAAGTCTTCGGGAAATCGACCATACCACCGGAGAAACTATTCAATCTTTGGACAATTTCCGAATTTATCCGGCTAACCAATATGTAACCACTAGGGATAAAATTGAGGTTGCCAGCAAGTCCATCGAAAAGGAACTGGAGGAACGGGTGGCTTGGTTCGAAAGTCAAAATTTGTTATTGGAAGCCCAACGAATACGCATGCGTACAGAGTATGACCTGGAAATGCTCAGGGAAATCGGTTTCTGTAATGGCATTGAAAATTATTCTCGTCATCTTTCTAGGCGTAAACCCGGACAGCGTCCCTGGTGCTTAATCGATTTCTTCCCTGAAGATTTTCTACTTTTCGTGGACGAAAGTCATGTCTCACTTCCACAGATTGGTGGAATGTTTCACGGGGATCTTTCACGAAAGCAAAAACTTGTCGAATATGGATTCCGCCTTCCTTCTGCACTCGACAACCGCCCGCTCAAACCCGAAGAGTTTGAGGAGGTAACTGGCCAAACTATTTATGTTTCAGCAACCCCGGCGAAATTCGAGATTTCGGAAAGTTCAGTCGTGGCTGAACAATTAATCCGACCGACCGGATTACTGGATCCCGAAATGGAAGTCCGTCCGATTAGTGGACAGGTGGAGGATTGTATAGAAGCAATTAAAGAAGTCGTTGCCAATGGCGACCGTGCCCTCGTCACCACCTTGACTAAGCGGATGTCCGAAGACTTAACAGAATATCTCCGGGAGCGGTCGATCAAAACTGAGTACCTGCACTCTGATGTCGATGCGATTGAAAGAGTCGAAATTCTGCGGAATTTAAGGTCTGGATCATTTGATGCATTAATCGGGGTTAATTTACTGCGTGAAGGACTGGATTTACCTGAAGTCGCACTTGTCGCCATTCTTGATGCAGACAAAGAAGGCTTTCTCAGAAGCGAAACGAGCCTTATTCAAACTGCGGGACGGGCAGCAAGGCATGTTCATGGCAAGGTACTATTCTATGCAGATGTCATGACCAAGTCTCTTCAGGCGGCATGGGATGTATGCCAGTATCGCAGGGAAGCACAAAAATCCTACAATGATGCCAACGGTATTATCCCCAAAAGCGTAACCCGCCCGATTCAGGAAAGCTTACGAACCACCAAGGAAGATGAAGATGACCTTTTGATGGTCTCAGAAAAAAGCTCGGATAAAGAAGTTAAAAACCTGATCAAACAATTGGAAAAAGAAATGCTCGATGCGGTCAAACATTTGGAGTTTGAAAAAGCGGCTTTGCTCAGGGATCAGGTTTCTTTTTTACAAGGCAATCATTCAAACTTGCATAAAAAAACAATATCCAGCAAGGCACGCAAAAAGCGTTATGGTACAAAGCGCAAAAATAACTAAGCCTGCCAAACTCTCTACAAGGCTGATGGTTGCCTTGGTTGCGACCATCTTATCCAACACTTTTTTACTTGGAGCCATCGAGTCGAAACGAAAACTGATGCTTCATTTCGATAAGATAGAAGTAAAAGGCGCCCTTCAGGTTTTTATTGAACCCGGGAATAGAAACCGTGAAATTGAATATTTCGCGAGTTCGGAAATCATTGATTCAATCGAAGCGAGGGTACTAGGGAGGACCCTCTATCTTGAAGCTAACAACAGCTTTGACCTGTCACGAAGAATTCCCCTGATTCGGGTATCTGCCCAACGCATCTTTCCAGTCGAAATCATGGTCAAAATAGATTTCTTAAAAGAAGTAAGGTTGCACGATCAAAGCAATGTCGTGGTCAAAGGTGTAAAATCGGATAAAATCCTCCTTTTTTCAAACAGTTCAGGCACCCTCCTTGTGGATTCCCTTAAATGTCCAGCACTTGAATTAAGACAAGAAGGAAGCGGTTCCGTGATTCTTCGGGGACGAGAGACTCATTTCCTTAAGGCTACGGTATTTAACGAAGGAGAACTTCGTGGGGAGGAACTATTTCTCGATCGTGCAGAAGTTACTCACCATGGGTCAGGCAACTTGTTTCTCGCACCCGATAAGTGGTTGGACTTAAAATTAGACGGGACGGGAAACCTGACACTTTTGGAAAAACCCGATGGAAGGGTTGTTAAAAAGTCAAAAGGTAGCGGAAGCGTGATTGAAGCATACAAATAAGCTTCTTTTGCATGGTACTTCCTAGATCCTTGAGTGGATAATCGGAAGTGATCTACAACTTTATTACTTCACCCTCAACTGCTGGGCGGACGGAGGAACGAACTTCTGCAGCCGCTTTAGCGATCTCATCCATACGGTCGTCATCGTGTGATGGATCGTGATGAAAAAGAAAGGTCTGGGATACATTTGCTGCTTCGGCAACTTTAATAGCTTCCTGCCAAGTAGAGTGCCCCCATCCCTTGAAGTTAGGGTATTCATCATCGGTGTATGCAGCATCATAAACCATGACATCTGCATTCTTGGCTAATTCAACCACATTGTCATCAATTCTTCCTTCAAAATGCTCGGTATCCGTACAGATTGCCACAACTTTTCCAGCAAATTCAATTCGATAACCACAGGCACCATTGGGATGGTTAAGAGGAGCAGTCTTAATAACTGATCCACCATCCAACTCAAAAACTTTCCCACAATCATAATCATTAAACTCACAAGCTTTTTCAATCAGGGCACTGGGTACGGGGAAGACAGGGTCTTTCATCAACATCGTTCCGATGATGCCCTGCAGGTCGTAGTTATCCTCAACCAAATGACCGGCATTCATACGAACATTACTGTTTGGATTGTAGAGCGGAGCAAAGAAAGGAAGGCCCTGAATATGATCCATGTGGGTATGAGTGAAAAATAAATCTGCATCAAGCAGGTTTCCCTCTTCCAACATAATTTTCTTACCGAGTAGACGAATACCTGTACCCGCGTCAATAATGATACGCTTACCTCCACAGGTAAGTTCGAAACAAGTAGTGTTGCCACCGTACTTTACGGTGGATGGACCTGGGCATGGAATACTTCCACGGGTTCCCCAGAACTTGAGCGTAAATTCCTTAGAATCAGACATAATTGATCAATTCTCTATTTTCCGTAATAATTCATCCTTGGCAACACTCAATACTCTTGCCTCAAAGACCTGTTAATCCTCGAAATCAAGCCAGTTTCCATCCTCATCCTGATAGGAGTTTGTAACTGTGCCATCTCCCCAATCATACTGACCATCAAAAGCCAGTCCATTGGCAAACTCACCGGAAAAAAATGTTCCGTCTCCAAAATCAAGCACCCCCATGCCATGTTTAGCCCCCTCATTCCAAGACCCAGAATACCTTACTCCTGAGGGGTCTTCCTGTACCCCGTTGCCATGGGGCATACCTTCGCTAAATTCACCTTTATAAATAGTACCATCCATTTCTTTAACCATTCCCCAACCCTCTTTTTTTCCCAGATTGAATTGCCCGGTATAAACGGAACCATCCATTCCTTCAAAGACTCCATTTCCATGAAACTTACCGTCTTCAAATGATCCATGAAAAAAGCCCTTCTCAGCTTGTTCGAGGGTGCCTGAAAGATAATTCCCTGAATCATCAAATTGACCGGTAAATCGATCACCACTATTGGAAATGAATACGCCTTCACTTAAGAAATTCCCCTGCCATCTCCCAAAATACTTCGACCCGTCAACGGAAGAAAACTCACCATGTGAAAGGCCATCCTTTTCCCAGTGACCCACAAATGTTGAACCATCCGACATAACCAAAGTACCAAACCCTTTTCGCATACCATTAGACCAGTTTCCAAAATAACGGTCCATTTCTGTAATTGATTTATATCTCATGATTCCATGACCATGAGATAATCCCTTAACGAATTGTCCCTGGTAAACATTGCCGTTCAAAAAGGTCTTAGTACCAAAGCCATTGGGCACACCCAATGCAAGTTCCCCCTCATAAGTAGAACCGTCCTCAAATTGACGAGTTTCTTTTTCCGCCTCCCGAGATAATTGGCTCGATTGATTGAGAGAATCGACTGGTATTTTTGCTCTCTCCTCCCCACAGCCGAGGATGAGAAATACGCCTAAAAGGGTAATCGTACAGAAATTGAAACTTTTGCTTACCATTTACTCTTCAATCCTTAGTAACTAATACTTTTACTGACCTGAAAAATACTGGTCACGATGGAAACTGCAACCAGTGCAACCAAGGAAAAAGCAAACCCCAGGGCCAAACCAGAGATTAGGCTTGTCATAACTTTAATTCGCTTGGTCAATTCATCACGAAAGGTTTTCGCGGTATCATTGAAACTATTACCCAAGTTTCCCGTTTTTTCTCCAACTTCCAGAACATCTAACTGCATCAAGGGCATAAGTTCAAATTTGCGCAAAGAATCAGGCAGGGATTTCCCTTCGTTCACTAAAGCTCGAGCAGCCCGAAAACGGGAGCGTAAAAAACGGTTTTTTATGGTTCGTTCACAAAGACGTAAGTTCTCCGTCAAACCTATGCCGCTCCAAATTAAGGTTGCCAGCAAACTGGACAATTGAAAGAGCTCGGAAAGGAAAAGTACTTTTCCAAAAAGAGGAACCTTTAAAAGTGTGCGGTCTATCCTCATTCCCCCAACTTCAGTTTTATTCAATTGCCGAAGAAGGCCTAATGCAATGATTAGTCCCAATAGGATGAATGGACCGACCGCTAAGACCACATTCGAACCATTGATCAAAATCTTTGCCATCAAGTTAAGTTCCCCGCCAAGCGATGCGAGCATTTCCTGAATTTGTGGGAGCAGGAAAAAGAGAAAAAATAATACCACCCCCAAAGCAATCAAACCCACGAATATTGGATAAGCCATTCCACTGATCACCCGGGAGCGGATCTCACGCTTTTCTTCCAAATGAGTGATGATTTTCTCAAGTATGGGAGACAGGTTCCCAGTTGCTTCCCCAGCCTCAATTACATAAGAAGAAGATTCTGAAAAATATCCCGGTAGCAACCGCATTGCTCGTGATAACGTTCGTCCCTCTGCCAACTCTCTCCAAATCGAACCGGCAAGGTAGCGCTGGGAGGGATCGGACAATCTTTGGTTAAGAAGTTTGACTGCATCAGCAACTGGCATCCCGCTAGAATGAAGTTCCAACAACCTTTTTAAAAAGGCCAGTCCGGCCTTTTCGGCTTTGCCTCCGCTGTTCTTTCCCTCAAAAATTCCCTTGGTTTTCTTTTTTACGGACTTTCCGGAAGGTTGGCTCGCTACATTTTTTTGTTCTTTTTCACCCCCTTTAATCTTCAAGACTGTTAGGGACTGAGCGGATAACTTTTTTCGTGCGTCTCTACTATTATCGGCAACAATCTTACCATTCTTGGTTTTACCCTTGGAGTCAATAGCCTGAAAAGTAAAGTCAGTCATTGGGGGGAGTCAGTTTGTTTGACGTTCATTGCTCAGTCAGAATCTGTTCTTCTTCAACAAAAATATCTGCATATCGAACCACCTCTTCGAGACTGGTTAACCCGCGCTTAACTTGCGACCAACTGGAACTCTGCAATGTGGTCATTCCTTCGGACAGGGCAACCTCACGAATCTCGGGAGAAGAGGCACTTTTAATAATTAGTCCATGCAAATTATCGCTCATCCTCATAAGTTCGAAAATCCCCACCCTTCCACGATAGCCAAGGTTTTGGCATTCTGAACACCCCTGAGCAGAAAAAACTTTTTCACGATGAATAATTTCAGTAGGGTCTACTTCTAGTAAGGATAGAGTGGCCCGAAGTTCTTCCTCAGAAATTATACTCTGCTCAGCACAATTTCCACACAACCGCCTGACCAACCTTTGGGCCATGACCATTTCCACGGAAGATGCGATGAGAAATGGTTCGATCTCCATATCAATCAAACGGGTAATCGCTCCAGGAGCGTCATTAGTATGAAGCGTGCTCAATACAAGGTGACCAGTAAGGGATGCACGAATGGCAATATCAGCGGTTTCACGATCTCGAATCTCCCCAACCATAATGACATCAGGATCCTGCCTTAGGATCTCTCTAAGGGCACTTGCAAAAGTAAAACCGATCTCCGAGTTTACCTGTGTTTGATTAATTCCGGAAACTTCATATTCAACAGGATCCTCAACCGTCATGATACGACGTTCTGGTTTATGAATTCTCCGAATAAAAGCAGTAAGAGAGGTAGACTTCCCGGAACCTGTCGGCCCGGTAACTAAAACAATCCCATGAGGCTTTTCCAGTATGGCCACCAGCTTTTTCTCTTCGCTGGAAACAAGGCCAAGTTCCTGCATCGACAAGGGCTGTGATTTCTCGTTAAGCAAGCGCAAACTAATACTCTCGCCATAAAGAGTTGGCAGTGTGGATACACGAATATCCAAGTCGCTTTGCCCATGAGTAAAGGTGATCCTACCTCCCTGAGGTCTTCTCTTTTCCGAAATATTTATCCCGGCCATGATTTTAATTCGGGAAATGATCGCATCCTGAAAACTGCGCAAATTATCTGGTACGCGCACAGGAACCAGTTGTCCATCAATACGGTATCTGATTTGTAGCGTTTCCTTGTGCGGTTCGAAATGAATATCTGTCGCCCGGTCAACAATAGCCCGCTGTACCACTTCATTAACAAAACGGATAATAGCTGCATTTTGGTCCTCTAAATCGTCCTGGGCTTCCTGCTCCGCTTCATCCTCTAAATCAGACTCATCCAAGCTGTCCGCTCCAATACCAAAATTTTCTGTAATTGCCCGGACAACTTTTTCTGGCGAACCGAGATGCCAAACGGGCTTACAACCCGAAACTGCATAAACCCACCGGCTCATTCGCCGACTTGGTGGCCACACGGTCAGCAGATCGATCTTGCCACCCCCTCCATTGGAAAATGCATCTCCTTCGACTCCGTCCAAGTGAGCCTGCAAAGCAATACCCAACTCTATTTGGTCAAGAGGTTTGGCAAGCACCTGGGCTACAAGGTTCGATTCCTCTGCCCGTTTGGCAGCCTTAAAGTTTTCAATTTCCTGTTCTCTTCGGTTGTAACAAAGCAGAAAAATCTTGGCAGAAGATTGCAACTTTTTGATTTCATCAAGGAGAGAAAAGTGATCAGCACTAGCAATGGGACTGGAAACAAAAACTGCCGAGAACGAATCAGTTCCACCAAGTACTTCCAAGGCTTCCTGGAGGTCGTTCACAAAAGCTGCCTCGTATGCTTCCCCAAGGTATTCTTTCATATCTTGATGAAGAGACACCTCATCGTCGAAAACCAAGACCTTGGGCTTTTTAATTCCTACCGAAGCAGGGTTGTTTATAGGTAAACATGAAAAGGAATGAATTAAGCGCAGGGGAATTAATTTGGTAGGCAAGTTCGCAATGGTGAAAGTTTGCAAATATGACAGTTTTGCCCGTTCCGCTATAGCTAGCATGGTTTCTTCGACCGTTCCTGATATTTTAGCAGCCAATATCCGTGCCCTGTCCTCAATTGGAGCAGCCATAACATTGAGCCTGTCAAGATCTGGAAGTTCCGGCCACCATGGCATTTCTTGATCTTGTAAGGTTTGTACACCAGATGGTTTTTCCTTGGGCGAGTTTTTCTCATTCCCTAATTTATCTGGGAGGTTGACCGACGGTCTGTTATCGCTCGTGGGCATCATTTATAAAACCGGATATCTTATCTTCTTGGTGGCGGAATCTTGCCGGCGGCTGGCTTGACTGGCTTTCGCCCCCCCCCTCCTCCTGGAAGGGGAATTGTACGATTTTCAGATTTCTTAAGGGATAATTTTCCTCCTCCCTTCAGAGTAATTTCCTCACTGGCAGGATCGAAACCTTCGATCTCACGTCCACTCTCTGACATGACTTCTCCCTTCTGTAACCATTCTCCTCTATTTTTACTTTTGTCAAAAACAGCGAAATGCCAAACTCCTTCAAGTTTAAAGTATCCCCGAAATTCCAGGTTGGGATTGAGAGGGATAGGTTGTGGAGGCGGAGGAGCTGGTTTTCGCACCACCGGTTGAGTGGGAGGCTTGCTTCCTGGACGTAAGAACGGATTTCCCTGAGCGAGCAAATCAACTGAAAAAAATAGACCGGCAGCAATGCCGATCAGGGAACAACAAAAATGTCCAGCTTTCACAGTTTTGGAGGAACGGACCGGGAATCTTGATTAGAAACTGAGGGAGCGATATCTTTTTTCTTTCCATCAATGTCAGGCATACCTAACACTTTTCCTGATGGAGAACGGAATCTCGGGGCGTAGTCTGGTTTAATCCTCGCATCAATTTGCTCGATATTGGTCTGCGTCTGTTCTTTCCCCGGCATCATAATGGTTGGCTTCAAAAAGATCAGAAGTTCGGTAGGAGTATACTTTACTGCTTTGGGACGAAAGAACTTTTCTCCGAAGTAAGGAATATCACTGAGCAAATTGTACTTGGATTCGGTCGAGTCCACCTGTACCTCCTGCAAACCACCAAGGACGAGGATTTCCCGATCTTGAATAGTAACAAAGGATTTTGCTTCTCGAATTTTCTTCGCAGGTAAAGATTGTCCGGCGTAGGTATTGCTTTGGGTTTCATCGAATTTTTCCGCTTTCACTTCAACCTCCATGAAAATCGACCCGCGGTTAACCATCGTTCCGTTTTCATCGAAACGAGGAAGACCTATCTTAGGTTTCTTAATTTGTAATTCTGTTTTCGCAGTAATTTGGTCACGCTGTCCGGTGTTTGTATTTTCGGTGGATGAATAGGTTCCATAGGTTGGGACAACGATATTTCGTTCATCCTCGATCAGAATGTGAACTTCAGGAGCATTGTGAGAGACCATCAAAGAGGGGGTGGAAAATATCCGAACATCATTTCTTTCTGAAGAGAGGGCAAACAGTTGATCCCAACGAATTCCAGTAAGTTCCCAGTCCTGCATCTGAAAAGGCAAGGTAGTATTCAAGCCAGGAATGCCTAAAACTCCCTGAATCGTTTGCCCACCCGTATTATTGGTCACCGTGGAAGTGGTCGAACCAACTCCTCCAGTATTCGGGTCGGCGTTCGTTACCTGAGTGGTTCCGGTTACAGGTTCACCAAAGAGGTTATCTCCCCTCGCACCGCGAGCAAATTTTGACCACTCTAATCCGCCGAACAAGGCATCGATTCCTCGTTGATGTTGCTCTGTAAGATCGACCATTACAAATATGGTGTCGATTCTGGCGAGCGGAAGAGGTTGATCCAAGGACTCGATCATTCGACCAATTTCTTCGATATCTGCTTTAGTACCGTAGACTAGAATGGCATTGCTTCTCTCATCAGAAGATATGGTTACGAAATCACTAAATTCATGAGCCCCTTCCGAGCCTCCATCGCTAGATGATTGAGTATTAACCGAAGCTGTGCCTGCTCCTCCAGGAACTGCAGGGGTAACCTTTGCATTCTGGGTCGCCTTAGCCCGTGCGGCTACATTCTTTCCCTGAATTTGTTGCTTGATACGCTGTTGATTCTTGATCACTTCATCAAGAATGCTCTGAATATCTTTGGACTCCGCATGCTGAAGTTTGAACAATTTACTAGTTGTCTTCATTTTAACGGGGGCATCAAATTCCTCGAGAAAAAACCATATCGTGTCCTTGTTCTCCTCTCTAGTTATGATGATTAGTTTGCCGGTACGTTCATCGGAGTCCAGTTGCGTAGTTCCCCCAAGAAAAGGTTTAAGACTGCCTTCAATCATCCCCTTTAACTTACTTTCCAATTCACGAGCACCAGCATGCTTGGTCGACCAAACAAAGAAGTCTGTGCCCAAGTCTTCTTTTCGAATGGGGCGATCTATGGTTTCAAGCAGTTTTTCCATTCTTTGTAAATTAAGCAGAGCGTCCGTGATCAAAATGCTGTTTGCTTTTTCGAAGACGAGGAGAGAACCAACACTCGGAGTGGCGAATGGATTCAACTGTTCGCGCACTTCCAATGCAGGTGCGTACTCTAGGTGAAACATCTTGATATAAATTCGCTGACTTGGACTTAGGGAGGCGGCTGGAGCGTCTAACCAAATGGGCACATGCACATTCATACCTGCTGTGGGTACAGCTTTGTAAAACTGGCTATCTATCCTGGTTATTCCAACCCCATTCATAGAGAGTAGGCTTTCAAGAGCCAGGAGAGTTTCTCTTTTGGTTAAAACACTAACACTATCAAAAGAGATCTTTACCTGCGGAAGGTTTTGTGGACGGAGAATGTAACGACCGGTAATCATCTGGATGGCATCCAATACCATATTGGCATCATGATCACGTATTTTTAATCTCTCCATTGGATCTTCGAGGCCTTCGATATTGGCAAGTTCCTCAGGGTCAGAAAATATTCCCGACCCCAACCCAGCGGGCTCTAAAGTTTCTGGTTGTTCGTCTGGAGCATCCAACGAAGGGGTTACCTCCGGCACTGGAACTTGGGCACTTAGCAAAATGAGAAAAGCGAAGAAGAGAGAAAAATATTTCAATGTTTTGATCATTGGCTGATGAATTCAACGGAACTTACTTCGAAGACAGCATCGAATGTAGTTGGGTCATAGGGTCTGGATTGCGGTGGGTAATTCGGTTCGATCTTCACTTCACTTAAGAACATGTAGGGACTTTCCTTTCGAATCAAGCTGGCAAACTGATTTACTTGATCATAGCTGGCTCGTTGGAATGTAATGCGAACACGGTGCTGGGAGTAACGGTCGCGTTCGTCGGTATCTAGTTCACGATAGTCGCGAGCGGGAAAAACCTTGTCTGCATGACTGGATGCACGGTTGCTCAGGTTCTTTTTGTCATAGCTTTTATTTTTTTGTTCAATCTTTTGTAATTCTAATGCCTTATCAATCATCGGCTTAAGACCGATCACCGATTGATGTGCTTTTATCTCCTGGTTAGCTAGTGACCAATCTTGAGAAATCAACAGTGCCTGTTTTCCCAGTTGAAAAAAACAAAGTCCCAAAACCGTCCAAATGGAAAAAGCGAGCAGTCGTTGCTCTCTTTCGCTAAGTCTTTGAAAGGCAGCACCGAGGTTTTTCATTCTTCTCCTCCTTTTTCTAGTGCTTCTGTGGTGGGTAAGGAAGAGTCAGTGCTGGAAGATTCTTCCAATAGGTCAATTTCGACTTCAAAAGATGTTTTCCCTTTTCCACTTTTAATTTGCCTAAGTTCTTCGCCTGATCGCCCCTTACGAATTTTAGAAACCTTGGCAGATTCAAGCTTTCCAAGAAAGGTATTAATGGACTCAACATTCTTCCCCTCCCCTTCAAGTTTTACATGACTTCGGGTCTCAAAATGAGCCATCGAGAACCAAAGGTCTGGGTTATTAGGGTTACCCCCGCGGTGCACGGCCACTCGGCCAAGAGCACCAAAAGGATCGATCCCTCCTAATTTGTTCTGCCTTAACTTTTCCAAAAGTTTTTGGGATTCCAAAACCAAGGGAACCTGACCCGCCATTTCTGCCGACTCGGTCCTGAGGTCCTGTAATTTTAATCCGGCAATTTCCACCCCCATGTAGCAGGCAAGAAGAATCACCGCAGAAACGGCGGCAAAACTCATGGATTTCCAGCGTCTTCTCGCTCGCATTCGCTTATTCTTTTCTGCCTGCTTAAATTCCGGATCCCGGAGATCATGACTCCATAACTCTTCTGCTGACATTCTAATCTTATCAGGCAGTGTCGAACCGGATGAATCTTGCCCCATCAATTGATGGTCAAATTCGAAAAACCCATCGGGCAAGCGAGCAACTTCAGTGGCTAGTTTTACTTTTTCTGCCGGTGAATATTTTTCAACTTCCACCAAAGATAATAACTTACTGCGCACAAGTTCCATGTTTTCATCGTTTTCCCAGTCAACGGGCAAAGACACCAACTCATCTGGTGTCGAAGATCCCTGAGGAAAACAGGCGAGAGTCAAAGTGTCTTCATGAAGAAGAAACTCCATACAGGCAGATTCGCGCACATGATCGAACAAACTAACAAAGGAAGGAAAAACACGTCGAAAAAGGTCGAGGTTTTGCCAGCCTAACTGCTTCAGTCGAGCCAATGGGGTGGCAAATAAAATCGCTTTTCCTGATTGACTGCACCCATGGTACCCCCATGCAAGTTGATCCGGAGGGTATGGGGAAAAGAAGGACTCCTCCAGTGACTTTAATAGAAAGTCTTCCACCTTTGTCCGCCAATCCTCGCTCTCTTGTTCAGCATCCTTCATCAAAGAAACAGGGATTAGAATGGTTTCACAAAAAAAGCATTCCCCCGGAATCCGGAGGGTGATCTCGCGCAATCCTCCAATCGGCAGATCGGGGAGGCTTTCCTGCTCTTCCGACATAGCTTTTAAACTTACTTCCGGAGCTTACCCTAGTCGATCAAATTCTCGTTCTCCCGCAGAGACAAGATTCGAAGCGGATATCCCAAGCCGGCATTCTTTTGACTTCTTGGCCTTTTTATGGATTGTCCGGGTTTTGGTTGGCGACGAACGGTGGAATTTCCCAAGTCCATTCCGAGTACCGCATGCAAACGAAAATTCGACTTTCCCTTATCAATGGAAATTTCAACCCGAAAGGCACTCGCTGTTACGCCAATAGGTATACGGGTTCCTCTCTTACCTTTTAGTCGCACAAGGTTTGGATCATTTGCGTTGGTGTAATAGGACTCACCACCAGCATTCGATGGGCCGCTGGAAAAATCTTCAAACAGACCATCATCATCTCCACACAAAAACCTTCTAAGAAAATCCGATGCTCCATTCACATTAACCGGACCGTCGTAAAAAAAAGAAAAGGAAGAACGGAAATCCCCCATGTTAGAGGTTTCACCACCCTTCTCATCATAAAATAGCCCAGTGTACTCAGACTCATAAGGATCAAAGGCAAATCCTTTAATCATGCGAAACTCCTCATAACTGTTCAAAGGTCTACCAGGGGTAAAATAAGGGTCATCCAGTCCCTCGTAATGATCATCCTCCGCACCCTCATCTCGCTCATCATCATCACTATCCTGCCAATCCATTAGTGCATCGTAATAGGGCTGACCATCATCTTCATCCACCAGGGAACTTCCCCGCGAATGCATAACTGCAAAGAGATTCACCAAGTCCTTTTGGTTAATTTTTTGGAGAGATAACTTCGCAGATTCATCCTTAAGTTTAATAGACCAGCGTACTGTGGGGTCTAAAGGTGAAAGAGCCGAATAGCCGATTGGATCTCCCCACCCCTGACCGGGAGCATAAAGCTTTCCTTCCAGTAATTGAAATTCACTCAATACCCCCACCGCTAAGTCCAATGCAGAATATGCGTGCATGCGTAAATCATCACGACGATGAAATTGACTGACATGCCGCAATTCCTGAACAGTTTCTTCCATCAATCGCACCGAGAGCACTGACAACAAGACAATCAATGCAAGAACGAAAACAAGAACCGAACCTCTTCTTTTCATTTCGGCTCTTCCTCCACTCCACTAGGGGACGGACGATCAATTGCAAGCGTAACGGTGCGTTCGAGATCTTCCTCTTCCCACTTAAAAACAAGTTTTACAAACGCAGGAAGACGAAATTTTCCCGACCGCAGGTTTTCCTCCAAATCTTTCTTAATCTCCCAGTCCTTAATATCATCAGGGGCTGAGTCCTCTTCTCCGTAATAACAGAAATACATTTCATCACAAAATGGACTGATTAATGTTCGAAAAAGATCATCCTCGTCTTCTGGTTCTCTCTTACCCTTTTCATTTTTTTCTAATTCCTGCAACTCGGAGAACCAAAGAAGATTAAGTCCATCGCGACCATCCAAGTGAAGGTAAGCGTGCACGCGGGTCGCGGGTCCATAAGGCCAAAAAAACAGAGGGGGTGCTTCCCTTAGATAAAAACGGATCAGAGGATCATCCGATTCCGAAAAACCAACAGGTCTGTCCAGACCGACTGCCCGGTCATCTTTTCCCGCTAATCCCGGAACTGTGGCTTCTTCTAACATGGCGGTCAAAAAATGAGCCACCCCATTGACATGAGCATCAAAAGCATCTCGGGTGGCTGGACGGTTTGCCCATGCCTGAGAGATAGTCACCAAAAGTGAACTTGCCGCCATCAAGACTAGCCCGCCTATTGCCAAAGCAAGCAAGACTTCAACCAGCGAAAATCCCTTGCGCATTCTCACCGGTTTCTTCTCCTTTCTTCTTTCAACTCACGCATTTGATCGCGCTTGGTTTCGAGTAGGCGGTTTCGTTCGGTAGCAAAATCAGCATGCCTCCCCCACCCGGGCCTTAGAAGATACATGCTCGAAGACCTTAGGCCAGACTCCACCCCATAATCCTCATTCCCATCGTATTCCAAGGTCAGCACGACCTTATATAGGTCGAGCACCTCGGTCATTTCAACCTCCACTTCCCATTGAACTTCTCCCATGGACAAGGAGGTAATGTCTCCCCCCTCGATAAATATTTCGTAATTCGCCTCGCTCAAAACCTCACTGCGTACCCACAATAAGTCCTGTTCCATTTCTCTCGTATCTTTCATCACGCGAATGACCCTCGATGCCACAAAGGCTCCATCGACCAAATAAACGGCAGCCAACCCAAAAAGTGCTAGGGCAACAAGTACCTCGACCAGCATAAATCCTTTGCAAACTCGAGATCTTATGTACTTGTTAATCATTCCTCTTCTTCTTTAAGAGCGTATCCCGAAAATGGATCAAAAAAGAGGGTCCGCTCTTTTTCTCCAAATCTTATCTTTGCCAAGAACGGTACACTACTTCCAGAATGGAAGGGAATGCGAACCAGTTCGAGCGACCTGTCATCATAACTCGTTCGTCCGCCGTCTGCTCCAGCAAGAGGACCGACCGCCTTAAAATTGATGACAGGCATTGCCATGTCATTGACGCTTTCATCAGGGAGCTTTTGAAAAACCGGATGATTGGACAAAATTGCACCACTTGAATCTGCAACCAGAAAGGACGCGTTTTTCTCATCAAAAGAAAGATAAGTTGAGCGTTTGCGCTCACCGGCAAAATATACTGCATCCAAAACCGCCTTTTTAAGAACCCGATCAGGTGGCTCAAAATTCGCTCCTGCAATAAACGCACCTGCATTTCCTGCAACTATGCCAGCCATCAAGCCAACCAAAGCAAGAACGAGCAGAACCTCGATCAGGCTAAACCCGCTGGCTGCCCGGCTCCGCTTGGCCTTAGTCAAATCAATTTCCGCCGTCCCAATTTCCGATTACGGTCCCGTCAGGACCTGTTGTGGAAAGGTCAAAGCTCCCAGTATTTCGGGTGCCCGGATATTGGTAGATATATTCCTTCCCCCAAGGATCCTGCAAGTCGGATGCCCTTTTAACAAAGGGAGGGACTCCATTGGAAGGGCTCCGCAGGTCCCCAAGACTTTTCGGATAATTACCCACCAGGGCAAAGTAACTGTTTACATAAGCCTCACCAGTGCTGTTCACCCAGGTCTGTGCGGCTTTCACTTTGCCACCACCAAAGATCTCTCCGAGGTTGGACATAGCAAGACCCGCAACGATTCCGATCAATGCAAGCACGATCAAAATCTCCACCAAAGTAAAACCGCGGGCACGGCGGTGCGTGGATGTTTCCTTTTTACAAATGTCGCTGATCATCGTCATGGGGTAATCCTAAGAGCGGGCTCTCGGTTTTGGCAAGCACCGAGAATGTGTGGAGAAACAGTTTTGGATAAGGTTTAACCTTGCCTAAAAAGTACTTAGCTATCATCTAAAAGATATGTCTTTACCCGATTTTCTACCTGTTCTCATTCAGATCGTTTTGGCGGTTGGAATGGGGTTGGGCATTTTGGCGGCAAGTCACCTTTTCGGACAGCGTGCAATCCGAGGGAAGATCAAAGATTCTCCCTACGAGTGCGGAATGTCATCAGAAGTTGGAGGGACAAACCGTTATTCGGTGAAGTTTTATGTTACCGCGATGCTTTTTATTCTTTTTGATATCGATGTAGTCTTTTTGATCCCCTGGGTGCTCACTCATCGAGAACTTACCTTTCATGGAATATCCGTTCTAGGACCCATGCTTTTTTTCACTTTCGTACTTGCTGCGGGACTCGTTTATGAACTTAAGAGTGGTGCTTTGGAGTGGGAGAAATAGCCCCTCGCTCCCATACCCTCAAGGGACTTCATTTCTGCCTCCCGCACTTCGCCTGATTTCTCGATGCGTGTAGACCGCTACATCAACTCTTCGCGGGTCATCGATTTATCTAGCAACGACTTGAACTCCGCATATTCGGAATTGCTCGGAACCTTCAAGCCCCTGCTTCCTTCTCCCAGTGGTCGCAAAAAGGTGCTCAAGGAATTAATCGAACGCGAACATGCAATCACCAGCTATTTGGGCGAAGGAGTTGCCTTGCCTCATGCCAGAGTAAAAATGAAGCGTCCCTTTGCATTGGCTATCGGGCGTTGCCCAACTGGTCTTTCTTTTGAGGGCCGTGACAGCTACGAGGACATTCGTTTTGTTTTCATGCTTCTTGCCAATGAAAATGCAAAGAATTATTTATCCTTTCTCGCCACTCTAGCTCGCACTTTTCAGGACAAGACAGTCATGGATCATCTTTGGATGGCCCGTGATATTTCAGAATTCAAATCTGAAGTTCGACATGCCTTTGCCGGAGCGGATGAACGACCTGCCCGCAGGCGCACCAAGTTCAACAAGTTATTGACCGATGAAGCAGCCAAAATCGCCAAGGCAGCTGAATGCTCAACCATTCTTGTGTTTGCGGATGTTTTCCCACCCACCCTCGCCCCACGCCTAAACTTTCCCGGATTCCGTGTGGTATTGGCGGGTGAAGATGTCAATGAACATGATCTCGAACACCACCGGGCTCATGCCACCCTGGCTGTTCGTGCACTTTCCAGTTCCAGGCTCTCTCAATTACGGGCTGCTATTCTGCTTGGGCTCACTCGTGAAATCTTCGGTTTCAAGGACAGGGTTTGTTGTATTGGAGGAATTCCACAAAGTGGACAACTCGATACAATCCTCGTGGTGGATGTCGACGAGGAATTCGATTCTGTTATCGGCCATGAGGAAGATATGCTACCCTCAGATGTATCGGCCGAAACCCTGGAACGGGTGACTGCAATTGCGACCGACCTTGCCGTCAGCGGGCGTGAGGGAAAATCAATCGGTGCCATGTTTGTTATCGGTGACCACGAAAAGGTGCACAAGCGCTCCAAGCAACTAGTACTCAATCCATTTCATGGTTATGATGAAGAAGATAAAAATGTACTCAATCCGTTCATGGATGAGACAATTAAAGAACTTTCCCTTATCGACGGTGCCTTTATCGTTCGTGGAAATGGAGTCGTCGAAACCGCGGGCAGCCTGATTCAGGCAAAGGCAGATAACATCACTTTGCCTGGTGGTCTTGGAACCAGACATGCGGCTGCAGCTGCCATCACCCAAGTGACCAACTCCATAGCCCTAGTCGTTTCCTCCTCCGGACAGGTCACCTACTTTAGAAAAGGACGGATGTTCACGCTCTTCGAGAAATCTGCCGGGCGGACGCTTTGAAGCATTCATGCCAAAAACCTTTCCCTCCCCGCGTCCAAGGCTTGGCTTTTTTGGTGGTAGCTTTGACCCACCTCACCTCGGTCATCTCCAGCTTGCATGCCTAGCATTAAAAAAAGCAAACCTCGACAAACTCCTGCTATGCCCTGCTCATCATGCACCCCTTCGACCTGTTCCCCCGATGTTTTCAGGGGAACATCGTTTGGGTATGATACAATCAATCTGCAAAGTGAACGAAGGTCTAGAGGCATGCGATCTCGAGGTGAAACATGGTAAGGTTCGTTACACTTATGACACCATTCTCGAAGTCATGGAACTCTATCCGAAACATGATCTATTTCTTTTACTTGGGGATGATCAACTCGACCGCATCAAAGATTGGCAGGAACCAGAAAAATTGTCAAAAATCGTACATTTCCTCGTCTTTTCCCGCGGGCCGAACAGATCTGACATTCCTCCGATTCCAAATATACGACTAACATTCATGGAAAATCCATTAATCGATCTTTCCTCGACCATCGCTCGTGGGCAACTCCGTTCGGGAAAACTTCCGTTTACCAACCTTCCGCTGGAAGTATCGAATTACCTACAAGAAAACAAACTTTTCCCCCTCACGAAAAAACACTCATGAGCTCCATTCTCCCCCCATCCAAGTCTGAACTTCTTGAAAACCTCAAGCTTACCTGCAATAGCTTACTCGATAAAAAAGCGGAGGATTTAAAACTCCTTTATTTTGGAGATAAATCTCCTCTCACAGATTGCTTCATTATTGCTACTGGCACCTCTGACCCTCACCTCAAGGCACTACGTGATAACCTTGAAAAAACCTTAAAGGAGAATAACATTAACACCTTATCTCGCGAGCGTTTCAAACCAGGGGGTTGGCTAATTTTAGATGCTATAGATTTTGTGATTCATCTGTTCTCCCGCGAACAACGGGAAAACTATGCCCTTGAACATCTTTGGAAAGACGCGGATGAAATTGCTTTAGATGAGCTAGGTATCGACCCTGCATCGTAACCCTATCACAGCCCTTTATACTTTCAGCTAAGAGGCTAAAGTAAGGAAAGGTTATATAGTTTGTCCTAGCGAGAGCGTACACTCTCCGAGGAGTAATCATAAAGGTATGTACGAACGCCCACATTCATAGGGTATAGCCAGTTTTTCGTATTGCTCGCCCAGAGGAATGGCCATGCCTCCTCGGAGGACCAGAGCCATCCTTCGTCATCTACCCACATCCAGATACCACCGAGCAAATCGGGCTTTACGAATGCCCAGCCCAGATCAACATGATAGATCCATCCATTCTCATAGGGTAGAAATTCACCGACCCAACTACTTTTCCAACCTCCGCTAAGCTCTGTGGCACTCGACCACCAGAACTGTTCAGCAGAAGTGGTGAATTTCTTGAGTGCTCCAAGACTGGTTCCAGCAAGGTTGGTCGCATAGCATTGATAAAAATAATCTTCCCCTATTTCTAATGCTCCAAAATCTAAACTGTAAGAATTAGTAGCACCCAGATTGGCTGCCCTGTAAATCTGGAAGATCGATTCATTGGCTTGCTTAAGTCGGATACCGTATTCAGTGACTTGAACACCACCCGTTGCCAATAGAGTACCACCCAACCTGTAGGCTCCACTGGAGAGAAGAATTTCCTCAGCAGTGGAAACACCGGGGAAATTAGGATGACTGGAACTATCTCTTGGATCAAATCCATACTGCTGCTCAATGGAGTCGCTAAAAGTATCGTTATCATCATCGGTATCGATGTGATCCTCGACACCATCCCCATCATAATCCTCAACCTGATTTAGAACAGTAAGCGAGAAATTGCCCTCTATACTTCTGCCAAATGGGTCGGTTGCCCGGGTGGCAAAAGAAATTTGGTTACTCGTTTCAAAATCAAAACTTGTCAGACTGCGTAGATAGCCTTGTTGATCGATAGCTAAAGCGGAGGAAACAGTAGATATATCCGAGTATACAGTGAAGTTGAGATCTCCCATAATTCTGGGCACCGAAAGTGAGAATTGTGAAATGGTCGATTGAGCGGGAGTATTTTCTGAAATTTCCAGATTCGAAACGAGAAGCATCTGCCTGAAGGAAAGGTCGTGCTGATGATTCTGTAACACAGCGGAAATGCCCTGACTGTCAGCATTATATTCAGTCTCGTTCCAATCGGCATGCTTTTGCTCGGGCTCGGTATTGGGAGCATACACCGCTACACCAAAGGTATGGTACCAGTAATCTTCGAAATTCCCCTCGTATACAAAACCCGCCATGTCCACAACCAGACTGCTCTTGTTAGTTTCATTCCCATCCTCTTCTATGGAAAGTGTCCAATATCTTGTATTATTCTGGGTATCATTAAATTCCTGAAAGTAGATTTCATCATATCCATTGGAAAGAGAAAGTAGAGCAGATGATTGATTAACATCAATTCTTTGAATGGGCAGAAAATCAAAGGGCATAAAATCAACATATCCTTGTTCAACGATTTGAGTGGAATCAAGGTAAGATTCTAGTTCGGCAAAGGTGGCAGATGAATCAACAGATGCATTAATTTCCACTAAAATATATCCGCTCGAATCCTTGAATACCGGTGCAAGTTGGAAGGGTTGGGAATCACTCGCGTTGTGCTCTTTGAGGATCGTATAGTTTCCTTCTGGTAAACTTGCACCACTTGCCAGTGTATTGAGATCATTGGGTGAGAAAGAAAAATAGGGCGGATTATGGTGATGATCTTGGCTGGTTCCGCCCGTAAGGCTCTGCGTGTCTGCATTGCCAGGCTCATACTTGAACATATGGGATGCGTATGCAAGTTGTGCCCCACTCACTTGATCAAGCAGGGCAACCCTCAGTTCGTGCCAGTCATAACTCAAACCATTAAGCCAAGTGCTTCCAGCAACATGCTTGGTTCCATTTATTGGGGAGGAATAGGCCTCTCCATTCAAGGAATATGCCCAACTTAAGCTCTGCTCTGCATCGCTTTGGGATTGATAATTCCAATGCACTTGCAAACCATTGGAATCACTCGAGTGCAGGTAAGTGACATCCGGATACACCATTGCAATCCCGTCTGGTGATTGCACAGCACTTCCACTGGACTGATAGTTAAAGGTATAAGTTGCATAACTGAGCTCCTGTCCACCTCCCTGCTCATCAAGTAAGGCTACATACAGGGTGTGCCATCCGTCATTGACTCCTCCTAACCAAGCAGATCCAGGCACCATTGCATTGGTCTGAGTACTACCTGCACTTCCGGTTGAATAATCCTCGTTCAATTTATAACTCCAATGCGGTGAACTGGTTCCTCCGCTAGATGAAGCATAACTCCACTCGATCTCCAAATCGTTTCCACTTGTTCCGATTAAATAGGGATCCTCAGGGGAGGATAACTTGATCAAATTATATTCACTTTGAGTGCCACCTGGATCGCTCTGAGTGTTATTACTTGGAGAAGTATAGCTACTTCCAGATGACTGGTAATTAAATGTATGGTGATCTGTATCCAATACATTGTTGGAATCCGTCTGGTCGAGCAA